>WNFR01002187.1_pt1 | contig 20424 bp, 17 predicted proteins | sample 5400221 | NCBI WGS metagenome assembly WNFR01 (sample SAMN13153357, study PRJNA577476) | soil metagenome | isolation source: 40 cm soil under Madrone tree | place: USA:California | collected 2016-06-14 | reverse complement strand
GACATCGAAGCCGAGCTTGGCCGCATCGGGCATCAACTCGCGCCGCTCGAGATCGTGCTGGTGAACACGAGCGCGGGCGCCGCCTACGGCTGTCCCGATTACGTTAGCAAGGGCTGCGGCATGGGCCGCGAGGCAACTCTCTACCTGCTCGAGCGCGGCGTGCGCGTGACCGGCACCGACGGCTGGAGCTGGGACGCACCATTCGTCCACACGAAGGAGAAATATCGCATGACCCGCGATCCCAGCCTGATCTGGGAAGGCCACCGGGCTGGCCGCGAGATTGGTTATTGCCATATCGAGAAGCTCAACAACCTCGAAGCGCTGCCGGCCGATGGTTTCACGGTGAGCTGTTTTCCAGTCAAAGTGCGCGGCGGTTCCGCTGGCTGGACGCGCGCGGTGGCGATCATCGATTAGGGATCTTCATGCCGCAGGCGCGCGCGGTTGACCCCACGGGAGGCGCCTCCTAGCATCGCGACCCGCAGGAAAGCGGGGCGTGCTCGAGCTTGCTCGACTCAGGAGAACAGCATGGATAGACGCGGCTTCATCTTCGGCTCCGCCGCCGCGGCCGTCACGGTCAAAGCATCGTTCGCGCAGGATGCGGTCTATCCGACGCACGCGATCGTCATGATCAACCCGTTCCCGCCGGGTGGTGCGGCGGACGTGGTCGGGCGCCCGCTCGCCGCTGTAATGGAGCCGATGGTGCAGAAGCCGGTGGTGATCGAAACCAAATCCGGCGCCGCAGGCGCGGTCGGCGCGCAGTTCGTCGCCAATGCGAAGCCAGACGGCTATACGCTGCTTCTGCATATCACTTCGATCTCCGGTTTCGCCGAAGTCGACAAGCTGTTCGGACGCACGCCAAAGTTCACGCGCGCCGACTTCATCCCGATCGCGCGGTTCGTGGCCGATCCATGCGTGTTGATCGTCAATGATCAGCAGCCCTACAAGACGCTCAAAGAACTCGTCAACGACGCCAAGAAGCGCCCAAACGAAATCGTCTTCAGCTCGTCAGGGCTTTACGGCGCGCTCCACATCCCGACCGCGTTGTTCGCCGCCGCTGCCGGCGGCTTGAAGCTCAGGCATTTACCGACCCAGGGCGGCGGCCCGGCGCTAACCGCATTCCTCGGCGACAATTCGCAGATGCTGGTGTCGTCGATTTCGGCGAGCCTCTCCCAGATCAAGGCGGGCAAGGCGCGGCCGCTTGCTTTGTTCGGCGCGCGACGCTCCAAGGCGCTCCCCGATGTGCCGACGATGAAGGAGTTGGGCTACGACATCGAATATTATCTCTGGGTCGGCCTGTTCGCGCCCAAGGGCACACCGGCGGATGTCATCACCTATCTGCGCGAAGTGGTCGATAAGGCGTCGCACAGCGACATGTTCAAGGCGGCCCTTGCCAATCTCGGACAGGAGCTCGCCTACATGGATCAGGCGGAATTCGCGGCATTCTGGGACGCCGACAGCAAGCGAATCGAGGCGGCGATCCGCTCGATCGGCAAGGTCGAGGGGTGACTTCGGGCCGCCCACCATTGCAAAGGACGATAAATCGAGCGGGTTGAACTCCGTGCAGGGCTTGCGCCGGCGAGAGGGAACGGAAAGAGCGTGACTCTGCGCAGAGACCACATCGCCGGCGCCATCTTTGTCGCCTTCGGCCTGCTCGTGTTCGCGCTCAGCGGCGATCTGCCGGTCGGCACGCTGTCGTTCCCGGGCGCGGGCATGATGCCGAAGCTCGTCGCCAGCTTTCTCATCTTGTTCGGTCTGCTGCTCATCCTGCGCGCGAACGAGAGCGCGCCGGTCGCGACCGTTGCGTGGGGGGACCTGCCGCACGCCGCGCGGGTCGTTGCGATCACCGCCGCCGCCATCGCGCTCTACCAAACGCTAGGCTTCCTCGTAACGACGGCGCTGCTGCTGTTTGGGCTGACTTTCGGCACCGAGCGGCGCCACCCGCTTGTCGCCGCCGCTTTCAGCATCGGCGTTGTCGCGCTGACCTATCTCTTGTTCGCCGTGGCGCTCAAGACGCCGCTCGAACGCGGCATTCTCGGATTCCAGTGATGGGCACCGTGGAAAGCCTTCTGCTCGGCTTCTCGGTCGCGCTCCAGCCCGATGTGTTGTGGTATGCCTTTCTCGGCTGCCTGGTCGGCACCATCGTCGGCGTACTTCCCGGCATCGGGCCGCTTTCCGGCATCAGCATTCTCCTGCCCGCAACCTTCGGTCTCGACACCACCAAGTCGGTGGTGATGCTCGCCGGCATCTACTACGGTTCGCAGTACGGCGGCTCGACCACCTCGATCCTGATGCGGATTCCGGGCGAAGCCTCCTCGGTCATGACCTGCATCGACGGCTACGCCATGGCGCAGAAAGGCCGCGCCGGCGCAGCCTTGTGCATCGCCGCCGTCGGATCCTGGATCGCCGGCACGTTCGGGGTGATCATGCTGACGCTGATCGCGCCACCGCTCGCGACATTCGCGCTGCGCTTTGGGCCGCCGGAATATGCCGCGCTGCTCGTGCTCGGCCTCATCTTCCTTGCCTACATGTCGGCGACGTCCCTGCCGCGCACGCTGCTGATGGCGTGTTTCGGGCTCCTGCTGGGCACCATAGGCATCGACAACATGACCGGCCACTTTCGCTACTCCTTTGATATCGCCGAGCTTGGCGACGGGATTGGCATCGTCCCGGTCGCGATCGGCCTGTTCGGTCTCGGCGAGATCTTGTCGACGCCGTCCGCGACCGTCGTTGGCAAGGTGATCGCGCCCAGGCTGCGCGAACTGCTGCCCAGCCGGGACGAATGGCGGCAATCGGCCATGCCGATCGCGCGCGGTTCGGTGCTCGGCTTTCTGATCGGGCTTACGCCCGGCTCCGCTCACATCATTTCGAGCTTTCTCTCCTACGGGGTCGAGCGGCGGCTTTCCAAGCACCCGGAGGAATTCGGAAAGGGCGCGGTTGCGGGCGTCGCCGGACCAGAATCGGCCAACAACGCGGCCTCGACGGGCGCGTTCGTGCCCATGCTGGCGCTCGGCCTTCCCACCGGCCCGATCACCGCCGTGCTGATCGCGGCGCTGATGATCCACGGCGTCCCGCCCGGGCCGACGCTGGTGAACGAGCACCCCAACGTGTTCTGGGGCTTCGTCGCCTCGATGTATGTCGGCAACCTGATGTTGCTCGCGCTCAATTTGCCGCTTGTCGGCATTTTCGTGAACGTGCTGCGGATTCCCTACGCTTATCTCTATCCATTGGTGATCATGTTTTGCATCATCGGCGTGTACGAGGTCAGCCACTCCATCGTCGACGTCTGGATCATGCTGATCATGGGCATCATCGGCTATGGTTTGCGTAAATTCGGCTTCGATCCCGCGCCGCTGGTGCTCGGCCTGGTGATCGCGCCAACCTTCGAGATGTCGCTGCGCCAATCGCTGATCATGTCGAACGGCAACTGGGCGATTTTCTTCCAGCGTCCGATTGCGGCGGCGCTGCTCGGCCTGTGCGCCGCGCTGCTGGCATTGGCAGCGCTGTCACTCATCCGCAGCCGCAAGGACTGGCGCAGCAAGCTCGCCGAGGTAGAAGCGGGGGAAAATCCGTAGAGCGTGCTCAGCGCGGCGGATTGCGCCCGAAGCCCGACGACGATCGCGGATCAGCGGCGGCTACCGGATCAATCGGCTGCGCCGCGACCGGATGAGCAGGCGATCGCTCAGGCCCAGAGCCGCTCCTTCTCGAGCCCCTTGTAGAGATCGGCGACATACTCGCCATAGCCGTTGAAGATGAGCGTCGGCCGGCGCTCATTGCGCCCGATGAGCTCTTCGGTGGCCTGGCTCCAGCGCGGATGCGGGACCTGGGGATTGACGTTCGCCCAGAAGCCGTACTCGGACGCCTGCAACGCCTCCCAGTAGCTCTTCGGGCGCTGATCGGTGAAGGTGAAACGCACGATCGACTTGATCGACTTGAAGCCGTATTTCCAAGGCACCGCCAGACGCAACGGTGCGCCCTGCACTTTGGATACCGGATTGCCGTAAGCGCCGGTGACGAGGAAGGCGAGCTCGTTGGTCGCCTCGGCGATGGTCAGGCCCTCGACATAGGGCCAGGGATACCAGCTCTGCTTCTGGCCGGGCGCGACCGAAGAATCGAGGAAGGTCTCCATCCGCACGTATTTTGCCGCGGACAAAGGCTTGGCCAATTCCACCAGCTTGGCGAACGGAAAACCGCTCCACGGAATGGCCATCGACCACGCCTCGACGCAACGATGGCGATAGAGCCGCTCCTCCAGCGGCATCTTGCGGATGAAATCGTCGATACCGATCTCCTGCGGCGTCTCCACCATGCCATCGATCTTGACCGTCCATGGCCGCGGCTTGAGCGCCTGCGCCGCCTTCGCGACAGTCTTCGTCGAGCCAAACTCGTAGAAATTATTGTAGTTGGTATTGATCTTCTCGTCGGTGACCGGTCGATCGAGCGCGTATTTTTCATTGCGGTCGACCGGATAGAGGTCCTTGGTCGGGTCCGGCAGGTCGCTGATGCGCTGCGCGAGCGCAATCTTGGGCGCGAGCGAGAACGCGGCCGCGCCGCTACCGGCCAGCAAAGCGCGGCGGTTCAAGAAGAGGTGCTCGGGCGTGGCAAGGCATTCGGGGATTTCCCACCCGCGGCGGCGAATGACGTGCATGGCTGGTCGTCCCTAGAAGATGCAGACGCGCTCCTCGATACGCCGGCACGCCATCACGGGCAAGTCACGGCTGCGCCAGAGTTCAGTGATGATGCACGGCAACAAGGTGGGAACCGAGACAGCCAAGCCCGCGTTTCCATTGAGTGCGGCGCGGCCATTTTCATGCGCGAGCGCCATAATCGCAATTATCCCGTCCTGGAGAACATGTGGCTCCAGAACGCGTTCTGGGGATCGGAGCGCGCGACGTGGATCGTGCTGGCAGTCATCCTTCTGGTCGCCCTTAGCGGATTGTTGGCACACGGGCCGCTGAGCAAGAGCACGGTGACGGATGGCGGACTCTCGCTGACTTATGAACGATTCCAGCGCGTCACCGCGTTGGCGCGTTTCAACGCGAGAATTCTCGTCTCCTATGGCGATGAAGCCAGCCTGACGCTGAGCCCACCCTTCGCCGACGATTTCCAGATCGCCGACATCGAGCCGCGCCCGCTGCGAGCAGCGCCGGGCCGCAGGGCCTGGAATTCGTGTTTCAGGCGCCTGCCACGGGCGAACGGTCGGTGGTGCTGTGGGCCCACCCACGCTCGTTCGGACGCTTCGACCTGACCGCCGCCGCCGGTCCCGAAGGACGCGTTGCATTCTCGATCCTTGTTTACCCGTGAAAGCACCATGGACAGTGTCATCAAATCGCTCGTGGTCTATTTCGTCCTCTGGCTCGTGATCCGATCGACCGGCCGGCGCACGCTTGGCCAGTTGACGGTGTTCGACTTCATTCTGTTCCTCATCATCGGCGGCGCCGCGTCGCGGGCATTAATGGCGCAGGACTACTCGCTCATCCATGCGTTCCTGGTGATCGCAACCTTCGTCGTCGTCGATGTCGCCGTCTCTCTGCTGGAACGCGACGTGCCGCGGCTCGCCCATGTTTCAAAGGGCGTCCCGACCGTGGTGGTCGAGAACGGCCATGTCTTGAGCGCGCGGTTGCGCCGCGCCCGCATCAGCGAGGAGGACGGGCTCGAGCGCATGGACGAGATCAAATTTGCGATCTTCGAAGCGAGCGGCCGGATTTCCATCATTCCGAAACGAAACATCGTCACTAGCGAGGACGGCAGCGCTCCGGGCGGGGATTAGCGCAACGCGATCACGGCCGCCGCAACCCCGATTAAGCCGCGGCCGCCTTACGCGCCGCCACGATCTGCTCGGCGGTGCGCCCCATCAGTTCGGCCATGTGATCGAACTTGAAGGTGAAGCTGCCCACGCCGGCAGTGGCGGAGCGCACCTCCACGATGAGATCGCCGATCTCCGATTCCGGCATCTGCACCCGCACCACGTCCCAGCCGTCCCACCCCTCGCGCGTGTCGAAGCCGAGGATCTGGCTGCGCCGACCCGACATGAGGGCGTTCATTTTGGCGGTCGCCTCGGACGGGCAGACGATCTCGACCTGGTAGATCGGCTCGAGCAGCACGGGCTGACACTGCGGCAGTCCCTCGTGGATCGCGAGCCGCCCGGCGAGCTGAAATGCCATGTCCGAGGAATCGACGGTATGATATGAGCCGTCGATCAGCTTCGCAGCAATGTCGACGACCGGAAATCCCAGTGGCCCGTGCTTGAGCGCCTCGATGACGCCTTCCTCTACTGAAGGAATGTAATTGCGCGGCACCACGCCGCCCTTGATCTCCTCGCTGAAGCTGAAGCCCGACCCGCGCGGCAGTGGTTTGATATCGAGAACGACGTCGCCGTATTGGCCGTGGCCGCCCGACTGTTTCTTGTGGCGACCGCGCTGCACGATGCCCTTCTTGATGGTCTCGCGATAGCCGACCGTGGGCTTGTGCGCGCTCGTGGCGATGCCGAAGCGGTCGGCCAGCCGTTCGGTGGCGACGCGCAGCTGCATCTCACCCTGCCCCCAAAGCACCACTTCATGCGCCTCGGCATTGTGCACCACGCTGATCGAGGAGTCCTCCTCCAGCAGCTTCGCGAGCGCCTGGCCGAGCTTGACGTCGTCCTTGCGCTCCTTGGTCACGACTGCAATGGACAGCACTGGCGGATGGGGGACGACTTTGGCGACCGGCGGATGCGGCTTTTGTCCGTCGCTCAAAGTGTCGCCGGTCTTGGCGTGATCGAGCCTGCCGAGGGCGACGGTATCGCCCGCTTCGGCGGCGCCGCGTTTCTCGGTCTGTTGACCCATGAGCTTGAAAACAGCCGCGACGCGCGCGACTTGCCCGTCTCCATTCATCAGATTGGCACCGTCTGCGATCTTTCCGGAGAGCACGCGGACGGCGGACATCTTGCCGCCGTGGGCGGTATTGATGGTCTTGAGCACGTAAACGACGGCTTGGCCTCCCTTGACGCCGAGCCGCTTCGCGGTCTCGGCAATGCCGGGCGACTCGTGACGCAGCGCCTTCATGAGGCGCAGAACCCCGTTGGTGCGCGTGGCCGAGCCGAGCAGCACCGGGCAGACCAGGCTTTCGCGCAATTCCTTCGACAGATCGTCGAAAATCTTGTCGCGCGGCGGCTGGATGTCTTCGAGCAGCTGCTCCATCAGCTCGTCGTCGTGATCGGCCAGCGTCTCGAGCATCGAGAACCTTGCCGTCTTCTCGCGGTCGAGCGCGTCACCTTCGAGCGGAACAACTTCCGAGGGCGCGTGCTCTTTGTAGACGAATGCGCGCTCCAGCGCGAGATCGACGAAGCCGCTGATGATATCGCCGGAGAACGTCGGTATCTGTCGCAGAAGCAACTTGCCCCGCGAGGCGGGCTGCAAGAGTCTCAGCACGTCGTGGATGGTGGAATCAGCCTTGTCGGTCTTGTTGACGAACAGAAACCGAGGGATTTTCTGCTCTTCAAGCTCGCGCAGAATGAGCTGAAGCTGCGGCACCTTCTTTTCGTCCAGCTCGCATACGACAACCGCGGCGTCGACTGCCGGCAGCGCCGCGCGCATGTCGTGGACGAATTCGACCGAGCCAGGACAATCGATGAAAGAATAAGTGTCGCCCATGAAATTGGTGCTGGCGACGGAGAGTTCGACGCTCATTTTGTGATGACGCGCTTCCTTGCTGGCGTCGCCGACCGTGTTCTCCGCCTCGGCCGTGCCTTGACGCTGGATCGCGCCGGTGCGCGCGAGAATCGCCTCGAGCAGCGTCGTCTTGCCGCTCTGGAACGGGCCCACCAGCGCGATGCACCGTGGACCCGTAGCCCGTGTGCCGTTCTGTGCCATTCTGCGCCTCCGATAACGAGCGAGATACGGCCCGTTCTGTGAGACCGTTTGAGCCATCGTTTCAGGCCGAAGGGGGACTTGGCAAGAGGCGCCGGTGTCCCACGCACGACGGCAAAGCGCGTAGAACGACAGACGCTTCATCCCAATGAAAACGGCCGCCTCGAGGGCGGCCGTGATTGCGCAGAACTGCACCCTGATCAGGGGCCGGAGCGCAGATGTAGTTCCGCCACACCCACTGCGAGGTTGAGTCCGACCGAAGTGGAGACCGAAACCGGCTGCAATGCGACCGTACTATTGGAACCGCCGATGAGAACGTTGGCGCCGAGACCCGCGGCGACCGTGACCTGACCTGTCGCACCGAAATAGTCACCGGCGAGAAAGCCCGGGCCAGGAGGCGCGATGCTGTCCGTGAACACGGCCCACACCATAACCCCGCCGCCGGTCGCACCGATATCCAGCCCGAACTTGCTGATCGAGCCGTTGTAGACCTGTTGCGGTCCCGGTGGCTCGGGCGCGAATGTGCAGGCGACCGCCTTCTGCGAGCCGATGATGAAGCTCATGCCGGCCGAGATGTCGCAAGTCAGGACACCGGCCCGCACGCGCTGGGCGGCCGCTGGATCGGCGCACGCAACAGCGAGCGCCAGGGCTGCTGCCCCGACGGCAGAACGAAACATATGGACCCTCCTTTTGCTTGACCGCACAAGCCCGATCGGGTTGCGCGTCACCGGCCGACCTTACGCAAGATCGTGATCATCATGTCAAGTTGCCGCAAAAGCGCTGGATGCGCCGGCATGCTTCCTCCACGTCCTCGGTCTTGGTCGCATACGAGATGCGGAACGCGGGACCGAACCCGAACGGCGTGCCCTGCACCACCGCCACGCCTTCGGCCTCCAACAGCTCGGTGACGAAATCCTCGTCGGTGACGAGCTTATGACCGGTCGGCGCAGTTCTGCCGATTGCCCCGGCACAAGACGGATAGACGTAAAACGCGCCCTCCGGCTTCGGACATTGGATGCCGCGCGCCTGGTTGAGCATCGACACGCAAAGGTCGCGCCGCTCTTTGAAGATGGCGTTGTGCTTGGCGATAAAATCCTGCGGTCCATCGAGCGCCTCGACCGCCGCCCATTGCGACACCGCCGTCGGATTCGAGGTCGACTGCGACTGGATCATCGCCATTGCCTTGATCAGCGGCTCGGGCCCGCCGGCGTAACCGATGCGCCAGCCGGTCATGCAATAGGTCTTCGAGACGCCGTTCACCGTCAGCGTGCGGTCGTAGAGCCGAGGCTCGACCTGAGCCACGGTGGTGAACTCGAACTCGTCATAGACGAGATGCTCGTACATGTCGTCGGTCATCACGTAGACATGCGGATGCCTGACCAGGACATCGGTCAGCTGCTTGAGCTCGGCGCGGGTGTAGGCCGCGCCGGTCGGATTCGACGGAGAATTGAGCAGCACCCATTTGGTCTTCGGCGTGATCGCGCGCTCGAGCGCCGCGGCGGTCATCTTGAAACCCGACTCGAGCGTCGTGGGCACGCCGACCGGCTCCCCGCCGGCGAGCATGACCATCTCGGGATAGCTCACCCAATAGGGCGCCGCGAGAATCACCTCGTCGCCCGGATCAACCGTCGCGACGAGCGCGTTATACAGCACCTGCTTGCCGCCGGTGCCGACGATGATCTGGCTCGGCTTGTAATCGAGGCCGTTCTCGCGCTTGAACTTGCGCGCGATGGCGGCTTTGAGTTCCGCAATTCCGTCGACCGCGGTGTACTTCGCCGCCTTGCCGCCTTCGATCGCCTTGATGGCGGCGCGTTTGATATTCTCCGGCGTGTCGAAGTCCGGCTCCCCGGCCCCCAATCCAATCACGTCGCGGCCAGCGGCTTTGAGCGCCCGCGCCTTGTCCGTAACCGCAATGGTGGCGGACGGCTTGATGCGCTTGAGCGATTCTGCGAGCAGGGGCATGAGAATCTCCGGTTGCCGGGCGCGAGCTTCCTAATAGGGGCCGCCGCCGCCGGCAAGTCTCAATCTGGATGCACACACCGGTGTGATCGCCCGGAACACAGCGGCACGTGATTTTGGCCCCGCCCGCCGTTAGACTGCCCGCCACGAAGTCCCCGGGAGGACGCCATGAAGCTTACATCCGAGCAGATCAAGACCTTCGACGAGCAGGGTTACCTGTTTTTTCCGAATTGCTTCACCGAGGAGGAGGTCGCGCTTCTGCGCAGCGAGGCCGATAATATTTTCAGAACCAACCGTCAGGAGGTGTGGCGCGAGAAAACCGGCGCCCCGCGGACCGCTTTCGCCGCCCATACTTACAATGAGGCCTTCCGACTGATGGCGCATCACCCGCGTCTGGTTGAGCCCCTGCAGCAGTTGTTCGGGGAAGGCGTCTACGTCCACCAGTTCAAGATCAACGCCAAGGCAGCCTTCGAGGGCGATGTCTGGCAATGGCACCAGGATTACGGCACCTGGGCGCGCGACGACGGCATGCCCACGCCGCGCGCAATGAATATCTCGATCTTCCTCGACGAGGTTCTGCCCATCAACGGCCCGCTGATGTTCATTCCGAAGAGCCACAAACACGGCACGCTCGCAGCCGGCCACGATACGAACACGACCTCCTACCCGCTTTGGACGCTAGATGCGGAGACGGTGACGCGGCTTTGCGCCGAAGCGGCTCCGCCGGGCGGCATCGGCATCGTGGCGCCAACCGGCAAGCCGGGCTCGGTGCTGATGTTCCACGGCAATCTCGTGCATGCTTCACCGCCGAACATCACGCCCTATCCGCGCAAGATCGTATATCTCACGCTGTGCGCCGTCTCCAACCACATCACCAAATTCACCCGCCCCGAATGGATCGCACACCGCGACTTTGCACCGATCGTGCCGGTGGAGGACGATGCTCTCGTCGCGCATGCCCGCGCCCATCGCGTGGCGGCCGAATGACGCCAGAAATGATTTTCTGCGCCTCACGGACGCGGCAGCAGATGTGAACTGCGCGTCGCCATTGCGGTAGTCAGCGACCGCTCGTCGCAGCCCAATAGCGTCATGAGATTGCCGTCGTGATGGGTTAAGCCGTCGAAAGACACGGCGGAGGAGCACCGCCGGAGGGAAGGCGATGTATACGCTCTATTCGATGCAGCGATCGGGCAACAGCTATAAGGTGCGCCTCGCGCTCGCCCAACTCGGAATCCCCTACCGGCTGGTCGAGATTGATATCCTCAAAGGCGAGAGCCGCACGCCGGAGTTCCTGGCCAAGAACCCGCACGGCCAGGTGCCGCTGCTCGAAGCCGCACCCGGCCGCTACCTCGCCGAATCGAACGCGATCCTATGGCACTTGGTGAGCCGAACGCCGCTGCGGCCCGAGCACCGGATCGATCGCGCCGAAGCCCTGCAATGGATGTTCTTCGAACAGCACAGCATCGAGCCCAATATCGGCGCCGCCTATTTCTGGCTCGCGCTGGTCAAAGGCGGCCGCGAGCTGCAGCAGCACGCGCTCGAGGACTGGATCGAAGAAGGATACCGCTCGCTGGCCGTGATGGAGCATCACCTCAAGCACCACCGTTATTTCGTGGCCGACCGCTACACCGTCGCCGACATCGCGCTTTATGCCTATACCCATCTCGCGCATGCCTGCGATTTCGATCTCGCGAGCTTTCCCGCGATCCGCGCGTGGCTCGAGCGCGTGAAGGCCCAGCCGGGGCATATCCTGATGGATTGGCAGCCCGCGAACGTGGTGGCGGCGGAATAAACGCGCGGGCAGCCACTAGTTCGGGGAATAAGCCGACGCGTGTCCATTTCTCTGTCGTCGTTCCCGCGAAAGTGGGGACACATGATCACTGACCTGTGGTTATGCGTTCCCGCTTGGGCGGGAACGACGCAAGAGTGAGCGGTTGGCGCTTGCGGCCACATGCGAAGCGGAAGGCCGTTAACCGTTCGTTAACCAAAAACACAAATTTGCCCTTCTTAACCAAAGCCTTCGCCCAACTCCGGCCGAACAGGCGCCGGCATCGGCCGCAACAAATTGCTCGACTGATTCGAGGAGATTGAGATGCCCAAGACGTTAGTCCGGCGCAGCGCATGTGAGCGCGAGAGCCGCCAGGGCTGCGCGCCGAGGCAGCGCCCCATCGCGCTCGTCGAATTGATCATCACGGCCGCGCTCGCGTTATCGACCGCTGTCGCCGTCACCGCCGTTTCAATCGGGTTCGCGCGCGCCGATGTCATGGCTGCCGTCGGCACAGGCGACGGTCTGCCGGTCTCGATTGCGCTGTGCATGGGCTTGCTGTTCGCCGCGATCGGCGCGGTCGCCGCGATAAGGGCCGCCGTTCCGCGGCGCAACTAATCAGTTTGGGCGGGGGATCGGGGGAGGCACTGCCGCGCGTCATGCACGCGCGGCAGTGTTGTTATAGGTTCCTCACTCCGGTTTGATGTTCGCCGCCTTGATGATCGGCCACCATTTTTCGATCTCGGCCCGATGAAAGGCGCCGAGTGCCTCCGGCGTCTGCTCCTCCCGCGTCGCAATGACGTGCCCAAGCTCGGTGAGCCGCTGCCGCACGGTCGGATCGACCAGCGCATCCACGACCGCGCCGTTGAGCTTGGCGACGATGTCCCGCGGCGTGCCTTTGGGCACCCACAGGCCGTTCCAGAATGAAATGTACATTCCGGACACCCCGACCTCATCCATGGTCGGCACATCGGGCGCGGCGGGCCAGCGCTCTTTCGACATTACGGCGAAGGCTCTGATCGCGCCACTGCGCAGGAACGAGAGGGTTTGCGAAGCCTCGGCGCAAAAAAAGTCGATCTGCCCCGCCACGAGATCCTGCATCACCGGCGCGCCGCCGCGGTAGGGAACGAGCTGAAAACTCGTGCCGGTCTTCTGCTCGAAGTAGAGCAAGCAGATATGCGCCCCGCTGCCGGCCCCCACAGTTGCGGCCGATGCCTTGCCCGGATTCGCCTTGAGCCAAGCGATCAGCTCTTGCGCGTTCTTCGGCGGCAGCGCGTTCTTGCCGATGATCATCAGTGGCGTGGCGCTGACGCGCGACACCGGCTGCAACTCCAACACCGCATCGTGCGCCGCCGGATACATGGCGCCGGCTCCGACGTGGCTCGTCCAATTGCCGATGCTGAGGGTATAGCCGTCGGGCGCCGCTTGCGCGGCGCGCGCGACGCCGATGCTCGCACCGGCGCCGGTTACGGTCTCGATGATCACTGGCTGGCCGAGCGAGACTCGCATGCGCTCGCTCAAAATACGCGCGAGTGTATCCGTCGGCCCGCCGGCGGGGAACGGCACAATGATGGTGATGGGATGCGATGGATAGCTTTGCGCGTAGGCGACGGGAGCGCCGCCGACTGCGAGGGCAATCGCCGTGGCAATCGCGATCATCTTCATCGCTATCCTCGCCTGTTCGCCAGACGGATTTCTGCAAACGATGACACGCGGTGGACGGGCGGGAAAGTGAATAATGCTGTCACACCGATGTGAAGCACCACAGGCTTGCTGGAAGATCGGCGGGAACGCATGGTTGGCCGATCAGCGCGACACGAATTGACGCCCGCAGCTCGGCGCGGCGCGCAGGGAGCATTGCATGAGATGGTCCGCCCTGATGTGCGCGGGCGCGCTCGTTGCAGTCGGCTGCGCCCCCGCTGGCGGCCAAGTTTTTCATTCTTCCGCCGGCGATTTCGTCGTGCAGACCGCGGCCAAGGGGCTCGCTCATCCTTGGGCACTCGCTTTCCTGCCTGACCGTCGCATGCTGACCACCGAACGCCCCGGGCGCATGCGCATCATCGCCCAGGACGGAACTCTTTCGCCCGCCCTCGCCGGCGTACCGAAAGTCTTCGCGTCGGGCCAAGGAGGTCTCCTCGACCTCGTGCTCGACCGCAGCTTCGCGCAGAATCACACTATCTATTTCTGTTATGCCGAGCCGGTAGACGGCGGCGCACGCACCGCGCTCGCCCGCGCTCGGCTCCTCGACGAAGGCACGCCCCGACTGGAGGCAGTCGAGCTGATCTTCCGCCAGGCAGGTCCGCTCTCCAGCGGCAATCATTTCGGCTGCCGCATCGTGCAGACGCCGGACGACAATCTCTTTCTCACAATGGGCGAACATTTCACCACCCGTGACCAGGCGCAGAATCTGGGCAACGATCTCGGCAAGATCATCCGCATCCGGCCGGATGGCTCGGTTCCTGCGGACAATCCTTTCGTCGGCAGCGCGGCGGCCAAGCCGGAGGTCTGGAGTTACGGCCACCGCAACCCGCAAGGCCTCGCGCTCCACCCCGTGACCGGCAAGCTGTGGGAGCACGAGCATGGACCGCGCGGCGGCGATGAGGTCAACATCATCGAGAAGGGAAAGAATTATGGCTGGCCGGTGATCGGCTACGGCATCGACTATAGCGGCGCCAAGATTCACGAGAGCACGCACAAAGCCGGCATGGAGCAGCCGCTCAAATATTGGGTGCCGTCGATCGCTCCGTCGGGAATGACCTTCTACAGCGGTGATTTGTTCGCGGCGTGGCGCGGCAGCCTGTTTCTTGGCGCGCTGGCCGGCCAAATGCTGGTGCGGCTGGAACTCGACGGCGATACCGTTGTCAGGGAGGAACCTCTGTTGCAACAACTGCGGGAACGTATCCGCGACGTGCGCGAGGGGCCGGACGGCGCGCTGTGGCTCGCCACCGACAGTAGCTCGGGTCGCATTCTCCGCCTCGCCCCTGCTAAGTGACGATCCACGGCCGCGCTTGGCTCTAGCTGTTGTCATCCCCGCGAAAGCGGTGACCGATAACCACAGACTCTGGAATATTGGTCTCCGCTTTCGCGGAAACGACAACAACAATGTGGCAGGGCCTGCATGTCATAGTCCCGACACGAAGCTTCTCTACCCGCCCGCATCCGATCAATGCAGCGAGGCGGTCAGACGCCATCAGTGGCGTCGGCGAGGGCTCGCTGCCCCTTCGAGTTGGGTGCCATGTTCACGCTCTTCGAGCGGCTGTTGAAGCCAACCGCGCCACCCGAGCAGGCGGTGCCCCCGCCCGGCTTTGTCGCGTACTTCTGGCATTTCGCCCGCCAGGCGAAGGGCCTGTTCGCGGCTTTGTTCGCGGCCGGGTTGGTGGTGGCGCTGCTCGACTCGACCGTTCCCGTGTTCATGGGGCGGATCGTCACGTTGATCACCGCAGGCGAGCCGCACGAGCTGTTTGCGAAATTCTGGCCCCACCTCTTGGGCATGGCGCTGGTGCTGCTGATCGCGCGGCCGCTCGCGCTCACGGCGCAGAACTTGATCGCCAACCAGGCGATCTCGGCCAACGTATCGAATCGGATCAGGTGGCAGAACCACTGGTACCTCATGCGCCAGTCCTGGGCGTTCTTCCAGAACGACTTCGCCGGCCGGATCGCGAACCGGGTGATGCAGACGGGACCCGCGATCCGCGAGACGCTGGTCGCGCTGCTCACCAGCGTCTGGTACATCCTGGTCTACGGCACGAGCGCGCTCATTCTGCTCGCATCCGCCGAGCCGGTCCTGGCGCTGCCGATCGCGCTGTGGTTTCTCGGATATCTGCTGCTGCTGCGCGTATTGGTTCCGCGCATGCGCGACCGATCCAAGGAGGTCTCGGAGGGACGCTCCTTGCTGACCGGGCGCATCGTCGACAGCTACACCAACATCCTCACGGTGAAATTGTTTGCCCGCGCGCGCGAGGAGGACGCCTATGTGCGCGATGCGATCGATCACCACACTGGCCTGTTCTATCGCTCGCTGCGCCTCAACACGCTGTTCAGCTTCTGCCTGTCCTCGCTCAACGCGACCATGCTGACCAGCACCGGCGCGCTTGCGCTCGTGTTATGGACGCGGGGCAGCGTCGAGGTTGGAACGGTGGCCATGGCGCTGCCGCTGGCGTGGCAGATTGTGAACATCGGCGGCTGGGTCGCGTTGCAAGTGACGTCGATCTTCGAGAACGTCGGGGTGATCCAGGAAGGGATGATGACCATCGCCCGGCCGATCACGCTCACCGACCGGCCTGATGCTGCGGCGCTGAAGGTCACGCGCGGCGAGATCCGAGTCGAGGACGTGCGCTTCGGCTATGGCCGCCAGAGCGGCGTCATCGAGGGCCTGACCCTGATCGTGCGCCCCGGGGAGAAGATCGGCCTGATCGGCCGTTCCGGCGCCGGCAAGTCGACGCTCGTCAATCTGCTGCTGCGCTTTTTCGACCTCGAAAGCGGCCGGATCCTGATCGACGGCCAGGACATCGCCGCTGTCACGCAGGAGAGCCTGCGCGCGCAAATCTCCGTCGTCACCCAGGATACCTCGTTGCTGCACCGCTCGATCCGCGACAACATCCGTTACGGCCGACCCCAGGCGAGCGATGCCGAGATCATCAGGGCGGCGAAGCTCGCCCACGCCGACGAGTTCATCCGCGAGCTCGAGGACTGGAAGCAGCGGCGCGGCTACGCGGCGCAGGTGGGTGAGCGCGGCGTGAAGCTGTCGGGCGGGCAGCGCCAGCGAGTCGCTATCGCTCGCGTGATCCTCAAAAACGCACCGATTCTTGTGCTCGACGAGGCCACTTCGGCGCTCGACAGCGAGGTCGAGGCCGCCATTCAATCGAGTCTGGGCACGCTCATGACGGGCAAGACCGTGATCGCCATCGCGCACCGGCTCTCCACCATCGCCCGCATGGACCGCCTGATCGTGCTCGAGCGCGGCCATATCGTCGAGCAGGGCTCGCATGAGGAGCTGTTGCGCCATGGGGGCCATTACGCCGCATTGTGGCGCCGCCAGTCGGGCGGCTTCCTCGACGCCGAGATCCGAGCGGGCGAACGGACAGCCGCCTAAAGGAGGTTTGCGCCTGCTGGCGGCCGGGCCGCCGAGCCGGTGAAAACGATTGAATTCTCGGGAATAAAGCCGGTGAATGGCCGATCTTGACTGGTATGATTGCGGCGGTGCACTTCGAGCATGGCAAGCCTGAAGAGCGAGGACGACCAGGCGCGCTTCGCCCGCGTGGTGACGCCGCATCTGGCCGACGCATACGCGCTCGCGCGCTGGCTCACGGGAAATCGGGCCGACGCCGAGGATGTGGTGCAGGAGGCCTGCCTGCGCGCGTTCCGCGGGATCGCCGGCTTTGCCGGGGTCAATGCCCGCGCCTGGGTCTTAACCATCGTGCGCCACGCCGCTTATACCTGGTTGGGAAAGAACCGCTCGGCGGCGCTGCTTGTGGTGGACGATCTCGAATCCATCGAGCAGCAGCAGGCGAAGGGCGGAGGCGCTTCCGGAGAGGGGCCGCAGACGCCGGAGGCGGCGCTGATCGCCAAGGCCGACGCGCGACGTCTCGAGGCCGCGATTACAGACCTGCCGGTGCTATTTCGAGAAACGCTGGTGCTGCGTGACGTCCAGGGACTCGATTATCGGGAGATCGCTGAAGTGACCAAAGTACCCATCGGCACCGTCATGTCGCGGCTTGCACGTGCGCGCCGGCGGCTGATGGAGCGCGTTGCAACGGATGAAGCGAAGGGCGGCTGATGACACCTTCCGGCGATCCGCGCTTGCTCGTTCACGCCTATGTCGATGGCGAGCTCGATCCTGCTCACGCGCTCGAGGTCGAGCGGCAGCTCGCCGCCGATCCGTCGCTGGCAGCCGAACGCGAGCGGATCGAGGCGCTGCGGCGGGCGATTGCGCAGCAGCTGCCGCGCGAGAGCGCGCCGCCGGGCCTCGCGCGCCGCGTCGAGGCCGCACTCGGTTTGCGGCCCGCGCGTACCGCTTCGCATCCATCTTGGACGCGTGCCGCTTCGCATCCGTCTTGGCGCGCGCTCGCCGCCTCGGTCGCGGTGGCGGCATTCCTCGGTAGCGGCGCCACTTGGCTTGTGCTCTCCCCCGGCCCAGGCGATGCCGATATGATCGTGGGCAACCACCTGCGCGCTCTCATGGCGCCGCAGCCGGTCGATGTGGGATCGTCCGACCAGCACACGGTGAAGCCGTGGTTCAGCGGCCGCATTCCCGAGGCACCACGCGTCGTCGATCTCTCCAGCGAGGGCTTTCCCCTGGTCGGCGGCCGCATCGACGTCGTCGGACGCACTCCGGTGCCGACGCTCGTTTATCGCCATCGCCAGCACCTAATCAGCCTCAGCGCGCTCCCACTCGGCCGGGCGGCTCCGATACCGCCAGAGCAGATCGCGGGCTATAATATTGTGTCCTGGACCGAGAACGGCCTCGCCTATTGGGCGGTCTCCGATCTCGCGGCCGCCGATCTCAATGCCTTTGCGAAGGCTTTTCGCACCGCCGGTCAGAGCTAGAGCGGATTTGCTGCAGGCGTGGTGCGGGCGCTCTCCGGCGCAGAGGCGGGAGAAGTTGCCGCAACCGCGACTTTACCTGCGCTATGCCTGCTGCAGCAGTCCCGGCATCGGCTTCACCGTGGCGCTGTCCGGAAACACCTTGGTCGCGAGCACGGCGGGCTCGACGCGCAGGTGGTCCTTGAGCAAACCCTTGAGGACCGCGCGCAGATCGGTGGTCGGCTTGAGGTCGCGCCCCTCATGGAGCTTGGCCGGCCTCAGCCCTGGCCAGTCGGCGATGACGCGCCCGCCTTTGAGCGCGCCGCCGGCGAGCAACGCTACCGTCGCGGTGCCGTGATCGGTGCCGTCGGTGCCGTTGATGCGCGCCGTGCGGCCGAACTCGGTGATGATCGCGACGACCGTTTCGCGCCAAGCGTCGTTCATTTCCGTCTCGATTGCGGCAACCGCGCCATCGAGCGCGCTCAGCAAAGTTGCAAGCCGCCCGTTCATCGCGCCTTCGGCGGCATGGGTGTCCCAGCCGTCGAAGGCGAGCGCGCCGATGCGGGGCCCGTCCGGACGCGCCAGAAACTTCGCCGCCGTACCGGCCGATTCCGCGAAATAGGCGCGCAGTTGCCCCGCCGCAGGGGGGCGCGGCTGCTCGCCGTCCATGCCCCCGGCGCGTGCGATGGTCGCAAGACCCATGCGCTCCTCCAGCGCGCGGGCGAGGACTGGATCCGTATGGCGATAGAGTTCGATCAGCCGCATCACCGTGTCACCGCTCGCCGGGGGCAGTCGCCGCGGCGTCCATGAGAGGACCGGCGCCGGGCCACGCACGACCAGCGGTGCGATGGGTCCGATCGCGAAGGCATCGCGCGAGCTGCCGGCGCGGCCCGCCGGTTGCAACGAGGCAAGCGCCCGATTGAGCCAGCCGCTGTCGGCCGCGCCTGGCTTGGGCAGGCCGCTCTCCAGCACGTCCTGGCCGTCGAAATGGGAGCGTTCCCGATAAGGCGTCGCCGCGGCATGCACGATCGCCGCCGCGCCGGACGTGTAGAGACGGTGCAGGTTGGGCATCGCGGGATTGAGCGCAAAGAAAGAGTCGAGCGGTAGCGCGGCCGGCTTGCCGTCGAGGGTGAGCGCGTTATTGCCGCGCAGCGCGGGCCAGTCCGGATCGCCGACGGGCGCGACCGCCGCCAGCCCATCGAGCGCGCCGCGCAGCACGATGACCAGCAGGCGCGGATCGCGGCCTTCCGCGCGCGCGAGCTTCGGCAGATAGGCCCAGGCAAACAGCGTGCCGGAGGCGATGAGCAGTTCACGGCGGGTCGCGGCATGGAGGTTTGTCATCGGCTCACCTGTTCAATCGCGGGCGCATCATCTGCGCTGGAACTCGGGCGCCATGAACAGAAGCGCGAGTGCCTGCGGGCGGCTCTCGGCGCGCGTGATGGCTTCCCGCGTTTCGGTCGAGGCGAGCGGTGCAAGCGCTTCTTCGAGCGCGTCTCGGGGATCGGCCTCTGCGCCGAAGCGGCGGGCAAATTGGTTGGCAATGTCGAGGCGTTGCGCCAGCCCATCGAGCCATGGTGCGCTTTCGTCGACGAAGCCCTTGGGCGCTGACGGCCGCCACAACGGCTCGCCCAACAGGTTGTGCGCCTGCATCACCGGGCCGATCTCGACGGGCGCCGCGCCCACGGCGCGCAGGGCCGCAATGACCCATTCGCCGGGACGCTTGAGCTTGGTACGCGGGGCTTCCCAGGCCTCGGGTGCGGCGACCAGCGCCTTCGCCATTTCTTTCAAATCGCCTTGTGTGGCGAGAAAGCGCTTGGCCAGCCGCTCGACGAGCGCGGGCGGTGGTTCATCAGCGACGAAATGGCGCGCGAGCTTGCTGGCCACGTGCTTGGCCGTCGCCGGATGCCGGGCGAGCACCGCGAGCACGGCGCGTCCCTGCTCCACGCCTGCCCCGGGATAGTTCGTGCCGATCACCGTCTGTGGGCCGGGCTGATGCATGCGCGGATTGAAAATGAACTCGCCGCCGCGCACGAAGTCCTGGCGAAACGGCACAACGGTCCAGCCTGTGATCACGTTGGCGAAGCTGGTGACGTCGTCCTGGGTATAAACCGTGCGCACCCCGAGCGTATGCAGCTCGAGGATCTCGCGGGCTAGATTCTCGTTGAGCCCGCGTTTCTGCCGCACCCCGGCCATGGAGGCGGGGCCGATCGAGCGCGCATTGTCCAGATAAAAGAGCATCGCAGGATGGGATTCGACGGCAAGCAGCATGTCGCCGAAGCGCCCGAGCACGTTGGCGCGGATGACTTCGCGTTCGTAGGCGCCGCAAATCTGCCG
>WNFR01014159.1_pt1 | contig 20425 bp, 18 predicted proteins | sample 5400221 | NCBI WGS metagenome assembly WNFR01 (sample SAMN13153357, study PRJNA577476) | soil metagenome | isolation source: 40 cm soil under Madrone tree | place: USA:California | collected 2016-06-14 | reverse complement strand
TGGAGTAGAGGCCGGGCGGCGCGGTGGCGATGAAGCGGGCCCCGCGCAGGGCCCCCCTCGCGAAGTTGTCCCGGCTGTGGGCGCGGTGGGTCAGCTCGAGTCGCTCGCCGAGCGAGGCGAAGGACACCATATACTCGCCCACCACGTCGCCGGAGCGGAGGGCGGACATGCCGATTTCTTTGCGTGAGCGCTCCGCCACCTTTCCGTGCCGATCGTAGACCGCGGCGGAGGCGAGATCGCGCCCGAGCGCCTGGGCCACCACCTCGGCCATGCGCAGCGCGGTGCCGCTCGGCGCGTCCTTCTTGAACCGGTGGTGCGTCTCGACGACCTCCACGTCGTAGTCGTCGCCCAGCATCCGGGCCATGTCGGCGAGCACCTTGAACGCGACGTTGACCGCCACGCTCATGTTGGGGGAGACGAGCAGCGGCGTGCTGCGGCCGATCCCGGCCAGCTCCTCCCGCTGGGCGGCGGTGAAGCCGGTGGTGCCGATGACCGCCCGGCCCCCGTGACGGCCCACCTGGCGGGCGTGGGCGAGGCTCGCCTCCGGCACCGAGAACTCGATGAGGATGCGATCCTTTCCGAAGACCGCGTCCACGTCGGCCCCGATCGGAATGCCGAGCCGTCCGACGCCGGCCGACTCCCCCGCGTCACGCCCGAGCGCGGGATGCCCGGGGGCCTCGAGCGCGGCGACAAGGCGCAGCTCGGTCTCCTGCTGGAGCAGCGCGACGAGACGGCTTCCCATGCGGCCGGCGGCGCCGGCGACGACGACATCCGCCATGGACGGGGCGGGTCAGCCCTTGACGAGGCCGAGCGAGGCCAGGACCGCCTTGAGGCGAGGCCGGTGGGCGTCGGACAGGCGGCACATGGGAAGCCGGAACTCGGCCTCCGCGAGCTTGCCCATCATGGCCAGGGCCTCCTTGACCGGGATCGGATTGGTCTCGAGGAACATCGCCCGCGAGAGCGGGAAGAGCTTGAGGTGCAGCTCGCGCGCCTGCTTCCAGTCGCCCGCGAGCGCGGCGTGGGTCATCTCCGCGGTCTCGCGCGGCACGAGGTTGGCGATGACCGAGATCACCCCGCGCCCGCCCACCGACATGAGCGGCAGCGTGACGTTGTCGTCGCCGGAGAGGACCGAGAACTCGGGGCCGCAGGCGAGGATCACCTGGGTCATCTGGTCGAGCGAGCCCGAGGCCTCCTTGACCCCCACGATGTTGCCGCAGTCGCGGGCGAGGCGGGCCAGGGTGTCGGTCTCCACGTTCACCGCGGTGCGCCCCGCGATGTTGTAGACCAGGATCGGGATGTCCACCGTGTCCGCGATCGCGCGGAAGTGGTGGTAGAGGCCCTCCTGGGTGGGCTTGTTGTAGTAGGGATTCACCACCAGCGCGCCGGTGGCGCCCGCCTTCCTGGCGTGGGCGGTGAGATCGATGGCCTCCGCGGTGGAGTTGGAGCCGGTGCCCGCGATGATCGCGAGGCGCCCGCGCGCGGTCTCGACCACGATCTCCACCACGCGCTTGTGCTCGTCGTGACTGAGGGTGGGGGACTCCCCGGTGGTGCCGCAGGGCACGATGCCGTCGGTGCCGCTGGCGACCTGCCACTCGACCAGCTCGCGCAGCTTGGCCTCGTCCACCTTGCCGGCACGGAACGGTGTCACGAGAGCGACGATCGAGCCTTGGAAAGTCGGGCGCATGGTTCAGTCCCTCCGTTGCTCACCCCGATGTGGGACGAAGAGTTCCTTGACTCTAACATCACAGGAGGAAGCACTTCAAGCGGCTGCCGCGATGCGGTAGACTCCTGCGAATGGACGTTCATCCCACGCCCGTGCGACGGGCCCACCTCCCCGCCGACGTCGCGGCCGAGGTGCGCCGCCGCTTCGGCACGCCGTGCTACGTCTACGACCGCGCCGCGCTGGCGGCGGCGGCCCGGGCCGCGCTCGCGTTCCCCGCGCCCTTCGGCCTCACCCTGCGCTACGCGATGAAGGCCAACCCGAGCCGCGGCATCCTCACGCTCTTCCGCGACCTCGGACTGCACGTGGACGCCTCCAGCGATCACGAGGTGGAGCGGGCGCTGCGCGCCGGTTTCTCGCCCGAGCGCATCCAGCTCACCTCGCAGATGCCGTCGCGGACCCTCAAGGAGCACGTGGCGCGCGGCGTGCTCTTCAACGCCTGCTCGCTGCACCAGCTCGAGGAGTTCGGGCGGATCGCGCCCGGGGCCGAGGTGTCGGTCCGGGTGAACCCGGGGCTCGGCACCGGCTCCACCAAGCGGACCAACACCGGCGGCCCCGCCTCGAGCTTCGGGATCTGGCACGAGGCGATGGGGGAGGTCGCCGCCATCGCCAAGCGCCACCGGCTGCGCATCCGCCGCCTGCACTCGCACGTCGGCTCCGGCACCGATCCCGAGGTGTGGAAGCGCTGCGCGCGCATGACGCTCGACCTGGTGGGGGCGCTGCCCGACGTGGCGACCGTCAACCTGGGGGGCGGCTTCAAGGTGGGGCGGATGCCGGAGGAGCCCTCGGTGGACCTGGCCGACGTGGGCGCGCACGTGCGGCGCGAGATCGAAGCCTTCCGCGACCGCGATGGCCGCACGCTGCACCTCGAGATCGAGCCGGGCACCTTCCTGGTCGCCAACGCGGGGGTCATCGTGGCGTCGTGCGTGGACGTGGTCGACACCGGGGCCGACGGCTACGCCTTCGCCAAGCTCGACGCGGGAATGCCCGAGATCACGCGGCCCTCGCTCTACGGGGCCCAGCATCCCATCGACGTGCTCGCGCGCGGGCGGGAGCAGGCCGCGATCGTCTTCGTGGGGCCGTGCTGCGAGTCGGGCGACATCCTCACGCCGGCCCCCGGCGATCCGGAGGCGCTCGCGCCGCGCTGGGTGCCGCGGCCGCAGATCGGCGACCTGGTGGTGGTGGGCGGAGCGGGCGCGTATTGCGCCGGCATGGCGACCATCAACTACAACTCCTACCCGCAGGCCCCCGAGGTCATGCTCGACGCCGACGGGAGCCTCACGCTGCTGCGGCGCCGCCAGGTGCCCGAGCAGGTCTGGCAGAACGAGGTCTAGCCGCCCGCCGGGTAGGCGCTACTCGACGCGCGCCGAGACCACGTTGGACCGCGCGCTCTCGTTGGACTTGCGCGCGCGATCGATGGCGGTGACCGCGTAGCGATAGGTCGACCCCGGCCGCACGTCCCGGTCGACGTAGACGGTGCCGGGCGCCACCGCGGTGGCGATGCGCATGAAGTCCCCGGTCTCGCTCGCCCGGTACACCGCGTAGGTCGCCACGTCCGTCTCCGGACTCGGGTTCCAGGCCAGGCGCACCGCGCCGCTCGTCGGCACCGCGACCAGGCCGGTGGGCGCGCCGGGCGGCGTGGTGTTCGCCGGCGCGACCGTGATCGGAGTCGACGCCTCTCCCGTCGCGGTGACCGCGGCCTCCACCCGGACCGCGCGCACCGCGTAGCGGTAGTCCACGTCGTTGTCGACGCCGGTATCCGTGAAGGTCGTGCCCGCGATCGACTGAGCCGTGATCGGGGCCAGGGCTCCCGCGGCTCCGACGCCGCGCAGGACCAGGTACCGGATCTCCCCGGTGGCCGCCCCCGTGGTCCCCGTCGCCTCAGGCGCCTGCCAGGTGAGGCTCACGCGGCGATCACCCGGCGTGCCGGTGAGCCCGCGCGGCGCCGGGGGAGCGGCCAGGAAGGGCACGATCAGCCGCCCGGAGGGGCCGCTCGTCCGCCCGAGCTCGTCCTCGGCGGTGACCACGTACACGTAGCGCCGCCCCATCGAGAGCGCGCGCCGATCCACCCACGTCACCGCGCCGCCCTGCACCGTCGCGGGCGCGGGCGCCTCCGGTCGGATGGTCGCGACCTCGTCGTAGCCCACGATGTGCCCGGACGAGAGCATGGCCGACTTGGCCGGCCCCGCGTCGGCTTCCTCCCGGCGATAGAGGCGGTAGAGCGCGATCTTGCGCAGCCGGCTGCCGTCGAGTCGCGTGCCGGGGGCGTTCCAGCTCACCACGATGGACTGCTCGTCCACCGCCCCGCGCAGGGCGCCGGGGACCGTGGGCACCCGTACCTCGGGCGGCACCGGCGGGCCCTTCTTGCCGCAGGCGGCGAGCGCGCCGACGGCCAGGCACAGCGCGAGCAGGCGCCGCCGCGTGGCCGGGCTCACGCGCCGGGCTCTGGTGCGAGCCAGCCCCGGACCTGCGCGAGCTGCTGCCGCACCGACTCGGGGGCGGTGCCTCCCGTCACGCCGCGCGCGCGCAGCGAGGCCTCGACGGTCAAGGCCGCGTAGACGTCGCGTCCGATCAGCGACGAGAACTGCCGCAGCTCCTCGATCGGCAGGTCGCCCAGCTCGCGGCCTCGCGTGATCGCGTGGCGCACCGCCTTGCCCACCACCTCGTGCGCGTCGCGGAAGGGCAGGCCCTGGCGGACCAGGTAGTCGGCCAGGTCGGTCGCGGTCGAGTAGTGCGCGCCCGCCGCGTCCCGCATCCGGTCCACCCGGAAGGTCAGCGAGCCGAGCATCGGGGGCAGCACCCGGAAGATCGCCTCGAGCGTGTCCACCGTGTCGAAGAGCGGCTCCTTGTCCTCCTGCATGTCGGAGTTGTAGGTCAGCGGCAGCCCCTTCATGGTGGTGAGGGCCGCGGTCAGGTTGCCGTAGAGGCGTCCGGTCTTGCCGCGGACCAGCTCGGCCACGTCGGGGTTCTTCTTCTGCGGCATGATCGACGAGCCGGTGGCGAAGGCGTCCGAGAACTCCACGAAGCCGAACTCGGCGGTGGCCCACAGGGTGAGATCGGCGGCCAGGCGCGAGCCGTGCATCCCCACGATGGCGGCGTGGGCGAGGAACTCCACCAGGAAGTCGCGGTCGGCCACCGCGTCCATGCTGTTGGCGCTCGGGCCGCTCATGCCGAGGTCGCGCGCGAGGGCCTCGCGGTCGATCGCGAAGGCGGTGCCGGCGAGCGCGGCGGCGCCGAGCGGCATCACGTTGACCCGCGCGCGGCAGTCGCGGAACCGCTGCCGGTCGCGCTCGAGCATGAACACGTAGGCGAGCAGGTGATGGGCCAGGAGCACCGGCTGCGCCCGCTGCAGGTGGGTGTAGCCGGGCATCGGCGCCTCGCGGTGCTTCTCGGCCTGGGCCACCAGCGCCCGCTGAACCTCGCGGAGCCCCGCGTCGACCCCGTCGATGACGTCGCGCAGGTAGAGGCGCTCGTCCAGCGCGATCTGGTCGTTGCGCGACCGGCCGGTGTGGAGCTTGCCGCCCACCGATCCGGCCAGCTCCACCAGCCGCCGCTCCACGTTCATGTGGATGTCCTCGAGCTCGCGGCGGAACGGGAACCGGCCACCCGCGAGCTCCGCCCGCACCGCCTCGATCCCGGCGAGCAGGCCCTCGAGCTCGGCGGGCGTGATCAGCTTGGCCCGCTCGAGCGCGCGCGCCCACGCCGCGCTGCCGACCAGGTCGTAGGGCCAGAGCCGCCGGTCGAAGGACAGCGAGGACGTGCGGCGGGCTCGGAGGCCGGATGGAGCAGCCCGGCGATCTCCGACATGATGCGACGGGTGACGTCCTCCCGCTCGGCGCGCGCGATGGTCCGATGGCGCGGCCGATCGAAGACGAGCGGCGCGCCGAAGCGCACCGAGAGCGGCCGGCGCCGGGGCACGTAGAACCGCCGCGCGCGCAGCGCCTCGTAGGTGCCCTGGATCGCGGCGGGCACGATCGGCACGCCGGCCCGCAGCGCGATGAGCGCCGCGCCGGGCTGGCCGGTCACGAGGCGCCCCTCCTGGCTGAACGGGCCTTCGGGGAAGATGCCGACGATCCGTCCCGCGTCGAGCGCGCGCAGCACGCGCTTGATCGCCCCCGGGTCCGGCCGCTCCAGGTTCACCGGGATCGAGCCGATGCGGCGGTGGAGCGGGGGGTGCAGCGGGGTGGCGCGATAGACCCGCGGCATGACGAGGAACGCGATCGGCCGCGGCACCGCGACGCCCAGCACCACGCCATCGAGATAGTTGTGGTGGTTCGCGGCGAGGATGAACGAGCCGCTGGCCGGCAGGTGCTCCGCTCCCTCCACGCGCAGGTCGAAGAGGCGGCGCAGCACCGGGGCGCACGCGCCGCGCACCAGGCGATAGAGCGGGGGAAACGGCTCGGCGCTCGCGCGGGACGGCACGGCGGCCGGCCGCACCACGGACAGGGTGGAGGACTCCTCTCCCGGCGCCATAGCGCCCCTTATAGCATCCACCCCCCCACCTGACAACCGCGCCACCACCCCCCCGAAGCCACGCCAAGCCACCCCATAGGGAGGAATCGCGGGCCTCGGCTCTGGGCGGTCCGTGTCTCGAGCCTTCCCACCGCTCACCCTCGCGGTCTCGCATCCATCGCACTCGACTAGCAGGGCTTCAGCATCCTCCACGCTCTCCAGCCCCTACCCAAACAACCGCCAGGAGTCGCGATGCTCGGGGATGAAGGCGTCGAGGGCGAGGGCAAGGCGGGCAGCGCCGCTCGTCTCAGCCGTCACGCCTGAAATGAGGCCGTGGATGCCAGGACAGAATCGCGCCTCTATCAATCCTCTTCGCGCAACACGGTAGGTCAAATCGATCTCGAAGCTGAGGATGTTTGTATCGGTGGTTGCGGGCCCCCGCAAAGGCCGAGATTGCCCGCGACAAGCGATCCACAAATCAAAGTTGAGGATCGCTCAGCGGGCGGTTAGCGCCGCAGGGAACTTCACCGGGAGCGACTTCACGCCGCGGAACACTAACGAGTCGAGCCAGGCGGGCTCACCGACGTCGAGCGCCGGCTCCCCCAGCGCGCGCAGCAGCGCGGGGAGCGCGATCTGCGCCTCGAGCCGCGCGAGCGGGGCGCCCAAGCAGAAGTGGATGCCGTAGCCGAAGGCGATGTGACGGTTGTTCGTGCGCGCGAGATCCAGCCGGTCGGGCTCCGCGAACTGCCGCGGGTCACGGTTCGCCGCGTTGATCATCGTGAAGACCCGGTCGCCGCGTCGGATGGTGCGACCCTGGAGCCCGATGTCCTCGACCGCCACCCGGACCATCGTCGGCGTGGGGCCGTCATAACGGAGGATCTCCTCCACCGCCGAGCCGGCGAGGTCGGCATGGTCACGTAGGGCGCGCGCTTGCGCGGGGTGGCGCAGGAGCGCGAGGACGCCGTTGCCGATGAGGTTCGTGGTCGTCTCGTGGCCGGCGAAGAGCAGCAGGATGCAGCTCGCGACGAGCTCGTCCTCGCCGAGCCGATCCTCGCGGTCCCGGGCGGTGACGAGGGCGCTCATGATGTCCTCGCACGGGATGGCCCGTCGCGCTGCGATCATGCGTCGGAAGTACTCCGCCATCGCGGCGATCGCCCGCGCCGCGCGCTGGTACTTGTCGGGCGTCGCCAAGGCGCTGCCGATGAACGCGGCGAGCTCATCCGACCAGCCCTTGAATGCCTCGCGGTCATCGCGCGGGACGCCGATCATCTCGGCGATGACGGTGATGGGCAGCGGATACGCGAAGTCGCGGATGACGTCCATCCGGCCGTGGGGCTGGACGGCTTCGAGCAGCTCGGCGACGATGTCCACGATCCGTGGCCGCAGCTGTTCCACTGCGCGGCTGGTGAACGCCCGGTTCATGAGCCCGCGCAGCCGAGTGTGGGTCGGCGGATCGGTGAAGACCGCCCAGAGCCCGACGAGCCGGCCGAGCTCGCCGAGTTCGCCCCCACCGCCCTTTGCATAGTGGTTCACGAACGGCGTGATGCGGTCCGACGACAGCCGCGGATCGCCGAGCGCGGCTTTCACGTCGTCGTATCGCGTCAGCACCCACCCGCCGAGGATCTCGCTCCAGTGCACGGGATCCTCGTCCTGGAGGTGGTGTAAGACGGGATAGGGGTCGGCAAGTACCTCCGGGCGGCGAGGGTCGTAGCGGAGTGACATCGCCGCGATTGTAACAGGGTTTACGCCACCGTCAGATCCGGGCCATCCAGGGGGCGCTCGAGCCCCGGTACCGTCGACCGCCCACGTCGCCCGGTTACGCGCAAAGCTCAGGGCGGTCGCTCGCAGGACTCCGGCGCCAACTGGCACCGCTGTGGGGCAGGACGGCCTTGCAGCACAGGAAGGGGCCGGTGAGGTTCACGTCGAGGACGCCGCGCCACTTCTCTTCGTCCAGGTCCTCCACCAGCTCCGTCGTGGCGATGCCCACGTTGTTCACCAGGATGTCGATCCCGCCGAGCTCGGTCACGGTCTGGCGCACCAGGGCGTCGATCTCGTGGGCATCGCTGACGTCTGCGGTCACCGTGATGGCCCGCCCGCCCCGCTTCTCGCCGGCTTCGGCCAGCATGGCGGCAATACCCGCCCCGATCCCGGCACCGGCTCCAGTGACAATGGCGACCCTGCCCGTCAGCTCCTGATCACTGACGCCCATCTCGGAGTCCCTCCTCGTGTGAGCAGCACTGCGCTCCAACACTCCGATGCTATGGCAGACTGCTTTCGGGTCCGGCAACCGCGTCGTCAAAAGGTCCAGTTCCGGCCCTGCTTGCGCTCACTCTCGAGGGCGCTGCCCTCGCTGCGGAAGCGAGGCCCTCCGTCTCCCGTGTCGGCCGGCAGCGCCGGCTCATCGGCTTTCACCTGCAGGCACCAGTTGGGCGTAGCCTTTGGCTGCACGCGGGTCATGGCTTGGATCCTCCTCGGGCGTAACGCAGTTGTGCCCCGCTGGCAAGGGTTGCGCGCTGGGAAAGGGGCTCAGGCCAGCGTGTGCCGGACCATGTGGCCCTCGACCAGGTAGATGACCATCTCGGCGATGTTCGTGGCGTGATCGGCGACCCGCTCGAAGAAGCGCGAGATTAGGATCAGGCGGAGGGCCCGCGGGATGGTCCGGGCGTCCTCCATCATGAATGTCAGCAGCTCCCGAAAGATCTGATCCCTGAGTCCGTCCACCGCGTCGTCCGCCGCGCACACCCGCCGCGCCAGGTGTGGGTCGCGCGCCACGAACGCGTGCAGGCTCTCCTTAACCATGTGCTGGGCCTGCTCGGCCATGCGCGGCAGGTCGATGTAGGGCTTGACCGGGGGCTCCCGGTTCAACTCCAGGACCCGGTGGGCAATGTTCACCGCCTGGTCGCCGATCCGCTCCAGGTCCGTGACGATCTTCATGGCCGTGGTGATGAAGCGCAGATCCCCGGCGGCGGGCTGGTGCAGAGCCAGCAGCTCCACGCACCGCTTGTCCACCTCGACGTCGTAGGCGTTGACCTGTCGGTCCCGGTCGATGACCTCCTGGGCCAGGATGTCGTCACGGTCCAGCAGCGCACGCATGACGCGGCGGATCTGGTCCTCCACCAGCCCGCCCATCGCGAGCAGGGTCTGCTTGAGCGCCTCGAGCTCTTCATGGAAGTGTCGTGACATGGCGGGCTCCCTGCTTACCCGAACCGGCCGTAGTCCTCGGTCCTCTGGTCCTGGGGCGTCAAAGTCGCCCTTGGCCTCCTACATTGCCGGGCTGAGCTTGGACGCAGAGACTCCACGCGTGAAGGCCCTAGCTGGCCCTGCATAGCGGTCCTCCTAGCTGGCAGCGATGAGGACGAGGCATTGCCGGCGAGGGGGTGACGACGGGCGGCGTCGTTAGGCGCCTCCATTGCGCCTTATCCCTTCCGTCTTGACCCTTTCTTGATCTTGTTGGGCCGTGTTTCAGCCTTCTGACCGGCCCCCTCAGCGATATCCGCGGCCTTCACCTTGAGTAGATCAGAGACAACATCGTTAAAGGCCAAGCGATAGAGGGATCCAGCCGTGCTGTGTCGGGCGGTGTTCGTCTTCACGCGCCAAGTCTAACCGCGATCTTCGTGGACTGGGGATCTCTAGGTCTTAAGTCCAATAGGACGACTGGCGGCTGACTACTACTTGCCCTTTGGCTCCCACCCGCGCGCCCCTTCCCGGTACTTCGGCCCTTACGAGATTCCGCTAGACGGTGGCTGAGCGCATCTCGGGCAGATGCAGATGCGATGCCGCGCGTCAGCAGGCACAGCCGCGAGTGCCTCGTGGAGCATCGTCACAGTCGAGCACCAGCACTGATCCGTACCCGCCGCTCCGCCGCATTCGTTGGGCCCTCCACAGGCGGGGCACACGTCGGCCCGCCTTCCCGCAGGTACTAGGGCGTGGTGCCGGTCATCCCCGGTCTGGGCCATAGCTACCCACTCGGTGGCCGATTTGCCCGCAGCAGCGGCTGCCGGGGAGTCGGCCGGAGGGCCAGCGTATTCATTCGGCAAGGCGCTGCCACGCCTCTGGCGGTGTGGTTCGTCGAAAGATCTCCGGGTGGATGATCTCGGCCAGAATCTGGAGTCCCGTGACAATGCGCGGACCCGGGCGATTGAAATACGCAGAACCATGTACGGCATAAACACATCCGGATTGCGCCGCGCGTAGGCCGTTCCATTCCTCCGGAAGCGCGATGTGGGCGAACTCCTCGAGCGTGCGGCCCAGCGTGAATCCACACGGCATCAGGACAATAATCTCGGGATCGTAGTCCGCGATCCGACGCCAAGGAATCTCGGTCGAGGGACATCTATCGCGGGCCAAGTCATCCCGGCCGCCAGCGCGACGGACGAGCTCAGGGACCCAATGGCCGGCCGTGAAGGGTGGATCCAGCCATTCCATGGCGAAGACTCGCGGACGTCCAGAAGCTGTCCGCGCCCGCACTTCGATCGCGTCGGCCTGTTCTTCGAGCTCACGCACGAGCGACGCGGCCCGTGCGGTGGTGCCAGTCGCCTCGCCGACTTGGCGGATCGTGTCGAGAATGCCCTGGAATGTCGTCGGCTCGAGCGACAGGATCGTGGCGCGCCCTGGCAGGCGGCGGACTGCTAGCTTTACGGTCTCGTAGGAGACAGCACAGACGTCACAAAGCTCCTGCGTGAGGATCAGATCCGGCGCGAGTTGTTGAAGAATGTTCTGATCAAGCAGATAGATGCCGCTTCCACCATGCAGCGCCGTGCTGATGTGCGTGTGGATATCGTGGCTCCGGCGCGTCTCGTGGTGATCGAGGGTAGTGCGTGTGATGACGGCGAGTCGGGCAGCCTCTGGCGGGAAGTCGCACTCATGCGTGACCCCAACAAGTCGGTCACCGAGGCCCAGAGCGAACACGATCTCGGTCGCGCTCGGGAGAAGGGAGCAGATTGTCGAGGTTGGCGTGCTCACTCAATTACCTGATCCGCCCGCTGCCGGAGCGACGGCGGGATGGTCAGGCCGAGGGCTCTCGCGGTCTCGAGGTTGATGACCAGCTCGAACTTCGTCGGCTGCTCCACCGGAAGATCTGCCGGCTTGGCCCCACGGAGAATCTTGTCAACATACAGCCCGCCGCGAGCTGCGATCTCCGACAAGCTCGGGCTGAGCGACATGAGCCCTCCCTCTTGCACCAACTCGCGGAAGCCATAGACCGCTGGCAGTCGAGTGGCCGCTGCAAATTCGATCACCTCGCGGCGGTGCGCATACAGCAGGCTGTTTGGAGGAGCAATAAGGCCCTGCGGCCGTGCGGCCTTAATCTTGGCAAAGGCTGCGTTCAGGTCTTCCGGGCGCTGAAGCCTGGTGATCGACAGACGGATGATCCCGAGTGACCTGGCCGCCCTCTCAACCACCTCATCTGGCTGTGCACTGTCGTCCGCTGCAAAACGTAGAAGAGCGACGCGAGAAAGACTAGGGACAACCGCCTTTAGCATTTCAAGATACTTGGGCTCGAGGTTTTCTTGGCCTGCCTGGAAGGTGACTCCCGTCAGGTTCGCGCCCGGGTGGGGTAGGCTCGCTACGGCACCCTCAAGGACGCCCACTCCGCCAGCAAGGAAGACTATGGGGACCGTGCGCGTGGCGTTCTTCACTGCCAGCGTGAGAGATGGAGACCAGACGACGATCAGGTCAACGCTGAGCCGCACCAACTCAGCAGCGATATCGTCGATTCGGTCTAGCCGTCCGGCTGTGTACCGACGCTCGAAGAGGATGTTCTGCCCTTCCACGTAACCGAGGACCTTCATCGAACGCTCGAATGCCTCGTCGATTGGATTGTGAACCTCGGCCGGCGACAGGTAGCCAATCCGCCACGACTTACGTACGGGCTTCGCCTTGGCGGTGATCGGCGCTGAGAGGAGACCGCCAGCCAGCGTACCCAGGAACGTGCGCCGATCCATGTCCAGACCCACCTCCACCTGGCCGCTTCGTCGAGGAGGGACAGCGGCGGGGCGGCCAGCGAGTCGACCTTACACCAACGGAGCGAGCGCGCCCCTGAGTGAGCAACTCTTCCGCAAGGATGCGACAGTGGAGCGGAATCATGGGCGATGTCCGCACATCACTACCAACCATCGGGCTTTGGGCAGAGAGGCACACGTATGGGCATTTCCGACGCATTCCCGTTCACCCCCCAACTACGCAGAGATCGAGGGCGTTCGGATGCAATATGTGGAGCAGGGCACCGGAGACGCGATCCTCTTTCTCCACTGATGTCGTAGTGCTCCTTGTACTTCTCACGGTGTCGCGTTGTCGAACCGCGTCGAATCGCATGCGTTTCTTGGCGGTAGCGTCCGAGTTGCGCCAGGGGCAGGACCACGTCGAGTCTCCGGTAGCCTGCTCCACACAATGGAGGCGAACTCGCTCTTTCCGGGGGACGAGCCCGCGCCCGGCAGATTGGCCCTCGTACGGGGTTTCCGCACGAATGCGGTAGCCGGGCTGCGGAGTGGAAGGACCAAGGGCCCGGCACTTCTGATCGACGCGCGAGGAGCTCGCGTTCAACGTTCTGCACAAGACGGGCTACATGACGTCCGGCGAGGAGATCCCAGGTTTCGGGAAGCCGGGCGAGACGCTTGGGGCGCTGGCGACGGGCTCAGGGAGCACAGGAGTCGGATGGGGTTGACCTGTCCTATTCCGGAGACTAAACTCGCCGCACCTATCCGACCGTTCCCGGCCCGGCTCGCTGGGAGGCCCCGGCATGCAGTGTCCTCGGTGCCAGCAGGACAACCCGATCCACGCGAGGCTCTGTCTCGGCTGCGGCGCCCTCCTCGCGCTCGTCTGTGGCGCCTGTGGCGCAGACCTGCCTGCCGCCACGCACTCGCCGGCCGCCCGGCGTCTCCGGCAATCCGGGCCGCGCCTAACCGGAGTTACGTTCGGGCCGTTCGACGATATGCGCCGATGGAGCATTGCCACCCCAAGGAGGCTCGCCGATGAGTGATCCATGTGGAGCCACTACGTGCCGGCCTACGACGTGTGGTTCGACAAGTTCACCAAGGAGTGGGGCGACAAGACCGGCGTCAAGGTACGGGTGGACCACATGCCCCACCTCGAACTGCCCGCCCGGTACGCCGCCGAGTTCGCGGCCGGGTCCGGGCACGACCTCATCTACTTCGTCGGCCAGATCCTCACCGGCCAGTACTACCGCAACCTCGTCGATCTCTCGGATGTGGCCGAGGGTCTCGGCAAGAAGTACGGCGGCTGGCTCGAGACCTCGAAGAGCGCAGCGCAGGTCAACGGCGTCTGGTACGCGGTCCCCGACTTCTTCATCTCGATCCCCGTTCTGTGGCGCAAGGACCTCTTCGCTTCGATCGGGATGGGCGAGCCGCAGACCTGGGACGATCTCAGGAAAGCCGCGGGGCAGCTCAAGGCCAAGGGGCATCCGACAGGCATGCAGTTCTCGCACTGCAACGACGCCAACCACAACTGGCGCGCCCTCATGTACTGCTTCGGCGTCAAGGAGACTGATCCCAGCGGGCAGAACATCTTGATCGACTCCAAGGAAATGCGCGAGTCGCTGCGCTTCGGCAAGGCGCTGTACGACGATGGCATGACGCCGGAGGTGTTCTCGTGGGACGACGCCTCCGACAACCGCTTCCTCGCCTCGGGGGTGGCCAGCTGGATCCACGACGCGATCTCGGCTTTCCACTCGACCCGCCTCACCAACCCCAAGGTCTTCGAGCAGACCTTCGTGGTGCCGGAAGTCGCGGGGCCGGGCGGTCGGTGGAACGTCGGCGAGCCCAACGTATGGGCGATCTGGAAGTTCTCGAAGAACATTCCCGCCGCCAAGGAGTTTATCCAGTACATCTCCGATAATCAGAAAGACGCGATGGAGGCGAGCCTCGGCTACAACATGCCGTTCCTGAAGGATCAGTACAAGAAGCCGATGCCGTACCTCGGTAAGGACGCCAAGCTGGCGGCACTGCAGGATCAGGAAAAGCTCACCGCGTTCCTGGGGTTCCCGGGACCGATGACACCGCCCGCCCAGGAGGTCGTGACAACCTTCATCATCCCCGACATGTTCACGAAGGTCGCGCGCGGCGCGTCCGTCGACGACACGATGAAGTGGGGCGTCGGCGAGATCCGGCGCATCTACGCCAAGCACAAAGCCTCTTGAGCGAATGACCCAGGTCTCCCCGGGCGGGCCGCCCCCGCCCGGGTCGCTCCCCGTGGCCGTCGGCGCCCGCACGTGGGAGGTGTCGTGGTGGCGGACCCCCACCGCGCGGCGTTACCTCTTCGGCTACGTGCTGCTGGCCCCCGCAGTGCTGTACGTGGCGTTACTGGTCGGGGTGCCGTTCGTCTTCTCGCTCTACCTGGCGATGAGCGATGCCGCGGTCGGCGCCCCGGTGGCGCGGTTCATCGGCCTGGACAATTTCGCGTCGGCGCTGGAGAACGCCGTGTTCTACACGGCGGTGCGCAACACCCTGGTGTTCACTGTCGGCGCCGGCATCCTCAAGGGCCTGCTGGGCACCGCGCTCGCCTTTCTTCTCCTGCAGCCGTTCAAGGGGCGCAAGATCGTTCGCGCGCTCATCGTCATCCCCTTCACCCTCCCGATCGCGGTCAGCGTGCTGGGGTGGAAGTGGATGTTCGATTCGCAGTTCAGCGTCATCAACTGGGCGCTCAGTCGGCTGTCGCTGATCGGTAACTACGGCTCCCCCGACTGGCCCGTCTGGCTCGGGCAACCCGCCCTGGCGCTGCTCTCGGTGATGTTCGTGAACGTCTGGCGCGGCTTCCCGTTCAGCGCCATCGTGCTGCTGGCCGGACTCACCTCGGTGCCGCCCGAGATCCTCGACGCCGCCAAGGTGGACGGCGCCACCTTCCTGCAGCGCTTCCGGAAGGTGATCGTGCCGATGATCGCGCCCATCCTCTTCATCGGTACCGCCTTCGACACGGTGTTCACGCTGTCGGACCTTTCGATCGTGTATCTCCTGACCAACGGCGGGCCGGATGGCGCCACGGAGATCCTCCCGACGCTGGCCTACAACACGGGGATTCGCGGCGGCGCGCTGGGGCGGGGCGCCGCCATCTCGCTCTTCCTGTTCCCGCTGCTGCTGCCCGCCATGATCTTGCTGCTGCGGACGCTGCGCCGGAGGCAGTATTGATGGCCACCGTCGTCGTCGCGCCGCGCAGCCACAGGTCCAAGGAGCTGCGCCGGCAATCCTCTGGATGGCGATCACCGCCATCAAGCAGGACGCCGACCTCTATCTCGTCGACGCCGTCCCGTTCTGGTTCCGGCAGGCGCCGACGTGGAAGAACTTCGACTTCCTGTTCCACAACACGTCCTACGGGGATTGGATCGTCAATACGATGCTGATCTCGTTCTGGGTGTCGGCGATCACGCTGCTGACCGCGGTACCGGCGGGCTACGCGCTGGCCCGCCTGCGGCTGCCGTTCGCGGAGAACCTCGGAATCGGCATCTTCATGACCTACCTGGTGCCCGCCATCATCCTGTTCATTCCCCTGGCGCGGGTGGTCAGCACGCTCGACTTGCAGGACAGCTGGTGGTCGCTCGTGGTCGTCTATCCGACCTTCACCATCCCGTTCTGCACCTGGCTCCTCATGGGATTCTTCAAGACCGTGCCGTTCGAGATCGAGGAGGCGGCCATGGTGGACGGCTGCAGCCAGCTCGGCGCGCTGCTGCGGGTCGTCCTGCCGGTGAGCTGGCCGGGAGTCATCACCGCGACGATCTTCTCGTTCACCCTGTCGATGCAGGACTTCCTGTACTCGCTGGCCTTTGTGTCGATCTCCGATCAGAAGCCGGTGCCGTTGGGGGTTGCGACCGAGCTGATCCGTGGCGACATCTATTTCTGGGGATCGCTCATGGCGGGCGCGCTGCTGGTCGGCGTCCCGGTGGCGATCGTCTACAATCTGTTCCTCGACAAGTTCATCAGCGGGATCACGGGAGCGGCAATCAAATGATGGCGGTGAACGAGCAGTCCATTCCAGGAGGTGTGTCCATGAAGCGGAACGGCGTCGCGGCGGTCATCGCCTGCCTCACGTTGATCGGGTTCATCACGCCGGCTCTGGCGCAGGCGCCGGCACCGGCGCCTCAGGCCAAGGGCGTGAAATCGAGCACTCTCATCACCTCCCTCGGGGGCTTCAAGGAGACCGTGAGCATCCCGGTGGTGCTGAGCGGCCAGACGGTCGAGATCGAACCCGGCGGGCAGACGGGTCGGCAGCGGCACCTGGTGCCGACGTTCATCTACGTGCTCGAGGGCACCCTCGTGACCAACAGCGAGGGCGGCCGCGTCGGCGTCGCCGGCGCGCAGTATCACGCGGCCGGACAGTCCTACTCCGATCCGGCGGGCGTGTGGCACAACCACTCCAACCCCGGGCCGGGGCCCGTGAAGTACCTGCTGCTGTTCCTCAGCACGCCCGGCGGCGACCTCACCCAGAAGGCCGGCGAGGACTGATCGCGGCGGCCTCCGGCGCGCGAAGCGTCGGTGGCCCGCGGCAGGGACGACCGACGATGCGGGCAGTGAGCGTGAGGGGTGGTGGCGCGATCCTCGCTGCCGCCCTCCTGGTGTCGGCGGCGCTCGGGCGAGAGGCCTCGCTCCCGGATGGGCTCGAGGTCGTCGTGACCGGGGTTCCTCGCCCGCTGCAGCTCGCCATCGACCGGCGCACGCTGGTCGTGCTCGGCCCGGGGGCGCGCGGTGATTCCGCGGGGGAGATCCACCGCGTCGACCTCGACGGGGCCTTTCCCGTCGACGTCTCGCGCCGTCCACGGGTGCGAGTCCCATTCCTCGACGGGCGGCTGGCCACGCTCGGCAGTATGGCGCTCGAGCCCACCACCCGGGACCTGTTCCTGGGCGAGGAGAACGGCACGCGCGTCTACCGCCTGGACGCCGACGAGCGCCTGAGCCTGTACGTCGACGGCCTGCGCCGGCTGCCCGGTGGCAGCGCGCTGGCATTCGACGGCGCCGGCCGCCTCCTGCTGTTGGATCATGCCGATCCGGTCATCTCGCCGGGCGAGGAGCGTCCCCCGCAGGGTCTCGAGCAGTTTCGCGACGAGGACTACCGCGGTCCACTCGTGTTCCGGCTTTCCCTCGATCCGACGATCCCGCTTCCGCGTCGCATCGACCGGATGCCGCCGTTGTTCCCGCGGGCGTGGGGCGGGCGCGCCGGTGGCGCCATGCTGCCCCGGCTCGTCGCGGTGGCGCCGATCGGCGGCGAGCTGGCGGTCATTGGCTCGGGAGGCACGCTGTATCGCGTCGCCGCCGACAGCCGCCTCGTCCCGGTCGTGACGCTGCCATCCGGTCAGTATCTGCGCATCAATATGCAGGCGGCCGCGGACGGCGGCGTGTTCGTGAGCGGGGGATTCTCGCTGGGAGTCATCTTCCGCGTGTCCCCCGATGGGGCGATCACGCGGTTGGCCGGGCCCCTGGCCGACCCACAGGGTCTCGCCCTGGGCCCGGACGGCTATCTCTACGTCGCGGAGTCGTCCCTGCACCGCATCGTGCGATTTCCCGTCGCCGGCCGGTGAGTGTTCCTACGCACCCTCCACCATCGCCGCCGTGATGCCGCGCACGTAGCCGCGCGCGAAGAACGCGCACAGGATCACGATCGGAATCGACGCCAGGTTCACCCCAGCCACCGCCACCAGCTCCTCCAGGCTCACATCCATCACCCCGAGGCCCGCCGCGACCGTCTGCTGGTGGCGGTCGAGCAAGAAGATCGAGGCGAGCATGAAGTCGTTCGCCGCGGTCCCCAGCGTGAAGAGGCCGGCCGCGACGAGCACGTTGCGGCTCATCGGCAGCACGACGCGCAAGAACGCGCGTGGTGGCGTGGCGCCCTCCACCAGCGCGGACTCCTCGATCTCCCGCGGCAAGTGACGGTAGTACGCCGACAGGATCCAGACACAGAAAGGTAGGGCCATGGTCGTGTAGATGAGGATGAGGGCGCCGTGGCTGTCGTCGAGGCCGAGGCGGATGATGAGCTGGTAGATCGGGATGAACAGGATCGTGTGCGGCACGAGGTAGGTCGCCAGCAGCGCGCGCCGCCACCACACCCACCCCGGCGGCCGTAGCCGGCCCAGCGCGTAGGCGGCGGGAACGCCGGCGAGCAGCGTCACCGACACCGTGGCCGCCAGCACGATCGCCGAGTTGAACACCCAGATTGCGAAGGGCACGTGCGGAACGATCACGTAGCCGCGCACTGGCGCCGCGTCGCCCTCGAACAGCTCGGTGTAGTTCTCGAAGGTCGGAGCGGCCACGTAGAACGGATTGCCGAACACGTCCTCCTCTGGCGTCTTCAGCGACTGCACGGTGACGTAGTACACCGGGAAGAGGCCGTACAGCGCGGCCACGAGGAGGAGCATCGCCCGCGCCGCGCGCCGGCGCCTCACGCGGCGCGGTCCTCTTCTTCGCGCCGGTCGAACCAGTGGAAGAGCAGGAGCGCGGCCAGCACGAGCAGCGGCACCAGCGACAGCGAGCGCGCCGCGCCCTCCGCGAATCGGCCCGCCTTGATCCCGAGCCAGTACGCCTGGGTGCCGAGCACCGGAAAGACGACGCGACCACCCGTGAGCATCCAGACGTTGGCGAGGTCGGCGAATGCGGTGGTGAACGACAGGAAGACGGCGAGCGCCATGTAGGGGCGGAGCAGGGGCAGGGTGACGGCGTGGAGCCGCTGCCAGGCCGAGCGCGTCTCGAGCTGCGCGTACTCGAACAGCTCGGTAGGGATCGCGTTGAGCCCGGCGAGCAGGAAGATCGCGGTGAACGAAGAGCCCCGCCAGATATTGAAGAGCGCGACGGACGTGAAGGCCCAGGCGCCGGTGCCCAGCGCGCCGTCCACCGAGTACTTGATCCCCCCCATGAACGTACTGTAGGAGGTCGTGATCGGCGGGTTGAGCAGCCAGTACCAGCCGATGACGCTGACGCCCCCGGGGTAGGCCCACGGCAGGAAGACGGCCAGGAAGACGAGCGCGCGGCCGCGGCCGGGCCGCGCGAGGAGTAGGGCCAGCGCGACGCCGAGGACGAGCTTGGCGGCGGTCGTGACCGCGAAATAGAGAACAGTTGTGAGTAGCGCAGCCCAGAAGTCGACGTCTGTCACGAGCCTGGCGTAGTTGGCGAGGCCAACGAACGCCGCCGCACTCGTCGAATGGCTCGAAAAATCGGTCAGGCTGACCCAGACCTCCCATGCGACCGGGTAGGCGAGGACGCCCAGCACCAGCAGGAGGCTGGGCGCCATCAGCGCGTAGGCCGCCGCGATTTCCCGACGCCGCCGCGTGCCAGGGACCACGCGACGCCAGCTAAGTCGACAGCTGGTTCAGCGCCAAGCGCACGGGGTCGTGGACCTTCATCCGCGGCGTTGACTCCACGCGCGCGACCATCACGTTGGGCCCGTCTTGTTGGCCGCGGTCGTGGGAGGGGCGACGGGTTGGTGAAGCTGGTCCAGATCTCCCAGCCGAGCGGGTAGGCCGGTACGCCCCCGAGGAGCAGCAACACCGAGGTGAGCAGGAGGTAAGCGAGTCCGATCTTGCGACGCCAACGAGCGCCGGGCGTGCGCGCGCATATCGGCGCCCGTACCGGCACCACAACCTGCGATCCGGATCGACGTCACCGAACGCCCCTTTGGCCGCGCGACCAGCTCAAGAAGCTTGAAGGCGAGCGAACGGATTCTAGAAGGTATAGTGCATTTCCGCAAGTGCATGGACAGGGCGGGCGTGAGCCAGCTTGCTTGATCGACATAGGAGCCCACATTTTCGAGTTGAACGGTGAAGAGGCTGGGGCATAATTCCTCACCATTCGGCTCTCGAGGATTCATACCCGGTTCGGAGGGCATCACCCCGCGAGGGACACGAAACCTGGCCCGGTTCGCTTCTCGTTCAACCGCTGGCTCCACGTCGAGGTCCCAGGCGCGACGGCCGACGTGAGCATACGACGACCGCGGAAGCAGAGAGACGCGGAGCGAGGTCGGCCGGGCGGGTCTCACCGCGGGGGAAGGCTCCGGAGGCTTCTGGCGACGGCACTGCTGACCGTCGCTGGAGGGATGACCGCTCTCCCCGTCACGGCCCAGCAATCGCCATCTCAGCCACAGGAAACGCAGCCCCTCCCCTACCAACTCCCTCCGGTACTGGTGACGGCGCCCAGCCCCCTCCCGGAGAACTTGCCCCGCTCCTCGATCCCCGGCGCCCTCGACATCCTGACCCCCGACGGCGTGAGGCAAGGCCGCCCTAAAGTCCTCCCCGACGCCCTCGAGCGTCTGCCCGGCTTCACTCTC
>WNFR01002186.1_pt1 | contig 20428 bp, 15 predicted proteins | sample 5400221 | NCBI WGS metagenome assembly WNFR01 (sample SAMN13153357, study PRJNA577476) | soil metagenome | isolation source: 40 cm soil under Madrone tree | place: USA:California | collected 2016-06-14 | reverse complement strand
CGCGCGATCTCCCGCCTGCACCCGCCGTGGTCGTTGACGTGGGGGGCGCGGCGGGAGTTTACGCTTTCCCGCTTGCCAAGCAAGGTTACGAAGTGCATCTGATCGATCCGGTCGAACTCCATCTGGAACAAGCGCGATCGCGCGCCGCGTCCTAAAGCCGGGTGGCGTGCTGTTTGCCGCCGTGATTTCGCGTTTCGCTTCGTTCATCGACGGGCTCCTGAGCGGATCTTTTCAGGATGTCACGTTCCGGAAAATCATTGCCGACGATCTCTCCTCCGGCCAACACCGCAATCCGGTAAACCATCCCGCTTACTTCACGACTGCCTATTTTCACCGCCCCGAGGAATTGGCCGACGAGATTCGCGAAGCAGGTTTCGAGAATGCCCGCATCCTTGCCATCGAAGGAATTGCCTGGAGTGGGGCGCGATTCCGCGAGACATGGAATGATCCGGCACGGCGCGAGAAGTTGATGGAGTTCTTATCGTTGATCGAGCGCGAACCTTCCCTACTGGGCGCCAGTGCGCACATCATGGCGGTAGCACGCCGGGTGAGTTAGGGAGCGTCGGCAGCCTCAGCGGCCGTATCTTCCAAATAATTCGGCTTGGGCGAGGATGTGAAGCTTCATGGCGCGTTCCAGGTCAGCCTTTGTGGCACCGGATTTGAGATTCAGCTTCGTATCGAGCGCGTACAGCTTGAAAAAATACCGGTGCGGCTTGCCGGGAGGAGGACACGGCCCGCTGTATCCGATCTTGCCGAAATCGTTCCGGCCTTGCCGCGCGCCGCCGGCAAGCTGCTCTTGCCTCGGCACCCGCTCCGGAAGTTCCTTTGGGTCTGCGGGAACGTCGTACAAAACCCAGTGCACCCAGGTACCCCCCGGGGCGTCGGGATCATCCATGACGAGCGCAAAGCTCTGGGTGTTTGCAGGCGGTTCATTCCATTCCAATTTCGGGGAGAGGTCCTGAGCGTCGCACGTAAATTTTTTGGGGAGCGCTTCTCCCTCCGAAAACGCCGGACTTGTAATGTGCAGTGCCATGGCTCCTCCTTTCGCTTGCGAGAAGGGCTTTCCGAAAGACAACGCGGAGATGCAAAGCAATAAGCCGGTCAGGACCGCAAGTCTTCTCCGCACCGCGGCATCCTCCTCCGTTCTCACTCACCCCGCTCCGCGGCTGCGCAGAAATTCGGCGACCTCCGCGTGGCCACGCTCCTCCGCAAACTTCAAGGCCGTTTTCCCATCATTGGTTCTGGCACCCAAATCAGCGCCGTTTCCCAGGAGCATGCTTACAATCCCCAGGTGCCCATTCGCGGCGGCAGTAAGAAGGGGCGAGTAGCCGGCTGCGTAGCGGTAATTCGGGTCGGCGCCATTTGCCAAGAGCCACGCCACAATGGCGGTGTGGCCGCTGGCTACGGCACCGGTCAGGGCGTTGTAGCCCGTCCCGTTGGTCGCCACTGCTTGGACGTCTGCGCCCTTCGCAAACAAGTATTCGGCTACTTCGAGATGCCCGAACACCGCCGCCAGGGCAATTACGGGAAACCCGTCGGGCGAGTAGCCCTTCGCTTGGCTCGGCTCGTACTCCACGAGGAGTTTCACGCGCTCCAACTGCCCGAGCGCGGCCGCTTCATGCAGCTCCAGCGGAAGTCGCTGAGCCAGCAACATATCGCAAAGCTCCTTGTTCCCGCTGTACACCGTCAGCAACAAGGCCGATTGCCCCTTTTCATTCCGGGCACTCGCTAATTCTGGTTCAGCGGCCAGCAACCTTTTAACTGCTGCGGTGTCCCTTGCTTGAATGACTTTGAAGAATTGAGCAGTGCTGCTCATACCTGCGCTTCCTCCGAATCCACGCAATTCGCAGGAAAAGAAGAGTAGCGCAAACGGCTGCTTGGCGCTGAGGAAATCTGTGGAAAGCAACAGGAGAAGGATTTCGCGGGGCACGTTGCGCAGCCACGCGCCCCGCGCGATGAAATTGGATCAAGGGGCAGATGCCGTTGTCGCGCCGGTTTGTAATGCCCCGGCAGCTGGGCTGGTCGCTCAGCGGTTTGCTCCCCTGCTGCGTTCCATTTGAATAGATGATTCGCACTGGTGAGTGGATGCCTAGTAAGAAGAATGAGTCCCGGGCCAGCCGGCGGCGCTCAACGGCGCGAGCGGTCCTTGCGCACGGCTTCGTCGATCAGCGCATCGAGTTCGCTGCGCGTCAGCGTCACGTCGTCGCCCGCGTTTTCGCCGCTATCGCGGGTGATGGGCAATTCCGCTCCGCCGCCCGGCGGAGGCGCGACAAAGTAACGCGGACGGGCCGCCATCAGCTTGGCGACTTCCCGGCTGGAGAGCAACACCGGCTGACCGGCCATTTCCGCAGCCAGGGTGATCTTCGCGCTGTGCTCGATGGTCTCCATTCGAAAGAACGCCGTGAGAAGATCCGGGCCGCAGGTTACGGCCCCATGATTGGCAAGCAGGAGCGCGTCGTAGTGCGGCACAAACGGCTCGATAGCCTCGCTCAACTCCGGAGTCCCCGGCGTGGCATATTGCACCAGGGGAATCTGTCCAAGTCCCACGATCACTTCGGGAAGCAAGGCTTGGTTCAAAGCGCGCCCGGCGACCGCAAATCCGGTGGCTGTGGGCGGATGCCCATGGCAGATGGCCATCACGTCCGGCCGCATGCGGTAGAACAGGAGATGCATCGCCAGTTCGGAGGAAAATTTGCGATCGCCGGCAAGCTGACGCCCGTGCATATCGGTGATCACCAGATCCTGCGGCGCGAGCATGCCTTTATTCATGCAGGTGGGAGTCGTGAGAACGCTGCCGTCATCGAGCCGCACGGAAATGTTTCCTTCACAGGCGACGATGTGTCCGCGCTCGTACATCCAGCGCCCGGCGATACAGATCTCGCGGCGGTGCTGCTCTTCACTTTTCGCGTGGCCTGACGAGAGTGAGTCCGAAGTCACCGGCGGACTCCTTCCTGGCACGGAGTGTTTTTCCGAGCCGTTCAGCTTGAATTGAGCCGGGTACAGTCCGTAGGGGAGTTACGGAATGTCTCATGCCTATCCCCATTAGAGTGGCAGGAGCGAAGTAGAAATTAATACAAGTTGCCTCCAGAAGCTAGGCATAAATACCGCGGAGTTTAAGGGCGCTGGCGACCCGGTCGATGGCCAGCATATAGGCCGCAATGCGGTTGTTGACCTTGTGGATACCCGCAAAGCGCACCACTTCATCGAAGGCATTATCCATCACGTCGAAGAGGCGCTCGTTCACTTCGCTCTCCCGCCAAAAAAAGCCCTGGCGGTCCTGAACCCATTCGAAATAGCTGACGGTGACGCCGCCGGCGTTGCCTAGAATGTCCGGCACGGTGAAGATGCCCTTGGCATCTATAATCGCGTCGGCCTGCCAGGTGGTGGGGCCGTTGGCGCCCTCACAGAGAATCTTTGCCTGCACCTGATTGGCATTCTTCTCTGTGATCTGGTTTTCGATGGCCGCGGGAATAGCAATCTCGCATGGCTGGAAGAGCACATCGCGGGAGCTCATCTTCGTTCCGCCGGCCGGGAAATCCTGCAGCGGTTTTTTCTGGGTGTAGACCCAATCGATCGCCTTCGGCACGTCGAGGCCCTTCTCGTTATAGAGGCCGCCGCCTATGTCCGCCAGGCCGATGATTTTGTAGCCCGCTTTATGCATGAGCTCCGCGGCCATGGAGCCCACGTTCCCGAAGCCTTGAATAACGACGCGGCAGCCTTCTTTCTTGATTCCCAGCTTGGCGAGCGCCTTGTCGCAGCAGATCATCACGCCGCGCCCGGTGGCTTCGCGCCTTCCGCGCGAGCCGCCCAGCTCGATGGGCTTGCCGGTCACGACGGCCGTGGTGGCCTGACCGACGTGCATGGCGTAGGTGTCCATGACCCAGGCCATGGTCTGCTCGTTTGTGCCGACGTCGGGGGCAGGGACGTCGCGCTCCGGACCCAGCCAGTTCGCCAATTCGGCGGTATAGCGGCGGGTGAGCCGCTCGAGCTCTCCGCGCGACATCTTCCGTGGGTCGCAAATCACTCCGCCCTTAGCGCCGCCAAAGGGAATGTTCACCACTGCGCACTTCCACGTCATCCACGTTGCTAACGCGCGCACTTCGTCGATGGAGACATCCGGAGCAAAGCGGATTCCGCCCTTGCCTGGCCCGCGCACCGTGGAGTGCAACACGCGATATCCCGTGAACACTTCCAGAGTACCGTTATCCATCCCGATGGGAATGTAAAGCGTGATTTCTTTGCTTGGGTATTTTAAGTAGCGGTAAAGTCCCTGTTCGAGTCCTAGTTTGTTCGCGGCCACTTCAAAGCGCGCTTCCGCGTTTTGGTAGACATTCATCTCTTCGGGCATTGGAGCTTGCGACATGCGAAATTCTCCTTTGTAACGGCGCGGTATTCCTTCGTTCGCACTCAGGATAAAGCTGCGCCCGCGTGAAGAGCCGGCTACCATACGGTCAACGCAGGGATAACCACGGCCTTTTCGGGGCCGGCCGGCCTTACGCAGTCCAACCTGCAATCAACACTCACAGGCGAGAATTGAAAGGCCAAGGAAGGTGAGTACCAGCGGTCTACCGTACCGCCGGAACCGCCAATTGGCCGGGCCGCCAGTATACGAACCTACTTGGCATGCCGCAAGCGCCACGGCTCTGAACGGAGAGGCAGACTGAATCTGAAGGCACATCCATGTCGTGGGTGGGCGAAATCCCAAACGGTGGAGGATTACTGCAAGCGGAACTGGATTGTCACGGCCAAGTGCATCGGCACGAGTTTGCCATTGAGAGATGCGGGCTGGTACTTCCACTGTCTCAAAGCGTCCATGGCTGCTTGGTGCAGCAACGAGGGGCCGGAAACGACCTTCATGGTCGTCACGTGTCCGTTGGCATCGATCAATGCGTCGATGAGGACGTTGCCCGAAACATGCTGGCTCTTGGCAAGCGCCGGATATACCGGGGGCACGGAAAAAATCAGTTTTGCCTGTTTGGCGTCTCCTCCAATGGGAAGCGGTGCTGCGGGTGCCGAAGGCTGATTGTTGCTGCCGGCCAGTCCGGCGTTGAGTGCTGGTGCGCTGGACTCGGGCTGTGCATCGTTGTTTAGGGCGATTCCTGCGTCAGGCTCCGCGCCGTTCTGTGCGCTGCGGCTTGGCGAGACCTTGGGTTTGGCGAGATGAACTGCTCCAAGGATAGGCTTCTTCGGCTGCTCCGCAGCCGGCTGGGCTACAGCCGATGTCGTCGCACGAGGACCGGCGTTTGCCGGATTCGACGAAGGCTGCGTATGGTGTGCCGTTTCGGCTGATGTGCCTGCCCGCACGGCGGTCAGAGTAGCCGGGCCCGAATTGGACTGGGCGGAAGTGTTGGTGAGCGGCGCCGAATTGGATTGCGCGGAAGTATTGGTGAGCACCGCCGGATTCGATTGCGACGGAGGATTCGTCTGCTGCAGTGCATTCCCCTGGGGTTGCGATGGCGAACTCGCCACGGGAAGAGAGGCCACGGAAGCCTGCACATTCGACGCCGACACCGGACCGGGATGGACGCCAGCTGACTGCCGTTGCATGTACCACCAGCCACCGCCAGCGAGCAGGACACTAGCTGCAATCGCTCCGATCAGAATGCCTTTGCTCGAACTCCCGGATTCGCCTTCCTCTGTGCTTTGCTCCTCGTCAACGGGAACTTCCTCGCCGAACGTCGGCGGCGGCAGTTCGGGAATGTACTCTCCTTCCGCGGCCGTCGCGGTTTCCGCGACAGTTTGTTCATCCTTAGGCTGTTCCGCGAGGCGCTTTGCTTTTTCTCTTTCGATTAGTTCTTGGGTTGAGGAAGGCGCGGCGGCATTGCGAGCGAGAGGCTCGAGCCACGCTGGAATTTTCAGCTGTTCGTCCGCGAGCGCCGATTTAGCGGGCCGAAGTTCAGGTTTCGCAAGCTCTACGGGGGAGGCGGGCGCGGGTTCCGGCGTATGAATTTGGGACGCTTCCAAAACTTTTGCGGCGCTCTGTGCAGGTTCTTTCTGTGTGACGGCGGGAGGCGCATGCGGAATTTGCACTGTAGCTGGGGCAGGCGCCGCAGCGGCGCCTGAGAACAGCATGCTCGAAAGCTGTTCCTGGAGGCGGGCCGTATGCTGCTTAAGGGCGTCGGTTTCCGGGGCAGTGGAAGGCGGTGCGGGGGGCGGAGGCACGGCCGCGGGAGAAGCCGATTTGGCTTCGAAGAGAGAGAGCAGATTCGAAACGGATCCCGTCGCCGGAACAGCCGAGGTCTTGGCCGGCTCAAGTATGGAAGCCTGCGCTTCTGACGCGCGCGGCGATTCAAAGAGCGCCGCTTCGGGCGCAGCGGGTTTCACGGGCGCGGGATTCACCGAAAATTGCGGGGTGGCCGACACCGGCGCAACAGGCACAGCCGGGACGACAGGCGGAGGCGGCATAGTTGAAGGAGGATACAGTGGAGCTTCCGGATCGAAAGACGTGGACAACGTGGAGGAGAGCGGCGCAACCGGCGCGGCTGGCTTCTGCGCAATGGGCCCTGCAAGTTTCGGCGCCGTGGGAATCGATAATTTCGCTTCGGCGAGCTTTGGCTCAGCATCTTTCACAACGGAAATTGGAACAGCAGGCTTCACCGCAGGGATGCTCGGAGTGCCGTTCGCCACTGACGCTGCAGCAGGTGGCGCAACCGGTCGGGGGGTCGAGGGTGAGCCGCTGGCCAAGAATGAGCTGACCTCCGCCGGGGCAGGGGCCTCGGGCTGCGTGCCGGCACCGAGGCGGTCGCTCGGAAAGCGCATGCCCCAGAAGCCGACCACGGATTCCGTGAATTCAAGCTCAACATACCCGCTCACGTTGCGATAGTTCTTGGACTTGACGACCTGGCAGACAACTTCTTTCTTGGTTTTTTCGTTGGTGAGAAAGAGCAATTGCCCGGGAGCAACGGAGGAGGTAAGACGGATGACGGCGCCGTTGCCGAAAACAAGAACGGTCTTGGTGGTCTCTGAGAAAGGCTCGCGCTTGTCACTGCCCTCAACAGTGCGCGCACCGTTGACGGTGACCGGCACTTCGAGCGCGACGGGCTGCTGCTTGACGGCCATATCACCGGGCAACGTCGTAGGTGACGCGGGACGCTGCGCCGTTTCCGGCCTTGCGGATAAAGTTTCGTTCTCTTTGGCGGTAGGAGGCATAGCTTGCACACTCGCGAAGGGTGAATTTCTTGGTCGTCCTGTCCCTGACCGGATTCCCAGCGAACATCTATATGTTCTGCCTCCAGGGAGAACGCGAGCTATAGTACGGTCGTACTACGGTGGAAACACCTGTCCGTGTGGACAGGTCAAGATTTCACGGAGGGCAAGGCGTCGCGAGAGATGGTTCGGGAGAGGCGCGGAAAGAGAGAAATAAAGTTGTGAAGGTTATCGCGGAAGAGGGGGCTGGAAGCGCTGGTCGACTTCGACTTGATAGCCGGTGACGAGTTTGTTGGTTTCGTTGGCCATGCCGATGATGGCTTGAAGCTCCTTGAACATGGCGTCGGTCATTCCTTTGCCGAAGGCGGAAGCCGTGTGCGAGGCGATGCAGTAGTTGCAGTTGTTGGTGACGCTGACGGCGATGTAAATCAGTTCCTTGGTGAGCGGATCGAGTATGCCCGGGCCCATGATTTGCTTGAGACTTTCCCAGGTGCGTTTGAGCAACGCGGGATCGTGCGCGATGGCCTTCCAGAAGTTGTTAATCCAATCGATTTTGCGCGTGGCCATGATGTCGTCGTAAACGGCGCGCACTTCCGGCGCCGCGTCTTGGTATTCGATCAATCCGAATGTGGCCATGAGGGTCTCCCAAAAATATTTGTATGAACATCATCCAAGACGGTAGCAGGAAGCGGTCACGGCTTGGTAGTGCAGAGTGGAGTTGGTTGCTGAAACAAAAGGCGCGAGGCGTGGCTCGATATTTGAGCATCTCCGCCTGCGGGAAGGGCGCTGCATCGTGAAGGAAAGAGCTGAAAAGAGGGCAAATTTCCAGGCTTGCGTCAAATGGAAAAACGCGCCGCGGGAGCATCCCGACGATGAATTTTTTGGGTTCGCCGAATGAAATTCATTCTACTTGACAGGCGCGGAAGGGAGAGTTAAAACTCAGACACCAAAGCCATATTGGCCTTAGAGCTGTACTGTTTTTTTTTGAAACGAAAAGGGCGAGCTGGTCCGGGGGGCTTGTCCTTGTTTTCAACAACACGATTTGCTCATTCAACTGAATCCAGGGTTTCGCCATATGGCTTTTCAGTGAATTTCATTTTTGCAAGCGTGCCCCGACCGGGTTGGGGGATGCGGGTGCTGTCGATTGCAGTTCGATCTCGAAGAGGGGGGTGTTGATATTATGAAACGCCTAGTCTTGGCAATTCTTGTAGTTCTGTCGCTCGCGGTGGCAGCAAACGCGCAGACGTTTCGCGGCGCGATTAACGGGACGGTGACGGATCCATCGGGTGCGGTGATTCCGAACGCACAGGTGAAAGCCACGGAGTCCGCCACCGGCATCGATCACAATACCGTCACGACGAGTGAAGGAGCGTTTTCCCTCCAGGACATTCCGCTGGGCTTCTATAAGGTGTCCGTGACGGCTTCGGGTTTTCCGGTTTACACGGTGGACAAAGTCGAGGTTACCGCAGGAACGATCTACACGCTGCCGGTCAAGCTTTCGCTGCAACAACAGGCTACGACGGTGGAAGTCTCCGCCGCTGCCGTCTCGCTCGATACGACGACCGCCACACAGAGCACGACTCTAACCTCAGACGTGGTGCAGGATGTGCCGCTGAACGGCCGGGACTTCACTCAGTTGATCGGCATCAAGCCGGGTTTCGCTGGCTATAACATTGGCGGGTTCGGCTCGATCAACGGAACGCGCGGGAACCAGGTGAACTGGCAGATAGACGGGGTGGATAACAACGATTTCTGGCACAACATCCCGGCGGTCAACCAGGGCGGTGTGTCGGGTGTCGCCGGCATCATACTGCCGATCGATTCGATTGAAGAGTTTTCGGCGCAGACACAGTCGGGTCCGGAGGGGGGACGCAACGCAGGCGGCACGGTAAACGTCGTCACCAAATCTGGCGGGAACGCCCTGCACGGATCGGCTTACTACTTCTGGCGGAATGAGTACTTAGCCGCAGCCTCGCCCTTCCTGCCAAGCGGCACGAAAGCTCCCCCACTCCGCGACGAGAACTATGGCTTCAGCTTGGGTGGGCCCATCCGTAAGAACAAGCTCTTTTACTTCTTATCTTTTGAAAAGCAGCAGTACGTCTTCGGCTTATCGGGCGTAGCGACTGAACCTTCAGACGCCTGGGTTGCGCTGGCCACCGATTTGCTCAAAAACCCCGGCAATAAATACGGCTCGTACGCGCCGGTTAGTGCCAGCGCGTTTTCTACGGCCGCTGTCCAACCGAGCGGCTTCTGGCCGAGGAGCGGGCCCGGAAATATCGCAGCGTTGCCGGCAACGCTCAACAACTTTTTCAGCCCCGTTGCTTCGACAGGCTACAGCTACAACGGCGTTGGGAGAGCGGACTACAACATCAGCGACAAGCACCGTCTGTATGTGCGGTGGTTCGGAGGGCAAGGCAGCCAGACTGCCCCGCTTGGTGCCAGCCCAGCTCTCGGAACGGCCAGCTCGAACTTGAAGTACTACTTCGAGGTCGGTCCGATCCATGTGTTCAACTATTCGCTGGTGCTGAATTCGGCGCTTTCCTCACGGCTAACGAATCAGGTGCTCGTGGGCGCCAACTACTTCAACCAAACTTTCAGCGATAACAACAGCGCCTTCAACACCAAGACCATGGGCCTGTTCCTCAGCCCGGACGCACTCAATAACGGCCAGCCCATTCTCGGTGCTCCGAAGATCAGCATCGACGGCTTCGAGAAGGTCGGCCTCACGCAGCCGGCGGGCCGGAATGATATCACCTGGCATGTGACGGACATCGTCAGCTATAGTGTGGGCGCTCACCAGTTGCGCTTTGGCGGAGAGCTACGGCAAGCGCACGTGAACGAGTTTTATCACACGGGCGAAACGGGAAAATTCGGTTTCACCGGTTTGGTAGGTCCGTGGGCCGCTTCATGCAGTTCGGCAGCCCCTCCCCCGGGGTGTGCCGCGTTGATAAGCGCCAAAACGCTCGCGAACGCTGAATCGCTGGCGGACTTTCTCGCGGGCGATGTAGCGTCCTCCTCCATTGCTGTGGGCAATCCCGAGCGCTTTGTGGTGGTAAACGCTTTTAACCTGTACTTCCAGGATGACTGGCAAGTTACGCGCAGATTGAACTTCAGTTTCGGAACGCGCTATGAATATTTCGGCCCGCTGCACAGCAACAAAAAGGACATCGCGAACTTTATTCCCGGGAAGGGCCTGCTCGTCCAGGGAAATGGCCTCGACTCCCTCTTTGCGGCGGACAAAAACAACTTCGCACCCCGGCTCGGCTTCGCCTACCAAGCGAACCAAAAGGGTGACCTCGTGGTGCGCGGCGCATTTGGCGTCTTCTATGATCAGATCAACATGAACCCGTTCCTGGACTTCCGGTCGGTGCTCTCACCCGCGGCACAGGGTATTCAGGGCAACCCGATCGGGCCCAATGCTGTCTCCACCTTTGGCGCCCCTTTTTGCGGAACGCTCGCTGACGGTACATATAACTGGGACACAGTGCAGCAAGCGGTGTGCCCGGCCGGCACGGCCAATGCGGGCAAGGCCAACGCGACGAGTTCGGTCTTCGGGCCAGTGCTCAAGTGCAGCGATCCTCTGTGCACTAGCGCTCCCGACGGATTGAGTCTGTTCAGCGTTAACCACAACTTCCGCACGCCATATTTCTACAACTACAGCTTGCAAGTCGAGAAGAGCGTCGGGAGCAAAGCCGTATTTCAAATTGGGTACGTTGGGTCGGAGGGCCGCAAGCTGAATGTCGTGTCCAACATCAATCAAGGTAACGCCATTTCTTCACACTTTGGCACGATCCTGCAGCTCAACAGCGTGGGAACATCCAATTACAACTCACTACAGTCAACGTTCAGAATTCGCGACTGGCACGGGTTGACGTCGCAGTTTGCTTACACCTTCGGACACGCCCTGGATGAGGATAGCCAGTACCGCGGGTTCGTCCTGGATGACGCCTTCAACAAGCATCTTGACTATGGCAACAGCGATTTCGACACGCGGCACTCGTTTGCGGCAAGTTTTACGTACGCCGTGCCGAAGGCGAAGTGGGCCTCGGGATGGTCAAGTTACATCGTGAACGGCTGGCAGGCGAGCAGTGTGTGGAAATTCAACAGTGGACAGCCGTATGACGAACTCCGCTCGGGTTTGTATTTGATCGGCGACCCTTTCAAGGGCGTCCCGCATACTTTCGACAAGACGATCCCAGGGGAGCAATGGATTAACCCGGCTGCGTTTGCCAAGCCTTGTGTGCTCTCAGCTACGATTACAACGTGTCCCGCAGGAGTGGGGACTGATACTAACGGAAACGTTGCTCGGAATAAGTTCTATGGTCCGGGGCTCGTCGCTGTAGACCTTTCGGTGTTCAAGAACATCCCCATTACTGAGCGGGTCAAAATCCAGCTTCGCGCGGAGATGTTCAACCTCACAAACCGAATCAACCTTGCCAACGGGCTTGGAGCTGTGGCCGCGGGTACCAGTTCGTGCAAGCCAAGCGCGACTGCGGCTAACCCGTTTCAATGCACCGCAACCGGCGGATTCGGCCAGGTGACTGACACTGCCGGCGACTTCCAAGGCGCACCGGGGGTTGGTCCCGGCGAACCATTCAACATGCAGCTCGCTATAAAGATCATCTTCTAACGGCTGGCGCAAACCCTTGGCCAGGAGGGCCTCCCGATCCAATCGGGGGGCCTTTTTGCTTTTTGGATTGACGTTTTTGCGGTGCTGAAGACGATGAGGCGGATCGAATTTGTCGCAGGGCTTTCGCCGGGGGTACCTCCCACCCCCGTGTCTTTTTTTTTTTTGCAAAGAGTGCGGAATTGCATGAAAACAAACGGGTTGACTTTTTCGGAAGTGCAAAAAAGTGCAAAAGAGTGCGCAAGAGTTTGAAAAGAAAAGGGATAGTGGGTAGTGAGGAGTGGGTAGCGAAGAAGGAGATACACCCAAAACCCCCATTACATGCATGATTCTCAAAAGAAAGGACTTACAAGATGGGCAATTCGTAAATGATTGATTCTAAAAGATATGATTCTGGTTGTGTCGGTCGAGCTTTAGCTTAGAACACGGCTCCGGGCGGAAGAAAAGCGGGAGCAAGCTCCCGCACTCCAGATGAAGTTATCTACAGAACTAATTGTAGTAGAGGATAACGGAGAGTCAAGGAAAGCTTTGCCGAGTTGTCTAACCTCTTTAAGAATGTCCCCTTTTGCCTCGACAAAAATGCGGCCTTTCTTAGCTCGATTGGAAACGTCCTCCTTGGGAATGGGAGGGGCTTGGCGCTGGGGGCGGGTGCCGCCGACACAGGCGGGGGAGCGGGGCGGTTAGCGGCGGAGGAATTGTTCGAGGAGGAGGCGGGAGAGGCGGCGGGTGTGGTGGCGGAGGACGCCGTGTTCCTCGAGGAGATTGTCGAGGATGACGCGGAAGCCGAGCTTCTGGAGGGCGGGAAGATCGATGGCCACCGGTTCGGCGCCCTGCGCGCGGTAGCGGCGGGCCACATCGGGCGAAACGGGCTGGCGATTGGCAACGACCGAATCGATGACCCGGCGCGGGACGTGTTTTTGGATGGCGCGGAGATGATCGCCGAGGGCGTAGCCGGCGGTTTCGCCGGGCTGGGTCATCAGATTGGCGACGTAGACGCGCGGAGATTTGGAATTGGCGATGGCGCCGGCGATTTCCGGGATTAGCAGGTTCGGAAGAATGCTGGTGTAGAGCGAGCCGGGGCCGAGGAGGATCAGGTCGGCGTGCTTGATGGCCTCGATGGCTTTGGGGAGCGCGCGCACGCGGCGCGAGGAAAGGGTGAGTTTTTTGATTGGCGCGCGGCTGGCAGTGATGCGAGTTTCGCCGTGAACGGTGCGGCCGTTTTCGAGCGCGGCAACGAGGTGGACGTTCGAAAGCGTGGAAGGAAAGATGCGGCCGCGAATAGCGAGCACTTTGCTGCTGACGCGGATGGCTTCGGTGAAATCGCCGGTGACGTGAGTGAGCGCGGCGAGGAAAAGATTGCCGAAATTGTGGCCGATGAGGCCGTGGCCGGCATGAAAACGGTATTGGAAAAGGCGGCCGAGAAGGGCTTCGTCTTTCGAAAGAGCCACCATGCAGTTGCGAATGTCGCCAGGCGGGAGGATGCGATTCTCGCGGCGAAGGCGGCCCGAACTGCCGCCGTCATCGGTGACCGTGACGATGGCGGCGAGATCGGCGATGGGACGTTCGGCGCTGGCGTGCTCATCGGTGCGGCGGATCACGTGTTCTTTCAGGCCACGGAGGAGCGTGGAGAGGCCGGTGCCGCCTCCGAGAGCGACTACGCGGAAGCCGCGGGAAAGAGTCTTCGATTTCGAGGCGGGTTTTTTCATGCTGGCATTCGGGATGGGGCGGCAGGATTCATTTTACAGAAAAGAATTTAACACAGAGAACTCAGGGGGCGCTGAGAACACAGAGAAGAAAAAAACCGGACAGGCTGAAGTCTGTCCCACTAAACGCTACCCGGCGGTGCCGTCTTTCTCCGGATAGAGCAGCTCGGTGAAACGCGGGTCTTCCTGGAGGAAGGCAAAATCTTCGTCGTTGCGAGCGTGGTAGCGGTTTTCCGGGCGCAACTGGATGGCGACCTTGAGATTGGCCAGGGCGGAATCGGCTTCGCCGGTAAGGCAATCGAGCGCGGCCAGAGCGTAGTGAATATGGTCGGCCTTGGGCGCGGCTTTGCGGGCTTTGTCGAGACTTTCGCGGGCATCATCCCAGCGGCCGATGTTCATCATCGCGACGCCGCGCTGATAATGCTCATCCGCAGTGCGAGGATTTTGTTCGTGAGACGGCTTCATGCGCTGCTCGGCGATTTTCACGTGCATGCGCGCGCGATCGGCAAGTTCCTTGCTGGGGCCTTCCAGAACTTTCTCAAGTTCCTGCTTGGCGCGGGCGAATTTCTGCTGATGAAAGAGGGACAGGGCTTCATCGTAGACTTTGAGTTGCGCCTGGACGAGGGGATCGACGAGCTCGACACCCCCACGCTGGGCGGGCGGAGCGGGAGGAAAAGTCTTTTTTTTCTGTAACTTAGACTGACTCCGCGCCGTGCCCTTGGAATGCCTTGCCGTGCTTGAAGAGGGCTTACGCGCTTTTGCCATGGGGCGAATGCTAGCAGAGCAGGATTCTGGCGTCAACGGATGTGAACGTGGGCGATTTGCAGGGGCCGGGAGCGTCAGGCGTTACCGAACGGAGGCATGGGCCAAAAATAGGGCGTGGAGTTCGGGGCAGAATCGCGGACACTGTAAGTGCAGCACAAGAAGGCGACACGCGGGGCGGGAAGATTGGCCTGCCTGCGCCGCGTATGCTATAAGTTTGTGGCCGATTGCTGGTTGACGATAACGTGCCTTTCATCAATTTTCCTGCTCGCGAAATTAACTGCAAGCTCGTGTATTACGGTCCAGGTCTGGGCGGAAAGACGGCCAACCTGCAGTGGATCTACGATCACACCGGACAGAACCAGAAGGGCAAGATGGTGTCCCTGGCGACGGAAACGGACCGCACGCTTTTCTTCGACTTCCTGCCATTGGACTTGGGAACGGTGCGCGGATTCAAAACGCGCTTTCATTTATATACCGTGCCTGGGCAGGTGTTCTATGAGGCCAGCCGGAAGCTGATCCTGAAAGGCGCGGACGGCGTGGTGTTCGTGGCGGATTCGCAGGAAGAGCGGTTGGACGCGAATTTTGAGACCATGGAAAACCTGCAGGAGCACCTGAAAGAGCACAACCTGAATTTCGCCACGATTCCGTATGTGCTGCAGTTGAACAAGCGCGACCTGCCGAATGCCATGGCTGTGCCGGAGTTGACCAAGCAGTTGCAGAAAAAGGGCGAACCGGTTCTGGAGGGCGTGGCGATTCAGGGATTGGGCGTGTTCGAAACGCTGAAGGAAGTGGCTAAGCTGGTTCTGGCGGAATTGAAAAAGGGCGGGTAGGCTTCTTCGCGAAAATTCTCGGAGTTCATCCAAAGATAACAGCGTGAATTTCAAAGCAGAAGGATCCGTGTGTCTACGCAAAGTTGGCAAGCGCGGCGGATTCGGATTCGAAGGTGGGGATGGCTTCGACGAGGCGGGTGACGGTGAGGGCGTCGCGAACGCGGCCCTGGCCGCAGACCAGGCGGAGCATGCCGCCTTCGCGGGCGAGCTTGATGGAGATGCGCACGAGCGTGGAGATGCCGGAGCTGTCGATCTGCGGGATGCCGTTCAGGAGGACGACGACTTTCTTCGCGCCACCTTTGACCACGGATTCGAGAGCGTCGTGGAGCAGTTCGGCAGGCTCGCCGATGGTGAGCCGGCCGTGGACTTCGAGTACTGACACCCCGCCGGACTCGCGGACGTTGATTTCCATGGGCAACCTATCAGTCATAGCAGTGCGTCAGACTATCCTCATTGGGCTGCGAGGCCCATTCGTCAGGCCGCAGGGCATTATACGCTGGAGGGTGAGCCGCATAAAGGGAACCGTTCCAGAAGATTACAGGCGACTATTGCAGAACCAGGGTAGCGACGCATCAGAAAAACAAATTCAAGAAATAGAAATTTCAAACCGCGCGGTGGGGCGCGCATGCGTATAATGCTGGGCGACGAAATGGCGGGTCCCCGGAAGTCGAATCCAGAACCAGCGGAGCGGACATATCTATGAAGTGCGCAGGGTGGAAGTGTAGTCTCAGCCTTGTCCTGATGCTTGGGGCCATCCTGCTCGCGGCTGCACCGCTCTCCGCGCAACAAACGCCCACCTCCTCAACTGCTTCTTCGACGACAGCCACCTCTCCTACGACACCGGAAATTCCCAAAGTAGTCAATGAAAAGCTGGCGCAGCTGGACAAGGACGTGAAAGCGGCTCAGTCCTCCGCGGACAACGCCTGGATGCTGGTAAGCGCGGCGCTGGTATTGATGATGACGGGGCCGGGGCTGGCGCTGTTTTACGGCGGCCTGGTCCGTCGGAAAAATACCCTGGCGATCATGATGCAGAGCTTCGCGTTGATGGCGCTGATCACTGTAATGTGGGCGTTGGTCGGCTACAGCTTGTGCTTCGGCGGGGATGGCCATTTTATCGGGAGCTTCGAGCACGCGTTTCTGCGCGGCGTGGGCGCGGACCCGAATCCGGATTACGCCGGGACGATCCCGCAATTGACCTTCATGGTCTACCAGTTGATGTTCGCTATTATCACGCCCGCTTTGATAACCGGCGCGACGGCGGAGCGGATGAAGTTCAGCGGCACGGTCCTCTTCCTGGCGCTGTGGTTCCTGGTGGTTTATGCGCCGCTGGCCCACATGGTGTGGGGCAAGGGCGGGCTGCTGAACGCGTCTCTCGGAGGAAAATTCCCGACGCTGGATTTTGCGGGCGGTACGGTTGTGCACATTTCTTCGGGCGTTTCCGCGCTGGTGTGTGCGCTGTATCTCGGCAAGCGTACCGGATATCCAAAGCAGCCGATGCCGCCGCACAGCCTGGTGCTGAGTTTCATCGGGGCCTGCTTGCTGTGGGTAGGATGGTTCGGATTCAACGCCGGCAGCGCCCTGGCGTCGAATTCGCTGGCCACGAGCGCGTTTGTGGCGACACACTTTGCGGCTGCCGCGGCGGCGCTGAGCTGGAGCGCCGCGGAGTGGATCAAGAACGGGCGCGCAAGCGCGCTGGGCGCGATTTCCGGCGCGGTGGCGGGACTCGTGGCGATTACTCCGGCGGCCGGTTTTGTGGGACCGATGCCGGCGCTGGCGATTGGATTGATCGCGGGCGTAGTCTGCTACTGGATGGTGACGAAGGTAAAGGCCATCTTCGGGTATGATGACGCGCTGGATGCCTTCGGCGTGCACGGCGCAGGGGGCACGATCGGCGCGTTGCTCACCGGCGTATTCGCTCAACAAGTGATCAACCCCATCTTTGGAGCGGGCAAGGCCGTCGGCGGGCTGGACGGGCATTGGGGCCAGGTCGGCAACCAGCTCGTTGGCGTTTTGATCGCCTGGGTCTTTGCGCTGGTCGGAACGCTCGTGCTGCTCAAGATCGTAGATATGCTGACGGGCGTACGCGTGCCGGAAGAGCACGAGATCGAAGGACTGGACATTACGCAACACGGCGAAGAGGCTTATAACCTTGAGTCGTAGGGAAAACTGGCAAGGGAGCGTCAGGCAGGGGGCGGAGCAGAAACGTCCATGATGAAAATTGAGGCAATCATTCAGCCCTCGCGGTTTGAATCGGTGAAAGATGCGCTGCGCGAAATCGGCATCGAGGGGATGACGGTGACGGAAGTGCGCGGTCACGGGCGGCAGAAGGGGCACACCGAGGTGTATCGCGGACGCGAATACACGGTGGACCTGCTTCCGAAAATAAAATTGGAGATGGTGCTGCCGGACGCGCTGGTGAACCGGGTGGTGGACACAATTTTGAAGACGGCCAAGACAGGAAAGATTGGTGACGGTAAGATATTCCTATCGAGGGTTGAGGAAGCAATCCGGATTCGTAACGAGGAGCGCGGTGAGAATGCGCTCTAGCCTTTCGCTTTTGGCCGCCGGGAAGCCGGCTCGATGACCGCAGGGCGATGAACGTGACGATCGCTGCACGCCCCAGTCTCAATCCGGGCATCCCACCCGCAAAGAACATGGAAGGTTCCCCAACGCCCCTATCCGTGCTCGGCCCGCAGGCCGACGCCGAACGGCAACGCATCCGGCAACAGTTTGAGACGGGTACCAGTGCGCGAGAAACGCTGCGCGCGCAGTGCGAACTGGCGGACCGCAACGTCCAGCAAATTTTTGCAGAAGTCCTGCGAGTCCACGACCGCGAGCCGCAGGGGCTTTGCCTGCTGGCGCTGGGCGGGTACGGGCGGCGCATGCTGTTTCCCTACTCCGATCTCGACATTCTATTTTTGCTGGGGAACGAAAGAGTAGAGCAGGAATCGCGGCCGCTCATCTCCGAATTTTCGCGGACTTTGTGGGATATCGGATTTCGCGTAAGCTCGGCGGGGCGCACCTTGGAAGAGTGCAAGCGAATCGAAGAGGACAACGCGGAGTTCCACCTGGCATTGCTGGATCGCCGATTTCTGGCGGGCGATGCCGCGCTCTTCGAGAAGCTGGACACGAAAGTGCTGCCCGCGTCGGAAAAGCAGGCGCGGCCCTTTCTGCTGGCGCAAATTCACAGGCTGACCAGGGAACGATTGGCGCGCTACGGAAATACGATTTTTCACCTCGAACCCAACGTAAAAGAGTCGCCGGGCGGCATGAGGGATTATCAGGCGACGATTTGGCTGCGGCAGGTAGTAGACGAAAAAAAGGGGATTCGCAACATCACTGCCGCGGAAGAAGAGCTTTCCGTGGCGGCCGTCGATTTTCTCAGCGCCATCCGATGCTTTCTGCACTACAGCAACGGCCGGAACGATAACACGCTCACCTATGAGTTGCAGGCAGCGGCGGCAGAACGGGCGCTGGGCGTGGGGGACGGCGTGGCGCGAACTCCCGCGGAATGGATGCGGCAGTATTTTCGCCACGCCCGTACTCTGAACCGGCAACTCTTGCGCTATCTCGAGCAGAAAGCTCCTTCGTCATTAACTCTGCGGCAGCGCCTGTTCAACGCGACGCGCGCCGCCAGGCTCGAGCCGGGCGATAACAGGTTTTTCACGGTGCGAGACGGCTTGCTCGAAGTGCTCGATCAGCCGGTGCTGTCCGACCGCGCGATCACCTATTCTCTTTTCAGGGAAGCGGCTCAGACGGGGACTCCGCTGAGCCGTGAGGCAGAGCGCAGCATCGGTTATATCCTGACGCATCCGGAACTCCCTCCGAAGAACAGGGAGATTCCCTGGGCCACGCTGCGCGAGATTCTGGGCTCCGATTATCCGGGCGTGGCGTTGCGGTCGATGCAGCGGCTGGGGCTGCTGACGGAAATCCTGCCGGAATTCGGAAAGATCGACTCACTAGTGGTGCGCGATTTCTATCATCGCTACACGGTCGACGAACATTCGCTGCGGACCATCGAGCACCTGCAGGAATTGGCGGAGCCGCCGGATGAGCGAGGAGCGCATTTCGCGCCGCTCTGGAAGACCGCCGAGCGGCGGGATTTACTGATCCTTTCACTGCTGCTGCACGACGTGGGCAAAGGAATGCCGGCGGAGAATCACATCACCGGCAGCCTCGCGGCGCTCGATAGCGCCGCCCGGCGGTTGAATCTTACGCCGGAAGAGAACGAAGAAGTCCACTTCCTCATCGCACATCACCTGGACATGTCCGCCACGGTGCAAAGGAGAGACATCTTCGATCCTGCCACCGTTTCGGCTTTTGCGCAGTCCGTCACAACGCTGGAAAGGCTGCAAAGATTGTGCCTGTTGACCTATGCGGATATTCACTCCGTTAATCCGGAAGCGCTGACGCCGTGGAAGGCGGAAATGCTGTGGCAGCTCTTCGTGGCCACTTCGAACCACTTCAGCCGCACTCTGGATCGCGACCGCTTGCACGCGCCAGATGAAGGCTCGCTGCTCGAGCGCGTGAAGGCGCTGGCGGGCGACACCAGCGTCGAAGAGATTGAACGGTTCCTCGAAGGATTCCCGCGGCGGTATCTCGCGGTGCATTCGGCGGCGGAGATTGCCGCGCACTTTGCGTTGTACCGGAAGCTGGGCACTGATCCGGTGCAGACCGAACTCCTCGCCACGCGCCATGGATTCTCCCTGACGCTGCTTACGGCGGACCGCCCGGCTCTCTTCGCGACGATTTCGGGCGTGCTGGCCGGTTGGGGCATGAACATTAACAAGGCGGATGCTTTCGCGAATGCCGCCGGCGTCGTGTTGGATACTTTCCACTTCGCGGATTTGCACCGCACGCTGGAGCTGAACCCCAGCGAAGCCGAACGCTTCCGGAAGAGCCTCGCCGATGTCGTGAACGGAAAGGCGCCCCTGGAGCCGCTCCTGAAGAGCCGCGAGGGCGCCAGCCGCGGACGCGCGCCGAAAGTTACCGTGGAAACGCGCATCAATTTCGATGATTCATCATCGGCGCACAGCACGCTGCTCGAAATCGTTACGCAGGACCACCCGGGATTGCTCTACGAGATCGGTTCGGCGCTGGCGCGCCTGGGATGCAACATTGAAGTCGCGTTGATCGACACGGAAGGCCAGAAGGCCATCGACGTGTTTTATCTTACCGCGCAGGGCAAGAAGCTCACCACGCAAAAACAAGAGCTACTCCGAGAAGTGCTTCAAGGAACTTTGGTTTAAGCCGTTCCCTCTGATCGCACTCCTCCAAGAGAAATTGCGCCAGCTTTGTACCTGAGAATTGGTGGACGTGACCGGGATCGAACCGGTGACCCCCTGCTTGCAAAGCAG
>WNFR01003929.1_pt1 | contig 20432 bp, 18 predicted proteins | sample 5400221 | NCBI WGS metagenome assembly WNFR01 (sample SAMN13153357, study PRJNA577476) | soil metagenome | isolation source: 40 cm soil under Madrone tree | place: USA:California | collected 2016-06-14 | reverse complement strand
TATAACAAGGACATGCAAGAGGACAAGGAAGCAGTGTTCGATACCGTCGACACAGTAGCATCCGCCCTGCGCGTGACTGCTACAGTGTTGCGAAATATCAGGCTCAACGAGACCAGAACCAGACAGGCGGCGGCGAGCGGCTATATGAATGCAACAGAGCTTGCCGATTATCTTGTAAGGAAAGGGCTTCCGTTTCGCGAGGCCCACGACATTGTCGGAAGAGCTGTGTTGAGAGGTATCGAACTCGGTTTAGAACTGCATGAAATGCCAGTAGACGAGCTGAAATCCTTTTCATCCGTTGTTAGCGATGATGTTTACGCAGCGCTGTCATTGGAACAAACACTTGGATCAAAAAATCAGCGAGGGGGGACTTCGCCCGGCCAGGTAAGCGAGGCACTGCGAGCCGCGATCGAATCGTTAGATTTAACCCCTCGCGAATAGCCGATAGATAAGTTTGTTGCTGACTTGCGGTAACACGAAAAAGCCGGGTACGACATGAAGTGGTACCCGGCTTTTTCGCACAAAGGGCAGAATCTACGATTGTATTGTTGAATCGACGGGCGCCGCGGAACTGCTCGGCGGAGCGTGTGGGTCTCCGACAGCCTGACCTGTGAGGCCATGGGCCGCGAGTTCATGCTCTGTTTCGCGCTGCTGAGCCATTACGCTGTGTTTGCGTCCGTACAGGAAATAGATTATCAGCCCGATACCCAGCCAGATAATAAGTCTCCACCAGTTTTCCACTGGCAAGGAAAACATCAGCAACAGGCAGGTTACAATACCCAAAATCGGAACCAGCGGTACCAGCGGCGCACGAAATGGCCGCTTGGCGTTCGGATTCGTTTTCCGCATTACCAGCACGGCGCCGCAAACAATCACGAATGCGAACAACGTTCCGATATTAGTCATCTCGGCCAGCAACGTGAGCGGCAAAAAGCCGGCCATCGAAGCAACGAAAAGCCCGGTTAGGATTGTTGATTTCCAGGGGGTACGAAACTTTGGATGAATATCACCAAAGAACCCCTTTGGAACTAGTCCATCTCGCGCCAGAGCCAACATTACTCGAGGCTGGCTTAGCATCATGACAAGCAGGACTGACGTGATTCCTGTCATCGCACCGGCGGCCACGAGATACTGCATCCAGGTAAGTCCCACGCGCCGGAAGGCATCAACCACGGCCGCATCCTTGTTGATTTCAGGAGTTGGTACCATTCCTGTCAAGACGGCAGAAACAGCAATGTAAAGAACAGTACAGATGATCAGTGAAGCAATGATGCCGATCGGTACATCTCGCGATGGCTTTTTAGCTTCTTCCGAATGGACCGAAACCGAGTCGAATCCGATATATGCAAAAAAGATTATCGCCGCGCCGGCAAACATTCCCAATGGCTGGCCGCCGCTGGCGGTTTGACCGAAAAGAGTGTGACCGAAAAAGCTGATGCCCGTGTAGCCATAAGGAGCAAACGGGTGCCAATTTGCCGGGTTGACGTAAAAAGCTCCGATACCGATCACCATCAGGACGATGATCAGCTTGATTCCCACCATCACCGCATTAAAGCTGGCGCTCTCTTTAATCCCCTTCACCAGGACGACGGTGAGAATGAACGTGATCAATATCGCCGGAAGGTCAAAATATGCCCCCGTCGAGACAAAGACCCCGGCCTTTGGGCATTGCGCCCCGACGTTTACGCAGTAGTCGAATGGTCCTTTGGAAAGTACCGCGGGCAAATATTTATCAAGTCCAAATAATGGAATGAACTCCTGGAAGTGTGCCGACCACCCGTGTGCGACCGTGGCAGAGCCAACCGCATACTCAAGGACGAGATCCCAGCCGATTATCCAGGCAAACAGTTCGCCAAGTGTTGCATAAGCATAGGTGTAAGCCGACCCTGCAACCGGAACCATCGAGGCAAACTCTGCATAACACAGCGCGGCAAACACACATGCGAATCCGGCTAAGACGAACGAGAGCATGAGCGCCGGGCCGGTTCGGTCATGGGCCGCTTCTCCCGTCAGAATAAAGATGCCGGTGCCGATGATCGCGCCTACACCGAGTGCCGATAGTTGCACCGGGCCAAGTACACGGTGTAAACGGTTTTCACCCTGCATCTCTGCGAGCAACATTTTTAGCGGCTTCGTTGCAAATAGTTTGCTAGCCATTCACGGAACCTCCGAAGTTGAGAGCAGAAATCTGCCCGTCAAAATTATATTCAAAATTATATTCTTTAAAGCCGAGAGTATAAATCGCTGTTATTCGCCGCGTGAATTATTCGCCGAGGTAGGCTTCTTTGATTCGTGGGTCCGCCGCAAGATCTTTCGAGGGACCTTCCATAACGATCCTTCCAGTTTCCAGGACGTAGGCCCGATCAGAATGCCCAAGGGCCGCATGTGCGTTCTGTTCAACCAGGAGGATCGTTGTCCCTTCGCTTTTGATTTCGTCAATGGCTTCAAAAATAGTATGCACAACCAGCGGTGCAAGTCCCAACGACGGTTCGTCAAGCAACAGTAGGCGTGGTCTGGACATCAACGCACGCCCCATCGCCAGCATTTGCTGTTCTCCGCCGGATAGAGTCCCTGCCTTTTGAGTTTCCCTTTCCTTCAACCGCGGAAACATCCGAAACGCGCGTTCCATATCGGCAGCAACTTCCCTTTTCTTATTGTTCAGATATGCGCCCATTTGAAGATTCTCGCGCACCGTGAGATTCGCAAAAACGCCCCGCCCTTCCGGCGACATCGAAATACCACGTGCAACCAGTTTGTGCGTTGGGGTGCCGCTGATGTCCTGGCCTTCGAAAGTGACGCGACCTTGCCGCGGTTCCAGGAGGCCGGTGATGGTTCGAAGCGTTGTAGTCTTGCCCGCGCCGTTTGCACCGATCAGTGTAACTACTTCGCCCTTCGCAACCTGCATCGAAATACCGGTGAGAGCTTCGATAGCGCCATAATTAACTGAGACGTTTTCCAGGGTTAGCATTATTTAGTTTGCAAAGCCATGTTGCCCCTATTTAGATTTCAAATCCGGGGAAATCAATCGGGCCGATTCACTGCAGAATTCTGACTTCTGACTCCTGACTTTCTTTAATCTCCAAGGTAGGCTTCGATTACTTTCGGGTTATTCTTAATCTCTTCCGGTAGCCCGAGGGCAATCGACTTACCATAATCCACAACCTGTATTCTTTCACAAACGCCCATTACAACTTTCATGTTGTGCTCGACCAAAAGGATAGTCAGGCCAAAGCGATCCCTGATTGTTTTGATCAAACCCATCAGGTCTTCCTGCTCGGAAGGGTTCATTCCGGCCGCGGGTTCGTCCAGTAAGAGCAATTGAGGCCGGGTAGCAAGGGCCCGAACAATTTCCAGCCGCCGCTGGCTTCCATAAGGCAGGCTGGTTCCACCCTCGTTACATGCGTCTGCCAGGTCGAATATATCAAGCAATTCAAGGCAATATTCGCGATGCTTGTCTTCGTCACGAGTAAATCGCGGAGTACGCAAGACAGCGTCCAGCAGTGTTTGCCCCACATGAAGGTGACATGCAGTCATCACATTTTCCAGCACACTCATGCTGGGGAAAAGACGTATATTCTGGAAAGTACGCGAAACGCCACGGCCGGCAATTTCGTATGGCTTCAAGCCATCAATTCGCTTTCCTTTAAAATATATTCCCCCGGAGGTCGGCTTATATACGCCTGTCAGCAGATTGAAGATGGTTGTTTTGCCCGCGCCATTAGGTCCGATCAAGCCAAAGATTTCGCCCTCGTAAACCTGAATATCCAATTCGTTGACCGCGCATAGCCCTCCGAATCGAATCGTGGCCTTGTCTGTCTTTAGAATTCCATCGGTATCGCGAGCAGAGACGCCTGGATGGGAAGCCGAATCCAGACTAACGTTGGTACTCATCGGGCGTTCTCCTTCCCGATCGAAGGATCCGAAGCAGGACCAGTACCTGCGATCGATTTACTCGGTGTGCCCGGGCCTGTGATCTTTTCAACCCCCTGGCGAGCCTTTCCAACCTTGCGTGTTCGTCGAACCTTGAATGCCGCTGTTTGCCCCAGCAGTCCCTGTGGCCGGGTAATCATCAGGACAATTAGCAATAGCGAATAGATCACCATGCGATATTCCGCAAAGCCGCGAAGCGCCTCGGGCAAAATTGTCAACAGAATTGCCCCGAGAACCGAGCCGACAATCGAACCCAGCCCCCCGAGAATTATCATAATCAGAATCTCGAACGACTTGATAAACTCGAAGGACTTAGGATTCAGGTACCCGTCAAAATGCGCCAGCAAAACTCCACCTGCGCCGGCCATTGCTGACGAAATCACAAAGGCCATTACCTTATAGCGCGTGGTGTTGACGCCCATTGCCTCTGCAGCAAGTTCGTCTTCACGGATCGACATCAACGCACGCCCAAAGGCCGAGTTTACGATATTGTAAACAATGACGATGGTCAGGATGGCAACCAGGAAAATCCAGAAAAAGCTCTTGACGATCGGAATACCGGAATATCCGCGCGCGCCGCCGACAGCTTCGATATTGTTAAGAAATACTACGATAATCTGGCCAAAGCCCAATGTCACGATAGCAAGGTAGTCGCCTTTCAAACGCAGTGAAGGCACCCCAACTACCAGTCCGGCGAAACCGGCACACGCAGCGCCAATCAGTGTTGCGGCGCCAAGCGCCACTACCCACCCAATCGTTCCACCGCCAAGTGCGGCGGCCAGACTAGCGCCATAATTTACCGAAAAGTAGGCCGAGGAATATGCGCCGACCGCCATGAAACCTGCATGTCCAATCGAGAACTGCCCGGTAAAACCGTTGATCAGATTGAGCGACACGGCGAGGGTGATCGAAATACCCGAAAGCATCAGAATGCGACTAAAGTATGGACTTATCATTCGTCCGTGAAAGACGAAATCAAGCCCATACAGCGCAGCGATCACAATCAGGGCGATGATGAGATTACGAACGTGACGTGGCATAGAAATCAACGGACGAAAGTTGAACAGGATAAAATAAAAGAGAATACAAGGTCTCTACCTGGTAATTCACCCCTTTCGCTCAACTCCCATCATCACTCTCAAACCTTTTCCTGCGCGACCGCACCGAGCAGGCCGGAGGGTCGGAAAAGTAGTATCAGAATCAAAATCGTAAAGGCGACGGCGTCCTTATAGGTGGGTGAAAGATAACCGACAACCATGGTTTCCGTAATACCAATTAGCAGTCCACCCAGCATTGCCCCTGGAATATTGCCAATACCGCCCAAAACCGCGGCAACAAATGCCTTCAGGCCGACCAGGATACCCATTAACGGGTCAATGCGCGGAATGCGGATAGCAACAAGAACCCCCGCCGCGGCGGCAAGCGCAGAACCAAGAGCAAAAGTAAACGAAATAATGCGATCGGTGTTAATCCCCATCAACTTTGCCGATTGCAAGTTGAACGAAACCGCACGCATGGCGCGGCCGGTTTTCGTACGGTAAACAATAAACTGCAACGCAACCATCAGCGCAAGCGCAATGACCAGCACGATGATATCGGCGCTGTTGATACTGGCGCCGCCAAACAGTTCGATGTTCCGCTTCTTAAAGAGTTCGGGAAAAAACTTGGGGTCGGCGCCAAAAACTACCTGCCCGCCGTTTTCAAGAAGGAGCGAGACACCGATAGCGGTTATCAGTGCTGTCAGTCGCGAATACTTTCGAACGGGACGGTAAGCGAGTCGCTCGATAACCACGCCAATTACCGCGCAAATGGCCATTGCAAGCAACATCACGATAAGGGCGGTAAACAACGAAGGCTCCAGCGTGCCGCTTCCGAGCAGTCCCTTAGCGAGCAGGCTGTTTGCGCCCAGGCCAATTGCCTGCGCACCGCGTACGCCGATGCCGTTGGCAATGTAGTAACCCATGAATGCGCCGACCATGTACACATCGCCGTGCGCAAAGTTAATCAGCTTTAGCACCCCGTAAACCATCGTGTATCCGAGTGCGATCAAAGAATAGATCGCACCCAGAGAGATGCCGTTAATCAACTGCTGCAGGAAAGTACTCATATTTAAAGTTGTTTAAGACGCCAATACCCGTAACATTACTATTCGTAACATTACTATTCGTAACATTACTATTACGGTTTGACGCTCGCGGAGGTTTTCGCGGCCGGCGACGGAGTCACGGGTGTTGACGGCGAAGTAGCAGTCACCGGTGATGCGGTCGTCGCCACTGGTGACGTTGCCGGCGAAGGCACCGCAGCAGCAATAGCAGCCCCTTCGACATTTACCCGTTCACGAACGGCATATGTGCCGCCATCTTTGATTTCGATCATGACGATCGGCTTAACAGCGTCGCGATTTTCGTTGAAGGTCACATTACCCGTGACACCAGGAAAATCTTTGGTTGCCGCCAGAGCGTCACGAATGGCCGTTCCATCCAGCGAATTCGCCCGTTTGATGGCGTCGAACATGATATTCGCTGCATCGTAAGCCGTTGCGGCCAGGGCATCAGGGACGGTCCCGTAGTGCGCTTTATAGTCGTTAACAAACTTCTGTACTTTCGGATCTGTATCAAATGGCGAATAGTGGTTGGAGAAGTAAGAGCCGTTTAACGCCGTTCCGCCGATGGCGTAAAGCTGCACGGAGTCCCAACCATCGCCACCGAGTAGGGGAACTTTGATTCCCTTGTCACGCGCTTGCTTTGCAATCAGGCCGACGTCGTTATAGTAGCCGGGAACAAAAATCACCTCAGGGTTTGCGCCCTTCAGCGAGGTCAATTGCGCGTTGAAGTCCTGATCACCCTCTTGATAAGACTGTACGGCCACCATTTGACCGCCCATTTTGGTAAAGGTCGCAGTGATCACGCTTTCCAATCCCGTGGAGTAGTCGTTCTTTCGATCGACCATGATCGCTGCACGTTTTGCTCCGAGCGTGCGGGCGGCAAACTGCGCGATTGCGGCTCCCTGGACCGGGTCAATGAAACAACTCCGGAAAATGAAATTTCCCTTTTTGGTAACCTCGGGATTGGTCGAAGAAGGCGTTAGCATGGGAATCTTTGCATTCTGCGCAATGGGAGCAGCCGCGATTGAGCGCGAACTGGCGACCTCGCCAAGAATGGCATGCACCTGATCCTGGGTGACAAACTTCGTGACGATGGTCGCTGCCTCAGAAGCATCAGAACGATCGTCCTGGACAAGAATGTCAATCTGCTTACCGTTTATTCCACCCTTTGCATTCACCTCTTCGGCGGCCAACTTTATGCCGTTGGTAGAGGAGATTCCAAAATTGGCTGTTGACCCGGTCAACGACATAAACACGCCGATCCGCACCTTGTCGGCGTTGCTTCCACCTGATTGGCAGGCGAAGGACGTCAACAAGCTGGAGAAAACCACAAGGCCTGTAAAGATACGTTTCATAGTGTTCCTCACGAGAGATGAAGATTTGAACGAACGGAAAATGCGAAACATGGGAGTTGAACTCTTTCTGATTCAGCGCCCTGAGTGAAAGCAAATATCCGCAGTTATCAGCTCAAAATATTGAGCTCGATAATATCTTTCTGGTTGCACCCACGCAACCTTCACATTTGAACCGAAGAGAACACGTAAGACTCTCGTTGATGGTCGCAAAACGAACCCGACGACAAATCGGAAACTTCGGTGGCGGCGTGATAGCGATGAACAACGGGAGACACAAATTGTCTACCGATGGCAAGTCGAACGTGCCGCATTATACATTTTTGGAGGCATGTGTCGAGAATGCTCCCGCGGGCGCCCGATTTGTGGCACGAAATTCCCCGCCGGCGTACGGTTCGCGGACCTGCGGAACGCTCTTTGCGATGACTCACACCTTTTACGGGCGGTCCCTCGGGTTTCGCCTTGACGAATTGCGCTTCCCTCATGCATAACGCATGTATCATGTCAAGACAAAGAGACGTTTTAGATTCTTCGCCGGCGCTGGGCGATATGAATCGTGATGAATTTCGGCGATTTGGTCACGAGATTGTTGACTGGATCTCAGACTATTTCGATCAGCCTGAGCGATATCAGGTGCTGCCGGATATCAGCCCAGGAGACTTCGCTGCGCAAATACCAAAGACTTTCCCGGAAAAAGGCGAGTCAATGTCGGAAATCCTCGGCGACGTCACAGGTAAAGTGGCGCCGGCATTGACGCACTGGAATCATCCGTCTTTTTTTGCGTACTTTGCCACATCAGCATCAGCTCCAGGCATATTCGGCGAACTTTTTAGCGCCGCATTTGACGTTAAAGCAATGTTGTGGCGAACCTCGCCTGCGGCAACAGAGCTTGAACAAGTGGTCCTGGATTGGTTGCGTCAGATGATGGGTTTGCCGGCCGGGTTCGATGGAATTATTTATGACACAGCTTCTGTAGCCAGCATGCACGCAATCGCAGCCGCACGCGAAAGCCTTGGCCTCGGGATCAGAGAACGAGGGCTGAGCGGACGTTCGGATGTTCCTTTGCTCAGAATTTATGTGTCGGAGCATGCGCACTCGTCTATTGAAAAGGCAGCGATCACGTTGGGCCATGGACAGGAATCGGTGCGTACCATAAGAAGCGACAGCGAATTCAGAATGAATACGCAGGAACTGGAAAAGGCGATAGAGGAAGATCGAAAAAACGGAATTCTACCTCTTTGCGTTGTCGCAACTGTGGGAACCACGTCAACCACAAGCATCGATCCCGTTCCCGTGATTGCGGAAATCTGCAGGCGCGAACAGATCTGGCTTCATGTCGATGCAGCATATGCCGGATCGGCCGCGATTGTCCCGGATATGCAAGGTATACTTGCCGGATGCGAACATGCCGACAGCCTTGTGACCAATCCACACAAATGGCTGTTCACTCCATTTGACCTGTCTGTTCTTTATAGTCCGCGGCTGGATATAATGCGCCGCGCATTCTCACTGGTTCCCGAGTTTTTGCGCACGACGGATTCCGAGAGCGTGCGCAATGGTATGGATTATGGCATTCAACTCGGCCGTCGATTCCGCGCTCTGAAACTATGGATGATAATCCGTTACTTTGGCCGCGAAGGCCTTGCGGCGCGCATATTGGAGCATTGCAGGCTGGCAAGAGTATTTGCCGGGTGGGTCGAAGAGTCTACGGAATGGGAACGATTGGCTCCGGTTCCCTTTAGCGTCGTCTGTTTCCGAGCAGTTTCACCGCAACACGAGGGTGAGTCAATCGAGGAATACAAGAATAGACTAGATGCTCTTAACGAGAGCATTATGCTTGGGTTTAACTCGACGGGCGAAGCTTTTCTATCACATACGAAGTTGAATGGAAAAATTACTTTACGCCTTGCGATCGGCAATATCAGGACAACTGAAGTGCATGTGAAACGTGCGTGGGACCTGCTGAACGAACAGCGCGCCCGATTTGTCGGACAACTCCGTTAAACCCGAAGCAATCTGCGTAAAAACCCTGATGCATATGAAAAAACGCGTGCGTGGTTTGATAAATACCTGAAATGATGGAGAATCCGTCGTGAAAAGTGACGGGTGAGAAGAAAGTGCGGGGTCTCGGTTCGCTTAAAGAACGATGACGAAGTGGGCCTGTGAATAGTTTCAATAGAAACCCTGTCACTTGTCACCTGGGACCCGTCACATCTTTTCAGGCAGAATCGCCGCAGAAACGACAAGGATGAGGTTTGTAAAGGAAACGCTAATTAGAGCGACCCCTGAAAAAGTGTTTGCTTTTCATGAACTTCCCGATGCATTGGCAAGATTGATGCCTCCATGGGATAACAGCGAGATCGTTCAGGCGGCGCCGAGTCTGAAGGTTGGGTCGAGAACTATCATTGATGCCGCGGTTTTCGGGCCGATCAAAGCACGCTGGGTTGCCGAACACACTGCCTATGATCCGCCACGAATGTTTGAAGACAAACAGCTCAAAGGGCCATTTAAAACGTGGAAACATCGGCACAGCGTTCTGCCTGACGAACGGGGCGCAATTCTCCGTGACGAGATAGAGTACGATCCGCCGTTTCGGCCGTTTGGCCGGCTGGCGGCGCTGATATTTATTATCCCAAGGCTTGAGCGCCTGTTTGCTTATCGTCATAATGTGACAAAAGACTGGGCGGAAAAGGGTGACGGGTGACAAGTGACTGGAACAAGCGGCTTTGTCCATTCGTTTAGAGAGTCATTAAAACAACTTGAGCCCGTAAATAGATTCAAAGACATCCTTTCATTTGTCGCCTGTTACGAATTTTAAAACAATATGCTTACACACATCGTAGTTTGGAAATACAGGGCTGACGTTGACGAGGCTACAAGGCGTGATCATGTAGACCTGCTTCGCCGATTGGAAAATTTGCTGCCAGGGATTATTAGTTTCAAGGTCGGCCTTGACGAAATTCGTCTTCCTCGATCATTTGATACGGGCCTTGTGGCAATCTTTACGGACAGGTCGACTTTGGATGCTTATACAATTCACCCGGAACATGTGGCTGTCGCTGATTTCGGAAAGACAATCTCAGAGCATGTTGCCTCGGTTGACTTCGAAAGCCAATAAGCTGTTGAAGATTCCAGAACATTGAGCAAATTGTCGCTTTGTCACACAATTTAGCGGTCGAATTCTCGTCGACAGTAGCCGCAAACCCCACGGAGGAATCTGACTTCCTGAATGAAACGCTGGATTAAAATCTCGGTTGGGTTGATTCTGCTTGCGATTATTTCTCAGGTTCCGTTTATCTATCGCCGGCACCAATTGGCGCTGCTCCGTGATGCAATCGCGACCTTGAGGGTGACCAGAAACCAGTCACAGAATTCGGGCTTTGTCGACTATAAAGGTGTAATGCACGTGCACTCGAATTTGGGGGGCCACAGTACGGGAACTCTTCCCGAAATTGTGCGTGCTGCGGCATCACAAGGTTTGGAGTTCGTCGTCATGACCGAACATCCTTCGGCAGAGGTCGATACAGCCGCACAAACCTTAAACGGATTGCATAAAGGTGTCCTGTTTGTTTCAGGAACCGAGGTCAGCGCGCAAAATGGCGACAGGTTTTTAATCCCAAAGGGCATATCGACGACGGAACCTGTGGACCGGCTTTCATCCTCCGAAATCGTCCGCGCCGCCGAGTCCCAGGATAGACTCGCGCTTGTCGCATACCCAAAGGACTATAAGTCGTGGGATCTTAGAGGCTTAAACGGCGTAGAAGTTTACAATATGTTCCCTGACGCGAAAGCGGCCAATCCGATTTTGCTGCTCTTCGACGGATTGTGGTCGTACAGGTCATTTCCAGACCTGCTTTTTGCGCGAATTTATAGTCGCCCTGACCGTGCGTTGCAGCTCTACGACCGGAGTATCCAGGCGCAAGGCAGACCACTTGTCTTGACGGCCGGAACTGATGCACATCAGAACCTGGGCTTTGGTCTAAGCGATTCATCCGGAAAAAAATTCATTTATGCGCAGATTGACCCTTACGAAAGAAGCTTTTCCATTTTGAGAAATCACGTAATTCTTGAAGAAGGGAGTGTTTTCGATGAGGCGACTTTGTTGGCGGCCCTGAAAAAAGGCCATTCATACATTGCGTTCGATTTCCTGTGTGACCCGACCGGATTTTTCTTTGGCGCGGATGCCGGCGACCAGCACAAAATCATGGGAGACGAAATCCTCTTGTCAACGAATCCACGCTTGATCGTAAAAACTCCTGTAAATGCCAGTATTTCTCTGCTCCGGGATGGACAGGTTATTCAAAAAGTCGAGAACAATACGGATTTCCAATTCACGCCAACTGAATCCGGCACATATCGCGTTGAAGTCACACTTCCGCAGTTAGGCGGCATTGTCGCCCACAAACCGTGGATAATTTCGAATCCGATTTACGTTCGTTAAGTCTTATCGATTCAACGATTTGCGGCTTAATGGCTCTGATTTGACGCGTTGCCTGGAATAACGAAGGACACTAGCTGAATAGGCTTAAATCATCAGGTTGAGATTTGCGAAGCGCTACCGAGAGTCTGGACAACCTTCAAACGCAACATTGCCCCACCTGGCATTTGCCTGGCGGGGCAAGTCGTGTACGGGAAGCCCCGAAACATTTTTTGGAAGAGGTGCGATCGATCACCCACACTGTAGAGAACCGTCGTGTTAGATTCTATCCCCACATTGCTCTCCAAGTGTAGGATTGCGTGGAGTACAGCCTTCCTGTTGAACTTAGGATTTTTTCAGCATACTCCAGGCAAATACCACTGTCAACCGTCAATTTGACCGCAATAAATTCGAACGCCAAGTCGCTTCTATCGGCTGTGACTGGTAAAAACAATGCCTTTCCGGGGAAAATCCTAAAGAATTAGCGATGGTCAAAATTCCCCTCGAAAGGATAGGATGCAGTCCAATTTATGCAACCTTTAGACGGATGGTAATCCGAACAATTTGTTGGAGTGTGGCATTAAGTGCCATATTCGAATTACTGAATGCATCCACTTTTTTCCGAATTGGTATAATTCCGAACATCCTGACTTAATTCCAAATGCCCTCCAAAAAATTGACGCGAGAGTTTTACTCCCGGACGGATACGTTGGTTGTCGCTCGTGACCTGCTCGGCAAACTGCTGGTGGTACCTTCCGCGGAAGGTCAGCGGGTCTCTGGTGTGATCGTGGAGGTCGAAGCCTACATGGCGCCGGAGGATAAGGCTTCGCATGCCTTTGGAAATCGACGGACAATCCGGACAGAGCCGATGTTCGGCAACGGTGGCGTTGCTTACGTCTATTTTGTTTACGGCATGCACTTTCAGTTCAACGTCGTAGTCAATGCTGAGGGAACCCCGCACGCAGTGCTTGTGCGAGCATTAGAGCCGGTTGAAGGTATCGAACTGATGAAGCAAAGACGCGGCCAATCGGGTCGGAACCTGACCAACGGCCCCGGAAAACTCTGTCAGGCAGTGGGCATCGATTTGTCGCTGAACCGCGAAGATCTAACCGGCAATCGAATATGGCTTGAAGAAACAGGACGGCGGTTGAGTGAGAGTGAAATATCAAGCGGTCCTCGAATCGGGGTCGACTATGCCGAAGAATTTGTTCACGCTCCCTGGCGGTTCTGGCTGTCAGGAAATGAGTATGTCAGTAAGTCGCGTGGTCGTAATTAAAAGGTTCGGTATCCGATGAAACACGAATACTGATGACGACCGATTTCGAAGCCGGGGTATTGCTCTTTTTCGCAACGCTTCCAATGGGTACAAGAACGTTCGTTTCCGGAAAATAGGTCGCCGCGCACCCTGTAGGAATACTATATGGCACAACAATAAAGCGCCGGGCAACACGTTCCTGGCCTTCAAAATGACTAACAAGGTCAACGACCTGTTTCTCTCGCAGGCCAAACCGAGCGATGTCTTCGCAATTCAGGAAGACGACCCGCCGTTCGTTGCAGACGCCTCGGTACCTGTCATCAAGTCCATAGATCGTTGTGTTGAATTGATCGTGACTCCGGATCGTCATCATCAACAACTGGTCCGGTTTCAGAGCAAATTCCGGCAGCTCATGAACGGTAAAATTGGCTTTCCCGGATGTCGTACGGAACCGCCGTTCGCGTGCGGAGTTCGGCAGGTGGAAACCGCCGGGATGGGCGGCGCGGGCATTGTAATTCTCGAAGCCCGGAATGACCCTCGAAATGTGGTCACGAATCAAGTCATAGTTCCCTGCAAGCGCTCCCCAGGCGATACCGGAATCATCCCCGAGCGTTGCTTTGGCCAGTTTCGCAATGATGACAGTCTCGCTCAGCAGGTGTGGCGAAGCAGGGAGAAGTTTGCCAACGGACGAATGCACGACACCCATTGAATTTTCCATGGTGACATGCTGGGAACCGCTTTCCTGCAAGTCCACCTCAGTTCGGCCCAGGCAAGGGAGTATCAACGCTTTTCCGCCGGTAACCAAATGTGCTCGGTTTAGTTTTGTCGAAACCTGCACTGTTAGTTGACACTTGCGGAGTGCCTCGGCAGTGAACTCAGTATCAGGAGTGGCAGACAGAAAATTCCCACCAAGGGCAAAAAACACTCGAGCCCTTCCATCATGCATGGCTTTGATCGCTTCGACCGTGTCGAATCCATGTTGCGATGGCGGCTCGAAATTGAATTCGCGGGCAAGGCTGTTAAGAAACGCCTTTGTCGGCCGTTCCCAGATGCCCATTGTTCTGTCACCCTGCACATTACTGTGACCTCTGACTGGACAGACGCCGGCGCCCGGTTTTCCAATCTGCCCACGCATCAGCAGCAAATTCACAATCTCCTGAATGTTTGAAACGGCATTCCTGTGCTGAGTCAAGCCCATTGCCCAGCAGACGATTGTCCGTTCGGAACGCGTGAATATGTCCGCAGCGAGGGCGATCTGTTCTCGGCTGATACCGCTCTGCTCGATAATTGCGGGCCATTCAACCTCTTTGATGTTCCGAACGAATTCCTCGAATCCCGCTGTGTATTCGTCGATAAACTGATTATCGAGAATTGTGCCGGGGTGAGCGGCCTCGCGCTCAAGCAACTCCTTAGCCAGACCTTTCAAGAGCGCGACATCGCCATTGATTCTCACCTGGAGAAAGAGATCAGATAGCTGAGTGCCGTTTCCAAACAGCGTACTCAAAATCTCCTGAGGATGCTTGAACCTTTGAACACCGGCTTCGGGCAGCGGATTTATGTGGACGATCGTGCATCCGTTCCTCTTGGCCGCCAACAACGAAGTCAGCATCCGAGGGTGGTTCGTTCCCGGATTTTGTCCAACAATGAAAATCGCCTCTGCTTTTTCAAAATCCTCCAGGGTGACGGTGCCTTTTCCAACACCAATGGTTTCGGTCAGTGCGGTCCCACTGGATTCGTGACACATGTTCGAACAATCCGGAAGGTTATTGGTACCGAACCGTCGCACGAATAACTGATATAGAAAAGCAGCCTCGTTGCTGGTCCTTCCTGAGGTATAAAACACAGCTTCATCGGGCGAGCCCAGGCTGTTCAGTTCGCTTGCGACAAAATCCATAGCCTGATTCCAGCTAACCGGTTCGTAATGTGAGGCGCCCGCGCGAAGAATCATCGGATGAGTCAGCCTGCCCTGCTTCCCCAACCAGTAATCAGACTTAGTGGAGAGTTCAGCAACACTATGCTGACGAAAGAACACCGGCGTTACACGTTTTGTCGTCGCTTCCTCGGCAACTGCTTTTGCGCCGTTCTCACAAAATTCAGCAGTTGCACGTTCACCATCGGGGTCGGGCCAGGCACAGCCGGGACAATCAAAGCCGGAATCCCGCCTGCGACCTCGCTTCGAGTTGAAACTTTAATTCCAGTAAAATCTACGGGAGGCTGGGCCTTTACATAGGGATGCGGCTTTACAGTCTGCTGCAAGTTCGACGAAGGTTGATCGCTTGCAGCCGGTTGATCGACACGAGTCCCACTCACCTGGTCGGCGGTCAGGTCGTCAATCGGGCCATTCGCTGCATCACCCGTGTTTGTTGTTTCGGCCTTGATATCCACTATTTTCCTTGCCGGCAACTTTAAGTGATTGGATAGGTTTCGATCAATTCCGGGTAAACCTGAGTAAACCGAGAAAGAACCGCAACAGCCTGAGATGACTTGCAACTTGTGAGATCATATACTGGATTTCGCCAAAACCAGAGGCGAATCAACCCTTAAGGTTTTGAGGAAAATACAACTTTGCTTGCAGGCAAATCATGAACATGGCGGCGCATGACAAAAATCTCATCAATCAAATTGCTTCTGTTCTCCAATCATCCGGGATTTTAACGTTGGATGCCGGTAACGCACTTGCCGTCGAGTGGATTGATGCCGGATTCGATGATCCGGGCGAAGTGCAGGAGTGGATATTAGCCCGGTGCTTCTCCCCAGATCATGCTCGTCGCCTTGACGATGCGGGCATAACACCTGAGCAAGCTGCATTAGTAACAACGGCAGGGTTAAGCTCCAGGGCCGACACCGTTGGCCACAAAGTCTCGACCGGAGAAATGAGTCTCGAAGAGGCACGACGAATCATAACAAGCCATTTCTGGAATGACTGATTGGGGTAAGGGTAAATGGTCAATGGTAAATAAAAGAGGTAAATGGTGAATGGTAAATAGTAAATGGTTAAGAAACGCTCCGCGCAGCGGCAGGTCATATAAGTTATGGAAAAAGAGTAGGCTCGCATGCTGGAGATAGATTGAGGCGAAAGTGTGATGATTATACTTTAAGACTTTGTGATGACTGTTTTTGTAGAGATCTCCCATTCAGATTTTGCCATTTGGCCACCTACATTTATTCCCGAACATGCAACATGTAACGCAACGCGCAGCGTTTCTTAACCATTTACTATTTACCATTCTCCATTTACTGCATTTGTGACCCACGATGTCATCATAATAGGCGCGGGGGCCGCCGGGCTTTTCTGTGCAATCGAGGCAGGCAAACGCGGACGAAAAGTAGCCGTACTTGAACACGCATCGTCAGTCGGAAAGAAGATCGCCATTTCTGGCGGCGGGCGCTGCAATTTCACAAACACGAACTGCAGCGCGCAAAACTTCCTTTCGCAAAACCCGAACTTCTGCAAGTCCGCTCTTGCCAGGTTTTCGCCACAGGACTTTATCTCGCTCATTGAAAAACACGGGATTCCATACCACGAAAAGAAACTTGGCCAGTTGTTTTGCGACGGCAGCTCACGCGAAATAATTCAAATGCTGATCGACGAATGCGAGGCCGTTGGGGTCGAGATTATTCTGAATTGCGAGGTCGAATCGATATCAAGCGACGATGGCTTTATCATCGCAAGTAAGAACGAAACCTTCATTGCTCAATCGCTTGTTATTGCCACCGGAGGTCTTTCGATTCCCACGCTCGGCGCCAGCGATTTCGGACTTCGAATAGCGAAACAGTTTGGCCTTAAAGTGATTGAACCCCGTCCGGGGCTTGTGCCCCTTGCTTACGATGAATCTCAACCGGAAGGTTTGAAAGACCTGAGCGGGCTATCGGTTGACGCCCTTGTCACCCACGGAAGAATTGAATTCAGAGAAAACCTTCTATTGACACACAGGGGAATGAGCGGGCCGTCAATTCTGCAAATATCCTCCTATTGGAAGCCCGGCAACATGATTGAAATCGACCTGTTGCCTGATGTAGACCTGGCGGGGTTGTTGGCGACCGACCAAACCTCGACTGAATTGTCCACGATCTTATCGCAGTTTCTACCCCGAAGATTTGCGATACTCTGGAGCGAGCTGTATGCGCCGGCGAAATCGCTTCGCCAGTTTTCAAAACATGAAATTCAAATGGTCGCCGAGAGGATTCATCACTGGCAATTGCCATTCAATCGCACTGAAGGGTTCCGAAAGGCGGAGGTTACAGTTGGAGGGATCGACACCAACGAACTCTCGTCAAAAACAATGGAAGTGAACAAGGTCAGAGGCCTCTACTTTATTGGAGAAGTTGTTGATGTTACGGGTTGGCTGGGCGGCTATAATTTCCAATGGGCGTGGGCGTCAGGTTTCGCCGCCGGCCAGTACGCCTGAATCAAATCATCCTGCAATTCAACTAACTCATTTACCGCTTTCCAGGCTCTTCTGAAGACTCGCCCTGAATCTCGTCCGATTCGTGGATATTTATGCCGGCTTGATTCTTTAACGCAATCTTTACCATGACCCGGGCAACTGTCCGGGCTTCGATCGGTTTGTATTTTCGAAAAGGCCCCGCGAAGAGAAACGAGATAGCTTTTGAAACCGTCGTTGCTGCTTTTTCGCGAAATCGAGGCTCCTCTCGATCACCAACCAAAAACGAGGGGCGAAATATGTGAACAGCATTAAAACCAATCACGGAAACATCGCGTTCCACCTCGCCCTTGACGCGACTATAAAAGATCCTTGATGCCGCGTCAGCGCCGATTGATGAGACAAGAAGAAACTGTTTCGCACCCTGTGCATAAGCCGCCGAGGCAGCGTCGACGACGTAATCGTGGTCGACACGCCTGAAAGCCTCCTGAGAGCCCGCCTTTTTAATGGTTGTGCCAAGACAACAGAAGACGTCCGTAATTCCGGAGAAGTCGTCGCCACCCGTCAGCGTACCGAGTTGAACGAGTTTCTGACGCAATTTTGGATGTTTCAACTCGACTTGCCGTCGTCCAAGTGCTAGAACGCTGCCAAACTCAGCCCGTTCTAATAGGGCCTGTAAGCAATGGCCACCGACCAACCCCGTGGCCCCAAAAACAGCCGCGGACCGGGAAGCGTTATTAAGTTCCGCGGAAGAATATTTGTCAGACAATAGTCAGCCCTCTTGCTCAAAACCAGACTGAGCAGAATGAAATCGAAGGTGCGCGTTTTCGTTGGACGAAGAAAGAGGCAGCTTATCGCTCCTCACTCTCGAGCTATAGACTTCTCTGTATACACTGTGCCGACCACCCTTATCAGGTCGCAAACCGCTTGACACAAAACAAAGATTACCCTATATACCTTTCGCCAGGTAAATTGATTCGGGATCAAGTGAATGCTTAGGGATACTTCAGAATTTAATCTTGTCACCTCGATCGTTGGTGTGAACCCTCGACACGGGGCGAACCGTGCATTCACCGCCTCAATTTCCAGCCAGTCACAGCAATGCCGGCAGCAAACCGCTGCAATCAATTATTGCTACCAATTCTGATTTCGCGGGAGCGGCTTCCCGCTCCAAAATCTCAAAAACACCGATTTCGAGACTGCCCGGAGCGGGCCGAGCTTTTTTGCGTTCCCGCTTTGACGCCGGACTACGGCAGAGGGCAGCAGAATGATGACAACCGACAACTTTGAGACAACACTTACCTCGATTGCAGACGTTGAAGATTTGGTCCGCTGTTTTGAATCGGGCACACTTCCCCGGGTAAGATGGACACATCACGCGCATCTTGTGGTCGGACTATGGTATATCTCACGCTTTGAGAAATCCGAGGCTATCCGCAGAATTCGCGATGGGATAAAGAAACACAACGCCGCCGTCGGGACAGTGGATTCTCCGACAAGCGGATATCACGAAACAATCACCCTTGCATGGGTCAGACTGGTTACCGCGAGTCGATCGAGCTTTACCGTGGATTGCTTTTCAATTTCAGCGATCGTGGCTTCCTATTCAAATATTATAGCCGAGATCTGCTGATGTCGCCCGAGGCACGCGCAGCCTGGATGGAACCCGATCTGATGCCGCTCCCCTAATGCAGCGATGTTAATCGTTCAATTCAGGATCTAAGATTTTTTATTTTTCGATTTGAGAGAGGCTGGAAATGGAGATTCTGTTGGAGACGCCACCGACGTTCAACTTTCAACGCACCGCGCTGAGCCACGGGTGGTACGGACTTTTGCCCTTTGAGTTAAACGAGGACCAATGGAGCCTCTCTCGGGTCTTCGATGTCGGTACGAAACGCCCGGTTACGGCCTCGATTCAGAGCCACCGGAACGGCCTGGTCGTTCTTACAAATGAACAACTGAGTGCAAAGGCGGTTGTGCGGCTCGTCGGCCAGATCCAGCATATTATGCGACTGGATGATGACATGACGGGCTTCTATACCCTGCTTGAAAACGAAGAACGGTTCAACTGGGTTGCCAGTGCTGGAGCAGGTAGGATGCTGCGCTCGCCCACTGTGTTTGAGGATTTGATAAAGACTCTGTGCACGACCAATTGTTCGTGGTCTGCGACAAAGAAAATGGTCACGTCCATTGTCCAGAATTTGGGGACACCGGCAAAGGACGGCAGGCGCGCCTTTCCATCTCCAGAAGTGTTGGCAGCTCAAACCGAAGATTTTTATAGAACCGAGGTCCGTGCGGGTTACCGGTCCGGGTATTTACTTGAAGCAGCCACACGGGTCGCTTCAGGTGAATTGGAGATCGAGCAATGGCTGCACAGCGCGCTTCCGACAGCTGAGTTGAAGAAGGAAATAAAACGAGTCAAAGGTGTGGGCGACTACGCAGCAGAAAATCTTCTTAAACTGATCGGCCGCTATGATGGATTGGCCCTTGATTCATGGCTGCGGGCAAAATTCGCAGAAAACCATAACCGTGGCAGAAAAGCTACTGACAAGAAAATCGAACGTCACTATGCACGATTTAAAGAATGGCGTGGTTTAGCGATGTGGTGCGATATGACCAGAGATTGGCTCGAGCCGATACAGGATTGAACGATTGAACCCGGGCATGTTGGCCTGTCACCTCTCACTGAAACGTAGTGTCCCATTCAACGCGACCTACTGTTTTGCAAGCAGTTTTTCGAGCGTGTTTCCGGGCTTCAACAACGATGAAGGACACAGCTTTTCCACCGTACACAGGTCGCACTGCGGGTTACGCGCCTTACAAACCTTACGTCCGTGCCAGATCAGAAGGTGCGAAAAGAGTATCCAGTCCTTCTTTGGCACGAGTTTCTCAAGGTCGCTCTCGATCTTTTCCGCCGTTTTTTCCTTTGTCAGACCCAACCTGTGTGACAACCGCGTTACGTGTGTATCCACAACAATTCCTGAAGCAA
>WNFR01003787.1_pt1 | contig 20442 bp, 20 predicted proteins | sample 5400221 | NCBI WGS metagenome assembly WNFR01 (sample SAMN13153357, study PRJNA577476) | soil metagenome | isolation source: 40 cm soil under Madrone tree | place: USA:California | collected 2016-06-14 | reverse complement strand
CGCACCGCCCCGACGACCACCGGCACCATGGCCTCGTAGCGGTTGTCGCGAATGCCCATCTTCACCTTGTGCTGGAAATCGAGACCCTCCACCGATTCGAGGAATCCGTGCACGAAGTGCTGCCGCGACTGCTCTCCGTCGCTGACGATGTCGATCCCGGCATCTTCCTGCGCCTTGAGCCAGACCAAGGTCGCATCGCGCTTGGCTTCGTCCAGCGCCTCGCCCGCGAGCTTCCACTGCGGCCACAGTTTTCCGGGCTCGGCGAGCCAGGACGGCTTGGGCAAGCTACCCGCGATGGTCGTTTCGAACATGGGAACGTAGAAACCGGTATTTGTCGGGGGACACATCATAATCCCGCGCGGGAGCCGGCGGGAGTCCAGCAGGATTTTGCACACGGACGTGCGATCAGCGAGAATCCCCGGTGCGCCGCCAACCATTAATGCGAGGCCAGCCATGCAATTACTGTTAAGGATCTCGCGCGCGATCGATGCGCTGAACGAACGGGTCGGGCGCCTTGTGCTGTGGCTCATCCTTGTGATGGTGCTGGTCAGTTCCGCCAACGCCGTTTCGCGCTACCTGCTCAACGTGAGCTCGAACGCCTTCCTCGAGCTGCAGTGGTACCTGTTCGCCACGGTGTTCCTGCTCTGCGCGGGATACACGCTGCTACACAACGAGCATATCCGCATCGACGTCGTGTCGTCCCGGCTGACTCGCCGCACGCGCATCTGGATCGACATCTTCGGCACCGTCTTCTTCCTGCTGCCGGTTACGCTCTACATCATGTGGCTGTCGTGGCCGATCTTCATGAACGCGTGGGTCAGCGGGGAGATTTCCAGCAACGCCGGCGGCTTGATCCGATGGCCGGCGCGGCTGCTGGTGCCCACGGGCTTCTTCCTGCTCTCCCTGCAGGGTATATCGGAGCTGATCAAGCGCATCGCCTACCTGCGCGGCCTGATCCCCGATCCGGTGGAAGAGCACGTCGAGCCGGCGCTGGTGATGGCTCGGATCGACAACGGGGCCGCGAAATGACCGCCTTCATCATCGAGAACATGGCCCCGCTGATGTTCGCGGCGCTGGTGGTGTTCCTGCTGCTGGGCTACCCGGTTGCCTTTGCGCTGGGGGCGATCGGCCTGTCCTTCGGGATCCTGGGCGTGCAGCTCGGCCTGCTGCATGCCGAGCTGTTCCAGGCGCTGCCCGAGCGGCTGTTCGGGATCATGGCCAACGACACCCTGCTGGCAGTACCGTTCTTCACCTTCATGGGCCTGGTCCTCGAGCGCAGCGGCATGGCCGAGGATCTGCTGAACACCGTGGGCCAACTGTTCGGTCCGGTGCGCGGCGGGCTCGCCTATGCGGTAATCTTCGTTGGCGCCCTGCTGGCCGCCACCACCGGGATCGTCGCTGCCTCGGTCATCTCGATGGGGCTGATCTCGCTGCCGATCATGCTGCGCTACGGCTATGACCGGCGCCTCGCGACCGGCGTGATCGCCGCCTCCGGGACGCTGGCGCAGATCATCCCGCCGTCGCTGGTGCTCATCGTGCTCGCGGACCAGCTTGGAAAGTCGGTAGGCGACATGTATGCCGGGGCATTCATTCCTGGCTTCACGCTGACGGGGCTGTATGTCCTGTACGTGCTCGGGAAGACCACGATTCACCCGCACGTCGCTCCGGCTCTGCCTCCAGAAGCGCGCACCCTACGCGGGCTCAAGCTGTTGCGGCGCGTGTTGTTCGTGCTGATCCCGCCGCTGGCCTTGATCTTCCTGGTGCTGGGCACGATCTTCCTTGGGATCGCTACGCCGACGGAAGGCGGGGCGATGGGTGCCACCGGCGCACTGGTGCTCGCACTGATCAACCGGCGTCTGAACTGGTCGCTGCTCAAACAGGCGATGAACTCGACGGCGAAGCTGTCGTCCTTCGTACTCTTCATCCTGGTCGGCTCGACCGTGTTCAGCCTTACGTTCCGCGGCGTCAACGGCGATCTATGGGTCGAGCATCTGCTCACCGGCCTTCCGGGGGGCCAGATCGGATTCCTGATCGTGGTCAACGCCTTGGTCTTCGTTCTCGCCTTCTTCCTGGATTTCTTCGAGTTGGCGTTCATCATCGTGCCGCTGCTAGGGCCGGTAGCGGACAAGCTCGGCATCGACCTCATCTGGTTCGGGGTCCTGCTCGGCGTCAACATGCAGACTTCGTTCATGCACCCGCCGTTCGGCTTCGCGCTGTTCTACCTGCGCAGCGTGGCTCCTGGCAGGGAGTATCTGGACAAGATAAGCGGAAGGCCAACCGCACCGGTGACCACCGGCCAGATCTACTGGGGCGCTGTCCCCTTCGTCGTGATTCAGGTCATCATGGTCGGGATATTGATCGCGTTCCCGGGCCTGGTCACCAGCGGGCTGAAGAAGAGCACAGTCGACCCGTCCAAGATCGAGATTCTGATCCCGGCGCCGGAGTTCGAGCGCGAGCAGCGAGAGCGCGATGCCGACGTCCCCGACTTCGGGGCGCCCAAACCCCCCAAGGGGGATGCTGCGAAGTAGGCCAGGTCTGCCGGTCTATTTTCCGACCCCGAGCTTCGAGTAGAACGCATAGTTGTCGTACGTGGATTCGGCGACGCGGAACCACAGGAACTGCTCGTCGCGGAATTTTTTCCAGGCAGGATAGATGCGCTTCCAGTGCGCGCTTTTCGCACCGAGTTCGGCATACAGCTCGTACGCCGCCTTCTCGGCCGCTTCCATCACGGTCTTCGGAAACGGCCGCAGCTTCGTACCGCTGGCGATCAGGCGCCGCAGCGCCTCCGGATTCTGCGTATCGTACTTGGCCGGCATCCAGGTAGTTGCTTCGCCGCATGCCGCCATTAGCGCGGCCTGATACGTCTTCGGCAACTCGTTCCATTTCTTCGTATTGACCAGTGTATGCAGCATCGGGCCGCCTTCCCAGAAACCGGGATAGTAGTAGTACTGTGCGACCTTGTTGAATCCCAGCTTCTCGTCGTCGTACGGTCCCACCCACTCGGCGCCGTCGATCGTGCCTTTCTCCAGCGCGGGATAGATGTCCGGTCCGCCGATCATCTGAGGCACCACACCCAGCTTCGCGAGAACCAGGCCAGCCATGCCGCCGATGCGGAACTTCAGTCCCTTGAGATCGTCGACCGATTTGATCTCCTTGCGGAACCAGCCGCCCATCTGGCAGCCGGTGCTGCCGGCGAGGATAGCCTTGATTCCATATTCCTGGAGCAGCGGCTCGACGATCTGTTCGCCGCCACCATGGAACCACCAGGCGTTCGCCTGGCGCGTATTCGGTCCGAAGCATACCGAACAAGCAAGCGCGAGCGCGGGATCCTTGCCGAAGTAATAATACAGGGCTGTGTGTCCGAGCTCCACCGTGCCCGCCTGAACGGCATCGAGCACCTGCAGAGCCGGCACGATTTCGCCGGCGGCAAAAGTGCGGATCTGAAACTTGCCGTCGGTCAACTCGGCCACGCGTCTTGCGACCAATTCCGCGCCGCCGAACAGGGTGTCGAGGCTCTTGGGCCAGCTGGCCGCCAATCGCCACTGGACACTCGGCTGCGACTGGGCGATGGCTGGTGCTGCTACGGTGCCGGCGGCAACACCCAGAGCCGCCTTCTTGAGAAAGGATCTGCGCTTCATTCTTGTCCCCCTGACAGTTGAGTGGTCGGAGCTTGCATTCGCCGCACGCATTGCGCAAATCATCGCCCAAGGCAATATGCCCGCAGTGCGATTCTAGTTCCAGTCGACCCGGATGTGCACGCGATCATGTTTTTCGTCGCTCCCAATTCCACCACCCTAATATAATCCCGGTTCGATCAGCGCCTTCCAGGAGACTTGGCTCCATGACCTTCGGTTGGGATCTGCCCTACCCCTCGCAACGCAGCCCATTGCTCGCCAGGAACGTCGTCGCGACTTCTCAGCCTTTGGCGGCGCAGGCGGGGTTGCGCATGCTGCTCAAAGGCGGCAACGCGGTTGACGCCGCCGTTGCTGCGGCCATCACGCTCACCGTGGTGGAGCCCACGATGAACGGCATCGGCGGCGACGCCTTTGCGCTGGTATGGGCCGAAGGCAAACTGCATGGGCTGAACGCCTCGGGCCGCGCGCCGGCCGCGTGGTCTCCCGCACGGTTTGCCGGGCGCGACTCGATGCCGACGGAAGGCTGGGACACGGTAACCATACCTGGTGCGGTTTCCGGCTGGGTTGCGCTGTCGCAACGTTTCGGGCGATTGCCGTTCGCGGACCTGTTCGAGCCGGCGATCGAATACGCGGAACGGGGTTACCTTGTCTCTCCAGTGATCGCGAAGCAATGGTCGGATGCGACCGACCGGCTTCGAAATCAACCGACTTTCCGCGAAGCCTTCATGCCGGGCGGCCGCGCGCCCGGGCCAGGTGAACTGTTCCGCTTCCCCTATCAGGGAAAGACGCTGAGCCGTATCGCGCAAACCAAGGGCGAAGCGTTTTATCGCGGAGATCTCGCCGAGAAGATCGCGGCGGCCAGCGCATCTCAAGGGGGCGCGATGAGCGCTGCCGATCTTGCCGCCCATCGGGCAGACTGGGTAGAACCTATCGATGCCGCCTATCAGGGCCACAAGCTGCACGAAATCCCGCCCAATGGACAAGGCATCGCGGCATTGATGGCGCTGGGCATCCTCCGCGATTGGAACCTGGCGGATCACCCGGTGGACTCGGTCGACAGTCTTCATCTGCAGATCGAGGCGATGAAACTGGCTTTTGCCGACGTTTATCGCTACGTCTCCGATCCCGCCGCCATGACGGTGAAATCGAGCGATCTTTTGAACCCCGATTACCTCCGTCAGCGCGCCCATCTCATCAACCCCAGGCGCGCCACCGACTTTGGCCCCGGGACGCTCACCGGCTCGGACACCGTCTATCTCACTGCCGCGGACGCAGGAGGCATGATGGTCTCCTACATTCAATCCAACTACATGGGCTTCGGCTCAGGCGTCGTCGTTCCGGGAACCGGCATCAGCCTGCAAAATCGCGGCGCGTGTTTCACCCTGCAGCCGGGGCATCCCAATCTGGTCGGCGGAGGAAAGCGCCCCTTCCACACCATCATTCCCGCATTCCTTACGCGAGAAGGAAAACCTGTGATGAGCTTCGGCGTCATGGGAGGGGACATGCAGCCTCAAGGTCATCTACAGATGATCGTGCGTATTCTCGACTACGGCCAGAATCCGCAGGCCGCCGCCGACGCGCCGCGCTGGAAAGTCAGCAAGAGCGGCGAAGTGCTTTTCGAACCCTCCGTTGCGCCGGTTGTTGTCGAGGGTTTGCGCGATCGCGGCCATCGCGTACGCGTTTCCAAAAAAGGCGAAGTCGAAATCGGCAGCTACGGAGCCGCGCAACTCATCTATCGCGTTGAAGGCGGCTACGTGGCGGGATCGGAGGGGCGAAGAGACGGGCAAGCGGTGGGATTCTGATTACCCGTCATTGCGGCGCCTCCGCAGGAAACCCGGGCCATCGCGGTGGCAGCGGCGTGAAATGTGGTTGACTATATGCTCCGCGCTCCCGAAGGCGATCCGAATTTCTTTCTCCGGCCAATTCAGCATGCACCGCATCCGCACCCGCGTTATCCTTGCCGCAGCATGCTGCGCGTTTCTGTTCCCGGTCTGCGCCGGGCCGGTTCTGTCGGCTGAGGCCGCCGATGTCTGGGCGGCCGGGCTCAAGAATCTCACGCCGGCACAAGGCGAGACGCTTATGAAGTTCGCGCGCGACCTGTTTCCGGACGAGAAGCTGGAAGAATCGAAATTCACGGCCTGCCTGACGCCCTACGACGCCGAGGCGGGGGACCCGCAGAAGAGGGAGTCTTTGCTGGACTCGCTGAAGCAGATCGACGGCGCGGCCATGCGGATGGGGTATAAGGACTACGTCGGCGTCAGCCACGAGGATGAACGTATCCGGCTGTCGCAAATGCTGGCCGAGGGGCGCGGTCTGCGGCAGTTCAAGAAGTCCGTGGGACAGTGCCTCGAAGCGAACTGATAACGCTGCGATTGGGAGAAATCAAAAAATGGATCTCAAGCTGCAGGACAAATCGGCGCTGGTCTCGGGTTCCACAAAGGGCATCGGCCTCGCGGTCGCCACATTGCTTGCCACCGAGGGTGCGCGAGCCATCGTCAACGGCCGCACGGAAACTGCGGTTAGCGAGGCAATGGCAGAGATCCGCAGCACAGCCCCAAGGGCGAAGCTCGACGGATTCGCCGGTGATCTTTCGGCACCGGGGCCGGCCGCCGAGTTGGTCCGTCGCTTTCCGGCCGTGGACATCCTGGTGAACAACCTCGGTATTTTCGAGCGCAAGCCTTTCGAGCAGATTACCGACGAAGACTGGCAGCGGTTCTTCGAAATCAACGTGATGAGCGGCGTGCGGCTGTCGCGAGCCTATCTTCCCGGAATGAAGGCGCGCAACTGGGGGCGCATCGTGTTCATCAGCAGCGAAAGCGGAATCCAGATTCCGCCGGACATGATCCACTACGGCATGACCAAGACCGCGCAACTCGCCGTTTCGCGCGGACTCGCCGAAACCTGCGCCGGTACCGCGGTCACGGTGAATGCCGTGCTGCCGGGACCGACGCTTACTCACGGTAACAAGGCCGCCATCGCCAGGCGGGCGCCGGGTAAAGCGCTGGCCGAGGTGGAGAAGGAGTTCTTCCAGGTCCATCGCCCCACTTCCCTGCTAAAGCGTTATGCTACTCCCGAGGAAGTCGCCGGCCTGGTTGCCTACGTTTGCAGCCCGCTTTCCTCCGCCACCAACGGCGCCGCATTGCGAGTGGACGGCGGGGTCGTCAAGGCGTGTTTCTGACGGCGAGGCATCGGAAGGCTGGATTTTCAGGGGAGGCACACATGTCGCGAATCAGCCCAATGAAACTAAACGGACATGCCCGTCCGATCAAGACCGAGCGAGACTTCAAAGGCGCGGTTTCCGTCGTCAGGACCATCGTCAATCAACCGGATCGGGAAACTACCGCGGAAAAGCGGCTGCAATCGCTGATCCGGGAGATGGAGAAGTTCGACGACGCGGTCGACGACGACATGCCTTCGATCCCGGAGGAAGATTCCCACGGCGGGCCGAAACGCCGGTGGTCGGACGACAATTCCGACCCGGAATAGGGAGGACGGTTGCAGACCTCAGGTCTCCGGCACAATGAAAAATGACCGCCTGCAAACCCTGAAAGAGATCGGCACCGGCACCGCTGCGTCCAAAGCGACCGAGATCCTGGCGGACATGCCGGCCCGGCCCGCGCTGGCGGATATATTCAAGTTGCGGATGGACAAGCCCAAATTCGGAATGCCGTTCGCGGCCGGATCGCATTGCGTGCAATGCGCAACGCTGGCGCTGAAAGCGGGCATGGACGAGGAAACCGTGCTGGCCTGCCTGTTGCACGACGTGGGGATGGTGGTCATGCGGCCCGACCACGGTTGGTGGGGTGCGCAGTTGGTGGAGCCTTATGTCTCCGAGAAAGTCGCCTGGGCGATCCGCTACCACCAGGCGCTGCGTTACTACCCGGACGAGTCGGCCGGTTACGAGTATCCGGCGATGTACGTCGCGATGTTCGGAGAGAACTACCGGCCGCCGGAGCACATCGAAGCGGCGTATCGCTACGCTCGCAAGCACCCCTGGTACATGGTCGCGAGGCAGATCACGGTGTTCGACGACTACAGTTTCGACCGGAATGCGCCGTGGCCGCTCGAGCCTTTTGCCGACATCATCGGCCGGCACTTTCGCCAGCCCAGGGAAGGCCTGGGCAACGATTCGAGTCCCACTGCGCACATGTGGCGCACCATCATCGATCCTAACAAGCCGCTTTGACTCTTCAAATCCCGGCAGCCGGCCAATGGCCGGCGTTAAGGGCGTTGACGCAAAGATCGCAAAGTAAAAGCAAGAAAGGACGCAAAGAAAAACGGGAAGAATGAAACGAACGCTGAAAAAAGTGCAGTGCATTGGGAATTCAGCATCTAGCCGCACAACTTGAGCGCAGGTAGAAACCACAAAGCTCGGATTACCCATCGTCCTGCCGCTGCATTGAGATTTTCGTTTTCTTTCTTTGCGTTCCTTTGCGCTCTTTGCGTCTTTGCGTTGAGGTGTAGTGTATTTAGGCCCTAGCTCAGCGCGCAGACCGCTCCAGCAACTTCTCCAGGTCCTCCTTCCACAAACCGACGTCGTAGAAACTCGCATGGCCGCGAGTGCGCTCACTTGCGGGTACGAGCACGTATTTTCCGCGCGCGACGCGCTTGATGGCGCGCTCCATGATGCCGAGTTCGGGCGGGTTGCGCTCGTCGTCCTCGAAATTGACCGCGGTCACCGCCGCGCGGATACGCTCCAGCCCCGGGCCGGGATCGTAGTCGCGCGATGCCTCCCATGCGTAAAGGAAATCGTTGGCGTCCGTGCCCTGAAGTCGTTGCTGCAGTTGCCGGTCCAACAGGCGGTCGGTCGACTCCTGGGTCGGCGCCTCAAGGTAATACTGTTTTACGCTGCCCGCGCCGATGATCACCATTTTGAATGCGGTTATCAGCCCCTGCGGCTGCTTCGCGTAGTCGCCGCCGTTCCACTCCGGATCGTTGCGGATGGCATCGACCATGAGCCGCCGCTCCATGCGGTTGCGCCCGGAAATCTGATCGGGCAGACAGACCATCGGCAGGACGGCGTCCATGAAATCCGGTTCGCTTTCTGCCCACATCCAGGCGTGCATTCCGCCCATCGAGGTGCCGATGATCAGCCGCAGATGCCGGACCCCCAATCCATCCGTCACCAGCCGGCGCTGCGCCGCGACCATGTCCGCATACCCGTAGCGCGGAAACTTCGCGCGCAACCCGTCGCTGGGTTTGGTGGATTTTCCGTGTCCCAGGTTGTCCGGAACGATGATGTAAAAACGGCGCGCATCCAGCGGCTGGCCTGTGCCGAAGAGTTCGCCGGCAAAACCGTCGGTCAGAAAGTTCGTCCCTTTGCCGCCAGTGCCGTGCAGCAGCAGCACCGCGTTGGTCACGCGGCCATTGGTATCCCGGGCGGGGTTGCCGAGCGTGAAATAGTGCAGCTTCAGTTCGGGGAGGACTTCGCCGCCCGCAAATCGGAAATCGCGGATCACGAAATCGCCGTGGACCGGCTCGGGATACGGCGCCGCCTGCGCCGCCGCCAACGCCAGGAAGAGCGAAAAGAGTGAACCACGGAGGACACGGGGGTCACGGAGGAAAAGCATGAGATCAATTAGAGGTGAACGAATGCGGCCAGACTCAAAGACATTGGAATCTGAGACCATTGTTGACCGAACGCCGGGTTTTCTGGAGTTCTGGAATCGAGTCTCCTGGAATTCTCCGTGTCCTCCGTGTCCTCCGTGGTTCAGGTAGCGAATCTTGATTCATTTGGCACCACGTGCCGCGATTTTCCGTCGAGCAACCGGCCCGGTCATTTTCCTTCTCAACGCACGCGCAGATCGAACTGAAGCCTGACATTCACGCGATCCGCATCCGCGCTGACCTCAGTGGCAACGATCTCATTGATTTGCACCTCGTACGGCGCGGTGCGCCCGGCCAGCAGCCCAACCACCGTTTCCTTGAGGTTCACATCCAGCGCCTTGGGCACCATCGAACTGAATACAGGTTGCAGCAACGGCCGGTACATCTCCTTGGACAGAGAGTCGATGCGGATGTCTTCGACGCCCAGACGGCCATCCCGGAAAAAAGGCTTGCCGGAAGCCGTAACGTTGAAGGCGTCCGAGCCGCCAACGCACTGGCCGCCGACCTGCGCGCCCACGCGGCCGTTGAACAACACGCCGATGCGCAGCCTGCCTGCCGCCGCCGTGACTTTCGGCGATTCCAGCCAGGACTGGTTGCACACATCCGCGTTGTTGAGCCAGAAACGGCCCTTGTCGGTGAAGAACTGCTCGCGCAGCTTCTTTTCGATGGCGGTGTTTTCGATGACGAGCATGCTGTCGGCCGACCATGCCGCCGCCGCGACGAGCACGACGCCCAGCAGAGCAGCAGCACGTGCGGCCGTAAAACAAACACCCAAGAATCCCGACTTCGACGCAAAGGCGCAAAGACGCAAAGAGACACGGAGGACCTTACGGTATATCCTCGTGTCAACGGGCAAGTTCATGGAACACTCATGTCGGAACGCTGCGCCCTCCGGCAATTCATACTTATTTCCGCCTTTCTTCGCGTTTTTGCGCCAAGGGGTTTTTCTTTCAGGCAACAGGCCGTTGTGCTTCCTTCACGGTGATGCGGAACAGCGTACGTGCATCGTCCGGATCGGTGAGGGTCGCCGAGTGCAGCACCGATGCGTTGTCCCACACCACCATGTCGCCCACACCGTACTTCATCCGGTACCGGTACTTAGGCTGGGTCGAATGCGCGGCCAGCTCGCGCAGCAAAGAGAGGCCCTCGTCGTCGGGCATGCCCTCGATGGCGAACGAGGTACCCGATACCGCATATAACGCCTTGCGCCCGGTGTAGGGATGGCGGCGCACCAGCGGATGGCGGATCAGGGCCGCACCGCGCTTCTCCTTCTGCTCCTCGGTCGGCGCGAATGCCGAAGTACGCGAACTCACATCGAGGTCGTCGCGGTTGCCGTAGACGTTCAGCGTCACCATTCCGTCTATGCGCTTTTTCATCGCCTCGGGCAGCTCTTCGTAGGCCTGCTCCTGGTCCGCGAACAGCGTGTCGCCGCCGATCTTCGGCACCTGGATCGAATACAGCAGCGTAGCGCGCGCGGGGATCTGCAGGTAGGAATAATCGCTGTGCCAGTACGTGCCGCCGTCGGCCAATCCTATGGGCTCGCCATTCTTCTTCACGTTCGACAGTACCAGGATGTCGGTGTACTCGGGATGATGAAACTGGTCGAGCACATGCGGCTCGGGCCGGCCGAAACGGCTGGCGAATTCCAGGAAGCTTTCAGGCTCCAGCGACTGGCCGCGGAACGCCAGCACGTGGTGGCGGTGCAGCGCATCGCGCACTGCGCCGGAAATCCGGTCGGGCAACGGACGCGACAGATCGACTCCGGAGATCTCCGCCCCCATGCAGGCATCCGATTTTCGTACCGCAATCACAGCTGCTTCTCCTTCCCTCTGTTGTCGCCCGCAGGCCCATAGTTTGCCGGTCCGGCAGGCCACCGGCAAGCTGTCAGCGCCCGCCTTCCCGCATTGCGGCAATCCGTCGGGCGAGTGCCGATTGCAGCAGGTGCGCATCGGTGCCGAAGAAGAACATCCTGAAGCCCAGCGCGGCATATTCCTTTGCGAAGATCTCGTCCGGTGCGGCAGTGGCAAGGACCCTTCCATGCTTGTTTGCCGCCGCGGCAATCCGCTTGACCGCACCAAGATACTTTGGATGCTTCAGCTCTCCCGGCACGCCGAGGAAGTTCGAGAGATCTGCGTAACCAATGCAGATGCAGTCCACGTCCGGAACCGCCGCGATCTCTTCGACGTTCTCCACGCCCACCTCGGTTTCGACCTGGAGCATCAGAAAGCACCGTTCATTTGCCAGCGCGAACTTCTCCTTCATGCTGCCGCCGCTGTAATCGTCGTGGGCGGCGCCAAGCACCGCACCCCGGCGGCCGCGCGGAGGATAGCGGGTCCACGACACGATGTCGCGCGCCTGCTGCGCGGTTTCGACCATCGGCACCATGATTCCGAGCGCTCCCGCGTCCAATGCCCGCGCAACAAAGTGATACTGATGCGTCGGCACGCGCACGAACGGAACAATGTCGAGTCCGCGACAGTACGCCAGCTGCTGCTTGATGGCGTCGATGCCGGCCCCGGAATGCTCCATGTCGAATAGAACGCACTCGGCACCGGCCTCCTTAGCGATCTGTGCCAGTCCCGGCGTAAAGAATTCGAACGCGAACAGGCCGTAGGCGCTGGCACCATCAAGCAATCTTTTCTTGAGTGGGTTGGGTCTCATAAGGATGCCGTGACTTCGTGACTGTCGTGACTGTCGAAAGTAAGTCAGTTGCTTGGTCAGTGTTTCCCGGGAGTCACGTCGTTACGGCAATCACGTAGTCACGGCCTCTATCTGTGGAAATACGGCACCTTGCCGAGAACTTCCTGGTTCACCACATTCCTGGGCACGCGGGCGTGGGCGAGATCGCGGCAGGCGCTGAACACGCTGGCGGCGATGGTGTTGATGCACTCGTCGGTAAGGCAGATGTGGTGCGGGGTGACCACGATGCTGTCGAGCTTCAGCAGCGGATTGTCCGCCGGAGTGGGTTCCTGCTCGAACACGTCAAGGCCGGCGCCGGCGATGCGGCGGTTGGCAAGCGTGTCGAGCAGGGCCTTCTCGTCGACAATCGGTCCTCGCGCCGTATTGATGAAAAACGCAGTCGGCTTCATCACAGAGAACTGCCTGGCGCCGACCAGCTTGCGTGTTTCCTCGTTGAGCGGGCAGTTCACCACGACGAAATCGGATTCGCGGAACACCGATTCCATGTCCGTGAGTCTCACACCCAGCGGCGCCACCGATTCCTGGGTGACATACGGATCGCAGGCCAGATGCTTCATCCCGAACGGGGCGGCCAACCGGAACAGCTCCGCGCCGACATTGCCTACGCCGATCGAGCCGAGCACTCGCCCGCTCAGGCCGGTGCCGAAATGATTCATTCGCTCCTGCCAGCGCCCTTCGCGGGTGAGCTTGTCCTTGATCAGCACTTTCTGCGCCAGCATCAGGACCAGCGTGAGCTCGGCAGTCGCCAGCGGCCGGCGCACGCCGTCCGGGGTGATGCTGAGGATCACGCCACTCTCGGTACAGGCCGGCACGTCCACCGTGTCGTAACCGACGCCGAAGCGTGCGATCAGCTTGAGCCTGCGATTCGCGCCGGAGACGGTCTTGCGGGTGATCCTGGCCAGCATGACCGCCAGTGCGTCGTACCTTGCAGCGGTCTCCGGGGTGAGCTCCGGCTCGATCTCGGGAAGGAATTCATATTCGATCCGCGGATCGTCCAGGATCTTGAAGGCCGATTCGTCGAAAATCGGCTTGCCGTCCGGCTTGAGGTTGTCGCGGGTAATGCCGATGCGGAACTTGGCCTGAGCCATTTCTCTCCTCCTTGACTGTTGCAGCCGCTCTGTTTTTTTCGGCAGGCCGCTTCCTGGCAGCTTACTTTTTTCTCACTTTCTTTCCGGTTTCTTCGAGCGTCTGCAGCACGCCGATGCCCTGCTTCAACGCACCCTGCAGCAGCATCGAGTCTATCCCGACCGAGAACAGACGGAAGCCTTTTTCCCAGTACTCGCGGCTCCATTTTTCGTCCGCGGTCATGCAGGCGAGGATCTTGCCGTGCTTGCTTGCGGCAGCGACCATTTTCTTGATGGCGGCGACGTATTTGGGATGGTCGAACTGCGCCGGGATGCCGAGGAAATTGGTCAGGTCGAAGTGCCCGAGCCAGAGCACGTCCACGCCCGGTACCGCGGCAATCTTTTCCACGTTCTCGATGCCCTCGGCGGTTTCGATCAGGCACATCACCAGAGTACGCTCGTTGGCGATCTTGATCTTGTCGGCAACGCTTCCGCCGATGTAATCGTCGGCCGCAAATCCGAACGCCGCGCCGCGCCGGCCCGCTGGCGGATAGCGGGTGCAAGAGACGATGTATTGGGCCTCCTCGGCGGACCCGACCATGGGCGCCATGATCCCCATGATGCCGAGGTCGAGCGCGCGAGAAATGTAGTGGTACTGGTTGGTTGGTATCCGCGCCATCGGCACCAGGTCGATGCCACGGCACGCCGCCGCCTGGTCCTTTATGGTTTCGTAACTGTGCCCGGCATGTTCCATGTCGAGGAGCAGGAACTCCGCTCCCGCTGCTTTCACGATCTGCGGCAGGCCGGGAACCAGGAACTCCCAGCCGAAACTACCGAACACCGGCTGGCCAGCCAGAAGTTTTGTCTTTACTGGGTTGGTTCGCATTTATCGTTACTCGCTGTTGGTAGGTGATTTCACAAGGGAAGAGGGGCGAGGGACGAGGGGAGAGGGGGGCTGGAAAACACTAGGACGAGACAGGTCTGCTTACAATGCTTTCCAGATAGAGCTTTCCTGGTTTTCCCTCGTCCCTCGCCCCTCGGCCCTCTCCCCTGCACTTCATGCATGAAACTTCCCTATCCACGCCGGATGCCTCAACACTTCCGTGTTGACGATCAGGTGCGGCTTGCGTCCATGCGCCAGCTCCACCGCTGCCCTGAACGCCCCCTGTCCGAGCAGGCTCATGCACTCGTCGGTGTGGCAGATCGCATGCGGGGCGAGGATGACGTTATCCAGTTTCAGCAGCGGGTTGTCCGGCGCCACCGGTTCCTTCTCGAACACATCGATCGCCGCACCGGCGATCCGGTTGCTTCTGAGGGCATCTATAAGCGCGGATTCCACCACCACCGGCCCGCGGGCGGTATTGATGAAGTATGCGTTCGGCTTCATCAGTGCGAATTCACGCGCGCCGATCAAGCCTCTGGTTTGTTCATCGAGAAGCGTATTGACCGAAATAAAATCTGCTTCACGCAACAACTTGTCCTTGTCCACCATGGTAACGTTAAGCGATGCAACGGCCGATTGCGGAACGTGGGGATCGCAACCCAGCAGGCGCATGCCGAAGGGCTGCGCCAGCCGGAAGATCTCCTTGCCGATGTTGCCCACGCCGATCACGCCGAGCGTGCGTCCTACCAGGCCGCTGCCGAGGTAATTGCCTTTCTCGCCCCAACGGCCTTCGCGCGTCAGACGGTCCTTCAGGAACATGCGGTGCGCCAGCGCCAGCACGAATCCAACTACGCTCGCCGCCACCGGACGGCGCACGCCGTCGGGAGTGATGGTCAGCATGACGCCGTTTTCAGTGCAGGCCGGCACGTCCACCGAATCGTAACCCACGCCGAATCGGGCAATCAGCTTGACCTTGCGATTGGGGCCGGCAAGGGTCTTGCGCGTGACCTTTGCCGACATCAGGCAGATTGCATCATAGGCATCGCCGTAGTCCGGCGGCAATTCCGCGACCTTCTCCGGCAGGAATTCCCATTCGACCGAAGGATCCTCGAGCACCTTGAACGCTTGCTCGCCGAAGACCGTGCCGTCGGCGGTAATGGCGTCTCGCGATATGCCGATTCTGAATTTCCCCATTGCTGTTCCCCTATTCCCCATTTCCTATTCCCTGCGGCAGCTACATCGCCGCACTGAACGCCCCATCCGTCACCAGGACATGGCCGTTGACGTAGGATGCTTCATCGGAAGCCAAAAACACCGCGACAGGGCCGATCTCCTCGAGTTTGCCCCAGCGGCCGGCGGGAGTGCGCTTGCACACCCAGTCGTTGAACTCCTTGTTCTGGATCAGAACGGTGTTCATCTCGGTCGCGAAATACCCGGGCGCAATCGAGTTGACGGTAATGTTGTGCTGCGCCAGCTCGACCGCCAGTTCCCGGGTCAGGGCGTGAACCGCTCCCTTGCGAGCCGGTCATGATGATGCGCCCGCGCTTCGCGGGAATCATGACTTTCGCCGCTTCCTTTGCCAGCGCCCACACCGCGGTAAGGTTGGTGGCGACGACACGCTCAAAGTCGGCGGCGTCGAACTCGGTGATCGGCTTGCGGTGCTGGATGCCGGCGTTGGCAACCAGGATGTCGAAGCGGCCATGCTTTCTTGCCGCGGCACCAATACGTTCGGCTCCGGCGGCATGGTCGGTGACGTCGAAGGCTGCCGTTTCGCCCTTCAGCCCTTTGGCGGCAAGTTCCTTCACCCGCTCTTTCAGCGCCGCTTGATCGCGTGCGTTCAGAATCACGTGTGCGCCGGCGAAAGCCAGCGACTGCGCCATCGCCCAGCCCAGCCCGCGCGAAGCGCCGGTGACAAGCGCTACCTTGCCGCTTAGATCAAACATATTCCCTCCGAAGAACAACTCTCACCGCGGAGGACACGGAGGACGCGGAGGAAAGACAAGAGCAAATAAGCTGTCCGGGTAAGAATCTTTCGTTGGTTGACCTTCTGCCGCAGTAAATTTGGCGGCACAGGTTCGCGAACCATCATCCCGGTTTCCGACCCCGATCTGCTTTTCCTCGTTCTTGTTTTCCCTCCGCGTCCTCCGTGTCCTCCGTGGTGAGCGTTCCAGTTTTTGGTGTTACCGTTTGCCGCCACGCATGCCGTAGCGCAACGCGCTACGGCATGTACTGTCCGCCGTTCACTTCCAGGATCTGCCCGGTCATGTACCCAGACATCTGCTCGGAAGCCAGGAACAGAAAGGCGCCGGCGCATTCTTCCGCGGTGCCTAGCCGGTTCATCGGGATGGTGGCCTTGAAGCCTTCGAGCATCTGCGGCGTGGAGAAGCGTTCATGGAAGGGCGTCATGATCACGCCCGGCGCCACCGCGTTGACCCGGATCTTGTCCTTGACCAGTTCCTTGGCGTGGCCGCGCGTCATCGTGGAGACGAATCCCTTAGCCGCGGCGTAGAGCACCGCGCCGGGCCCACCCCCATGGCGAGCTGCAATAGAGGTGACATTAATGATCGCACCGCCGGCGCCCTGTTTGTTCATCTGGACCGCGGCAGCGCCGGTACACATCATCGCCGAGCGTACGTTGAGGTTGATCACCTGGTCGAAAAGCTCGTCGGTGATGGACTCCACCGGCATGCGTTGAACCAGTCCGCCGGCGTTGTTGATCAGCACGTCTATGCGGCCGAAGTGGGCGACGGTCTTGTTCACGAGATCTTTGCATACCATCGAGCCGGAAACGTCGCCGGCCACGAGGAAAGCCTTCCCGCCGGACCTCTCGATCTCGGCGGCGACTTTCTCTGCCTCGCTCTTGCTTTTGTTGTAGTGGACCGCGACCCGAGCCCCATTGGCACCGAACGCTTTGGCTGCACCCGCGCCGATGCCGGTGCTGGCACCGGTGATCAGCACGACCTTATTCTTCAGATCTTCAATCATATTTCCCCCACAATTCATCACCGCAAAGACGCAAAGGACGCAAAGAAAATCGATAACGAACGGGACACGGAGCATCAGATTCCGGTTGGCCCCTCTATCGTGTGAATCGACGCAGGGACGCATTTTTCCGCCATTTCACATCTTCGCCTTTCTTCGCGTCCTTTGCGTCTTTGCGGTGAAAGTAGAAGTTACGGCATGAGAATCGTAGAGCCGGTGGTCTTGCGGGCTTCGAGGTCGCGATGCGCCTGGGCAGCATCTTCAAGTTTGTAGGTCTGATTGATTTCGATCTTGACCTTGCCGGATTTCACCATGTCGAACAGTTCCCTCGCGCCTGCCTCAAGATCCTCGCGGCGGGCGGTGTAGGTCATCAGCGTCGGGCGCGTGACGTACAGCGAGCCCTTTGCCGCAAGCATGTTAAGGTCGAACGCGGCAACAGGACCGGAGCCGTTGCCGAATACCGCCAGAAGACCACGCGGCTTCAGGCAGTCGAGCGAGCCCATGAAAGTATCCTTGCCCACCGAGTCGTACACGACGGGCACTTTGGCGCCGCCGGTGATCTGCTTCACCCGCTCGGCGAAGCTCTCGCGGGTGTAGACGATGGTGTGGTCGCAGCCATGGGCTTTGGCGATCTTCGCCTTCTCGTCCGACCCGACGGTGCCGATCACCGTCGCGCCCAATGCCTTGAGCCACTGGCAGGCGATCAGACCGACACCGCCGGCCGCGGCATGCAACAGCACAGTCTCGCCTTTCTCCACGTGGTACACGCGGCGGATCAGGTACTGAACGGTGAGCCCCTTGAGCATCATCGCCGCGACTTCCTTGTCGGAGATGCCGCTGGGCACCTTCACCAGGCGGTCAGCAGGAACCAAACGGACTTCGGAATACGCCCCGGGCGGCCCGCCCGCGTAACCCACGCGATCGCCCGGCTTCACGTGAGTCACGCCTTGGCCGACGGCTTCGACCACGCCTGCCGCTTCCAGGCCGATGCCGCTCGGCAGCGGCAGCGGATACAGACCGGAACGATGATAAGTGTCGATGAAATTCAAGCCGACGGCGGCGTGCTTGACCCGGGCCTGGCCGTCGCCGGGTTCGCCGACCTGGACGTCGTCGACCTGAAGAACTTCGGGCCCGCCTGTTCTGTGGAAACGTACGGCTTTGGTCATGATTTTCTCCAGAATTTCCTTGTTAGTTATCTCTTTCCGTCGGGCTATGCCGCCCTCCAACATGCTCCGATATTCTATCAGCGGCATCGTCGATCAGATGCCTGTCGCCCAATCTCTTAGTCAGTAACGGACCGCGCGCGACCGCGCCACCACCGGATCACGAGCGGCGAAACCCATACCGCGATGGTGACCGATCCGAGCACCCCGGCGATCGGCCGACTGAAGAATGCAACAAAGTGCCCGTCCGCCTTGATCAATGAAGTGACGAAGTTCTCTTCCAGCATGCGGCCGAGCACGGCGCCGAGAATGACCGGGGCCACCGGAAAACCGTTCTCCTCCATGACGAACGCCAGGACGCCGAATGCCAGCATAACGCCTATGTCGAAGGGGGAATTGTTGATCGCAAACGCGCCGACCGTGCAGAACAGCAGAATCACGGGCATCAGCACCGCACGCGGAACCTTGAGCACCTGTTTGAAGCTCTTGATCGCCAGCACGCCGAGCGGCAGCATCAGCAGATTCGCAAGGAAGAACACGATGAACACAGCATAGATGTTTTGCGGGTCGTTGATGAATATCATCGGGCCGGGATTCATGTTCTTCAGGTACAGCACGCCGATGGCGATGGCGGTGATGGAATCGCCGGGTATCCCGAATACCAGCGCGGGAATCCACGCGCCGGACAGCGCGCTGTTGTTCGCCGCCCCGCTTTCGATCACACCTTCGACGTGGCCGGTGCCGAACTTCTCCGGCTGCTTCGAGAATTTCTTCGACATCGCATACGACATCCAGGCCGCGATGTCAGCGCCCGCGCCCGGCAACGCCCCGATCAGTGTGCCCAGCGCGCTGCCGCGCAGGGTCTGCACCGGATATTGGCGCACCAGCGCCCACTGTCCCTTGAAGATGTTGCCGAACTTCTCCTGGGCGAGGTGCAGCGGCAGTTCGATCGATGTCGCATAGCGCAGGACTTCGGACACGGCGAACAATCCCACCATCATCGGGATCAAGCTGATCCCACCCATCAGATTGGGTTCGCCGAAGCTGAAGCGCGGAAACGCGGCCGGGTTCTCCATCCCGACGGCAGCGATCAGCAAGCCGATCAGCAGCGATACGAATGCCTTGAGCACGTTGTTCGAGGCGATGAAGATCGCGCAGGTCAGTCCCAGCAGCACCAGCCAGAAGTATTCGAAGGAACTGAAATTCAGGGCGACGTTGGCGAGTGTCGGGGCCGCGGTCACCAGTACGATGGTGCCAAAAATACCGCCGATGACCGAGAACACCAGGCCGGCACCGAGCACCAGCTCGGCCTGGCCCTTGCGGGTCATGGCATAGGCCTCATCGCAGTACGCGGCAGAAGCGGGCGTGCCGGGAATGCGCAAAAGCGCGCCGGGAATGTCGCCGGAAAAAATCGCCATCGCGGTTGCCGTGACGATCGCCGCGACCGCCGGCACCGGCGGCATGAAGAATGTGACCGGCACCAGCAGCGCGGTCGCCATGGTGGCGGTAAGGCCGGGGATCGCGCCGACGAACAGTCCATACAGCGCCGATGCCCCGATCACCATCAGAACATAGGGTTCGAAGACCAGCTCGAAAGCCTGGATCAGATGTTCCATGTCCTTACCAGGCCCATGACTGCAGCAGGCCCCATGGCAAAGGCACGCCCAGTCCCTTGTAGAAGATGAAATGGATCAACACCGAGACGCCGATTGCGATCACCGGCACCGCCCAGAGCCGAACGCGCAGAACCGCGAGCAGCGCCCCGAGCAGCAGTGGCGCGCAGACAAAGAAACCGAGTGCCTCGACCAGGAGGCAGTACGCCAGAAGACCCAACGTGACGGCTGCGAAACCCGCCACCTGCCGCCGCGCGCGAATCCAATCCGGCAGTTCGATCCAGGGCGTGTCCGCCTTGCGGCGCGCCGCCTGAATGACGAAGATCGCACCGCAGATCGCCAGCCCGGCCGCGATGAGTTGCGGGAACAGCGCGGGACCGACCTGGTCGCCGGGCATCGACGGGAATCCCCATGCATTCCAGAGAATCGCGCCTGCAAACACGATCAGGCCGGCGCCGACGAGGGAGTCGTTGAATTTCATCGCGAGGCTAGAGGCTAGAGGCTAGAGGCTAGAGGCTAGAGGGGAATATTATACTTGACATACCCAATGATCAAGCGGACAATGGCGTCACTACAGGAGAAATACCATGTCCGAATCCATTCTTTCCGCACCCCACTTCTACGACGAACAAGCAGCGTATGACTTTGTAGAAGGCCATCTCTGGCCGAAGGGCGCGATTTGCCCGCACTGCGGCGGCGTAGAGCGCAATAGCAAGATGGGCGGCAAATCGACCCGCATAGGTGCCTACAAGTGTTACGACTGCCGCCAGCCGTTTACCGTCAAGATTGGGACCA
>WNFR01002234.1_pt1 | contig 20445 bp, 21 predicted proteins | sample 5400221 | NCBI WGS metagenome assembly WNFR01 (sample SAMN13153357, study PRJNA577476) | soil metagenome | isolation source: 40 cm soil under Madrone tree | place: USA:California | collected 2016-06-14 | reverse complement strand
ATCAGGCGTCCCGATCTCCTCGAGCATCTTCATTGATTCCTCATTCGCACCACCGTGCAGGGGCCCTTTAAGGGTCGCGCAAGCGGATGTGACCGCCGCGTAAATACCGGCCAGCGTGGAAGCCGTGACGCGCGCCGCAAAAGTCGAGGCGTTGAATTCATGGTCCGCGTAGAGCACCAAAATCGTGTCGAGCATTCGCGTTTGCCACGTTTGCGGCGCTGCGCCTGTTAGTTTGTAAAAAAAGTTTCCTGCGTGCGTCAGGTCCGGTTTATCAGGCAATGGCTCGTCACCATGCGAGATTCGCCAGCCATCAGTGATCAAAGTTGACACGCGCGCGATCAACCGAATCGACTTCCGAATGTTTGCCGCGTGCGAGTTGTCGCTCAACTCACTGTCGAAGGCGCTTAACATCGATACGCCCGTGCGCAGCATATCCATCGGATGCGTCGATCGCGGCATCAGCCGCAACAGTTCGAGGACCGGCTCGGGCAACTCGCGCTCCGCCGCAATTTGTTCCCTAAACTGAGCAAGCTGTTTCACGTCCGGCAGCTCGCCGTTAAGCAAGAGGTAAGCCACTTCCTCGAAGCTTGCCTGCTGCGCCAACTGATGGATGTCGTAGCCGCGATACATCAGTCCGGCATTTGGATCGACCCAGCAGATCGCGGTTTCGCCGGCGATCACGCCGGCCAAGCCCGGGCTGTACTCTGGTTTGTTTTCAGTGCTCATCTCGTTTTGTTTACCTTAGCAGCGATACGTGCTTGGACAAACTATCGGTCGCCACCTACCGGCCAATTTTCCGCATTCGGGTCGTAATCGAGCAGTTCGTAGAGTTCCTTGCGCGTTTGCATCTTGTCGACCCAATCCGATTGGGTTCCGCGCCTCTTTAAATCGCGCAAGAACTCTTCGCTCGCTTTCATTGAGACACGAAACACGCTCATCGGGAAAATGACCATCCTGTACCCAAAATCGGAGAGCTCTTGAAACGAAAGCAAAGGGCTTTTGCCAAACTCAGTCATATTGGCGAGGAGCGGCGCCTTGATTTCTTTGGCGAAATCGCGGAACTCGTCCGTGCTCTGTAATGCCTCCGGAAAAATCACGTCCGCCCCGGCTTCGACGTAACTTCTCGCCCGCTTAACTGTCTGATCGAAATCTTCTACGCCGCGCCCGTCTGCCCTGGCGATGATTAAGAAATCCTGATCGTGCCGCGCTATCAGCGCCGCCCTGATTTTCCCCACCATCTCGTCAACATCGACGAGATCTTTCCCGGCTAGGTGCCCACAGCGTTTCGGAAATTCCTGATCTTCAATGTGACAACCAGCGAGACCAGCGCGCTCGAGTTCACGAACGGTCCGCGCCACATTTTCCGCTCCGCCAAATCCCGTATCCGCATCGACAATTGCTGGAATGTCGACCGCGTTTGCGACGTAACCCGCGAGTTGCACCACTTCGGTAAGCGTGAGCAGTCCTATGTCCGGCACGCCCGCCGTTGCATTAGCCATTCCAGCACCGCTGATATAAACGGCCTCGAACCCAGCGCGCTCCACTTGCCGCGCCATCGCGGCGTTCGGCACTCCCGGCATCGCGATGCAACCTTTCGCGACCAATTGCCGCAGCGATGCGCCTTTGCTTTTACTAGTCATGTCGAGCGAAAACGGTAGAGACGATTGACCTCAATCGTCCGTCGGCGCCTCGGTGAACCGCGTTTACGATTGTTCTCATTTCTGTGTCATGTCGACTGCCTTTATCAACCCATCAACGTCCTTCGCTTCATCCAATTTCCATACAAGATCGACAATCCCGCGTGCTCGCCTTTCGCCAATCGTAGGCGAGACAAGCGCAAAGAACTTTCCCTCGACCTCGGAATCCTTTAACCGGTTCTTCGCGTGTCCCAATGGATAATCAACCCGCTTCGTCAGCTGCCGGCCATCGTCAAGATCGACATGCACGATGTTCGCGACCGCATCCGGATACATTGCGCTCAACTCCGCGTTACGTTTCACGTTTACAGTCTCCAGAAATCTCCAAACCTGTGGATCTGCGAAGCGCTCACGTTCGAATTGTTTGTTTGTCACGTCGCCGTCAATGAGCGCGATCGCCGTGATGTAAGGCAGGCTGTGGTCCGCTGTCTCGCGCGTGTTCGGTTTCCACTTCTCCGGCTCGCTCCCGATAATATCGACCGACGCATCGTGACTCTCAATCGTTACCGATTTTATCCGGTCAGGATCGGCGATTTCTTTGCGCAGCCACAATGCCGCTTCAATGGCGCTCTGGCTGTGATATTCCGCTGGCCAATATTTGATGCTCGTTTTCAAAATCATTGAGGCTGGACCATGCTCCGACTTTGGAAATGGAACGACGAATTTTTCTGCCAGATTGCCTAACGACACACCGAGTTGTTTCTCAAATCCCATTTGCCCTTCGAAAATCGGTCCGGGTCCGGTCATTCCGGCACGAGCGAGCAACGCGGAATAAACACCGTGCCGGGCGGCGGTCGCAAACGCGACCCCCTTCCAGTGCGAAAGCTCCCCTACCCGCGCCTGACGCATTGCTGCGCCAGCTACGCCTGCGATGTTTACCGCGTGACGCGTTTTCTCGGGGTCGAGATTCATCAAACGCGCGCCCGCCAGCGCAGTTGAAAACGCGCCGTAGGTCACGTGATCCCACCCCCGCGCGCGAATACTGGCCGCATCGCAGAAGCGGCATTGCACTTCGTAGGCCAGTGCGATCGCGGTAATTAACTCGCGTCCATTCGCGCCGACGCTCTCCGCAATCGCCAGCGCGGCGGAAATATTGTCGCTCGGATGCGCCGGCTCCTTCGACAAATAAGTATCGTTGTAATCGAAATAGCGGATGGCGCAGCCGTCCGCGAATGCTGCCCAGTCCGGTGGCGCCTTGTGATTGGTGCCGATAATTGTCGATCCTCGCTTCGCCGAAAACTCTGATGCAACCTCGCGCGCAATCCGGCAGGGCTCTTCTTCCCACGCCCCGAGTGCGCAGCCTAACGAGTCAATTACGCGTCGCTTCACTTCGTGTACCACTTCGGGTGAAAGCTCCTCAAACTGAAGCGCGTAAGCGTAATCAGCCAGTTGATGAGCAAGCGTTGTGGTCATGAAAAATCGAAACTGCAATCTGCCGATGAATTGCTACCGAGCAAGCGAACGCGGCCGCGGTTGGGTCGGTGAATGTCAGTGAGCACTGCGGTTGCCCTATAATTCAAAACCGGGCACACTTCCCGCGTGAGCGAATTTCAATTCGGAGGAGACTTTGTCTGGCGCCCTACGCCGGAGCTGATCGCGCAATCCAATTTGCAGCGCTTTATCAACAAGCATGCGCTCGGTTCCTATGACGAGCTGATGCGAAGATCGACAACGGACATCGCCTGGTTTTGGGACACCGTCCTGTGCGATCTCGAAGTCCAGTTTTACAAACCGTACTCCCATGTTGTCGATCTGAACGAGGGCAAACCATGGGCGCGCTGGTGCGTCGATGGCGAAATGAACATCGTCCACAACATGCTCGATAAGTATGCCGCCACTCCGACAGACGCGCGCATCGCAATCAAATCCGAAATCGAGGACGGAACAACCCGGACACTTACTTATAAAGAGCTGCGCGAGGAGGTGAACAGGATGGCTGCGGTGCTGCGCAGTCTTGGGCTCGGCAAAGGCGATGCCATCGGCGTGTTCATGCCAATGGTGCCCGAAATTGTCGTCGCCATGCTTTCCATCATAAAAATCGGCGGAATTTTCCTGCCACTCTTTTCCGGCTTCGGCGCGGCCGCCATCGTTTCTCGATTAAAAGACGCCGACGCAAAAGCTCTCTTCACTGCGGCCGGAACCTATCGTCGTGGAAAATTTTGCGCGATGAAACCGGTCGCCGACGAAGCGGCATCGCAAACTCCGACGCTGCGACAGCTCGTCGTTCTCAACCAAGCGGGCGAATGGCTTGTCGAAGATCTGAAGGCTGATGCTGGGCCACCGACGAAATTGGGCGAGCCCTTTGATGACGCGCCGACGGAGCGCACCAGCGCGGAAGACCCGATGATGATCATCTACACATCTGGCACCACTGGTAAGCCAAAAGGAGCCGTGCATACGCACTGCGGCTTCCCGATCAAATCCGCGCAAGACATGTGGCAGGGACTCGATCTGCACGCCGACGAAACACTTTTCTGGATAACGGACATGGGATGGATGATGGGACCGTGGGAGGTCTTCGGAACTTTGTTGCTCGGCGCGACAATGATGCTTTACGACGGTGCGCCTGATTTCCCCGGACCCGACCGCGTCTGGTCGCTGGTAGATCGACATAAAGTAACGGCGCTGGGCGTATCCCCGACACTGATTCGAGCGCTGCGTCGTTACGGCGAGGAAATCGTGCATCAACACGATCTTTCAGCGCTGCGCAAATTCGCTTCCACCGGCGAGCCTTGGAACCCCGATCCCTGGACATGGCTGTTCCAAAATGTCGGCCGTGGAAAACTCCCGATCATCAATTACTCCGGTGGCACGGAAATCTCCGGTGGCATCGTCATGGGCAACGTCCTCACGCCAATGAAGCCGTGCGCTTTTTCCGGGCCGTTACCTGGAATGGCAGCGGACGTGGTAGATGAAGACGGCAAATCCGTTCGCAGTAAAGTCGGCGAACTGGTCATTCGCGAGCCCTGGATCGGAATGACGCGCGGCTTCTGGCGTGATCCGCAACGTTACATCGAGAGTTATTGGTCGCGTTGGCCGAACACTTGGGTGCACGGCGATTGGGCCGCAGTCGATGACGACGGACTTTGGTACATTCTCGGTCGGAGCGATGACACGATTAAAGTTGCAGGCAAACGTCTCGGCCCGGCGGAAGTGGAATCAATTCTGGTGGCGCATCCACAGGTAAGTGAAGCCGCAGCGGTTGGCGTGCCCGATCCGATCAAAGGAGAAGCCCTTGTTTGTTTTTGCGTTTTGAGGAAAGGCGTAAACGGAGATGTCAATCTTGCGAGCGCGTTAAAAAACAAAGTTGCAACCGAACTCGGCAAAGCGCTCGCGCCCCACGACGTGCTTTTCGTCAGCGACATTCCCAAAACACGAAACGCCAAAGTGATGCGGCGCGTGGTCCGCGCCGTTTACATCGGCGAAAAACTCGGCGACACCTCTGCGCTCGAGAATCCTGCGAGCTTGGAAGATATCCAGCGGGTGGCCAGCGGTAAGGTCGATTGACCGGAATCGCCCGCGTTTGTTACGTTGCGATTTATGAGTCGCAAGTCTGTTCCTCTCTGTTTTTCGATCGTGGCAATCGGGCATCTTCGAGTGTGTCGGAAAGAAGCAGGAAGGCAGGCGTCTTGAAAAGCCCAGCTAATTCAGAGTACGATCCTGACTTTCTCGGTTTGTCCTTCTTACTCCCCTCACACCATCGGGCGAAATCGCCCCACCGCTTCCTGCAGACGGCCAGTGATTTGGCCTAACGAGGACACCTCCACTGCGTCGAGTAACGCCGGGAAACAATTTTCGCCGCGCTCGACAACATCGACAAGTTTGTCCAGTGCACGCTTCGCTTTTTCGGCGTTTTTCTTTTTGAATTTGCGCAGGCGATCGACTTGCAACTGTTGTTTCGCGCGCGGCGTGCGCGCAAGCTTTACTTCCGGAATGTCATCCGTCCCATTGCGGTATCGATTGAGTCCAATAATCGGCCGGGTCCCGTCGTAAATTTGCTGTTCGTAACGATGCGCCGCATTCTGAATTTGGCTGCGCTGAAAACGATCTTCGACCGCCGCAAGAACGCCACCGAGCCGCTCGATTTCGCGGAACTCATCGAGAATCGCGGCTTCCACCGCCCGCTCGACCGCTTTCATCCCCGGCGACCCGCTCAACATGTTCATGGTATGTTTGAAAATGCCGGATTCCTCGAGCAGGATCGCCTGTCCGTGCGCCGCGAGCCGGATCCATTCTTCACTTGGCGTAGTGAACGGTTCGTCCGCGCTGTTTGAATGACACGAGTTGGTCGCGTTCATGTAAGCGAGCATCAACTCCGCCGCCGTGCGCGTGAGATTATTCTTGAATTCCGCGGCGATCAGCGACCGACCGCTGGTCTGGATGTGCAATTTGAATAACTGCCCGTGTAGCCCCGCACCGTAGGCGTCGCGCATCCCGATCGCCCAGATGCGCCGCGAGACGCGCGCCAGCGCGATGTATTCGGCATCGAGACCGCAATCGAGAAAGAACGAAAGCCGCGGGCCGAATTGATCGACCGGAATCCCGCGCGCGGCGAACATTTCTGCGTAAGCGAATCCGTTCGAGAGTGTATAAGCGGCTTGCTGCACCGGCGTCGAACCGGCTTCGCCGATGTGGTAGCCGCTGATCGAAATTGGATACCAGCGCGGCATTTCGCGCGTGGTGAACTCCACCATGTCAGTAAGAAAATGCAGCGACGCTTCGATGGGAAATATCGTTTCGTTCTGCGCCTGGACCTCCTTGAAAATGTCGGCCTGAATCGTACCGCGCAGTTTCGGTACAACTTTTGGCCCAAATCGGCGTTTGGCCGCCGCGATGTACATCGCCATGATGATCGGCGCCGGGCCACTGATCGTCATCGAGGCGGAGAAATTCGGAGAGCCAAGATCGAATCCGTCATAAAGCCGCACCATGTCTTCTACCGTGTCGATTGCCACTCCCCCTTCGCCGATTTTGCCGGAAACGCCGTCCGCGTCACTGTCGATCCCATACAGTGTCGGCCCGTCAAACGCGGTGCTAAGCCGCTGCGTGCGCTGATGCTGCGTTAGATAATGGAAGCGCTCGTTCGTGTCTTCGGCCAGCATTAATCCGGAGAACAAGCGGGTCGGCTCCTCCTGTAGCGGCGGCCGTGTCGGCCGCACCTTCGAGCGATTTGCAGGCGACACGCCTGCCGCTGCATCGTTTTTGTCGGCATTTTTTCCGTAACTGCTCCATTCGATTTCACGCACCGGCTCCAAATACATCTCGCGGTAGGCGCCGTTCAGAAACGGAAACTCACCCGGCAATCCTTCGCCAAAGAGATAACGCGCAATCTCGCCCGGTTCGTCGATTTCCGGAAGCGCAAGGCGTGGCAGTGGCAACCCAGTCGGTGTGTGCGTCACGGGGGTTTTTGCCTTGGTTTCGTTCCAGCGATTAATCAACTCGCGCCCAAATTTTCCGTCCGTCCGTGCGCGTTTCACCTGGCCGAGAACGAACCGGTTGTACTTCTCAACTGCTTCAACGACTTGTCCAAGCTTGCTCATGATAGTTTTGCGATCGTCATCGCGCCCTGTCTGCTGAAATTAAATCGAACAATCGATCCACGCCAGGATCACGATGCTGTTTTGCAACCGTATCGATCAGTCGCTGGTTGCGCCGGTTTTGTTCCAGACGCTGTTCGATTTCCGTGTGCGCGGTGCGGGCACGCTGAAGATCGCTTTTGTTCACTACCACGATGTCAGCCAGATCGAGCATCACAATTTTTTGCAACTGCAACCGGCTGCCATAATCCGGGTTCATCACCAGCACGGTTAAATCGACAATTCCATGTTTCTGAAACGGCATCGCCTCCTGCCCGGTTCCGACGGTTTCAATAATGACGTAATCGAAGTTGGATTGCGCGAGGAGGGCGAGACAATCATGCGTTGCGGGCGAAAGCCCGCCCCCTTGTCCCCGCGTTGCCATGCTGCGCATGAAGACGCGCTCGTTCTGCGAATTAATCATGGTGGCGCGATCACCCAGCAGCGCACCTTCGCCGATAACGCTCGGATCGTGCGACAAAATCGCGATTCGCGAATGTCGATCTTGATTGAGAAACCTCAGCACCAACTCGTCGATGAGCGTGGTTTTGCCTGCTCCGCCGGGGCCTGTGAAGCCTATGACGCGAGCATTCCTTTTTCTTCTATCGGACGTTGAGCGTCGAGCGGAAAGCGGCGAGCGCCTTTTGACAGCGAATCTGTCTTCAATCTCCGTCAACCGTCGCGCCAGTATGAGGTCCGGATTTTTTGCGTGCGCACGTTTCTTGCGGGTCTTGCCATATTGTTTGCGAACATAATCCGTCATTTCACTCAGCGAAGTTCCAGCAAAAAAAATTTGATCCACACCTTTGCGCGCCATGATGGCTGCGTCGTCATGCGTGATCGTGCCACCACCGCCGCCGAAGACCTTGATGTCATGCGCACCCTGTTTGCGCAATTGCCGCATGACGTCATCGAAAAACTCGATGTGGCCGCCGTTGTAACTCGAGATGCCAATCGCGCGCACGTCCTCCTGGATGGCAGCACGCACAATGTCGCTAACGGAGCGGTGATAGCCAAGATACACGGCCTCAATCCCATGACGGATGAACTCCAGGTTGATGGTGTTGATGGCACTGTCGTGCCCGTCGCAAATCGGCACGGCGGTAAGAATGCGGATCGGTGAGGCCATCGGAAGAGCGAAAGTCTAACGGTAATCATTTGACGGGCAACGCCATTGTAGCCTAGTAGCGAGACTCTCATGAGCAGATCTTTGGCTGCTGACTCGACCGAAAAATTTCGCTCTCTTCGCGCGATTGTGACCGCCGGCTTAATCGCGGGAATCCTCGATATCACGTCCGCGTTTGTGCTCGCGGAGATCAAAGGTACGGGATCCATTCGAATGTTGCAGGGGATCGCGAGCGGTTTGCTCGGGCAGCAATCGTTCGAGGGAGCAATGCCGACGGCGGGGTTGGGTCTCGCCATTCACTTCTTGATCGCGTTTACAGCAGCGGCCGTGTTTTACGCCGCCAGCCGGAAATTCAGTTCTCTGACACAGCACGCCGTTGTGTCGGGATCGCTTTACGGAATCGCGGTTTACGTTTTCATGTATTGGATGGTCGTGCCGCTCGCGTTCCCGAATGCACGCCATTCCGTCTCGAGAGACGTTACCGCGGTCATCGTTCATATGCTCCTGATTGGCCTGCCTATCTCGCTCATCGTCCGTCGCTATTCTCGCCCTACTCTTCGCTCAACATGAGTGACCCTCTCGATTTTTCGGGCAAAGTTGTGCTCGTTACCGGCAGTTCGCGCGGGATTGGCGCAGAAATGATCAAAGCGTTTGGGAAACGCGGCGCGAGATGCGTCGTCAATTACGTGGCCGATGCTGAGGGTCAAAACAAAGCGGATGCAAACAGCGTGGCCAAAGAGTTGGAAGAACCGCTGGTGATCGAATGCGACGTATCGAAGCCAGAGCAAGTCGAATCAATGATGATGGAGATCAGCGACAAGCGTAGCGGCCTCGACATTCTGGTGAACAACTCCGGCATTATTCGCGATCGCACGATCAAAAAGATGTCGATGGAGGAATTTGAAAGTGTGCTGCGCGTAAATCTCACCGGAACATTTAATGGCACCCAAAAAGCGGCGGCCATTTTGCGCAGCGGCGGACGCATTGTGAACATGTCGTCGGTCAGCGGCGAAATGGGATTATTTGGACAGGCAAATTATTCGTCGAGTAAGGCGGCGATCATTGCCCTTACGAAAGTTTCGGCGCGCGAGTTTGCGCGTCAGAACATCACGGTGAACGCCATCGCTCCAGGTTTCATCGACATCGGTATGAGCAAAGGCGTGCCACGGGAAGCGATGCAGAGCTTCATCCAACAAATCCCGCTCGGCCGCCTTGGTGGGGTAAATGAAGTTGTAAACGCAGCCCTCTTCCTCGCCTCTCCAATGGCTTCGTACATTACCGGACAGGTCCTCAACGTAAATGGCGGCCTCTATATGGGATGAGTCGCGTGCAAGGCGATCAAGAAACTCAGCCAGCTCTGATTTGTGATTTCTAACTCTAGCCTAACTTCTGCACCAGCAGCCAGACCAGGGCCGAAAGCATCGCCGCGAATGTCGATAAAACGAGCGCCGCGCGCTTCGACTGCCGTATTTTGAACTCGGGCTTCGGAATATCGTCGTGAATGTGGCTGGCCTCGTACAGCTTCATGAGGGAGAACGCCACTACGAATCCGACAGCGGCCCATTTCAGACACCCGATAATCGTTTCAAACATCCCGGAAATATTCTAGCGCGAGAACTGCGACGCTCAACATCCCGTGTTCTGGCCTCTTTACCGCCGCTCCGACGCAGCTTTAGCGGCCACAGCTTCGCGAACGCGGCACTTCCTCTTGTAATGACCAAGGCGCAAGCGCCCCTTTCAAACGCACCATGTGCGTAAGTACAACACGACTTCTTCAACTGACCTCGGTCGGTCAGGTGATCGCATACTCTACCCGCCCTCTGCCCTCAAATCCGCCAAAAGACTGACTGACTTACTTGCTCCAACTCGTTTCCGCCTCTCGGCTTCGCCCATCTATGTCGCACGCATCCCTTGCGGCTCCATTCGCGGTGGCTTCTCTTTTAGGGTGTGGGCGCAGGCGACTCTGTGCTCGCCGGGGATTCGCTGGTGGATGGCGATGCCCCGGTCTTGGGCGCTTTCTTCTTGGCTGTGTGTTTCCTCGGTGTAGGCGACGGTGAGGCTTTCGTCGCCGCCGCTGTGGTCGAAGTTCCAGTTGTTCCCCCTTGTTGCTTGCAGGAAACGACAAACGCGATGCCGATTAAGGCCGTGATTAAGGACAAAACAATTTTTTTCATAGTATGTGGTTAACGACTCCAGAATGCGCAGCGGCAGAGTAGATCGCAAGCAATAAATTGCCACTTCCCTCTCCCGTCCCTCTGACTCCTGATCTCTTCCCCTTTTTTATTGATCGCGAGCCGCCATTCCCTCGGATGTCCCTTCACCTTCTTTTACTAAGCTTTGCAGCGCATCAGCCAGGGTCTCGAAGGTCGTGATTTGAATTTCAGGACCGTAATGAAATTGCGAGAGAATATTGAGGCCGATGTCCTTGTGCGGATCAGGCATCACTCGAATCACCAACGCCACTTGTTTTTCGGTCAGAGCGTCCATGATCTCGGCTACGTAGCGGGCCGCGGCAGTATCCATTGATTCCAACCACCGAAAATCCGCGAGCACACGAAAGCCGGCCGCAAAATCTTTTAAGATGTCGCGCACCTGTTGAGCCGCTTGTTTCGCTTCTTCTTTCGTTACCCGACCAACAGTACTGATTATGACGAGGCGCTTGGATTTGTCGGCTTCCACTGAGTACATAATCCGAGGAGATTTCTACGTTCGAATTTCTACTTACGAATTTCCACAATTTTTTGCATTACCTCGAAAAAGCGCAGGAAGATCAGCACCACTGCGAAAATGAAGCTCGAGCCGATGAGGCAAAGTTTAATGAACAAGCCGAACTGACTAAAAAGACTTGTCCGATTATCGGTCGCGCTGTCGGGAACGCAGATCAATCTTAACGCGAAACTCGTCTCAAGCTGAATTCAGAATTTGCTGAACTCGGGCTCCTGATCTCGACAGGCGCTTCGCGCTTAGGCGGCTTTTTTCGCTTTTTTCTTACTCGCGATAATCGTCGGAAACGGGACGACCTGCGCAGCCTCGGCGCTGCCGTTTTGACCAAAGGTGGACTCGTAGGTCAACTTCCCATTCGCGATCTCGGTCAACGCGATGTCGGCCGCGCGCAGCCCTGGGGCATATTCCACGAGCGCACGATGCCCTAGGCAAAGCTGTCGAACGCGTCGCGAGACCATGTTCACCAGAATTTGCTGATTAAGAATTACTTTGGAGGCGGCTTTCACGAGATCGGATTTCATAATTAATATAAGAGTGAGGCGTCAGCGGCTTACGACGGTTTTAACTTCCGAAGGATTGGGAACCTGATTGCTCTTACCCCTCTCCGAAATCCGAATCCCGAATTCCGAAATGCAGACGCTTATTCCCACTATCGCTCAGAAAATCACTTCGGCAAATCCGGATTCTCCAATTTCGTCCTTCCGCCCTGGAACGAAACGAACATGATGTCATTCATAGCTGATTGGCACCCGAACCTGCGACACCGTGCCGGGTTTGAAACGCCACCTTTGAAAAGTATGGATCGTGACGTAGTCGAGAATCCCATCCCCCGTGCTTTCCGCCATCATCGCATTGGTGACGTTGCCGCTCGCAGTATTAACTGTCATCACGCAAACGCCGCTCCCAGTGATATGGGCCCGCTTTGCTTGGTAGGGATACTCGGGGAGAGGTGCCCTGACCGCGATAGCTTGTGCAGCCGACAGGGACATCAGGCCCGCAACGGGAGGTTCAGTGGGCTTTGCACCGGAAGTTGGGTGCCTTTTTTCACCGATTTTCTTTTCTGGTTCCGGGGCAGGTGTTGCCACCTCTTCCGCAGTCGGCGTTTGCTCGGCGGCCGGAGCAGGCTTTGGACTTGGCGTCCCAGTTGGCGCCCCAGTTGAAATTTCCAGGCTCGGTTCCGGGGTTGGCTTTTTCGGGCGTGGGGTTGGTGTTGCCGCGAGCTTCTTTGGAAATTCCTGAAGAGTTGCCGAAGTGGCATCTTGAGCTCGCGCTAACGGGCACGCAGCGGACGCAACACTAGTGCACAGAACAGTGAGGAAGATTCCTCTACAGAGAATCATCGAGAAAATCTCGCCCTCGTCCCAGTCACGTCAAATAACCGCTGCCCAAGATAGCTTCACACCATAACATTATCGCATCTACTCTTTATCCGAGCTTCATCTGGAGCCATAGGCGAGCCTCCGCGTTTCGAAATTTCGCAATCCGTCATCGCTTGCGCTCAACGTGCGAACGTCTGTCCAAGCGGTCAGGGGCTTAACGGTTTCCCAGTCCCGAGATGACGCGACGTCTGCGCTTTCCCATTGACGAGCTGAGGCTGCGTCGTCGGCCCTGCCGACGTCAGCGCGGCGCAGATGCCTGCGTCAGGCGGCTCCGGCGGCACGGAGCCGAGGAGCCCTGGTTGCGTCCGCGGTTTGATCGCCTGTTCGAGATCGTATGCAAAAGCGAGGAGCGTTGGTTCTTTCAGAAATCCGCTATACATCCAGAGACCAGCCGGTTTCCCTTCCGGCGTGAGCCCGACCGGAATCGACAAGTTTGGATAACCTGCCACTGCCGGCAGGGACGAGGCAAAGCTATAGGTAGGCGCGACAATCGCATCCAGTTTGTCGCGTTTCAGTGCCGCGTCGATTCCGTTTGTTCTCGCAAACGTTAAATTATCCGCTCTCGCAGTCAGATAAGCTGGATCGTTCAGATTCCCGCTGGTCTGCTGCGCGAGTTCGAAGACTTCCTGGCCGAAGTATTTCATTTCCTCCGGGCAATTCGCGATATCAAACGCGATCAAATCAGCCAGCGTACGCATCGTTGTGTTGCCTAGACCGGCAAGATATTGCGCGATTTGGACCTTAAACTCGTAGAGCAGAACCGTGAATTCGTCGTTGTAAAACTTAAAATTCTGCTGAGACGGATTGCCCGTATCAGTCTGCACGAGGGTGGCGCCGAGGCTTTGCATTGCGTCCAGACCTTTCTTCGCCACTGCGACAAGATCCTGTTCACCGCCAAAGGCATGTGAGAAATAACGGCTATCGATGCCGATGCGGGCACCCTTTAATGATCCAAGCTTCAAGAACTGCGTGTAATCGCTCGGCAGCGGTTGCCCGCTCACCGGACCAAACGGCGATTGCATGACGCCAAGCATGATCGCCACGTCAGTGGCGGTACGGCACATTGGGCCAGCCGTATCCTGACTATGCGCGATCGGAATAATTCCGTCTTGAGAAACCAATCCCACCGTCGGCTTGAGCCCCATATTCAGATTGTTTCCTGAAGGGCAGACAACCGATCCGTCTGTTTCAGTGCCAACCGCGGTCGCACAAAGATTCGCCGCGCTCGCGACAGCAGAACCGGAGCTGGACCCACATGGATCGAAACTAAGGAGATACGGATCGCGCGTGAAACCGCCGCGGGCGCTCCAGCCGTTGAAGGGTGCGTTGCCACGGAAATTCGCCCACTCGGAAAGATTTGCTTTGCCCAAAATGACAGCGCCGGCTGCGCGCAAACGAGTCACCACCACCGAGTCTGCTGGAACTATGCTGTTCACCAACGCAAACGACCCTGCTGTGGTCTGCATCTTGTCCTGAGTTGCAAGGTTGTCCTTCACCAGCACAGGAATGCCGTGGAGCGGGCCCCGTAGATGGCCAGAATGGCGTTCGGTATCCAGTTTTTTGGCAATCGCCAGAGCGTCCGGATTGGTCTCGATCACTGCACCAAGGAGAGGATTAAGGCTCGCGATCTGATTCAGATAATTGGTCGTAAGCTGCACGCTGGTAAGCGCGCCCGAATTCATCAACGCCTGGAGATCGGGTATCGTCGCCTCGATCCAGCTCGCCGTTGCCCCTGATATCGATCTTGGAACGAGAGAACTCAGTCCGCCGGTAAAGAGCGCGGCACTACTTGCGAGAGTTGCTCCGATAAATTCCCGGCGACTTACGCCATCATTGTTTGCGTTAGAATCGGTACTCATGTCCTTCCTTTTCCTGCGATTGATCTCCATAATCTCTCTGACCTCCAATTTTTTCTTTCATCCTTCATCTCTGATCTGATCGTTCATCGTTCTCACAGATGCTTTCGGTGGTATCGCGATGTTTATTTGGACTTCCTTTTGTTCTCTCTTCCTTCCTCCTTTTTAATTCTTAATTCCGCCGCATGCCGAAGAAAACCAAAACTCGAAAGCCAGCCGGACGGATCGAGGTTCGCGAGTCCAGTGTGCACGGTCGCGGCGTTTACGCGACGCAGTCCATCCCCGAAGGCACCCGGATTATCGAATATACCGGGCAACGCGTCTCCTGGGAGAGCGCTCCCAACGACGAGAACGATCCGCACACATTCAATTTCGGCCTCGAAAGCGGCGCAGTAATCAATCCGGAGATCGGCGGCAACGACGCGCGCTGGATCAACCATTGCTGCGACCCAAACTGCGAAGCCATCGAGGAAGACGACCGCGTCTTCATCTACGCGATGCGCGATATCGAACCCGGCCAGGAACTCTTTTACGATTACGCGTTGGAAATCGACGAACCCACCACCGAAGAATTAATGCAGGAGTTCGAATGTCATTGTGGCGCCGCATGCTGCCGCGGCACAATGCTCGAATTGAAATCAAAAAGGACGCGCGCGCGTAAGCGGTAACGCAGCTAGAGCACTTTGCGCAGGAAGGCTGTAAGGTCGCCCGACCTGCTCGGAGAAAGACGCGCTTCTGCACTCTGCGATTGAATTGAGATTCGGGCGCTCGGCGTTTTCCGCTATGATTAACGTTATGAAACTTTTGCTCGTCATCATCTTTGCTACCACCCTCGCTTACGCAGCAGATGTCCCGATCACTCAAGTGGAACTCGTCCGTCGCACCCAGGAGCTTTACGACGCCATCGTGCCCGGCAACCAGGTCCCTTGGAAACAATATTTCGCCAACGACTGCATCTTCTCCGACGAGAAAGGCCGCACCATGGACAAAACGAAACTGGTTGCCGACATCACACCGATGCCAGCCGGATATTCCGGTGCGATTAAGATCGGCAATGTTCAAAGCCGGATTATCGGCGACACCGCCGTTCTGGGCTACGACGCTAATGAAACTGAAACTATCTTCGGCCAGAATCTGACGGCGCGTTATCACATCACCGACACGTGGCTGCGACGCAACGGCAACTGGCAGATCATCGCCAGCCAGGCACACCGTTATTACGAAGACCCAGCCACAGGAAGAATCGATCCGAAAAAGTTCGGAGACTTCATCGGCATCTACGAGCTTGCGCCTGGTCAAACAAGATCGGTTACCGCCGAGGGCGAAAACTTGTTCGTCGAACGCAAAGGCAAAAAGGAACAACTGTTCCCCGAAACTTCCGATCTCTTCTTCCGCAAAGGGGTCGAAGGCCGGATCCTCTTCCGTTACGACGCCAACGGAAAGGTCGACGCTCTCATTGACCGCCGAAATAACGAAGACGTTGTCTGGCGCAAAACAAAATAAATTTCGCGTGCCGCCTTTTTTCTCTTCCCGCCTTCCTGAATCTTAATTTTTAATTCTTAACTGCCCTCATGATCACCGAACGCGACATTACCGTCTGGATAATCTCCGCGCTTCTGGCGATCGGCATCGGCTGGAGCCGTTATGCGAAATGGAAAACACGGGACAAACTCGTGCGGGAACTGGCGGCAATGGACCGCGAGCGTCGGGAGAAAATCCTGAGCCGCCTGGATCCGAAGCTCGCCGCCCAAATTCGCGAACAGTTAATGCAACGCTTGCAACTGTGAAGTTATTTCGGGTCGCGGCTCCCAATCCCTCCTCTCTTCTTTCCTGTTTGTCTTTGCTTTCTGTCCGCAATTTCCTGTTTTCCTGGATTCCTGATTAGCGAATTCTTCTTCTTGATTCTTAATCCGTCCTTCTAACTGATCCGGTTTCTGATGTCGTCCTCGCCTTTTGAAATGATCGTCCCGGTCGTTGCGGCCGACATCGACGAGCAAAATCACGTCAACAACACCGTTTACCTGCGATGGGTCCAGGATGTCGCCACCGCACATTGGCGAGCAATCACCAGCCGCGAAGCACAGGATACCATTGGCTGGATCGTGTTGCGCCACGAGATCGAGTACAAAGCGCCGGCCACGCTCGGTGACGAAGTTGTGCTTCGCACATGGGTGGGCAAGGCAACTCGGCTCACCTTCGAACGCTTCACCGAAATCCGGCGCAAGAGCGATGGTCGACTCTTGTCGAACGCGCGCACCCTCTGGTGTCCTATCAATGCTCAAACTGGCCGGCCGATGCGCGTCTCAGCGGAAGTGCGCGCGCAATTTTCCACCTGATATACAGAGGAACGTTAGAACTGTCTAATCTTTGTCGGGCCCCAGATAGAGCATCTGCTTCGTTCCGCCCGCGTCTTTGGAATCTGGTCGCTCCTCGATCAGTTCCTCTGGCAGAACAGTGTGAAAGGAAACCACCACCCAATCACGGCCCTCCGGCACCACAACTTGGTGCCAGACGTTTCGAGGAATCGAAATCCAACGCCGTTCCAGTGGCGCGTCCGGGTCGCTGACCAAAAAGTTGGACTGCCACTGGCCCTGGCCGCCATCCGCCCCGGTCTGGACTTGCAAATCTCCAGCCGCTTCGAACGACATCATTCGTTGATGACTGTTCGGATGGCGTTCTGCTCCAGTGGTCGCGCCTGCGCGCAGGACGAAAACCCAGCTGGAGCGAATCTCCGACGGCAACGCGCCACCGTAAATCGTTAGCGGAATTGGCTCCCAAGTCATCTGCGCTTTCTGGTTTCGCGCGAGCGCAGTGCGAACGCGCTCAACAATCGGATAAATCTGCGCACGGATTTCCTCCGATCCGACAATCGCGTCCAGCCTTTCTAACAATGATCTGTCTTTTGCTGTCACGTCCTGCTTTAAAAACTCAGTTTTCTTCATTTTGCATTCTTCGTTCTTACTTCGATCTGTTTCGTCTTCCCAATTCTTAGTTCATCCTTCTACATTCATCCTCATTCTTAATTCTTACTTTTGAATCAGACCGTTAAGAATCTCGCTTTTGGAATCGGCGGCACGTTGCCGTTTCTTGCGCTCACGATTTGGGGGTGGGGCGATTGGACAACTTTCTTTGCCAATCCGGCACGTGTCGGCCTGATCATTCTCACGTTGGCCGGCGCAATCGCTTACGCCTTCTCCGGAAGCAGCGGTCTCGGAATCGGCCGGCGCGAAGATCCCGGCAGTCGCTGGATTTTCATTCCGTTGATTATTATCGCCATCGCGTTCGCGTGGTTGCCGCCGCATCTGGATCATCTCGACCGTTGGACGATCGACGGCGACCCTGTCCGCTACCTCGGGCTGATCATCACCGCCATTGGCGGATTCGCGCGCGTCGCCACCGTCTTCGAGCTCGGCCACCGGTTCAGCATCTTCGTCGCGCTTCAACCCGGTCACCGCCTGAAGACCGACGGCTTTTACCGGTTCGTCCGGCACCCGAGCTATCTCGGAGCATTAATGGCGATGGCAGGTTGGGCGCTCGTCTTTCGCAGCATCATCGGTTTGCTCCTAACCGCAGCGATGTGTGTCCCCGTCATTGCGCGCATCCGTGCCGAAGAAGATTTTCTCGTCCGTGAATTCGTCGACCAATATCGCGCCTATCAACAACGCACCCGTTGGCGCTTGGTGCCATTCGTCTACTGACCACGCTGCAATTACTCGCCACTGGCTGTTCCTCAATTTTAATTCTTAATTCCCGGAGTCGATCCGGTTACTGTCCAGATCGTGAAAAAGAGGCGTCTGGCCAATGTTCCTAAACTGGATGAACTCATCCATGAGGTTCGAGGGCAAAAGGTAATGTTGGATTTTGATCTCGCGCTGATTTACGGCGTGGAGACCAAATCATTAAACCGCGCTGTCAAACGCAACGCAGATCGCTTTCCGAAAGATTTCATGTTTCAAATCTCTTCCCATGAATGGAACAACTTGAAGTACCAAATTGGCACCTCAAGTTCTGGGCACGGAGGTCGTCGTCGCCTGCCCTACGCATTCACCGAGCATGGTGCGATCATGGCTGCTAATGTGCTCAATAGCGCACGAGCGGTTCAAATGAGCGTTTTTGTCGTGCGGGCTTTTCTCAAAATGCGCGCGTTGCTCGGCGACAAGCGCGAGTTGGCTCAAAAACTCGCATCGCTTGAGAAGGAACTAAAAAAACGACTGGATGTTCACGAGGCCGTTATTGTGACAATTTTGCAGCGGGTGCTGGACGTAATTGACCCGCCAGCCTTGCCTCCGTCGCCTCCAAAGCCCCGCATCGGATTTAGACCCTGATCTCTGATCCGCCGAAGGACGGATTGACTTCCTCGTTCCCGCTCTTCCAATTTTATAAGCCTCTTTCCTATTTATTTTATTCGATGTGATACGTTCGTGAAATTCCACTCCCAGGTTTTACCATTATCAGGCGAAAATGCCTGGCTCCATACGGGATTATCTTTATCGGTTTTGTCCCACACAAACACCACCAATATCGGTTTGCCTTGAAAAACATCTTTACCATAAAACTTGCCGATATTTCCTTCAAACGAACCTACAACAGGCGGGTCCATTACCCCTGTGTTACTCGGAACCCAATAAAGACTCCATAGTCTTGTCTTTGGGTTAAACAATCGAAGCGTTAGTCCTTCAAAGGGTTTTCCATCCAATGTGGACTTATAAATATCGGTGTTGCCTATGCCGTTTAATATCATGCCGAAGTTTTCATCGGTCGATTCAAACTCCTCCCATTCGGTGCAATTACTCAACCGTGTCTTCAGTTTTTTATTATGCATGGTCCACTTACCGGCTAAAAATTCGAAATCATGTTGTGAGGAAGCTTTGGAGGGCACAATCTCAAGCTCTCCGGTGGAAGTGATTTTGGCATTGGTCAGGATCGGTTCCTTTAGCCAAACCGTCTGCGCTTTGGTGAACGAAATCGGGAGCGGAAGTAGAATCAGGAAGGCAAGAACTTTCCAGGTGTGCTGAATAGGTTTCATTGGTTTTGTTTTCTTTAAATTATTCATTGCCCTAAGATGAGTATGGCAAGCGAAATTATAACTTTGCTCTGCCGGATATTGATCGATCGAGGAAACTAGGAAGCTATGAATGAGACAAAGCATAATCACGAGCACCACGGCGGCCATGATCATCGTCCTCGCTGGAAGCGAGTGCACCACAGTTGGATTTTTTGGGTCGCTGTGTTCCTGATGCTGCTTGCTATGATCACCTACGTGATGACTGGCGATCTGTCTTGGGGCCTGCGCCGCCAGCCCAAACAGCCACCACCGAGCGCCACTGGAAGATAAAGCCTGGCGTGCTGAAAAACCGACTCCGCATCTGAGATAAGCGGCCCAATTAGTCTCTCCGCTTTCTGCATTCCGCAATCCGCAATTCTTTCTCCTTCCTCTTTCTTCCTTCTTAAATCTTACTTCTTACTTGCGCCTTCGGCGCTTCCCCTTCTCAATTCTTAATTGCGCCTTTGGTAGAAAGTTCCCGCACCGTCAACGTGGGACGGTCATCCACTTTGCCGTACGTTGCCTCAGCCTTGTGATCGGTGCGTTTGAACTCGCGACCTTCCTTCGAGGCGCTGCCCGGCGTCCACTTCGCGCCGCCGACGCTCACGCCATTGTCGAAGACCACGAAGTAAAGATATCGATCCTTATGATAAAGAGTGCTGACCTTTCCATCATCGACTAAATGTCGCTCGACCAGGTTGCCATATAAATCGTCAATTCTGTCACCGCCATCACCCAGGTTAGCCCAGACAGGGCTCACGCCCGCCGAAATCGTCAGGAAGAGCACGAAAATTCGCTTCATAATAATCCGTCATTGGACGATTTTCGGGCAATCCGCAACGCTAAGACACGCGCCTCGACTCCTGGCGCTTAAAACAGAAAAGCCGCCGAGGCATTCCTGCGACCCGGCGGCTTCTCGTTAATAGTTTAGCTTCGATTAGCTCAACCCGAGGGAATTGAGTGTCGGCTCGTCGATCACCGCCGTCGTGGTAAGCCCCTGATCGGCCTGATAGGCGGTGAGCGCCTGCCGGGTCAACGGCCCG
>WNFR01002180.1_pt1 | contig 20457 bp, 14 predicted proteins | sample 5400221 | NCBI WGS metagenome assembly WNFR01 (sample SAMN13153357, study PRJNA577476) | soil metagenome | isolation source: 40 cm soil under Madrone tree | place: USA:California | collected 2016-06-14 | reverse complement strand
CCCGGCACCGGCGAGTACGAGTGGACGGGCTTCATCCCGAAGAGCGCCATGCCGGGGATCGTGAACCCGGCGCAGGGCTGGCTCACCAACTGGAACAACAACCCGATCCGCGGCTGGTCGAGCGCCGACGAGCGCGAGCTCTGGGGCACCGAGCACCGGGTGCAAGCGCTGCAGGACGGCATCCTCCGCCAGCTCGCCGACCACGGCACGCTCTCGATCGACGACGTGAACCTCGTCATGTACCAGGCGGCGAAGAAGGACGAGTACGCCGGCGGCCGCGGTGTCTTCGACGGCCGCCCCGGCGTCGCGGGCCCGTACGTCGCGCTCTCGGCCGCCGTCGACGCGGTGCCGGCGACGGATCCCGACCAGGCCAGCCTCGCCGCCGGGCGCGACCTCCTCCGCGGCTGGGTCGAGGCCGACACGACGGTGCCGATGACGGCGATCCACACCGGCGCGTCGGTCGATCGGATGGTGCACGGCGCGCCGCTGATCGACACCGACGGCGACGGCTTCTACGACTGCGCCGGCCAGCCGCCCGGATGTCCCGGCGCCGCGCTCTACGAGCGCTGGCGCGAGATCCTCCAGCACCGCGTCTTCGACGACGAGCTCGGCCAATTCGTCGCGCCGCTCGAGTACGACCCGGCGCCCGGCGCGAACACCGGCGACCACGGCGGCGGCGACACCCAGGACAGCGTCCTCATCCACGCGCTCTCCGGCCGCTCGGCGAACGGCAAGAAGACGATCCACTACTTCGACGACATTCGCACGCCGCAGCACGAGACGGCGGAATTCCAGCTCGTCGAGAGCCTGCGCCAAGCGATGAGCGAGCTCGGCGATTGCCTCGCCGCGTCGCCGGCCACGTGCCGGCACGCGAACCATCTGAACGTCTTCACGCCGCTCGGCGCCGCGCCGGAGCAGACGATCGGCAAGACGCGCGGCGGCGTCGACCGCGGCTCGTACAATCAGCTGATCGAGGTCGGGCCGACGATGTTCGGCGTCAACGTCGTTCCGCCTGGGCAGTCGGGTCTCGTGAACGCCGCCCTCCTCGTGCAGATCGAGGCCGCGCCCGACGAGCAGTCACAGCGCCAGATCACCGACGGCGCGCACCTGACCGACCAACTCGACCTGTACGAGCGGTTCGAGTACAAGCCGATGCCGTTCACGCAGGCGGAGGTCACGGCGGCGCAATGACGGTCAACCTCGGCGCCGTCCCGACGGTGAGCCGCTAGAGTGCGATCGCCCGACGCTCGACGGTCGAGCGCCGTCGAGCGGGTTGCTGCGTCAGTTGAAGCCCCGTCGCGTGGGGCGCGGACTGCTCGGTGGCCTGTGGGAGCGGCTGTCGGCACAGGGCACACGTTGGGGGTTGCTCGCGGCGGCTTGAATCCGCGAGCCGTTTGGGCTGGCGGGTGTCGGCGCCCTTTGGGGGGTTGGCACTCGTCTGCTGCAACCAGTACTCGAGGCGCGACAGGAGTACGCTGTAGTCCGAAATCGGCTTCGCAATGAACTCGGTGCAACCCGCATGGAGCGCGTACGCTTCCGCACTCGAACTCGCGGTGATGGTGATCGCGATGATCGGCACGTCGTGTCCGCCGGGCAAGCTGCGAATTCGGCGGGCAGCCTGCCAGCCGTCCATCGTCGGCATCCGCAGATCGAGGAGGACCACGTCGGGCTGCTCGGCTTCGAACGCCGCCGTTGCCTGCAATCCGTCGGCGGCCTCGAAGAACTCCACATCGGGAAAATGCCGCGCGACGAACCGTCTGAGCAAGGCGCGATTCAGCTCGAGGTCGTCGGCGTACAATATGCGCTGTTTCCGCGGCGCGTGGGCCGCGGGCATTTGCGACGCCGGACGGGCGGCCGCGTCGGGCACTCCGGCGCCATTGGTCGCCGTTGCCTCGGCAGCGTCGCCGAGCCATTGCGGCTGTCCCGGGGGGAGCCTCACGCGAAACGTCGAGCCCTTTTCAGGCACGCTCTCGACGCTGATGTCTCCCCCGAGCTGATCGAGAAGCTTGCGCACGATGAAGAGGCCGAGACCGGCACCGGCGTACGACCGCGCGTCTGAGCTGTCGACCTGGCGAAACATCTCGAAGATGACCGGGAGGTGTGTTGCGGGAATTCCGATCCCGGTATCGGTCACGCTGATGACGCACGAGCCTTCACGTGTCTGACAGCGGACGACGACTTCTCCCTCGGAAGTGAATTTGAGGGCGTTGCCGACGAGATTCTTGACGATCATCTTGAGCTTGCGACGGTCCGTATAGAGGACGGTGTGATCGACGGGCTCCCAGCGGAGCTCTGCGCGCGTCTTGCGGGGATGCACGGCGAACTCCGCTGCCATCTCCGTCCAGAGGTCTTCCACGGACGTCTCAGCGAACTGCGGGATGTCAGTCCCCTGCGCGATCCGATTGAGATTCAACGTCGCCTCGACCATGTCGAGGAGCTCGACGCCGGAGTTGCGTACGCGTCCGAGGATGGCCATTTGGTCGTCAGAACACTGCTGGTCGGCGAGCATATCGAGGTAGCCGATGATCACGTTGAGCGGCGTTCTCAGCTCGTGGGACATCGTCGAGACGAATTCCGACTTGAGCTCGCTCGCTCGTTCGGCGGTCTCGAGCAGTCCGACGTTCGCGAATGCGTGGGATCCCAGCTCGGCAATTCGCCCGAAGAGCTCGATTTCTCGCGGCGTGAAGCGTGTGGTATTTCGACCGACGGCGATGAGGCCGACGCCGCGATCGTTCTCGAAGAGCATCGCGATCAACACTCTGCTTGCGCCGAAGGGCTCGAGCAGTGCTCCGAGCAGTGGATGCCCGGGCTCAGTCGTACTCGACTCGACGACGGCCGCGGCGCCTAGTTTCTCGAGAAGGTAATTGTAGACTTGCTCCGGCATGCGGAGGCGGCTCAGTGCGGACCACGCCTCGGCGGAAAGACCCGACGCGGCAATCGGACCGTACCCGTGCTCGTCCGGCATCCAGATGTGGCTCTGCTCGGCGCCGATGGTCTCGGCGGCAAGCCGGCACACGCGATCGAGCAGATCCTTCGTCTCGTGGCTCGCCACGAGTTCCGACGCGACGTGTGCCTCGGCGGCCGATTGTTGCGCCTTCAACGCGAGAGTCCGAACCTCGCGACGTCGGCGCATCTCGCCGCCCACGAGCGCGGCGACACGGCGGAGAAACTCGAGATCGCGCGGCTGCCATTTTCGTCGGCGACGCGCGAAGACTCCGAGTAAGCCGTACGGAGTCTCTTCCCCTGCGATGACGGCGAGCGCGGCGCCCACGACGCCTTGCTCGCGAAAGAGCGCGGGGCGCTCGAACCGTTGCTCGGCGCCGAAATCGTCTACGGTCGTCGTTCCGGACCCGGCGAGCGCGGCTGTGACGAGCGACCGTGGACCGCGCTGCCGTCCCATCTTGTCTTGCGGCGTCGTTTTCCACCCGTTCCCGGCACGCACGACCAGCGTGTCTTGGTCGGGCACGCATTCGAGGATCGCCGCGCAGTCGGCCCCCAGGGCGTCGCGCGCGACCGCGCAGGCTTCGTGGAGGAGACCACGGTCGTCGCTTTTGGTGAGCGTCGTTTCCCAAAGACAGGTGAGCTTCTGCTCAAGCCGGGTCGCTGGCCCGTGTCTCTTGACGACCGCCCAGGATGTCACGACGGCGACGACGGTCATCGCAAGCAGGACGCCGGCGCCGATCGAGAGCTGCGCGGCTGTCCACGGAACGGCTGGAAGATACATTACCGTGCGGACGAGCAAACGATGTGCCCATTGTTCACCGCTGAAACGAAGACATGAGCACGATCGCGCCCGATCGTTCTCGGAGGCCTACGACAAAAGCGTTGTCTCGAAACTGACGAACGGCAACGTTGCGTCGCCGGGATCTGGCACAGCAGATGCCACGAATGAGTGTAGGCCGGCGCGCGATGCGGCGTGCGGCCGCGCAGCGCTACCCCCTCGCCTGAGGGCGACGGCGATGCCGCGCAACGCGCTCCGCACGTCGGCGAACATCACCGCGATCTGCGTACGCGAAAGAAGAAAACCGACGCCAGGCACCGCCGCAAAGGGCCGCGACACTTTCTTGGCACCCGGACGGGTCAGAATTGGCGGCGGCCCTCCGTAGCGCGGCGACCCGACGTCGGAAATGATGGCCGCGCGCGCGCGACGGCGGTGGCCTGAAACGTGCTCGGCCTGTGCGGAGCCTCATGAGCACCCCTGCGTCCAAGCCCTCGGAAGCGCAACGGTCGCTGCTGCGTTTCCTGCAGCGCGAGGGCAAGATTGCCGCCGCCGACGTCGTCCGTGTCGAGAAGGAGGCGCACGAGAAGGGCGTGCCGATCGCCGAGGCCCTCGAGCTCGCCGGCATCATCAGCGAGCGCGATCTCGCGGCGCTGATGGCGGCGACGCTCCGCCTGCGGCAAATCGACCTCACGGCGTACCCCTTCGATCCCGGACTGGCGCGCGAGCTGAAGGAAGCAGTCGCTACTCGCTACGAGATCGTGCCGCTCCGAGTCGACGGGCGCACGATCGAGGTCGCGACCGCGAACCCGCTCGACCTCGACGGGCTCAAGGCCGTCGAGTTCGCGACCGGCAAGCGCGTGAAGGCGGTGGTCGCCTCCCGCTCGGAGATCCGCGACGGCCTCGCGCACGTCTACCGCCTGCAGGAGTCGCTCGACCAGTTCCTGCAGCACGTTCCCGACGAGTCGGTGACGGTGACCGAGCTGCATGATCCGGGCGACGATCTCCGCAAGGTCGCCCAAGAGGCCGAGCTGCCGCCGGTGGTGAAGCTCGCCGACCTGATTCTCATCGAGGGCATCAAGAGCCGCGCCAGTGACGTGCACGTCGAGCCCGCCACCGACGCGGTCGCGGTCCGCTACCGCATCGACGGCATTCTCGAGGAGTCGTTCCGCTTCCCAAAGTGGGTGCAGAATGCGCTCGTCGCGCGCCTCAAGGTGATGGCGCAGCTCGACATCACCGAGCGCCGCCTGCCGCAGGACGGCCGCATCCAGCTGCGCTATCAGGACCGTGTCGTCGACCTGCGGGTCTCGAGCCTACCGGCGCAACACGGCGAGAAGATCACGCTCCGGATCCTCGACGCCGCCACCGGTATCAAGGCGCTCGATCGCCTCGGCTTCGGCAACAGCGATCTGCAGAAGATGCGGGAGGCGATCGCCAAGCCCGAGGGGTTGATCTTGGTGACCGGTCCGACGGGCAGCGGCAAGACCACCACGCTCTACGCGCTCTTGCGCGAAAAGATCTCGCCGAACCTCAACATCGTCACGATCGAGAATCCGATCGAGTACCAGCTGAAAGGCATCAACCAAGTCGAGGTGAACGACAAGCAGGGGCTCACGTTCGCGGGGGTGTTGCGCTCCGTCCTCCGTCAGGATCCCGATGTCATCCTCATCGGTGAGATCCGCGATGAGGAGACGGCGCAGATCGCGATGCAGGCAGCGCAGACCGGGCATCTCGTGCTCAGTACCGTGCACACGAACGATGCCAGCGCGGCGGTGACGCGCCTCATCGATCTCGGCATCGACTCCTCCGTCGTCGCATCGACCATGCACCTCGTCGTCGCCCAACGGCTGGTGCGCCGCTCCTGCCCGGCGTGCAGCGAGCCGTACGTCACCGCCGACGACACCCGACGGCTGCTCCGCCTGGACGAGGCCGCGGCCGCACAGATCCGCCACGGCAAGGGTTGCATGACGTGCCGTCAGACCGGGTACAGCGGCCGCGTCGGCGTCTACGAGGTCGTACCGATCACGCCCGCGCTCACGAAGCTGATCGAGAGCAATGCCGGCGAGAGCCTCATTCGACAGCAGGCGCGCAAGGAAGGGCACAATGGCGTCATCGATGACGCGCGCGAGAAGCTCCTCGCCGGCGTGACCACACCCGAGGAGGTCTTGCGCGTCGTCCAGGTGAACGACTACGCGCCGCGCTGCCCCGGCTGTGAGCGCGAAGTGGTCGACGAGTACAGCGTCTGCCCGCACTGTGGCACCGAGCTGCGGGCGACGTGTAGCGGCTGTGGCAAGCCTCTCACGGCCGGGTGGACCTCGTGTCCCTATTGCGGCATCAAGGCTGGCGCTGCGAAAGGGGCGGCGGCCGACGTCGACGCTCCCGGCCGCCCGCCGGCGCGGCAGCGCAGCTATAAGGCGCTGGTCGTCGACGACAGCGAGGCGATTCGCGACATCGTCCGGATCACACTGGAGCGCGCCGATCTCGGTCTCTCCGTCGTGACAGCCTGCGACGGCAAGGAGGCCCTCGAGCGAATCGCGGTCGAGCGACCCGACGTCGTCCTCCTCGATCTCCAAATGCCCGAGATCGACGGCTTCGAGGTATGCCGCCGCCTGCGCTCGGACGTGCGCACCGCCTTCCTGCCGATACTGATCCTCACCGCGCAGCAGGGCGAGGAACACGTCACGAAGGCGTTCGCGGTCGGTACTGACGACTACGTCGTCAAGCCATTTCGCCGCGACGAGCTCGTCATGCGCGTCCGGCGCGTGCTCGAACGCACCTACGGCAAGGGAGACCAACCGCTCTCGACGAACCTCGGCGCGCGCACGATGGCGTTCGCCGCGACGGCGAGCCGCGCGGACGCCGCCGAGGGCGCCGGAAATGGAGGCGCAGCCGCCACGCCCTCGCCCGTCGCGCCGCTTGCGGGCGCCGAGCACCCGTCGGAGTCGCCGGAGCGCGCCCCCAACGGACGCGTGACCGAGCCCCTGGCGCAACTCGTCGCCGACAAGGCCGCCCTATCGAGCAGCATTCTACGCTGCGAGGAGCGGCTCGCGGCCCTCACGTCCCGTCTCGACGCCGAGAGCACGCTCCGCTCCGAGGAGGTCCGGACGACGCTCGAGCGGATTCGGATCACCCACGAGCTCGCGCTCACACAGCTCCGCGGCGACCAGGCTCGGACCGCGTCCGAGGCGATGCACCACACGGACACGGCGTTGCGGGCGATTCAAGAGGAGAGCGAGCGCGTCACGCGGCAGAGCGAGGAGAGCCTGGCTGCGGCACGCGCGCTGATTCGTGATCTCAAGTCGGACGCCGAGCCCGTCGATCAGGGGACCGAACGGACGAAAACCGGAAAAAAGAGGAAGGACGCGCCTTCGCCGCCTAGCTGATGCCCGCGGACGATTCACGGGGTCCGACCGTCGAGCACTGTGAGATGCAAATTGCGGCGCTGGCAGGCCGCATCGACGCCGAGACCGAAAGCCGTTCGGCAGTCGCAAAGGAGCTCTCGTCGACCGTCGCATCGCAGCTGGCGGCGATGCGCACCGTACTCGAAAGCGTGGGCGCGATGCGCAGCGCCTTCGAAGCGTTGAGCCGCGACGTCGCCGCAGTCGCCGAGAAGGAGCCTGTCGCTCCGGCAGTGAATGACGACCGCATCGCCGCGTTCGCGGCTGGATTGCGCGGCGAGATCGGCGTCGTGCGCGACGCCCTGGTCACCATCCGCGCCGACGTCGCGGCGCTCGCGGGCACGGTGGCCGGTACACACGCTGACGTCGACGCCGTGCGAAGAGACGTCACGCAGGCGTTCGACGCGGTCGAGACGGGGCGAGGTGAGATCGCACGCGTTCGCACGGAGGTGACGGCGGCGAGCTCCGCAGTGACCATCGTGGAAGAGACCGTCGAGCGTCTCGCGGGCCGTCTCACCACCGTGAACGACGAGCTCGTGGACGTGCGTTCGGCCGTCGAGAAGTTGCACCACCAGGTGGGAGAAGTGGCCGAGTGCGTCGCCGGCGCAGGCGCGGAGTCCACGACGACCCGCGCCGACGTCGAGCGAATGCGCGGCGAGCTGGTGAGCTTCGCCGACGGTCTCGAGGCCGCCCGCGAGCACGTAACTGGAGTGTGCGATCATTTCGCCAGCGTGCAGCAGGAGAGCGCGGCCCTGCGCAACGACGTGCAGGCGCTCTCCACCGACGTCGGCACCATCCGCGGCGACGTTGCGCGGCTGGAAGAGGATCTGCAGACGAACACGATGCTCCACGAGGAAGTGAGACACCTCGCGCAGCGGATGGACGAAATCATGTCCCTGCTCGCCGCGCGCCCGGACGCCTGGTCGTCTTCCCCGCGTGCACGCGACCGTCCGGTCGTCGCGTTGGTCGAAGACTCCGTGGCGCTGTTCCGCGAGGCGGTGACGTCGATTCCCGGTGGGCGCCTGCTGTGGGCGTTACTCGAGTTGCCGTTCGTTACTGCCGCCGCGGTGATGCGTATGGTCCGCATGACCGCCGCGCCGGACGCCTAGCCCGCATTTCTCACCAGGTCCCTGCTGCGAGCGCCAATCGCACGCCATCTCGGGCCGTACTCGCGCCTCGCTCCTCGACGGACTGTCCAGTCCGCCTACGTCGCTCGGCGCTCCGTTCGCCCCGATCTGGCGCGCGCTTGGCGCTCTCGCGACGTGGACCTGGTGAGAAATCCGGGCTAGACGGTGGTGGCCGGGTCCGCCCGGTACTCACTCCCAGCGAAAGCTCCAGACCGCGACGGTGCTCGCGACCGAGGTCGTGAGCCCAAGGGCCACGATCGTCCATGGGTCCGCAGTCAATGCGTCGCCGTTCCACGCCGCCTGCAAGAGTGTCACCACATGCGTCAGCGGCAGCACGGCGGCGGCACGCTGAACGCCCGCGGGCAACAGCGCACGGGGAATCGCCGCGCCGGAGAGGAAGATCATCGGGTAGAAAACCATCATGCCGACGGCTTGCGCGCTGCGCGCGCTCGCGACCACGCTCGCGAGCGCCATGCCGAGCGCGAACACCGTTGCGCACGAGACCACGAACGCGGCGGCGAGCGGTCCCGGTCCTCCGGCGCAATGCAAGCCGAAGAGCGCCTTGCCGGTCACGAGGAGCATCCCGACGCCGATCGTCGTGACGACGAAAAGCGCCGCGATCTCCGCGACGAGAACGGCGCTCGGCCGCAGCGGCGTGACGCGGAAGCGTCGCAAGATGCCGAGCTCGCGCGCGCGCGCGACGTTGATGCCGAGCGACAGCAGGCCGCTGGTCGCGATCACGAGCGCGACGTATCCGGGCGTCGCAGCGTCGACGAACCCGACGTCGCCGGCTGCGCCCGAGGATTGATTGCCGAACACGACGCCGAAGATCAGCAGCAAGACGACCGGAAAGATCAGCGTGAAGAATGCCCCGAGGGGCTCGCGCACGAAGAGCTTCATTCCCACCCACGCGAGTGATCCGACGCCGCGCATGTCGGCTCCTTTCATGAGTCCTCGAGACGCTCGCCGGTGAGAGCGAGAAACACGTCCTCCAGGCTCGACTGCTCGGTGCGGAGGTCGAGCGCGCGAATGCCGGAACCGGCCAGCGCGCCGATGACGTCGCCTACCAACGCATCGCCGTCGCCCTCGACGATGATCCGCCCGTCGATGCGGCGGACGCTCCGCACGGTCGGGAGCGAACCGAGGCTGCCCAAGGCATGCGTGCCGTGGCCGCCTGAGGCGTGCCTGCCGTCGACGCGGAAGCTCACACGACGACGCGCGCCGGCCGTCGCCACGAGGTGCTCCGGGGCGTCCAGCGCCACGATGCGTCCGCGGTGGATCACCGCGACCCGGTCGCACAGGCGCTCCGCCTCCTCCATGAAGTGCGTCGTGAGCAGCACCGTCGCGCCGCCTTCACGAATCCCCCGCACCAGCTCCCAGATCTCGCGCCGCGCCTGCGGGTCGAGGCCGGTCGTGAGCTCGTCGAGCAGCACGACCTCGGGCTCGTGGACGAGCGCCAGCGCGACGAACGCGCGTTGCTTCTGCCCGCCCGACAACTCCCCAAACGCTACGCCGGCGCTCTCCGCGAGGCCGAGGCGCGCCAGCAGATGCGGCCACGGGCGCCGTTTCGGATAGAAGGAAGCGAAGAGATCGAGCGCCTCCCGGACCTTCAGCCGGTCCGGCAACGTCGCGCTCTGCAGCTGCACGCCGATCCGCGATCGTAGCAACCGGCCGTCACGCATCGGATCGAGGCCGAGCACGCGGACGTCGCCCGCGTCGGGCCGGCGGAGCGTCGCCAGGCACTCGACGAGCGTCGTCTTGCCGGCGCCGTTCCGCCCGATGATGCCGAAGATCTCGCCCGCCGCGACGGAGAACGTCATCGCGTCGGCGGCGACGGCTGCCCCGTAGCGCTTCTGCAGGCCACGCACCTCGATGGCCGCGGTCACGTGTCGTCTCCCAAGGTCAAGAGGTAGTCGGGCGTGAACATGACGGGATCGACCGGCGACAGCGGGCGGAAGTCGGAGAGGCGAACGATCGAGGCGTCGTGGTACACGCGATCGCGCACGACGACCTCCGTCGGGATCACGCGATCGAAGACGCGTGCGAACGCACCGTACATGACCGTTTTCAAGGCTTTTCCCGACGCCGTCATGAAATCGATCTGCAGCGGCCGGAAATCGTCGCGCGCGATCGTGTACGACGCGCGTGGGTACCGCACGTCGCGGCGTGCCGTCAGATTCAATCGATACGGCGCCCGAGTCGCGTCCGCGGGTTCCGCGAGCGTCGCCGTATACGTGCCGATGAGATCGATCGCGGTCACGTCGCCGACGCTGGCGGCGCTGAACATGCGCAGCTCGGGCGGAATTCGCGTCAGCCGATGCAGCCGCCGTGGCCGCACCCACACGACGTCCGGCGTCGACAGCATGGCGTCGCCACGGCTCGGCTCGAGGACGATGACCAGCTGCTGAGCGAAGCCGTTCGAGCGCACCTCGACGCGCGTGACCGCGGGTGCCTCATGGGTAGCCGCCGCCGCGCTCGCCGCGGTCAGACCGGGATGCGGGTCGACGCCGTCGTCCGGCGCACGCCCGTCGTCGTCCGCGGCGGCCCCGAGACTCGACTCCGGTGCGATCGTGGCCTCGAACGTGTGCGGTCGCGGCAGCCCGCGCTGCCGTTCCGCCGCCATCAGGATCTCGTCCGCGGTTGGCGGCGCCGCGCCGGCGCGCGGCGCCGCCGCGAGCGTCAGCCCGACCATGATCGCGAGGCACGCGGTTGGTGCTCGATCGCGCCGGCCGCGGTCAGGTCGCCCGCAAGGCATCGGCCACCTCCCCACGAATCGAGCGCAGCGACGGGCCGACAGCGGCGAGGATCGCGGCCCCGAGGGCGATCGCGGCGGCGACGACGATCGCCCGCGGCACGACGTGCACCGCCGCGACGTAGCCGTGCGTGTGCCCGGGCGGCGGCGGCATCTCGATGCCGACCGCCGAGATCGCGACGCACGCGAGGATGCCGCTGCCGACACCGATCGCGCTGCCGCCGAGACCGATCGTCGTCGCCTCGAGCAAGAACATCGCGACGATGCGCCCGGGCCCGAACCCGAGCGCACGCAGCACCGCGACTTCGGGCGCCCGCTCGAACACCGCCATCGACATCGTGTTCGCCACTCCCAGCACGACGATGACGGTCACGATCGTGACGAATACACGGAGGATCCATTGATACAGGCGGACGACGCTCGCGTAGACGGGCGAGAGCTCGTCCCATCGAGCGACGCGCGCCGGTGTCGACGCGCCCGCAAGCCGGCGTTGCACTGCTCCGACCACGTCGTCCAACGCCGACGGATCCCGCAGGGTCACGGCGATGCCGCTCAGGCCGGTCGCTTCGGTGAGGTCGCGGGCCGTCGAGAGCGGCACCAGAACCGTGCGCACGTCGTACTCGACCACGCCACTCTCGAAGATGCCGCCGATCTGCACGTCTGCCGCGGTCATTCTGCCGCGATCGGAGTAGGTGATGAGCGAGACGACGTCGCGTGGCTGCACGCCGAGCCGTTGCGCGAGCCCACTGCCGACGAGCGCGTGCGGCATGCGCTCGGCCCCTGTGAACCATTCGCCCGCCGTGAGGAGCGTCAGCGACCGCAGGCGCGATTCGGCGGCGGGATCGACGCCGATGCCGGCGAACGCGAGCGTCCGCGGCCCGGCGCTCACCAGGCCTTGAAATTCCAACCGCGGCGCCACCGCCTCGACCGTCGGCGCGGCATCGAGCACCGCGCGTACGCCGTCGGTGACGTCGCTGCCGAGCCGATCGTAGGTGCCGAGACCGCGCGTGCGAGTGCGGTCGGCGTCGTCGCCGACGGGCAGGAGCTGCAGGTGTCCGACGCCGGCGTAGACGATGCTCTGGCGAAGACCCCAGAACGTGAAATCGAGAAACCCCGCGGCGACGGTCATGAACACGACAGCCAGCGCGACGGCGGCGGCGGTAATGACGGTACGCCGGGGGTGACGGAACACGTTGCGGACGGCGAGTCGGACGACAACGATGCCCATGGCCCGCGCCTCCTTTCGTGACGGCGGGCGATGACGCCGTCGCAGAGCGCGATCTGCTCGTCGGCGAGGGCGTCGATGGCGACGTCGTGCGTCGCGAGCACGATCGTCGTCGCACGCCGCCGGTTCATCGCGCGCATGACTTCGATCACGTCGCGAGCCGTGCGCGAGTCGAGATGCGCGGTCGGCTCGTCGGCGAGCACGAGTGCCGGCGCCGTGACGAGCGCCCGCGCGAGCCCGACGCGCTGCTGCTGGCCGCCGCTCAGCTCTGCGGGTCGATGGTGTGCGAGGTCGTGCAAGCCGAGGTCGTCGAACAACGCATCGACGCGGCGTGCGCGCTCCCGCGCCGAGAGCGGCAGCAGCGTCAACGGCAGCGCGACGTTCTCGGCGGCCGTCAGCACCGGCACGAGGTTGTGCGCTTGGAAGACGAACCCGACGTTCGCGGCGCGAAAGCGCGTGCGCCGCGCCGCCGACATGCGCCCGACGTTCGCCGCACCGATCCAGACCTCGCCCCAGGTCGGCACATCGAGCCCGCCGAGGAGGGCGAGGAGCGTGCTCTTGCCGCTGCCCGAGGGACCGACAATCGCGCAGAGCGCGCCTGGTGCGAGCGCGAACGACACGTCGCGAACGGCGTGGATCGTTCGTCCGGCGACGGTGAATTGCTTGCGCAGACCGATCGCGAGAACGGCGGACATCAGAAGTCCTCGTCCAATGCGATGAGCTCACGCCGCGCATGGCTGCTGTGCGGATTGACCTCGAGCGCCTTCGACAATGCGCTGCGCGCGTCGGCCACGGCTCCTTGGCGGCGGAGCGCGATGCCTTCCCAGGTCCATGCTTCGTCGCACGCGGGGTCGAGCGTGCGGGCGGTACGGAACTCGGCGAGCGCGCCGGCAACGCTGCCGCCGAACGCCGTCGGCGTTTCGAGCTTCGCGATGCCCATACCGACGTGGGCGAGGGCGTACCGCGGGTCGAGCGCGAGGGCGCGCGCGAACGCGGCCGTCGAGAGCCGGCCGTTGCGCATCTTGCCGACGATGCCGCTCTGGCTCGCGAGGTTGCCGTACAAGTTGCCGAGCTCGGTGTGGTACGGCGCGGCCGCGGGGTTGCGGGCGACGGCGATCTTCGCGGCCTCCACGCCGTCCTCGAACTGGCGGCGAGCCTCGTCCTGCTCGCCGCGGCTCACGTGGTAGAGGCCGAGGCCTTCGCGCGCGCGCGCCAGGTGGTAGTGGGTCGATCCGTCGACGTCGGACGCGTCGGCCCGCGCACGCAGGATGCGCACCGCCTCTTGCAGCGGCTCCACCGCCAATGTCGCGTAGCCGGCTCGCAGCGCGCGCAGAGCGTCGTCGAGCGTCTCGCCGAGCGCGGCGGAACCGATGCACGTCGTCGCAACGACGACGGCGATGCACGGCAACGCCCCGTGGTCGCGGCTGATCACCGTCATGTCGCCACCTCCTGCTGCGCCGCGTGCCGGCGGCGGTCAGCCTCCACCGCGATCTCGGCGGCGGTAAAGCCCGCGCGTGTCCGCGCCGTCGTGTCGACGGCGAGCGCGAGCGGATCGTCGAACTTCCTGCGTACGAGCTCGGCGTTGCCAGGCGGGACGAGGCCGGCACGTTCGAGCGCGCACGCCGCCGCGAGCGCACGTTCGCGCGCGGCGGACTCGGCGCGCGTGACCAGACGCGCGATTTCCGCATCGTCGGCACAGAGGCGGCGCAGCCAGTGGTTGCCGAGGCGGACGTGCCCGATCTCGTCCACCTGCACCCGCGCGAGATACGCGGTCATCACCTGGTCGCCGCGCGTCTCCCAGAGGCAACGATGGAGATCGAGCGAGTCGAGCGCGCTCGCCTCGACCAGTCGCTCCAAAAGGCCGATGCGGGACGGCAAGTCGTGTCCGGCGCAGACGGCGTACTCGTGCGCGGAGAGCGGCCATTCGCCCAATCGGCCGCCGGTGTGGGGCAGGCGTTCGAGCCACATCTCGAGATGCCGCAGCTCGTCCCGGATCTGACCGGCGACGTCGTAGTGAAATCGCCACGGCATCGACGCGAACTCCGCGATGTGACGGCTGCAGGCCTCGAACGTGCTGATCTCGAACGCGATCAGCTGATGGAGATAGCGTCGGTGGTCGTTCGTGTCGGTGACGTACCAGACCTCCTCGTGCGCTTCGCCCGCGCGCAGCGCGCGGATCACGTGCTCGCGCTCGGGACGCGTCAGCATGCTCGCCGTTCGCGCCGTCGCTGCGTCGGTCGCAAACGTCCCGCCGGCAGGTGCGGCCGGCGGCAGCGTGTCGCTCTCGAGCGCGAACTCGGCGGCGACGTCGTGAAGCTCCTCGAGCTCACGGGTGATCTGCGACGCCTCCGGTCGCGGCCGCTTCATGGAGCCGCAAATGGGATCGAGTTCGCCATCGGGGTGTGCGAGTCTGTGCCACGACGTCGTCATCGGCATCCGCCGCCGTCCCGCGTCGCGGCGGAGCTGATCCGCCGCGCTGCGGTGCGACTCGACGCTGCTCGCATACGCGCGCAACGCGAGCGGCGCGACCACGCCACGGAGCGCCACGAGAAAAGCGTCTTCGCTCGCGACCGCGCGCCACGCGTCCATCAGCCGGCGAGTGCGAGGCCCCGCCGTCGCTCCGCTCGCCGCGTCGCGCAGCGCGGCCGGAAAGGCCGCCCACAACCGACGGACCCGACACGCCGTCTCCCATACCCACCGACACAAGAACATCTTCACCGCGAGCGACGGCGCGCGCGCGATCCGGTCGGCGGTCGCGACGAGAACGGCGCGCTCGAGGGCGAGCAACGCGGCGGCAGTCTCCGTGCGATCGCTCACCACGACCTCCGCCACTCGCGTTCGAGCGCCGCGAGCGACGGCACATCGGCGGCGACGCACGCGGCTGCGATGTCGACGTCGCCGTGGACCCCGAACGCGGCGAAGAATCGAGTGAACGCCGCGATGCCCGAGCGTCGCACGAGCCATTCCACGAAGGCCGCCGCTTCGCGATACGCGCGGCGTTCGTCGTCGCTGCCGTCGCGGACGAAGCGCGCGTCGGCGAGCAGCCGCTGTTCGAGCGGCTGCTCGCCAGGTACCGCGCTCTCGGTGCCCACGTCGTCGGGGAAGCACTGGCCCGGCGCGATCAGCCGCTGCGCCCAGACGGCGAGACCCTCCGAGAGCCAGCGCGACGCGCACATCGCGAGGACGTGGGTCAGCTCGTGGCTCAAGAGCGCCGGCGAGTAGCTCGGCTGTGGAATGTGCACCAGTGTGTGCGGCTCCGCGGCCGCGACCATCGTCACCGGCATTCCCGGTCGCGACGAGGTGACGTCGATCAAGACGCGTCCCGCGAAGCGAACGCGGATCAGGCGGGCGGTCGCGCGCAGGAACCGTGACGCGGTCTGCGCGATCGCCCGCGCCTCGTCGTCCGCGGTCGTCGCGCGCGCCGCGAGCACGGCGACGTCGCCCTCGCGCTCGAGCAGAAGCCACCCGACGTTGCGCAGCCGCGCACGCAAATGCGCCGCTGCGGGGTTGGTCGCGAACGGCGCCAGCGCGCGCGCGCCGTCGCGTGCCAGCACCGGATCGGAGCCCGTGATTGCGGCGAACGCTCGCGCCGCGGCGGCGCCGAGCGACGACGGCTCGTCCGCGTCGTCGAGGAATCCCGCCGTCGCCAGCGCGTCGACGACGCGCGTGAGGCGTGTCTCCACATCGCCGTCGCCATGGTGCTTGAGAAGCGTGGCGAGGTCGGCGGTCGTCGTGGCTCCGTCGAGACGACGGATCACCGCCGACTCCCGGCGCGCGAACGTCTGCCCGCAGCCGCGCAGCGCCGTCACCGGCAGGACGGCGCGTACGCGCGTGTCGCCGTCATCGTGTAACCGCAGGTCGGCACGCAAGCGTACGAGGCGTGGCCGCTGATCCGCGATGCGGTTCGGCGCCGCAGCGATGAGATCGCGGAGCGTGAGCGGTTGGCTGCGGCTGTTTGCCGCGTCCGTTCCGCCGGCGACGCGCGCCCATGCGTACACTTCACGCACGAGCAGGTCGTCGATGCCGAGATACGCCGTTTGCACCTCTCCCGAATCGAAGCTGCGCAGCGGCACGAGCCCCGCGGTAACGATCTCGTTCACCAGCCGCGCGCGACTGATCCCGAACGTTGGTGCGGCAGCGGCAAAGCGCTGTGCGTCGACGTCCGTCACCTGGCGTGCACGGTCGACTGTCGCGCTCTCGAGCACGTTCAGCAGGATCTCGCTCCCGGGCGCCGCAGCGGCGACGGCGCGCAAACCGGAAGACAACGCCGCAGCGTCTCCCCACATGCTGACGCTTTCGACGAGAAAGAACGTCGCGCCGGCGCGCACGATCCGCGTCTGCGCTTGCAGTTCGTGCCACGCGCCGGCGCCGAAATCCGTCGACGCCAGACGCACCCTGCCGTTCGCATGACGGTCGAGCGCGGCGTGCGCGAGAACGGCAGGGTGATCGATCACGACGACGGGCAGACGCAGACGACGGAGCCGGCGCATGCGCGCGCGATCGAAGGCGCCTCCCACGATCACGACGGCCTGGAAGCCGCGGACCGCCGCCGCGCACAGCGCGTCGTGGAAGAGCCGCGCGCGCAGCTGCATCATCAACGCGAGCCCGGGACTCGCGAGCTCCAGGCCCGCGGCGACACGGCGGATGCCGCGGCGCGCGCTGCGATGGGCTTCGCGCGCCGGGACGTCGGCCGGGCGGCGCGAAATCGCGGCTCCGTCGTGCAGCTCCGAGGGAAGAGCGCGTAACGCCGCTCCGAGCCGCGCGCGGAACACGGCCGCCGTCGCGTTCATGCGCGTCCCACCGCGAACACGACGAGCGCGATCTCGTTCACGCCGTCGAGATCGAGCAGCGCGTGAATCCGATCGTCGTAGAACCCGTCGAGGGCGACGATCCCGAGCCCCAGCGCCGCGCATACCAGGTACAAGTTCTGGCTGACGTGCCCGGCCTCGAGCAGCGCCAGCCGATAGGCACGCTCGCCGTATTTGACGCGCGTCCGCGGCATGTCGGCGACGACGACCAGCACGAGCGATGCGCGGGCGACGATCTCCGGGTACATCGAGGCGTCTGCGGCTCGTGCGCGGTCGCAGCTCGAGCGCAGCCGCTCGAGCGCGTGGTCGCCGGGGTGATAGTGATACACGCCCTCGTCGAGACCGCCTTCCGGGAACTGCAGCACGTAGACCTCGAGGGGGTAGAGGCCGCCGCCGGACGGCACCGGCCGCGCGAGCACGCCAGCGCGCTCGCCGCACGTGCCGTACGCGCGCGCCAACAGCGTGCCGAGCTCGTCTGCGGAGGGCGCTGGGGTTCCGAGATCGCGACGCGAGCGGCGACGGTCGAGCGCGGCATCGAGCGTCGTCGCGAGCGTGACGCGGGTTCGCGGCAGCGCGATCTGCGGCGCGGACGCGTACGACTTGAAGCGGTTCTTCGCCGCATCGTAGAGCGCGGCGATCGTTCGCTCGCGACGGCGCCGCTGCCGCGCCCCGACGAACGCCAGGCGCGCCGCGGTGTGCTTGGAGTTGCAGTGGTAGAGCTCGTCCAATGCCGGTGACGACATCGGCGTGGCGCCGAGTGCAAGTGGGTCGGTGGCGCTCATGGCATCGGGTGCGGATCGGGATTGAAGTCGGCGACGTCGGGCGCGCTGGCGCGGTAGCCGAGGCGAACCGGCACCTCGCGCACGCGCCGGCCGCCCAAGCACCGCACGTGGTGGCCGCCCCAGAGCGGATGGAGATCGGTGGCGACGACGCGGACGGCCGTGAAGCCGAGATCGCGAACGTCGTCGGGGGTGACGTCGACGGCGACGGGCTCGATACCGGCGGCGGCGAGCTGCGCGACGCAGCGCGCGAGCTCGACGTCGACTGCGCAGCCCTCTGCGCCATCGGGTGCCGCCCCGGTATCACCGTTCGTCGACGCGGCCGGTGGATCGCCGACGCGCCCCGCGGGTGCAGCGTCGACGCGCCCTGCGGGTGAACGCTGGATGGACGTGCCGCTGACCGGCTCCGTCGCGCGCTCGAGCAAGAACGCGAATGCCGCGCGCATGTGGGGGTGGCCGTACAGCAAGGAATGCGCATCGAGCGAACGCACGTCGGCGTAGTCGGCGCGAAACGCGCGCAATCCGCGCTCGCGCGATCGCGTGTGCACCCAGAAGAAGGTATGCGCGCCCTCGACGAGGGCTTTTTCCGCGGCCGCTCCGAGCGTCGCGCGCGTCGCGGCGCCGACGGCGAGCGCGGGCACGGTGCCGGGCGGGCCGAGCACGAGCGCGAGGGCCGTTGGGATGCCGAGGTCGGAGGTGGCGTCGAAGAGCAGCCCGGTCAAACCCCGATCGCGCAATCCGTCGAGCACGGCGCGCAGGTGCGGTTCCTGCAGGCGCGAGACATCGACGGTCGGTAACGGAAACCGATTCAGCCACGCGATCATGATCGCGTCGCGCTCGACGCACTCGTACAGTCCGGCGAGGGCGGCGGTTGCCCGCGACGCGTGACATGCGGCGCCGGTGCTCGTCGATTGCAGGATGCGTTGCGCGGGAGCGACCGCGCAGTACGGGGTGTAGACGCGACACGCGGGCACGAGCCGTTCCCGGCCGTCGACGAGCCCGATGCCGCGCACCCACGTGAGCGGCACGTCGACGTCGTACTGCGTGTACGGAAAATCCGGCCACCTGTACTGCTCGTCGGCGTAGAAGATCAGCCGACGAGGGTCGAGCGCGTCGCCTTCGACGGCGCGGAAGGGGGCGCGCGTCAGCTCCGAGTCACGATAGATGCCGATCGCATAGCGCTCGATGGCTTCGCCGAGGGCGCCGACGACCGCGGTCGCTGCGTCGACGCCGGCACCGCCGTTCAGCGCGCTCGCGGCGGCGTCGGAGAACGCGCGTGTCGACGCGAGCTCGGCGGTGGCGAAGAAGAGCGGCGGATCGGTCGGCCCGACGTCGTGCACGGCGACGCGGCGGACGACGCCGTAGCGGTCGTCGACGACACGCGCCAGGCGCGTGAGCGTCGCGCCGTCAGCGGGGACGCGCATAGAGCGTCGTGTCGACGGCGGGACGGCGTGCGAGCGGAGAGCACGACGGGCAGCGCGGAACGCGCAACACGCGATGCACGTCCGTCGTGCCGCGGATGAAATCGATGCGCAGGACGTTGCCGGTGATTGCCGGGGCGGTGAAGCGCGACAAGAGTTTCGTCGCTTCGAGCGTCACCCACTGGCTCGCGATGGCGGCAAACGCGGGCAGCGCGCCGTACGCCTCGACGCTCGACGGGTCCCGCGTCACCCAGGCGACGTACGTGCGCGTGAGCTCGGGATCCGCCCCCGTCGCCTCTTCCCGCGTCGTGAGGCACGAGTGGCACGGGCCCTCGGTTCCGAGGAACAGCGGACCGACGAAGGCCTCGCCGCCGAAGATGCGGACGGGCAACCACGGAATGCCGAGCTCGAGGGCGACGGAATTGACGACCGCCTCGAGTGTGCTGCGGCCGGCGCTCGGTGGACAGACGACGACGAGATGTGCGTCGTGGCACGCGTGTGCGAGCTCGTCGCGCTCGAGCGAGCTCGCGGCGATCACGTCCCAGGTGTCGCTCGTTCGTGTTTCGAGGGACGATGCGGGGGCGACGCGGTGCACGTCGGCGATACCGGCTGCCCGCAGGTCGCGCGCGATCGCCGTCGCGAGCGTGCCGCGACCCACGACCCGCACGCGGCTCTCGGCGAGCCGACGCGCACAGGCGGTGAAGTCGTCATGGAACTGAGCGAACAGCCGTTCCGCGCTCGAGGTCGCGACGACCGTCGCCGGACGCTCGAGCATGTCGCGGTCCGCCAAGCCCGCGATCAGCGTCTCGATGCCACGATCGAGACGCGAGGCTTCGGTCGCGGCAGCGCCGGTGCCGTCAGCCGTGTCCCCGAGGAGAGCCGCCAGCTTCGGCGCCTGGACGCCGTCGACCCTGACACGCACTCCTTCATGTGGCGCGCGCACGAGGACGGTGCCGTCTGCGAGCGGAATCACGGCGAACTCCGGCCGCACCCGGAGACGTTGCTTGCCGGCGACGGTCACGGATGCCCCACGGGCCGGGGGGCCGCGGCGGGCCGGGGGGCCGCGGTGCGCCCCCCGACCGCGTCGATGCGCGTGCGCGCCGGTGCGCTCAGTCGCATTGTGCCACCGCGCACGTGCACGTCGTCGTGGTGGTGCACGTTCCAGCCGCCGCATGGTCGAGGCCGCAGCTGGCGCCCGGGACTTCGAGGTCTTCGATCATGCAGCCGCG
>WNFR01011406.1_pt1 | contig 20464 bp, 28 predicted proteins | sample 5400221 | NCBI WGS metagenome assembly WNFR01 (sample SAMN13153357, study PRJNA577476) | soil metagenome | isolation source: 40 cm soil under Madrone tree | place: USA:California | collected 2016-06-14 | reverse complement strand
ACGGACCAGTCGAGGAATGGAAGGTCCTGGATAAAATCCTACTGGCGAAGTAGGATCACTAATTGTTGCAATGCAACTGGCTGGTCATTTCGCATGGAATGAACGAGTAAAGCTTGAAATTAAATAGCACACCACCACCTTCACCAGTGTGTCAGATTAATTATGGCATGTAACGTACTCAGTGAGGTTCGGACAGTAAATACTCAAGTAATTAAAGAGAGGATGGGCCAATACGTAACCGTGCAACAGCCCCAAAACAACTATGAATACAGTGAGATATACTACGTATACAGCGGTTGTTGAAGAAGGGATTGGGATATGAGGATAAGGGAGTACCTTGATCAATACAAGTGACGTGACAGATCAAAGTGCGATGACAGCACTGCCGAGAGTGTTCTCTGTCGAAGAGGAACGAATACCGCAGTATCGGGGGTTCAGTGCTCGACCTTGCTAGTGTGGTCGGGTGGCGGACAGGGCGTATAGAGTGGCAAGGGGACGCAATCATCGCGCTTGACACCACCGTTGGAATAGAATAACTGCGAGTAGGCGGGGAGCTCAGGCACATCGTAAGGGTCAGTTGCTGGTAGAGTTACGGGGAGGGATGGGGAATTCGACAAAGATAAATGTTCAGAAGAGAGGGTATTGGTGCGCACTGAGCTGCGAAGGCGGACGAAATTAAGTGGGAGGGTGAAGGACAGAAACGAGGTGGCAGGAGGCTCTCCATCGGCGCCAGGGTAAGAGAGTGCCACACTAACGCGCATTAAGTGCTCGACGCTAAATAATGGACCCTGAGAGGTTGGGAGGAGGCGAGGTGTCCTCATATGCTCCCAGAATCCGTCTTTGTGCTCTGGAAACGTGTGCACAAATGGAATGTGGACAGTCATTTTGAACCACTGGGTAGGGTGCATCCCTTCGGCGCATTTGTGAGCATTGTCAGTTTTGTTCAAGTCAAGATCGACCCTCTTGTACCCCGAAAGGAGGTGGTGACTTTCTTCAAGAGCAAACCGAGCCGGGGTAGCAATTAAGCCAACGTCGTAGAGCGCGTGGATGGGATGCGCGTCACGCAAAGGCTTATTTGGAGGTTGATTCTTCGCACAAGGTATTGGAAAATGTGATGAATATGCACTAGGATTTGCAGGGTAAGGTTTTGAAAGCGACGACTAAACGCCACACGAAGGGAAACGCACCTGTATCGCTCTATTTGCTGCGGTTCAAGGGATACTTGTGAAACGCAAAGCTTGGCTGCTTCGCTCGGTGGTAGCGACGGTGCCCGTACGCAGAGGTTGAATAAGAACTTATTCTCGTCTACGTTGATATGCTCTGGGACAGAGGCCACCAGCTCCATTTTGGACACGATGTCCGCAGGGATTGGGCGTAGATTGACGGCTGAATGTGACATCCCGTCCTTCAAAGTAACGGTGTAAAAGAGTGGAGGATACAATGCAGACGTAGAGGGAGGCGGGAGCGCAAAGCGATTCAGCGATACCTTGAACGACTCGGCATGAACGACTTTTGTCTTGGAAGAAAAAGGGGCACAAATGGAGGAAAACCAAGACGAGCCGTATGTTTCTTCCAGATTTGCATAGTTCAAAGTAGCGTAGAGGGTGTACTGGGTTCCCGAAAAGCCCTGCCTACCATCTCCATAGCGATCACTGGCAGGAAGCCAACCAGGTATAGGGAGATCAAACATGACGTGCCAAGTGCAAGGCATTTCCCCATCCTCATCGCCCTCATTGCTGAGCTCGACAGATGCTTTTGGAACAAGTTCTTTGGAGATGGTGCAGAGACGGGCAGCAAAGTAGCCAGCTTCTGGTGTTATGAGCTCCGCTTGTCCCTCGAATGTGATAACAAGAGATCGGAGAAGAATACGGATGGCGCGCCGTTGTTCGAACAGAGAATGCGAAGGTGACAAAGAAATTGATACATGGCCAGAAAGCGAATATGTTGACCTAAAGCCGCAAAACTGTTGAGATCGATGATGGATGAGAGAACAGGACTCACGACTGATCAGGGGGGCCAAGAAAATCTAAGGAAGATGACGATGGATGAATTTGTAATTTAATAGCCATGAGGAGCTGTGTCGCGGGAAGGAATGCACAGTGGAGCAGTACTGTCAAGACGTGTGTTATTATACGTGGCGAAGACCGGACGCCAGGTGTAAGCGAGAAACAGGAACAAGAGACAAGCCGAAGAACAAGAACAGTAGGGGCTCCGTTCGGGATTCAACGTAAAGCAACAATTATCTAGCTCAGCCATTGATATAGCGCCAATATCGAGCGCTATTGAAGCCGAGGTGTCCCTTTGTCTTCTAACTTTGCACTTTCCTTTCTGAGAACAAGTGCTGAGTGACCGTTTGTGCCACACGGTCATAAACCGCGGCCAGCAATGTCATAGATCCGACCGCGGAGGCGACCACTGCCAGTATATATACAGTACGATAGGGCCAGCCGAGAGGAGGTAATGCGCGTCAGCACCGCGTTTTGACTTAGCGACTTAGTAATGGACTTCAATGGTAACGTTATTTTTATGGCTTTACGCATGTAACAACGGTGATATGGTGGACCAATTTCGTCAGTTCCCATAACGACCTCGCAGGAATGAATCGATATGATGAGGCCGATCAGATGCGGGCAGGAGGGAGACGAGACGAATGAGAGGGACAAAATGAACAAACGATGATACACATTAGGCAAAGACTTTAGCAACGGCCAGGGGATCCTCCTCCCGCTTGCGCTCAATTTGGCGACTGGCTCGCTCCTGCCGTGCAAGTATGCGTTCCTTGTAACTATCGCCCTTCCCTTTACGCCGTATGGACCTAACTTGTGCGGGAGATACAAATTCTACGTGCCACGACGATAAGTAGGAGTAGAAGATCACGTTGAAAAAATATACTACCTGCATTGGCGAATACAGTTGCGCCACCGAATGCGCCTTCGAATATGCGGATAGGCGTGAGCACGAAGCGTGGGCCTATCTCGACGAGGGACACCTCGGGAGGGCCGTTAGGTTGCAGAGGATCTTTTTCAACTATCTGTCAGATACGATAAGTATTCGCGGCTTCAAACACGAGCTCAGTGAGTAAGGACTGGGGCGCCTGACCTGGAAGTTACGAAACCATATCTTGGAGTCGAGAATCGTGAACGTGAGGATGTGGTCGATGAAGGGTTTGGCCCTCCGAGTGTGCGGCGGCACACCGAATATCTATTTCCACTCCACGCTGAGCATTCATGCCTTCCTTCGACATGTCTCCACGGGGGATTCATGCTGGTAAGGGAGACACTCACGTGCGTGAACAATTCTTTCGTCAGTCGCCCCCATTCCGTTTCGTCGAATGCGGCGTCGAAGCTCAATAACCCACGACTTCCCTTAAGACAGTTGCCGGTCATCTTGAGCTCGTCCATCGTGTGGACGTTCTGCACATGTAGCTTGATGCTTGGTCCGTTCGGCGTTTTGGCTGCCCAAAGGTACAAGTCCTCGTGTCGACGCGTCTCAAAGTAGAGCGTGTTGTTACACGAGTGTAGATCTGCGAGCTCCGGTAGCAAGTGGAGGTGATTTTTCGAATCGAGCTTCGAATCTGTCAAATTCCAATCCCTATAGGACACTTACAAGAGTTGTAGTTTACACACACCTTTTTTAACGTGCGGCAAGAGAGCTTCGAGGTCGTTCATGAAGTGCCGCATGCGATGGGTGATTCCACGGGACGATAACAGTAGTACACGCTGCTTGTTTTTCTTCATTTTGGTGGCAGTACTTGCATTGGTATCTTCCTGTCCGTCTGTGTCCAAATCTGCAGCCTTTCGCTTTCCCTTGCGTGCAGAGGCGTCAAATTTGGGATTCTCAAATGCGGATGCCATACTAATGGCAGATGAGAGTAAGCCGCACGAAGGTTGTTAACATACGCTTACGTCAGGTCACGCCCCAAGACTTAAATAAAGTATACGACACATGCAACAAGAGACTTAAGAACATGGAGACGATGTCATTGAGATGATGGGGAAGGGTGGTAAGATGAGTGGGGCGAGTACGAATTCCATGTGGAGACTAATTTTAAGAGGTAGCAAGAGCGGGGTAGGGAAGAGCACGGGGGGAAGGGAGAAACGGAACTACACCATTATCGTACAACGCGATGGAAGGAAAACAGGAGACGAAAAAAGTTTGGCTCGGGTTTGAACGAACAATGTCTGAACGGTATGGCAATAGAACTTATGGGGGATAACCGCCCACCGCACGAACTTGCTTCTGTTTCTCCTGCTCCAAGCGCTGGGAACAACCCGTAGTGCTTGAGTAACGTGCGGGGACACGAAGATGAGAGAACAACGCACGTGGTAAAGTAGCTGGACTGCCATTTGGATATTTGCAGGTGGCCCCGTGATGACAACCAATCGTTCTCCCTCACTTCCTCCCGGGGCTGACCCGACAGGACCCGCACCTGGCTCCATGATCTTGATTTGACTGGCGCTCATGTGCCTAATTTCGTTGATTTTACTCCCACCCTTGCCTATGATACATCCAACGAGGTCATTTGGGATATAGATTTGCTGTGTCTGCAACTGTTGGGCGGGATTGCTAACACCATGAAGGTAGGGGTTCGAATACCCAGAGCCGCCGGGTACATAAGAGGAGCCGACATAACCCGCAGACCGCCTGTTTGACGAAGGCTTATACGATGAATGTGAGCCTGACGGCATACGCTCTTGCGCTTCGATGAGGATGTTGCCGATATAATAAGTGGCAATATGAATAGCATCGGCGACACCCGCGACACTTAGGACACGCTGCAGACAGGGAGCACATTCACTTACAGAAAAGAAAGAGAAACCTTGGAATAACGTACCTCCGTAGATCCGGGCAACATACCCTCACTTGCATTAAGTCTCGCACCAGAAGCGTCTTGAATTTCTTTGATCTTAGAGCCCTGTTTCCCAATGACGGAACCCATGCGAGAGTTGGGGATCATGAACTTGATGGTGACGGCACGGCTGCCTGGAACCGAGGGAACATCAAAAGGTTCGTCATTAATACGCCGGACAATGAGTCCAAAAGCCTTTCGTGGGGAGAAGTGTAGTATGTTAAAAAGGGGTTGGAAAATGGCATCGCGAAGAGACAAACCTTTGAGACGGCATCGAGGGGGCCGCTAACGTTCAAGATACGCTCAGGGTTTCCTGGAATGCTTTCGGAGACCATTACACGAGCCCCACTCTTCTCGCGAATCTCGTTAACGTGTGCACCACCTTTACCGATGATGATCGACGCGTCTTGGGTGGCTTATGCTGTTTCGGTTGTTCGCTGTCCGAGGGCGAAGGAGAGCGAGAGCGTTTCCTATTCGAGTCAGACTCTGGCATTGCCGGGGGATTTTTTAGTGCACGGTTCGGTAAAGATTCAGAGACTGTGTGAGGGTGGAAAGTATACGACGTGGAGTGGGTTTGGAAGCGGGGATTATGAGGGGAGGTCTGGAGGATAGGGTATGATCGGTGAGGGGAGAATAGAGGGGAGAGAACGACGACATATTTCGTTGAATGCGCACCTTGTCAAAAAAAAAAAAGGAGGAAGAAAAGGCAATGAAAAAGGATTTGAAAGGTACGGAGGAGAGGACGTTACAAGTGTGCTAACAGTTTACTTGTTTACTAGTGCGAACGTCGACGGCAATCCCCGCTTTATTTACCAACCACCAAATCATCAACAAACGCCCGCCAGTGTTTCTCCCACAGAGATGTCGCCCTCCTTTTCTCCTCACTTCCCAGGGTTGAAAACTGAAACAACGAGTATCATTAACCCTGTCTCGCTCCAGCGCTCCGTCTGTATCGTACCTCTATACTGTCCAGCGCTATTTGCTTGAGCGTCATTAGTCCTGTCGTCTCGCTCGAGACGAACACTTGGTAAAAGTCATATGATAGCCCCATTGAACCAAATACAGACGGGTCATCTGAATTCAGTGTCACTGGCACTCCCTGGTTAATCATGGCTGGTAGTGGATGCATTGGCATCGAAGACGTAAGTCGCTAAGACCATGTCATTTCATGTCCGCATCGACCAACTGCGATTTATAAACACACCAAGATCTCGTTTCTATCTCAAAAACGTGAACGGGTATGGCGTCAGATTAAGAAAGTGTACGCACGAAATAGGACACACTTCCAGCGCGATGCCCTTCTCTCGACATAGTTGCATCAACTTGGGGTGTTTCACGATCGAAAAGCTTCCCAGAATTCGCCTTGAGCCCTTACCCATGACCAATGCGTTTCGTTCCGAGGAGCAAGGCATCGTACAGGTTGTTGTCGGCTTTCCCGCCGTCGGCAAGCGTTTCGCCTGCGTGGAGAATGAGCGGCAGATCCAACCCAAGGTCTCTGACACGTTGTTTGAATGCAAGAAGTGGCTTGATATAGTCAAGCAACGGTCTGTCCCCATTTTCATCTCCAACGATATCAAACCCAGCGATCAGGTCAGGGAACTCTTGCTTCAATGTGATACAGTCCTCCAGGTACCACTCTATCTCCTCAGGGGAGTTCTTGCGGACAGTTGTATAGATTATCTATGAACGTGTTACCACGTGTGATGCGCGTATTGATAATGAATTCTCCCACCTTGGCTCCGACGAACACTTCCTCACTGTTTTGTTCCTTGAGCACTGTTCTCACTTCGCTGATCGCTTGCTCAAAATCCAACAGCCATTCACGATGGGGCACAGTTTGATTGCCGTCAGTGCCAAACATATACCTTGAGCAGTCATGTCGCTTTTGATGACAACAAGTCCGAGAAAAATACGGACTTGTCTGTGAAGTTAATACGCGGCTCCATGTAGGATATCCCGTCGGCAATTGAATCCATCAGGAATCGACGAATAAACTGCCGAAAGATAGGACGATACGAAGTTAAGCCCTGTCAGATGTATATCGTTAGAGAGATGAACTGAGTGCGACATAGTATGCCCAAAGTCACACTTGTAGCACTGAAGGTACTCAAAAATAAATCCCATATCTGAGACATCCTTGTGACTTTAGATAATAAGTGTAAGTCAAGGTTTGATCCTCAGACCTTCGTGACGCTATTGCGCGTGCCATATGCCTCAGCCCGATTGATTGTCATGGCACCCACAACCCATTTATCGAAGCCATCAGGGCCGCCGGGGGAAAACGACACTCTGGCTTGGCGTAGAGGAATCCAGCTATCGACCTGGTAGTCAGCGTCTGTGACGCTGGCATGCTGAGACTGCATAGTTTCATTGAAGACTCTGAACTCAGGCACCGCGTTCGTAAAATTAGCGGTCGTAACAATGCAGGAGGTGCGGATGTGAAAGAGAGGCTCTTTAAGAGCAAGCTCCAAAAGATACTGCTTATCCACTGTCGCGTCTAGATGTACGTGGAGAAGGGCACCCTTATGTAGGCATCTTGGCTCACGAATCAGAAGTGCACCTATAGCAGAAAGGCGCGCATGCCTTGGAGATGATTTTGAAAATTTTTGTCTGGTCAATTATGGGTTTTGCTACGAGCCAGTTAGTTGTGGCGTGCATGATCTAAGCCCGAGTAAATACATGTGAGGAATGCCATGCCAGGGAAAAGAGGCGGCAAGTTGTCATGCTCAACACTCCAGATAGACGCCTCTTCCTCGGCACGGATGAGTCTGACTATCTTGTCTGCTTCTAACTCATTTTTGGTTAAGGTCTGTAACAAATTGTTCTCGCGACGTAAGGATTTGTCTTCTTGAATGAGCGCGGCTCGGCTTGCGAAGTAGTCTTGGGTATCAACCATGTGTTCGGTGAAAGTCCGGTCTAAGTCTAATTAGTTTCGGCCCGGGTAGGATTGTTTGTTGAACGACCTTATACGCATGCACGTGCACGTTAAGCTTTGTGTTCCCTTTCATGGTCATGTCCTCCGATGCAGACGAGCTCGGTGCGCGCCTCAAATAATATCGTTCAGACTTGACTAATACTTTCTTCAGGTGGTTTTGACCCGTCAACCCCAAACCAGCACGCGAAGAAGAGGAAAGCTCCCGCTTCGCGTTCCGTCCCTGGTCCTTCTAAGGTTTCGAGAGTCACGAAGGGTAGGCAACAGCGGTCTACAAGGGAATCTCCTGTGGTAGTAGAAGATGACGACAACGCTGTCGATGTTGACGATGATGTCCCCGAGGTCGTCCAAGATGATCCTAGGAAAGAGGCAACGGCGAATGTCCATCCAGCCCCGGCGACTAATGGGAAATCCGGGAAGGCAAGGGCGAAGGCGAAGGCAGATTCTTTCACGAACGGGCACAGAAACGGCACCGAGCTTGTGGTCATCGACGAACGAGATGATGACGACCCACCTCCGGCTAAGTCTCTTCCATTGGCAAAGAAAGTAAAGTCATCTACAAGTGTGACCACCCCCGCAGAGAAGGGGGCTTATTCTCGGGAATTTGAAAAGTTGAGAGAAGAGCGAGACTTGGTACGCTTCAAGCATCTCAGACCACTTCTTACAAAGGTACTCAACACCTTCGTGCAGTACAAAGAAAAGAGCGAACAGCTATCCGAAAACTTGCGCCAACTCATACAGACAAGAAATACGGAGCCAGAGGAAGAGCTTGTATCCAGGAAGGCTCGCTATGACGCAGCAAGCAAAGGTAAATGAATGCCACTCGGATGTACCACCTTCGTACTTATATCGACTCCAGCGCAAGAGGAGCTTATCAAGGAACTGACCACTCAGGTTTCCCGGCTGACTCCAATGATGAAGGAAAACCGCACGTCAACGAGTTTATTTCTCACGCGTGAGGGGGTAGATGAGGACAAACGTATTTTCGAGGAACGCCTGAAAGAACTTCAGGGGCAGCTCACACAGAAAGATGGAGTCATCAGGGACAAGGATACTCGAATTGCCGCACTCAATGAGCAACGTTCGTCCCGAAGATCTCACCTATTTTGCCATCGACTCACAATCCAACTGCAGTGGAGACGACACAAGCAGACTTGAAGGCAGAGATTGCCCACACGCAGTCATTACATAAGGCCCCAGGTTCCGCCGTACGTGACCTACAGCACGGTGCCACAATACGCCTTTACGAGGATCTGACGAACCTCATGGTATTGAACACAATGACACATGCGAGTCCGTACGCTCACCTCGGTGATTTCGAAGAAATCACTTACAGATGTGTGTTCTCGCACACAAGTTCTGGTAGATGTTGATTCTGGCGACCGTCTGCTCCTCTACTGACAAGGTCTTGCAGCGAGTTTATCGTTCCTGCTCACGTCGATGCACCAACCTAAGCCGTCATCTGATCCCGCCCGTTCACCCACTCCTCAGACCAAAGACGATCTTCAAAATATGGTCCGATATACCCCGCTAGAACTGGAAAAAGAGTCGCAAGAACACATACAGAAACTAGACTTCCTCGCGGACACATTTACATTCGCGTATGACCAAATGGACTACTTCTTAAAGACGCTGAATGACCACTTTTCCTCGCTTTCTGAGGAACAAGACGACTAGCCATGATAGAAAGATAATCCCAATTTCATCTAATTTCTGATTGTATCTCTTCGTCCAAGTTCCCCCTATGTTGTACATCTATGGATCCATGCTGTCTTTGCTCTGCTGCTGCTCTCGATCTGGAATATGGATACCCGCCTTCTCCCATGTTTTCAGTGCGGCACTATCTTTGCGATAGTGTGCCATCTTTACGGCATGCGAGGCAAATCCTTCGACGTCCGCGCCACCAAGATTCGCCCCTGCCGATACCAGCATACTCACTATTTCATCCTGACCCTGCCGCGCAGCCTGAAACACCAGTCAGGTTCAGTCCTCACCGACATTGCCGGAGGATTGTGCCACTCACGTAATAGAGGGCCGTATGGCCCAACGAATCGCGTAGGTGCACCAGCGCCCCTGCTTCAAGCAACACGCGCACGCTTTGTACGCCACCATTAATTGCAGCGACATGGAGAGGAGACCTTCCCGACGCAGGGTTTATCCAGTTGACAATTCCACCCGCTACAGTGTGCTCCTCTCCACGGGCGGCATCAGTTGACAAACAATATGCGAGACCTTCAACGTCATTGGCCGCGGCAGCTAGGTGGACCAACCACGAGAATAACGCGCCCTGTGTCGTCGCTATCTCCGCGGCCGTCCATGACCACGGTGCTCCGGCGTCTAGTGGTTCGTCCGGCGTGTCGGAAATGACGATCCTGGGGGTCTGAGGGCGCACGGGCAAAGCCAGCCGGACCACGTGGGAGAGCACCCCTCCGATGGCTTCGAGATTCGCGTCGATTGCAGGTGCGCGCACGGCGTGTGGAGCCCGCGTCAGCTCGCCACGCAATGGTGAACTCACGAGGCTGCGGACTTGCGCCACAGAGAGTTCGGGCTTGGAGAGGAGGTAGCAGAGCTTCGTGAGAGCGCACTGTGTTGTACGATGTCTCCTCGTCGCGTTTCGGTGTTTGTGGGAAAGAAACGCACCTCCGGTGTCATGTCACCCCCTGGCACCACGCCAGCTTGCAGAAGAGTGCGGCCGGTCTCGTAGGTATCCGAGACTGAACCTTTTGCACATTGCGTGGTTGCGACGATAACTACACCACGTTCGCACGCTTCGCGGAGGGCAGACACCAGATCTTCACGTTGTGGCGCGTTTCCGGAACCAAACGTTTCGAGGACGACACCCCGGACAGGCGGAGCGAGAAAAGCGTGGACGGTGGCGGCGGTGATGCCTGGGAACAGGCGCAGTGTAGCTGGACAATGGTTGTAACTGATATCATGCGAGCGATCTGATGACTCTTATTTACCTACATGTGAGCTGAGCTCTGGGATTCGTGAGTTGTCGGCCAAGGGACGGGGACTAGTTATATGCAACATACGTTTATGCGCTCTGAATCTGCGTAGGCTGATTTGTCGGATGACGTCGTTCCAGTTCACTACGATGTCTATTCCGACTGTTACATAGGATCAATCATTGGCCTGCGACAATGCCGGACGACGTTATACTGACCATTCACCAGAGGGGGAAAGTTGGGGCTTGTGAAAGCGTTCAGATCATGAGACGAGGACTTAGAAACTCTGTTGCCTCGATAGAGGGTATGATTGAAGAATAAACAACACTCTGAATAAGTCCATGCTCTATCATCGAGTCGCGAGATGACTGCCTGAATGGTACCTGGGATGATGTAGTGACCAGCGATGCACAAAGCACCCAAAAGATTATCCACGGCGTCATTTCGGAGCTGTGAAAGAGGTATTTGTGCCCCAGTGACGATCTGCGCAATACCTTAGGATCAGAGGAAGCGGCAAAGCGACTCCTATGAAACCATACGACGGTCTTTCCCAGATCTTCTAGAAGAAAGCTGAGGGCACTGGACGTATACGCCATGGTATCCGTGCCATGGAGGATAACAAAAGCGTCAAAGAGTGTGTAGTTCAATTCAATCTCGGTGGCTATTCGGATCCAGTCTAAACTACAAAAGATCAGACGCTTAACGTCAAGGCCATGGGTGAGGATGACCTTCTATTTCAATGTTGCTGCTGTCCAAGAGTGGGTGCCACTGGTAACGCGGGTGAGAAGTTCGAGTGTTTCAGCGTCTTGGAGAATACTACTACCTCCAGGACGACATAACGAATACGTTTTCCAACTCCACCGGCGACGACGCTCCGCGGAGTCACGAGTGCTGGTACATGTGTCTCGTATACGTTATCCGATATTTTTCTAGAATGAGGTTGGGCTCCACGAGGACCCGTGACGAGAGGTTGGGTAGGGTCCATGGGGCGGGAAGAGCGCACAAGCAAGGTAGATTGTTGCAAGACACCCGGAAGAGGAGTGGAAAACCCAGTACTTGTAGGAGAGGACCGTCCGCTGGACGACCACTGCCTGAAATCCCCCACTGAGCTGGCATGTGAGAACAGTGTGTCCTGGAGTGGGTCGTGGAAGCGGGCCTGACTGCGAAGGGTTTCAGTTAGGAAGTAAGGCACCGGAACGTAACCGCGTTCCCCGACGAGCATGCCAATAGTTCCACCAGTATATATCAACAGAACTTTCGATTCATCTGAGGCCAGCGAGAGATGATCCATCCGAGTCGCCGAGTTAAGTGAGGACTTCCGGGCCGATTCTAACCGAGAGTGATAAGATTCATAAATTTAGGCGGTCTCTTCATTTCTTTCCAAGATGGAACACATTAAAAACGTATTCAAGCAAAAATCAGCAGAGGTAGTATCAATCCACAACTATATTGTCACTTTCGAACAATTGTCGCCCTTAGAACAGCCCAGCTCTCGTCACTTTCGTGACCGCAGGATATCCTACACCCCAGGATACTGTCTCGATTCTTCTTTCCATGCAAGAAGGAGGGGCAGACATAATAGAACTCGGTGTACCATTTTCAGATCCTATTGCTGATGGTCCCGCTATTCAAGAGACAAATAGCGTATGTCCATTCTGAGGCATTCCATTGTGGAAGTCTTGATATTTGAGGAAGGTCGCTTTGCAACACAACGTCGACTACCGGACATGTCTAAGACTGATAAAAGAAGCAAGGGGAAGGGGGCTCACGGCTCCAGTTATCCTTATGGGTACGTTTACGCACCTTCGTTCTCCGCAAGCGTATATTTAGTCTCGTCTCACCCCCGTCTCCCAGGTTATTACAATCCTATACTTGCATACGGGGAACAGAAAGCAATTCAGGATGCATTTGAAGCTGGCGCAAATGGTTTCATTGTCGTAGATCTACCTCCGGAGGAGGCTGTGTCCTTCCGAGAGAAATGCGCCGCTGCAAGGTAAGTGAATTCTTGCTGCCCGCGCACATTGCCAAATTTGAAATGCAGTATGTCTTATGTGCCTCTCATTGCGCCTTCTACTACTCTACACCGTATTCGTTTCCTCGCATCGATCGCCGACACTTTTATCTATGTTGTGTCCAAGGTAAGGGCGACTCGGAGCGGTCGACGGCAACGTTCCTGACTAGAGACAGATGGGTACGACAGGTTCTTCAGACAAAGTCGCCATGAACTCAGCACTCCCTGATATCGTCGCTCGCATAAAAGAATATACTAGTGCTCCCCTCGCGGTTGGCTTTGGCGTGTCAACGCGCGAACATTTCAACATGGTCGTAGATGCCGGCGCAGAAGGCGTTGTCGTTGGTAGCCGATTGGTATCTGTCATCAAGCACGCCCCTTCGACTCAGATAGCGGTCAAAGTAGAGGAATATTGCCGCTCGATCAGTCTAAAGGGTGTAACTCCTCCGCAATCTGTCCCAACAACGAAAAGCGCGAGGCCAGCCAAAAACCTGGTCGCGAATGCCGACGACAGTTCAGAAGCCCTCGCACTTAAATGGACAACAGACACTGCCATGCTTCCTACACGTTTCGGCCAATTCGGTGGACAGTATGTTCCGGAAGCTTTGTTCGATTGTCTTGTCGAGCTCGAGGAAGTCCACAAGTCTGCCATGGCTGACCCGGAGTTCTGGAAGGAATGGGAAGGTTTATTCAAATATATGAACAGGCCGTCAAATCTATATTTTGCCGAGAAACTTACGAAACATGCAGGCGGTGCCAAAATCTGGATGAAGCGAGAAGACCTGTTCGTTTTTGTTTCGAGGTGGTCTCACTGTCTGACATGCACATCTTAGCAATCACACGGGGTCACACAAGATCAATAATGCTATCGGCCAAATTTTGCTCGCTCGCCGGATCGGGAAAACGCGTATTATTGCTGAAACAGGAGCTGGACAACATGGCGTTGCGACGGCCACTGTCTGCGCACGTTTTGGTCTGGAATGCGTTATCTACATGGGTGCAGAGGACGTGCGCAGACAGGCATTGAATGTGTTCCGGATCGAAATGCTCGGTGCTAAGGTCCTCACTCTGACAGTGGTCTTCCTGGCACGATTCTGACCTATCAATCAGGTCATACCTGTCCACTCAGGCTCACGAACACTGAAAGACGCAATAAACGAAGCTATGCGTGATTGGGTCACCAACCTTTCAACTACCCACTATCTCGTGGGCTCAGCTTTAGGCCCTCATCCTTTCCCCACCATTGTCCGAGACTTCCAACGCGTTATTGGTAAAGAGATCAAGCAGCAGTTGCAGGAAGTGAGGGGAAAGTCCCCAGATGTTGTTGTCGCTTGCGTTGGTGGAGGAAGCAACGCGATTGGAGCCTTCTATGATTTCATCCCCGATAAGCGGGTTCGGCTCGTTGGTGTTGAGGCTGGTGGGGAAGGTCAGCCACGGCTTGGAACACCCGACTCGTCAATTCACCGTGACTCTTTCAGGCATTGACGGAAATAGACATAGTGCCACACTGACAGTGGGGAAACCAGGAGTTCTCCACGGGGTACGAACGTACATTTTACAGTCTCCTGAAGGGCAAATTATCGAGACGCACTCCATTAGCGCTGGGCTTGACTACCCCGGTGTTGGTCCTGAACACGCCTGGCTCAAAGACTCGGGCCGTGCAGAATACGTAGTTGCGACAGACGAGGAGGCGTTGAGGGGATTTCGTTTATGCACGCAACTAGAGGGCATCATACCTGGTACGCCGTTTCCCAGGGCATAAGGCCATCGTATCTTACCATTCAACGAAGCTCTCGAATCCTCACACGCTGTCTGGGAAGCTCTTCGCCTGGCAGAAACTTTGCCACATAATCAGGATATCGTCATAGTGGGTGTTGGTTACCATTTCCAGCCATACTAAATTTCTCACTGTCAGTGCTGCTGTTCCTAGTGCCTGTCAGGACGCGGTGACAAGGATGTGGAACAAATTTCTCAGCTTCTCCCAGAAAAATGGGGTAACATTCTGGACTGGCACGTCTCATCTTCAAAGGATTCTATAGAAAAGTAGATCTGTATGATATCAATAAATGTAGATCTGTAGGATATCAATATCAATCATGATGTAGTTCCTTGTCACGTGCTATGATGACTCCATCGTCGATGTCACGCCGGCCATGTCACACAAACGCCATACTACGCTCCCTGAAGGCAATTCTAGATGGCGACGGCGACAGAACCTCACACCGCTGCAGGGCAACGCCCTGTAGAGGCACTCGCTGCTAAATTGAGGAGACGGTACGTATTTTCCCCCCTGCTTACGAGTGTAAGGACAGTCCTGGAGCCAGTGGCTTCGTAACGAAGGCGCGATTTCAGAATATCAACCAACTAGTAGAGATCATCAGGAGCGTAGGACATAAGCTAATAGAGGCTCAGCCAAAAGGTGGTGCCCCACGAACTTCCAGTGTGGTTTTAAACGACGTGCAAACATCGCACCGCAGAGCATACCGTTGGAAATACAGTTCGCAAATTACTTCATCACATCCGGGAGGAGTACAACAATGCGTCCAAGGGCGAAGCCACAACTTCCAAGGACACGTTCTCTATCGCAAACTTTGTGCTTCAGGGCCAGCCGCGCAGACAGGCCGCGGCGCAAAAGGCAGAGTCGACGCTCGTACTGAAAGAGGACGACTCGGACGATCCCGACTCGTTTGCACGCACGCTGAAGCCCGTCGTGATGGAGGCGATCCAGGATATCCTTGACGAACTCGAGACAGTGCATGATAATATCGCAAAGAGCGCCAAAGATCACATACACTCTGAGTTGCGTGTCGCTTTCTGTCCACGTACACAGCTACGGCGCTCGAGATTGTTGACCTGGAGTCTTAGCGAGATCATATTAACGATCGGAAGATCGAAGACGGTAGAGACATATCTGAAAGCGGCGGCACATTACCACAAGTTCACGGTCATTGTCGTAGAAAGTGGCCCTTCGTGAGTCGTTCAGTCCGATGCTCTAGTCGGCTTTCATACACACCAATCATTCCGTCATATCTTCAAAGCTACGGAGGCCATGACATGGCGTGCTCACTCTCCTCCTCCGGGATTTCGACGTTTCTTGTCCCCGATTCGTCGATCTATGCCCTCATGTCCCGCATCAACAAGGTCATTATTGGAGCTCATGCTATCCTCGCAAACGGTGGTATGTTTGCCGTTACGGGCTCCGTATTAACCGCGACAGCGGCCCGGGCGCACAGCACCCCAGTGATGGTATGTGCGGGGCAGTTCAAGTTGACGCCGCTTTGGAATCTATACCACGAATATGGTGCACTGGATTTTGCCGATCCAAGCGGTGTACTCGGGTTTGAGGAATGTGACCTAGTCGACAAGGTCGACGTCGTGAACCCATACTACGACTATGTGCGCCCTGATCTTGTCGATGTATATGTCACCAATGAGTGCGCCCGTCCACGTCTCTCGCCTGTCCATCTTAACAGAATTTTTTTTTAGTGGCGATCACCCACCACCGTCGATATACCGGTAAGTGAAGAGTCAACTACGAATTTACCCAGCAGCTCAACGAACTATAGTCTGGTCAAGGAATCATATGATGATGAAGACAACGAGTTCTAACTATGTATGTATTTTAGCAGATGTGTTGTGTGCTCTAGATGTAACTCTATGTATTACCTCCGCGGCTTTTGGGCGGGTATCACGGTTCTAAGTGTCGGTGGGCCTCGTGGAATCCACGCATCAGGAACGTTTGGAGCTCAGGATGTCGAAGAATGCCTCTTGAGGAAGGTCCACGCGACCGATACGCTTCATTTTGCGTTTCGATTCTTTTTGGTTTTCTAGGTGCTTCATCTTGCGCTCGTAATGTCCTGTACAACCATACACGTCACCTCGGCGTGGGTTTCTAGCCGTGGAATCGACGCACCGCCATAAAGGCCAGCAGTCACGTCTGCCCGCAAGGCAGATAGGGTCTCACGCGCAATGACTCGCTTCCCGACTGCTGCCTGAATAGGGACTTCGAACAATTGTCGAGGAATTACCTTGCCTAAAGTGCAGTTAATCGAGGCCACGACTGTATGACAGCCCTGCTACCCACGAAGTTTTTTCACCCACATCCTTCCTATTGTCTGCTCGGCGCTCCGATGCACGATCAGTGCCAGGGCATCGACCGGTTTGTTATTGAGCAAGAAGATCATCTGACCAGCTATGTGTGAGACGTGAGATGGCTTCTGTGAAACGGTGATGGGTACCTTCACAAGATTACTCCGTTTGTAACCATCATCCTCATAACTTGCGGTCGTGTCGGATAAGCCCGTAGCCGACCGTCACTCAGTATACAATCACTTACTCAAAACTCGCGAACCCCGAACTACGGCTCTTCAGCTTGTCAAAGAAGTCCGCCACGATTTCGCTTAGAGGGATGGTGCATGTCAGCAAAGCACGGTTTGATGTTTCCCCTGAAGACTCCAGGTAACGGTGATCAAGGTCCTCTGCTCTGTGTTCGAAGCAAAGCTCCATCATCTCGCCAACAAATTCTAAGAGCCGGTCAGATTGGTGCGAGGTGGTTCGGATAATAGTCGATGAAAACCTTCTGGAACAATGATAGTCGCTTTCACAATCGGCTCTTGAACTTCGCGGACATGCGTAGTCGTGTCCACGATATCCGGGAAGTCCGTTGGATTACTAACGATAACCGTGCGATCCCTGTACACCACTTCAAAACGTCAATTTTCATCTAGCCTCGGTGATCCGAGGACAAACCTTTGTATGGAACGGTTGGCGCTGTGACGATAATGTTTGCATCGTATTCGTCTTCGAGGCGTTGTCGGAAGACGTCCATGTGGAGAGAGCCCAGAAATCCAAGTCGACAACCTTGTCCCAGAGCGGCCGAAGATTCCCGCTGAACAGTAACACTTCGATCTGTCAACGTAAGCTGTTCGCAGAGTCGTGCGCGATCAGGTTCGTACGTGTTTGAATTCAACGAAGCACTGTACCCTCTTTATGGATTCTTCGAGCTTGGGAAAATCGTTAGATTCTACGGGATATATTCCCGCAAAAACCTGTTAACCCGATGTCTCGAGGTCTCATTCTGCCGAGGGAGGGATGAACGTACCATGGCCTTGGCAGGTTGAAAGCCAGGCATTGGTTTGACAACTTCCCCGACGTGATGTAGTGTGTCACCAATGTGAGCTGCGGTCTTCACGTGAGCCTAACTCAACGCGGAACATTAAGAACTCTACCTTCGGATGACTGCTTCATGTTGCATGCAATGTAGCCGACCTGTCCTGGAAGCAGTTGGGCGGCCGGAACTTCCTCGGGATGCATGATGCCCACTTCGGTGATTTCATATTTTTTTCGAGTATGGCAAGACGCTATTCTGTCCCCTTTGGAAAATTTAATTTGCTCCCAGGCGAGTAGTCAAGATATTCGAACCTTTGCGCAACACCCCATCTTGGATGCTAATAAGAGAGATCACTCCACGGTACCTATCGTATCTTCAAGAGTGTAAAAATACTGATTGGCCACAATAATGTATGGACAAACGAGGAGTCAAATAGAAAGGCCTTCAACGTCCCCGTAGATTCTCCCGACGGAGGAGGGATTCGTTCTACGATTGCCCGTAACAAGGTGCTGATGCCTTCCCCACTTTTCGCAGATATATGCAGAACCTCAGCAGGGTCAATGCCGAATACCGAGTGCATTTGTGCCTTGACTCTGTCAGGCTGGGCGGCCGGGAGGTCTATCTGCAAGTAATTCGTAAAAACAGATGCAATACTTCTGGAGAAATTTTTTTAACCTTGTTTAGAACTGGAATTATCTTGAGACCTCGTTCCCGTGCGGTGTGAAACACCGACAGAGACTGCGCTTGAACACCCTGACTCGCGTCGACAAGTAGAAGAGCACCTTGACAGGCTGCCATCGAGCGAGAAACCTCCCAAGAGAAATCAACGTGACCCTTTACAAATGTGTCAACATCAATTGCTGACCACAAAGCGAAGAGAAATACTGCGTACAGGAGTGTCGATGAGGTTTAACAGATACTGGCGCTCATCCTCTTGGTAGAACATACTAGCACCAGTCAGCGCGCTCACTGCAATCCCAGAGCAATGACCAACCTTGCGGTCTGCGCCTTCACTAGACCTTATCAATTGCGAAGCAATAGAGCGTCTTTGCTATAACTAACCTGTGATACCTCTATCTCGCTCGACCTTCAACTTGTCCAAGACCTGCTGATTCGCGCCTTTCGAACGCATTTTTATTGTGCCAGTCATCTACTCGCACAGTTAGAGAACGCCAGAAGATCCGCATAGTAGACGGACCTCCAGAAGCCTGTCGGCAAGTGTCGACTTTCCATGATCTATAGAAGGACAATTGGGTTGTGCCACAGGCTGCCCTCAAACCACTGACCTATATGCGCAATGATTGAGAAGTTTCTGGTGACTAAAAATGAGAAAGCTACAGGACTACGTTTGCAGTTGGGTTCACCGAATGCTTTCGCAAGGGAAGTTCTCCAAGTTTATGGATAGTGGTTGGGCTGCCAAACGTAGAACGGCTGAGGTACAAAATGCAGGAGAGGTCTGCCAGGGAGGCCGGTGGAAAAACACTTTCAGGATTTGTCTACGACATGTCGTTTGCCACTTCAGACGCATCCCCGAACGAGTGTAAAGTCGCGCCAGAGTTGCCCCCTGCTATTGGTTGGTTGGCCAACTAGAAATCATTGATGACAAATATCTCAAATTCAACACACAACTTATACAGAACTCTTTAATTTTACAGTAAATGTCGCTCGCTGCAGCCTCAGAGGCACGAAAAGCGCGTTTGCTTGCCTTGCGAAAAAAGAGAGCTGGTGAAGAAGTCGAAGGCCTCGAGTATGTGATTTTTTTCTTTTCGAGAGCTTATCGTTGAGCTGTCCCGTCAAGTGAGGAGCCCATCCTCACGAATCGAAATTTTGATCCCCAAACACGCACATTGCGCAAGCATCAAACCGCCGCGGAACCAGAAGATACTATTGAACATAATGTCGAGGGGTTGGCAGAGCAAATCATAGCCGAAGACGAGGGAAAAAGAGCCCAAGACTTAGTATGTGTCAAGTTCCGCTGAAATCTCCACCCTATTCAACATACACGTGCAGGATCTATTAAACATTGCACCAAAAAGGCCAAATTGGGACCTCAAAAGAGAAGTGGAAAAGAAGCTGGCGAGACTAGAAAGGCAGACGCAACAGGCCATCCATACACTTATTCGTTTCGTAACCTCACTCAGTCGTCCCTCACACTCGTGCTTACGTGCAATACTCTAGGTCAACGACTTGCGGCACAGAATGGCCAATCAGACGATCTTGTGGGTGCCATGCAAGCTGCAGCGGACGCTGGCAATGACCCCCCCTCGGACGATGACGAAAACGATTAAGGTTTGTGACAAACGACCTTTCCGTACTTTTGTATTCCAGCGCCTCATTCAACAACATTTGGAAGAAGACGTCAAGTAGGGTATAACATTACACTGCACCGTAATACGCTGTCCATCTCCATCCCAAGAATCCACGTCCACCTTGTACGCTGTTCAATCACCATGTGTCTCCAGCCAAGTCTACATAACGTGACGAGAGTTCAGCATCTGAATGATCCGTTGGTCCTCTGCGTGCCTGGGATCGTGCCCTCTTCTTGGGACACGTGGATCGTAATTCTGTGGTGCCACTGTCGTCTGCAATGAAGGTAGTGTTGTCGACGAATCTG
>WNFR01002177.1_pt1 | contig 20465 bp, 15 predicted proteins | sample 5400221 | NCBI WGS metagenome assembly WNFR01 (sample SAMN13153357, study PRJNA577476) | soil metagenome | isolation source: 40 cm soil under Madrone tree | place: USA:California | collected 2016-06-14 | reverse complement strand
ACATCGCCGCGGCTGATAAAAATCGTGATGATCTGCAAAATCACGATGATGTTGATGATGCGGTAGCTGGTGCCAAAACGCGGATGTGGCTGGCGGAACCAGTCGCTGAGCACGCCGTCTTCGGATACTCGATTGAGCACGCCATTCGAACCGACGATTGCCGTGTTGACCGCGCCCGCAAGAATCACGGCGCCCACCACCACCACGAATGCATGAAAGATCAGCCGTACCAGGAACGGACCAGCGAGATTCATCGCCAGTCCGCCAATTAGATTTTCCAGGAAACCCTGGCGAACGTCGTCCGGGATGATCATCACCGCGAAGAACGAAACCAGCGACGTAAAAACCATGCTGTAAACGAAAATGACCAGCCCGGCTTTCTTTAGGTTGACGAGTTTTGGGCTTTCGATTTCGCGATACACCTGCGCCAGCGATTCTTCTCCGCTCATGGCCAACACGGAATGTCCGAGCGCAATAAAAATCGCGATGATGCCGAACGCGTGCGGAAGCGAACTGTGCGCCAGCCAGCCGAGAGAGCCGGCAGTGAGATGAAGATTACGGGGATAAGGAAACGGCGGAAGCGACGAGTGGCGCAAAGCCACGGTATACACGCACCAGCCGATGAGGATTACCACCATCACCGTCACCAGCTTCATGATGTGCAGCGCTTTTTCGCTTGATTCCGGGATACCTTTGGTATTTTCCCACCAGAAATAAATGGTGACGATGATGGCAAAGCACGAAGCAATGACGTCAATCGAGCGAGGCGAGAGCGGCCCGCTGGTCATATGCGCGTACGGCAGCAGTTCGCTCAGCAATCCGCCGAGATATTGTCCCGCGGATACGCCGCTGATTGGTCCGGTTAAAATGTAGTCGAACATCAACGCTGATACGCTGAACTTGGCCAGCGCTCCGCCGAGTGATTGTTTGACCGCGCGGTAGACTCCACCGCGCACAAACATGCTGCAACTTTCCACGTACACCGCGCGCACGGCGTAGGAAAACAGCATGATCGCCAGGATGAACCAGGGCGCGGTTTTGCCGATGTAGCCTTCCGCTTCACCGCCCGCGTAATACGCCGACGATGCCAGATCATTCAGAACGATTGCAGCCGCCCGCCAGAAAGAAATGAAGGTCAGAAGCGCCGTGGTGGCAACGATGACGCGCGGAATGCCGTTGCCGCGGCGACCGCTTGCCACGGTGCTGTTGCTGGTAGTGCTCATGTAAGGGCTGTTTGAACTCGCAGATTAAAATGCTCGCAAATTTGCTGTACTAAGTCCAGTTTGGCAAGTTGACATCGCAAACTGATTTTCCTTAACTGCAAAAGGTAATTGTGCATCACTTCCTTGCAGCGAGGGAACGGAGCACGCGGATTCAACCCGGACCTGGCGGGGAAGGACAACGGGCTTGCAGCGGACGCTAAGACGACGTCAGTTCAAATCACTTCCGCGCGAAAGCTGTTCAAGCGTGACGCGCGGTTGCTTTCGATTGCACCGGCCATTTTTCTAAAATTGACGCGAATTGCGACTGCATCCCGGTGAGGCTCCAGCCCCATTCCGCGCCTGGGCGTAAAATAAGCGATCGCGGTGTGCCATCGGGAAACGGATTGGGCAACTGCACAAAACAGCCATGCCAACTCAGATCACAAGCCTGCGACATACTCCGGGTGTTTTTTTGCTTCGGCGATTATTTCAGCGCTCGCGGCAAATGGAATCCGCCGAGAGCGGCGGCGTTCAACGCCACATGGGTAAACCTTCCAGGGGCGGGGCTGAAGGAATCCTAACCCGCACCAGGAGACGCCAGCAGAAAAAAAAGAGCCCCGACGCGAATTCATAATGGGCGATGCGAAAGATCAAGCACTTCGTAAGACGAATCAGCTAGCGCGCTGATGCAAGTGATCATGGATGTCCGCGATCTTGTCGTCGAGCGCATTCAGTTTCCGCGCCAGGCCCTGGATTTCCGATTCCGCGCGGCGGTTGACGTCGTAATCGAGTTCACCGCGCAGGCGGTCTTTCGTGTCCTGGCGATTCTGGCTCATCATGATCACCGGCGCCTGAATCGCGGCCAGCATGGATAGAAAAAGATTCAACAAGATGAACGGATACGGATCCCAGGAAGTTTTCCCCATGGCGATACTGAGAGTTGAGTATCCAACCAGGATCGCGAGAAAACTGATAATAAACGTCCACGAGCCGCCGAATCCGGCAACGTGGTCGGCGATTCGTTCGCCGAACGTTGCATCCTTCTCGATCACTTCATTGGGATTACGCATCGCCCGCAGCCGCACTAACTGCTGCGAAGCGTGAAACTGCCGGCCCAGCACCGTGAGCATATCCATACCCGCCATGGGCTTGCGCTCCAACAGAACGGCGATGTCATGGCGATCCACTTCGATGCAGGCCGTTTCCTCGATTGCGGTGGCGTTGGTCTGGTGCGGAGTTTGTTCCAGCATCGAGGCGAAGCCGAAAAATTCGCCGTGGCTCGGTTCATCCACCACCACTTCCTGGTGGTCCTCGTCAACGGTAGTCACGCGGACCGTGCCAGACACCATCACATAGGCGTGGCCTTCGGTGTCGCCGATTTTGTAGATGCGCTGGTGCGGCGCAAATTTTTTCATCTCCACCTGCGAAGCCAGCACCGCGGCTTCCTCGTCATCCAGCAGCGCAAACAGCGGCACGTGTTTCAGTTCCTGAGCATCGCAACCCATGGGCCACCCTCTCCGAAGCGAATTGTTACCAAGAGTGTGCCAGAGAATTGCACCGGCCGCGCCGCCTGACAAGTTAAGATTGCGTGATACGCGCTTTTGCGCTGTTCCAGTCCGGCGGAATTTCCTGCGATTCCACAGTCCACCGCGCGAATTGCGATTTGCCCAGATGCGGCGCAAGTTCCTGCATGACGCGGCTGTGCGGCACTCTGGCGACAAAATCCATCAGCGATTGCTGGTCGCTCCACACCGATAATGTCCAGAACTTCCGCGCCAGCGGCTGCGCCTCGAGCGAGTAGCCGATCAGTCCCGGCGAAGTTCGAAGCTTACGCTGAATTTCAAACGTGCACTGGAAGAATTTCGGGACCGCGCGGAAATGCTTAAGCGGCAAATACGAAATCAACGCCAGATAGCGATTCCCGGCAATCGGTGTCTCCGCCATTTTCCAGGGAATGACTGGCATACCGCCGATTCTAAATCGCCCAGCGGCAAAAACCCAAAGCTTCGCTGGCTTTTGAAACAAGAAAAACGTACCAGCAGTTATTTCGGCTGCGCCGAACATTCGGCGCAGGGGCAGATGGAGCGCAGATGCTCGTAGGAATAAATTCCGGTCGAGTGGCCATCAGAAAAAGAAAATTGTATCGCGTACTGCCCCACCGGCGTTGCGGATTGCGCGCGCGCCTTCGGCTTGAACATCGGCAATACCGGCGACGACGCAAAAGCCGGCGAAGCTTCGCCCAGCGATTCCTTCTTGAGGCGTTCGTCGTTGCAGGTCGCACACGGACAGTTCTCGCGCAAATACGCAAAATCGAAATGGCTGGCATGGCCGTCAGCCCAGGCAATGTCCACACCCGCGCCGCTGCTGACGTGAATTTTCACACTGGCGGGCTTGCGACGTTGATCGATGGGCAGAGGCATGGAAAATATTTCCAGGGATCCGTTTTTAGTCTTTCGAATCTATCTCGCAACAGCTGCCTGGCGGGATTGGATTGCCGTGCGGGCAGGTTTTTGGATGGCCGAGGAATGAGCAGATGCGCTGGTCGAGTTCCGGCGTGATGATGTGCTCGAAGCGACAGGCTTGTACTTGAGCTTCAGCGTCTTCGATGGCGAATGTGTCCGTGAAGAGACGTTCGGCGAGGCGATGACGGCGGACGACATCGCGCGCGCGGCGCGAGCCTGCTTCGGTCAAATGTACTTCGCCTCCGTTCCCGGTGGGGTTACTGGAAATCTCGTTTCCATTCGTGGCAGCGCTAGCGCTCTTATTTCCGTTGAATTCGATAAGCCGTGAATCCGCCATGCGGGCCAGCAACCGGGTTGCAGGCTCGGCGCCAACGATGGGAAGCTGCCCTGCCGGACCTTCGACGCGAAGCAATTCCGGTTGCGCCGGCTTGCCTTCCTCGCCACAAATCCAGATTTGTTCGAGCAGGTGATCCACGCGGATATCGTCGTCGGCCGTCACCGGAGTGCAGCAATCCGCGGTGTCGGCGAGCGGGCAGGCCATCGGATGATTCGGGCCGTGCTGCGCGGTGTCAAAGGAAAGATGCCCGTGTGCAAGCTCGATGCGGCGATCGGCCTGCCGCGCGATGTCCGGATCGTGCGTGACCATCAAAATCGTGTGGCCGGATTTGTGCAAGTCGCGGAAAAGTTCGATGACAATTTTTTCGTTGGTTTCGTCGAGATTTCCGGTCGGCTCGTCAGCCAGAATCAATTTCGGCTGATTGATCAACGCACGCGCAATCGCCACGCGTTGTTGTTCGCCACCGGACAACTGCGACGGAAGATGCGTCAGCCGCTGGCCAAGTCCAACACGCTTCAGCGCTTCCTCCGCCTGCTTCTCATCCGTAACGGAATGGAAATATTGCGCCAGCATTACATTTTCAACGGCGTTCAGATACGGCACCAGATGAAACTGCTGGAAAACGAATCCGATTTTCTCCGCGCGGTAACGGACCAGAGCATTTTCGCTAAGCTTCGCAAGATCGACCTCATCAACGACAACGCTTCCAGCAGTGAGGGTGTCGAGCCCGCCAAGAATGTTGATGAGGGTTGTTTTTCCAGAGCCGGAAGGCCCCATCAGCGCAACCCATTCACCGGAAGCAATGTCGAAAGACACGCCATTCAGCGCTCGCAGCGCGCCGTACTGCTTCACCAGCGCACCTATCACAACCTGAGGCTTATTTGTGTCGCGTCCACTCATCGCAATTTTCCGATCACTGCTCGCTCAACCACTTCAGTCTCCGCCTTGTTCTTCTCTGGGCCCTCTCTGCGTTACAATCCACGCAGTTGCGTGCTATTTAAATTCATTCTTCCCCTCGAAACACCGACCCCGGACGGATTTGCACCAACCGGCGCAGTGGATAAGCCGCGAGAATGGCGACAATCACAGTAAGGGCCACAGAAATAGGATACACGATGAGCCGAGGCTGCGCGGCCACGCCAAACACCGCCTTGCCCAGCCCCATCGAAAGGAGCATTCCCAGGGCGGCGCCGATCAAGCCTCCCGCAAGTCCCAGCAACGCTGCCTCGGCCAGAAACAGACGCAGCACGCGCCGCACCGATCCGCCAATCGCTTTCATCAAGCCAACGTCGTTCTTCCGCTCCATCGCCACGTTGGTCATCGCCGCCATCACGCACAGCGCGGTGAGAATCAGTACCACCGCTACCGTGGCACTGAGGATCCCGGAAATTCTGTTGTAGAGCCGCGCCTCCCCTTCCGTAAATTGCCGTATGGGGCGGACTTCGACATCGGGGAATCTCTTTTGCAGGGCGGCCATAGTCTCGCCCACTTTTTGCGGAGTGCCAGGCACGTATACCTGAATCAGGCTAATTCGATCAGTCAACGACGCCAATCGCTGCACCGCGCTCAACATGGCAAAGACCTGTCCGTCTTCAGGACCGCCCGTCGAAATGGTAACCGCTGCTCGGCACGTAACCTGCTGATCGTTCAAAGTAATCCGAAGCATGGAATTAGAGGTCGTATGTAATCGCGAGGCAACCGCCGTGCCGACAAGACAATTCTTACCGTCCCAAACGGTCCCTCCAGGAGCGAACTTCCAAGATGGGCTGGCCGAATTCGCCAGCCCCAGTGCCTCTGCGCCGACAATAACTACTTTCATCCGGGAAGAAGCATCGTTTGAGACGTCTGCAAGAACATAGAGAAACGGTTGCGGCACAACGCCGTTGTCAATGCTATCGCTAAGGGTTGCAGCATATTTCCATAACTGACGTTGAATCTCGCCGGACATGGTCTCGCCGATCGCAGGAACTTTATCTGCGTTTCGCGGCGTGATGACCACGTTTGATCCAAATGAACGGAATTCAGTGGTGATGCGGCGCCTGGCATCTACCTGAAGATTCAGCAGAGCGGCGGTGATGGCGGCGCCCGCGCCCAGTGCTAGCAGAATCACAAAGAGGCGGCCGCGGTTGGCGAAGACCGAGCGGCGCAGGACGCGCCAGAACATGCTGCGATTGGCGGAGCGGCGGTCAGGCACGAGAACGTCCCGGAAAAAATGCAAAGCAGCGAACTGAAGGTCGGCCACCACACAAAGCGCGAGGATGGTTGCCATCGTGGTGGCCGGCGTTTAGACCGGTACTTTTCTCGCCCGGTATATCGGCAAAGCGCATCATTCGCCTCGCAGGATCGGCGCAGGAGCGAAGCGCGCGGCACGGCGAAGCGGCAGTGCGCTGCCGAGCAGCGTGACGCCAGCGGCAAGAACGAGGATTACTCCGAGAACGAGCAGTGACGGCTCAGGTGGCACCCCAAAAATTTTCGTACCAAGAAAACGCGCCAGCAGCAGTCCCAGTGCATAGCCGATCGAGCCACCCACAAATGCAAGAAGAAGCTGTTCCGCGGCAAGCAACCAGCCAACAGTCCCGGATCCCGCTCCCAGCGCTTTCATCAAGCCAATTTCCGTGCGGCGTTCGATAACAGAGGCCGCGGAAGATGCGCCGACAGCAAGCGCGGCGGCGAGCAGCGAAGTAAACGTCACCAGCCAGAGCAGCGTACGCACGCGGGTCAGAATTTTTCCTTCACCATCGGCGACGCGGCGAATCACGCGCACATCCGATCCCGGCAAAACCTGCTTGAGCGAATACGCAATCGAAGAAACATATGGCGAGCACGACCACCGCTCCAGCTCGTCGGGCTTCATCGTCCGTGGATCGCGTCGTGCAAAATCATCTTCAGGCTTGGTCAGGGCCGAGACATACAGCTTGCGGTATTTGCCGTTATTCCTAGATATCTCTTGAGCCTGCTTCAAGGAGGTCACAATGGCGTCGTCTTCTTTATCCCCGGTGTTTAGAATTCCTGTGATTCGCAACGCCACAAACATCTGCACCATTTTTGCAGGGTCGGGCACGTTTACGCTAATCTCATCACCAATTCCCAGGTTTAAGCGCTTCGCAGCCTCAAAGCCGACGACACACTCGGGATTGTTTTCGTCGAACCAGCGGCCATCCACTTTCCACCACGAATTGGTTCGGTCGATTCCGGTCGTGAAGATAGTGCCGTCGCTAAGTGCTAAGGGATGTGCCACCCACGTCCCGATCAAAGTAGCCTCGGATCTATGTTCAAGTTCCCTTGTGCTGTCGTTCCATTTCGCGGTCTCCGCCGTAAACTGAAATTCCGGTGCGAAAGCGGTGATGTTGTTGTGCCAGAAGACCGATTTGATCTTGGGCAGGTCAGATTCGGGGAGATAGGCGCCGGAATTTGCAGGGCGAAAGTCCACGCCGCCAATTTCAAGTGGAAGGGAATCGGCTTCGGGAGTCACCACTAAATTTGCGCCGAGCGATTTAAATTCCTCTGAAAGGCGATCACCAACATCGAGCGAAACACTGAGCGCTGCAGTCGCCACCGCCATGCCCAGCGAAAGCGCCGCAGCCGTCAGAAGTTTGCGGCGCGGGCGGCGCGTGAAGTTATCGGCGATGAGGCGGAAAAACATGATAGTGACTAGCGACTCGTGACCGGTGATTCGCTTAGCACAGCCACTCCTGGCTGTGCGCCCAAGTCCCACGCGCCTGGCTGCAGACAAATAATCTCGCCGGCGGTTGTGGTACCGGTTTCAGCATTCGTCACTTCGGCACTTCCGTCCAGGACTTCATGATGGCGCTGACATTGACGACGATATCGGAGCCGTCTACGCTGAACGGCACGCCGATGGGATTGCAGCCGCCCGATTCGCCGACGGTGGGGACATAAATTGCCGCACCGCAGTGGCGGCAAATAACATTCTGCCCGTCCTGGCGGTAGCCTTCCGCGCCGCAAATCCGACAAGCATCCAGCGCAACGCCCCATCCTTGCGGCTTCTTGATGACGACGAATCGAAAAGCCTGATCGCCAGCCGCCGCGTTCGAAACATGAACCGTGAACAGATGGAGATTCCCGTCCTGCACTTCGCTGAGCGGCACGCGGAGTTCATCGTGCGATCGACCGGAGGCGGCAATCGTCTCCGCCGATGGCGGCGCGGAGTTTGCGCGCACGTAAATAAAATCGGCGGTGAGCACCAGGATCACCGCCAGGCACGCGGAGGCCGCGGCGATCATCCAATTTCTCTGGCGGCGCTGCTGCGAACCCAGCAGCCGTTTTTCCGCTTCCGTGGCGGTTGCAGTCTCAGCCATCTTCGCGTGCGACGCCGTAAGCCATTCGCGCAGAATCAACAGCACCGCTGCGCCAAAAATAAATACAAAAAAGAAAATCTCGTTGCGCACGATCGGCCCGATCAGCGCCATTTCCTGCTTGCCAGAAGGCAGCCACTGCGCTTCGCTAAGCTCGTGCAATCCGGTTAAGGCAAGCTGCGCTGCAACCAGCCACAAAATAATTGTGGTAGCAGCAAAAAAACGATGCAGCGGAACCTTCAGCGTACCTTTGAAGAAAAAGACTCCGACAGCAACCGCGGCGGCAATCCCCAGGATGGTGCCGATCCAAGTCTGGATGCCTTCGCTTGAGAGTTCCACCGCACGCAAAATCAGCGCAAGCTCGGCGCCCTCGCGCACCACCATCAGAAAAACAAAAAGAAAAATTCCCCATCCAGCGGCCGAACCGGCGCGCACCGCATAATTCTCAATTTTTTCCTCAATATGTTTTCGCAGATGCCGCGCAACGCGGTTCATCCAAAGGATCATCGAAATGACGAAGACCGCGGCCAGCAGCAGCAGCAGGCCTTCGAACCCGTCTTCGCTGATTTGCCAGCGATCGAGGGCCACGGCTACGGCGAGGCTGAGCGCGCCAGCCAGCGCCACGCCGGCCCAGACAAAGCGTGTGAGACTCGAACGCCCAGTGCGGGCAAGATAGACTAGTATGATGCCTACAACCAGCGCGGCTTCGACGCCTTCACGGAGCGAGATGAGGAAAGCAGAGAGCACAGGAGATCCAATCGGAAGTTTCCAGGTAGTGACGTATAGTTGCGATGCCTACTTGTAAATGAGTTGCAACTACAATTCCAAGTTTACCGCTTGGGCCTTAGCGAGTCAATCGGACTAATCTAGTCCTATTTCTTCGCGATAGAATACACGAGCTTTATGAAAATTGCAGATTCACGACAGGAGTGGACGACCGCGGCCGGTGCGGCAGGGCGGCTGGAACGCGTGTTTTGCGTGATCGCCCTGGGCTTGCTCGTGGCAACGTCGGCTTTAGGCCAAACTGAAAATAAATCGTTAGTCGGCAGGGACGCGAAAGAAGATATCAGGCAGGCGCAACAGCTGGCCGACCGGGGCGACAAGGCATTTGCCGCGGGCAAGCTGAATGAAGCGCTGGCTGAATACGAGCAGGCGGTGAAGCGCGCTCCCGGAGATGCAGGGATTGTGCGTAGAGCGGCGGCGGTACGCGCAGAAGTGGTGCAAAAACTGGTAGACCAGGCGGAAACCGATGCGCTGGACGGGTTCGTTAGGAGCGCCACGGACTTGATGTACGAAGCGCTGAAGATTGATCCGGGAAACACCATCGTGGCGGAGCGCTTGGCGCAGATGAAGCAGATGAAGGAATATCTGCCCCGCGGAGATAAAGAAGATTACGAGCTGAAAGGAACCTCGGCGCTGAAGCCGCAACCGGGCAAGAAGGCCATCAATGTGCGAGGAGACGCAAAAAGCGCGTACGAACAGGTGGCGGGGATGTTCGGGATCACGGCGGCGTTTGATCCGGATCTTACATCGAAGAATATCAGGCTGCGCGTAAACGACGTGGACTTCTACACCGCGATGCAATTGCTGGGCGCGGAATCAAAAACATTTTACCGGGTAGTGAATTCCACGCTGGTGTTTGTGGCCGAGGACACCATTGCAAAGCGCAAGGAGTTTACCGAGGAAGTGGAGCAGACATTCCGGCTGGACAATACCGTGGCGCCGGAAGATATCACGGAGATGGTCCGGGTGATCCGTGAAATCACGAATTCAACCCGCATTACCACGGACACCGCCAACCACAGTCTGACGGTGCGGGAAAGTGCGGACAAAGTGGCGCTGGCCGGGCAGCTGATCAGGGACCTGGAACAATCGCGCCGGGACGTGATGCTGGATATCGAGCTGCTGGAAGTGGACCGAAACACGGCGAGGACGCTGGGCATAACGCCGCCGTCGAATGTGCAGGCGTTCCCGCTAAGTACGAAGGAAGTCGCGCAACTGGAGCAGGCCACCGACATTGCGAATTTGTTGACATTGGTAGCGCAGGTTTTTTCGGCCAATGGAATTACCGCGAGTCCCACAGATGTTTTGCCGGTGGGGGGAGGAAAGAGCACGTTTTTGCTGACGATGCCGAGCGCGTCCGCGACATTTTCCAACGCGCTGTCACTGGTAAAGAGCGGGCGGCAAATCCTGATGCGGGCGCAAGAAGGAAAGGCGGCGACATTTTTTGTGGGGCAACGATTCCCGGTGACTTTGTCGCTGTTGTCGACGAGCCTGGGTGGAGCGACGATTGGCACCGCAGTTTCCTCGACAGTATTTGCGCGAACGGATTTCGCTGTTGGCAACGCCCCGGTGGCAGTTGTGGCTCAGGATTTTAACAACGATGCGCTGCTGGACCTGGCCGTGGTGAATCAAGCGGACAGCTCAATTTCCATTTTGCTCAGCAACAATAATGGAAATTTCACCGCGACCACGGGATCGCCGATCAAACTGGGCACGAACGAGCAGCAGCCGTCGGCAATCGCTTCCAAGATCTTTCGTCTGACCGACGCGACTCACCTGGTACAACCCGCGGACCTGGTGATCGCCAACAGCGGATCGAACACGGTGAGCGTGCTGTTAGGCAGCGAAAATTTCGACGGCACCTTTACGGAGGCGACTGGTTCACCGTTCGCTGTGGGAATAAAACCGACCGGAGTGGTGATTGCGGATTTCAACGGCGACGGATTTCTAGATTTTGCAGTGGTCAACCAGGGAGACAACACCATTTCGGTTTTTCAGGGCGACGGGCAGGGCGGGTTCACTCCGTTTCCAAAATCTCCATTCGCGTTGCCAACCACGGAAAAGGGGCCAATTGCCGTGTTGTCTGGCACTTTTGACAATTCCGGCAAACCCGAGATTGCCGTGCTGAACGCAGCGACACAGAATATCGGAGTTTTTCAAGCCACGGGTGACAGCACATTTAACGGAACGTTCGCGGAATTGAGTGGATCGCCAGTCGCAACGGGGACTGATCCAGTAGCGTTTGCTGTGGGCGATTTGAATGCCGATGGCTTTGAGGATTTCGCGGTGGTGAATCAATCGCAAAATGAAGTGACGGTGCTGCTCAATGACACGACGGGCGTGTTTACGGCGGCTGCGGGATCGCCTCTAGCGACAGCGGCAACACCGGCAGGCGTGGCGATTGCGGACTTCACCAACGATGGAATCGGAGACATTGCGGTGACTAATAATGGAGCGAGCACGCTCGGAGTTTATGCGGGCCTGGGCTCGGGACAATTTTCAGCGCGAATTGAACTGAGCACGCCACCGGGTCCGCTGGCATTGACGACTGCTGTGCTCACCTCCAGCGGCTTGCCGGACGCAATTCTGACGGCCAGCTCCGGAACCAGTAATTTTGTCACCGTGCTCCTGGATCCGGCGAGTTTCGCAGCGGGGGCTGGATCGCTACAAACTCCCTATCCAGGATCGGAATACATAGATCTGGGAATCAAGGTGAAGGCCACGCCGTCGGTTCATGAAGATGATGAGGTGACATTGCAACTGGAGTTCGAGATTCGTGCGCTTGCGGGGAACAACGTCAATGGGATCCCGATTATCACCAACCGCACGGTATCACAAACGGTTCGGCTGAAAGAAGGCGAGCCTTCGATTGTGGCGGGGCTGCTGGACAACGAAGAGACAAAATCCCTGAGCGGGATTCCGGGCTTAGCGAATCTGCCCGGCTTGGGTTATGCGTTCGGTCAGCGTAATAAGACGTTGACTGACACCGAACTGTTGATCGTAGTGACGCCGCGGCGGATGAGCGACCGCGTGAGGACGTCATCGGTCAAGTACCCTGGACGCGGCGGAACAAGCAGCTCAGGCGCCCCGGCTCCGGCGCCAGCTCCGGCTCCTCCAGAGCCATAACCACGATGTAGTAGTTCCCCTCCGTGAATCTTGCGTAGCGGCATTCGAGAAACAACTTCCATCGTTCGCTTCTTTGCGACTATCGTTGCATATCGTTCGCTTTATCCTTTCGGCACAAGTTATGGATTGCAAGGAGAAACAGACATGACTCAAGCAGTCGTGCGGAAGATTGCCACGGGAGCAGCGCTTTTGCTGATGTGCATGAGCGCATGGATGAACAGCGCGCGGGCCGGGCAGGGCGGTAGGGCGGCGGGCTATGCAGAAGCGGAGCGTGCAGTCACCAAGCTGGAACAGGAATGGTTTGCGATTCAGCAGGCGAATGATTGGGCAAAACTTTCGAAAATGATTTCTGACGATTTTGTGATTGTGGATTCGGATGGAAGTTTGGGAAATAAAGAGTCGATGGTGGCAGGATACAAAGAGGAGGCCCCGCGAGTGTTGAGTTTGAAGATGCAGGTGCTGGTGGCACATGCGGTGGCGCCTAACGCGGTGATCGCCAGTGGCCTGGACGACATCACCACAAAGGGCAGCCATGGCGCCCCGAAGCACCGCTACGAGCGATTCATCGATACCTGGATTCTTCGCGACGGGCGCTGGCTGTGTGTAGCAGAACAGATTACGCTGGCGCAACCGGATAAGAAATAACCGTACAAAGTACAAAGGTATGAGAGTACAAGGACCTAGACAAATACCGTCCAGACACTCGCTTCAGCCCCATGTGATGCAGATTCTCCTACCTGACAAAGTGCTTCAGTCAAGGCTTCTCTTCCTGGTAGCCGCTCTTTGAGCGTGGTCTTCGTGCCTCGATGCTATTTATGGGAGCGCGCCAATCACCAGGCAAGTGCGCTCCGGCGTCGAAGAGCGCTCAAACAGTGTTAGACTTCGGTTACGTAAGATTTTCCCATGTCAGGCGATTTTTCATCCTCGATGATCCGCTTCGGTACGTTTGAGCTCAACCTTCAGAGCGGGGAACTGCGTCAGCGGGGACAAAAAGTAAAGCTCCAGGAACAGCCGCTGCAGGTCTTGGCGGCGCTGCTGGAACGACCTGGAGAGATCGTTACCCGAGAAGCATTACGCAGCAAGCTGTGGCCGGCGGACACCTTTGTCGATTTTGATCATAGTCTGAATGCAGCCATCAAGAGGTTGCGCGATGCATTGGGCGAATCGGCGGACGCTCCGGTTTTCATCGAGACACTGGCGCGACGTGGGTATCGCTTCGTTGGCCCGGTCAATGGCACTTCTTCTGCTGCAGTCGTAAGCGAATCCACGGCAACGCCGCGGGCCAGGCAATCGTTTTGGTTGAGTCGACGACGGGCCGTCGCCTGCCTGGCACCGATTGTAATTGCGCTACTGGTTTGGGCCATGTGGCGGCTGCCCTTTCGGCGCCCGGATATCACTGAAGGTAAGTTAACCTCGAACTCATCGGAAAATCCTGTAAGCAGCGCGAGCATCTCGCCTGACGGCAAATACCTGGCCTACGCGGATAATACTGGCATCTATCTGAAAGTGATTCACACTGGCGAAACTCTTCCGGTTGGATTGCCGAGCAATTTTTCTGCGCGAGTGGACGATTGGTTCCCGGATGGATCTCATTTCCTCGTCGCCCGAAAGGAGTCAGGGAAACTGAGCCTGTGGAGCATCTCAGTCTTCGGAGGCTCACCTCGTCCCCTGGCGGATGATGCTTCGGCAGGCGCAGTGTCTCCGGATGGCGCGCACGTCGCCTTCCTTCGCGCTGCTTTGACCTATGATGGTTCGCTGGGCCGTGAAATCTGGATCATGCGTTCCGACGGAACAAGTCCGATAAAGGTCGCAGCCGATAAGGGTTGGGTGGTGGGAACGCCGACATGGTCTCCGGACGGGAGGCGAATCGCTTACGTCAGAACCGAATTGACGTTTAACGCGCCGACACGCTCGGTCGAGTTGAATGAATGGGAGAGCGCAAAGGTTCACACGCTATTTTCAGAAAATCATTTAACTCCCGCGCTGCTTTGGCTACCCGACGGCCGCCTGATTTACGCCATTGACACCGAAGGAATCGCAGGACGGGCAGACTCAAGCGTGTGGGCAGTGACGCTGTCGCCAGACGGAAAGATTTCCGGCAATCCTCAACACCTAACGCAAGGGATGGGCACGATAAGTCAATTCACTGGAAGTGCCGACGGAAAGATGCTGGCCTCGCTGAGAGAGCATTGGTCGCCGAGCATTTACATCGGTACGCTGGCAGCGAACGGAACGACGTTGTCCGCGCACAGGCGGCTGACACTGGAGGAGAGTGCAAGCATTCCGACGGCCTGGACTCCGGACAGCACGGCGATCTTGTTCGAATCGGATCGAAACGGTAGTTCAGAAATTTTCAAACAGGCCACGGATCAGCCATTGGCAGAGAGACTGGCGACGTCACCAGAGCAGCTCTCGCAACCCAGAGTAACGCCTGACGCTTCAGAAATCTTGTATGTCTCGACTCCGCAAACTGCCGGACCGGAAACGGTTTCGTCTATTTTCGCCATTCCTATACTTGGCGGAACTCCTCGATTGGTTCTGAGAGACGTGAGCATCTTCGCGGTGCAGTGTGCGCGCTTGCCATCGACGGTCTGCCTGTATAGCAATTCGAAGGGAAATATCCGGGAGACTATTCGTTTCGATGTGCGAAGCGGCAAAACGATAGGCCCTGCGCAAATAGATCCCGAGGGCTTTTGGAGCTTGTCTCCTGATGGATCGCAACGAGCCTTCGTCGCTGTTGGTTCCGACCAGGAAACGATCCGCTTTCGGTCCACGTCGTCGGACAAAACGCGTGACCTGGTTGTAAAAGGGTGGAAGGGATTGATGCACATCGACTGGTCCGCAGACGGAAACAGCCTGCTGGTCGGTTGGCACAATCAGGCCCGGGAAAGTGCATTACTGAAAGTGACACTCGACGGCAAAGCTTCAGTTTTGCATCGTTCCAACGATTTCATCGGGTACGCAATTCCATCTCCCGATGGAGGCTCGCTGGCCGTACTCGAAGTCAGTCCCATCAAGAACGTATGGCAGATAAAGGGTCTTTGATGCTGCTGCTTTCCCGAAGAACGCCTGAGAGTCTCTCTAGCGCGTAAGCACTGCGCAAAGTCCTGAAGAATTCGCTACCGTCAAGTGACCTTCTTGGCGCAGATCGCTTCTAGAGATTCAGGCGGACTGAAGAAACTCGGTTCTATATTTTACGGCGAGAGCAGCGGCTTTGGCTCTGAATTCCGCTTGGGCTTTCTCGTCAAGTTTGGGCGGGGCGGCGGTGCGGTTGGCGACGGGAATGCCTGCCAGCGCGAAAAACTCTTCCTGGCCCGCGGGAGAGCAAATGCAGAGCAGACGCGCCGGTTGGACGCCGGCGTTGCGAAATTGGTGTGGTGCGTTGGCGGGTATGTTGATGGTCTTGCCCGCGGCTACAACGGATTTTGAATCGTCCGGCAGTGTCCTTGCCGCTTAAAAGTATAGTGTAGGTGTCTCCTACCAAACCGATGTGCGGCAGGGTGGGATCGTCTGCTTTGCTCAAGGTGAGATAGCGTTGGGGATCATCGGACGGAATCGAAGTAGCAGACTGATCCGCTCGGTGTGGACTATTGCTCACTGTTTTTCTCCTGCAATGAAAGTATAGGACGCCCTACGTGCGCCCTTTCTCAAATCAGCATCAAGAGTAAGTAACTAGCGTTGAGAGGCCCAGGCCAAGCCGTCGGGTTGGGAGCCGGCGTCGATGTGGGCGGTGACTTGGAGGGTTTTCAGGTCGATGGCGACTACGTAGTTGTCTGGGGTGCAGGCCACGAAGGCGCGGGAATTGTCGGGTTGCATCTGAATGCCGGCGGCACCATGGCCTACGGGGATGCGCTTGACTTCTTTGCGCGTGGCGGCGTCGAAGACCACTACATCTGGGCCGGATAACGTGGAGATGAAAACTTGTTTGCCGTCTGGAGTGAATTTGAGGCGGTTGGCTCCGCGGACATTGGCCGATAGAGTTTGCAATAATTTTTTCCGGGCGAAATCGATGATGGCGATGGAACCGTCGTGGGCGTTGGCGGTCCAGATTTCTTCGCGGTTGGGTGAGACGTCAAAGCCTTCCGAGCCTTCACCCACCTTGACGACGGTTTGGCTCCAGTCTTCGCGAGGCGGGCCGGGTGGCGGCGGGCCGTTGGGAGCGCGCATGGCGGATCTTTCCATGATGCTGACGGTGCCGGAGTTGACGTTGGTGGTGACGATGCGTTTGGCGTCTGGGGAAACGTAAATCATGTGGGTGCGGTTTTGCCCAGTGCCGAGGATCCAATCGACTTTTTGTGTGGCGGGATCGTAGCTGGCAACGGCTTGGGCGGCTTCGGCGGTGAACCAGACTTTGCCGCCGACAAAGTCGAGACCGTGTGGACCGCGCAGTGCGCCGAGGTCGATCGAGTTCAGCGGCGTTTGCAGGGCCACATCCACGACGGTAAGAGTGTTGTAAGCACCGCCACCATAGTTTGAAACGTATGCGGTATTGCCGTCGGAGGAGGCAATCACTTCGTGGGGGTCATTGCCGACAGGAATTTTGGCTACGATTTTGAGCGTTGCGGGGTCCACGATGGCCACGGTGTGATCCTGTTTGGAAAGGATGAGCAGCGATTCTCGGGGCGTGGTTTGGGCGAGAAGGGCGGCGGAGAGGGCCAGGGTAACGAGAACGAAAGTTACGATACTAGCTGCAAGCTTGGCGGACATGGAGGCCTCGTGCGATCCGGGCGGGAACGCATTGAATTTAGCACGCAACAAAAGAAGGAGGAAAGGACAACACCGAGACCCAGAGAGCGCAGAGGAGCGCGTCTTGCTGCGCCGACTCAGGGTAAGGGATCGAAGACGACTACGGGCTGGTAGGTGCGGGGGACTACGGCTTCGGCTATGGCGATTAGTTTTTGTTCCTGGTTGAAGACGCGCAGGCGTGGCGGGCGTGGCGCCCCGGAATCGAGTTGCGTCGTAGCGCCTGGAGGTGGTTCGGTGCGGCCGGGCTGGAGTTGCGAGAGTGTGATGGTGAATTTGGAGCCGTGCCGAACGCGTTTTTCTACTACCGGGAGAACGGTGACGCTGGGGAAATTGGGGAGCAGATGTTCAAGCTTGACGATGCAGGATGCAAATCTTCCGTTGCCTGCGGCTTCGGCTAACTCTTCCAGCTTGAGTGCTTGTTCAAGAGAAAATTCGCCTACGGCGGTGCGGGAGATTTCGGTAAGGTGCGCGCCGCAGCCTAACTTTTCTCCCATTTCGTGGGCCAGCGAGCGGATGTAGGTGCCGGAGGAACATTCGATGACGAAGCGTGCGAGGTAGCCCTCGATTTCTACCAGGCGGTATTCGAAAACCTCTACTTCGACCGGTTTCAATTCCACTGGGAGATTTTTTCTGGCTAGTTCATAAGCGGGGCGGCCGTGAATTTTTTTGGCGGAATAGATGGGCGGCATCTGCGCGAAGGGGCCGACGCGTTCGTTGGCTAGTTTTTCGAGCGTGGCGCGATCCAGAACGGGAGGATTGTCTGGAGATTGCGCCTGGCCTTCGGAGTCGTAAGTGTCGGTGGCGAAGCCGAAACGGTAACCGGCGGTGTAGCGTTTGCGGCGCCCCGTATAAAACTGGACGAAGCGGGTGGCGCGTCCGAGAAGAAGAACGAGCACGCCGGTCGCTAGCGGATCGAGCGTGCCGAGGTGGCCGATCTGGCGGAATCCGGCGAGATGGCGGACCGCGTCAACGATGTCATGCGAGGTTTTGCCTTGCGGCTTGTCAATGACCAGCGCGCCGTCGAAGGGGGCGGGTTGTGGTTTGCGGGGCATGGAGGGATTAGTGACCCTTGAATTGTGACTGGTGACTGGTGGCGCGCGATCGATACGCGAGCTGCGCACGTTCGGAATTGAAAATCGTAAGCGGAAAATTCAAAGGTGCGAGAAAGATGTTGTCGCACGAGCCAGCAGACGAACAAGTCATGATGTGGGCGGCGAATCCTTCTTCATTTCTTTGAGGATTTGGTCGATGCGCTCGGTGTATTCCTGGGAATTGTCGAGAGAAAAGTGCAATTCGGGAACGCGGCGGAGCTGCAGGCGTTCGACAATTTCGTGACGGATGAAATTGGCGGCATGTTCGAGAGCTTTGATGGCGCCTTTTTGTTCGGCTTGGGTGCCGCGTGCGCCGACCAGGACGCGGGCGTGGCGCATGTCTTGCGCGATGAGGACTTGATTGACGACGACCGAGATTTCCAGGCGCGGGTCTTTTAGTTCGCCGGCGAGCATGGCGTTGATTTCGTGGGCGATTTCCTCGCCGATACGTTCGTGACGGTGGCTGACGGTAGTCATGGTTGCCTGCGCGAGGGCGCGGACATAAACATTATGAATTGTTTTTTAGCGTAATGGAAATGCAAGTACAAGGGGCGGAGAAAAATCTTGGTTAGGACACCTCTCGAAGCCCGCAATAGAAAGACACTCGTGGGTTAAAGGCAGATTCACAAACACCGGTCTGACGACGGCCGCTACCACGGCGACGCGAGGATCGTGGCGCGGATGCGCTTACCTTACAGGAAGTCTACAGAGTGATCTACCAGGACTCGGCCCAGGATGCGGTGGGATTCGGCCAGGACGTGTTGCAGCGATTCTTCTACGTGCTGTTGGGCGTTGGAGAGTGTGACGATGCCGATGGTGGAGGATTGCCAGACATCGTGGAAATCGAGTTCGGCGATGGCGATATTGAATTTGCGGCGGAGGCGGTCTTTGAGGCTGCGGAGGATTTGGCGCTTGTCCTTGAGGGAGCGAGCGTCGGGGATGTGGAGTTCGAGAGTGAGGAGGCCTACGGGCATTCAAAAAAGTACAACGCACAAAGGTACAAAGTACAAGTGCAGCAGCGAGCAAGCCGCTCTTGACTCGTGCCCCGCACTTGCGGAAGCGAACTTTAACGGCGGGCGGCGGTGCCGGCTTGGGCGGCGGCTTCAGCGCCGCTAAGTTTTTGGACGCTGAAGGCTTCCAGTATGTCGCCGATCTTTACGTCGTTGAAATTGGAGATGCCTACGCCGCACTCAAAGCCGGTACGAACTTCGCTGGCGTCATCCTTGAAGCGCTTCAAAGAGCTGAGCTTGGAGGTGTTAATTACAACGCCGTCACGAACCACGCGAATTTGCGCGTTGCGGTTGAGAACGCCGTCGGTTACATAGCAGCCGGCGATGGTGCCGGCGCCCTTGACGCGGAAAGTGTTGCGCACCTCCGCGCGGCCGAGATAGGCCTCCTGGAAGACGGGCTCAAGCAGGCCTTCCATGGCTTTTTTAATTTCGTCAGAAACTTCGTAAATAATTTTGTGGGTGCGAATATCCACGCCCTCTTGCTGCGCGAGGTCGGCAGCTTTACGTTCAGGGCGAACTCCGAAAGCGATGATGATGGCGCCGGATGCAGAAGCGAGCAGCACGTCGTTTTCGCTGACCGCGCCTACACCTGAGCCGATGATCTTGAGTTTGACCTGATCGGTGGAAAGTTTCGGCAGCATTTCGCTGAGTACTTCAACCGAACCCTGCACGTCGCCCTTGATGACCACGCCGAGTTCCTTCACTTCGCCGGTCTTCAACTGTTCGTGGAGCTGATCGAGAGTGATGCGCCCGCCGGCGCTGGCGCGGAGTTGGGCGTCGCGCTGTTTGCCCTGGCGATAATCCACGATGTGGCGAGCTTTGGCTTCGTCGGTGACCTGGAAGTGGTCGCCTGCTTCGGGCACGCCTTGCAAGCCGAGAACTTCAACGGGAGTGGACGGACCAGCTTCTTTTATGGAGCGGCCGTGATCGTCGAAGAGAGCACGCACTTTGCCGAAAACCGCGCCGCAGATGAAGAAGTCACTGGCCTTGAGCGTGCCGTTTTGAATCAGGATGGTGGCGACGGGGCCGCGACCCTTGTCCACGCGGGATTCGAGAACGGTGCCGCTGCCCGGAGCGTCGGGATTAGCTTTGAGTTCGCGCAAATCGGCGACGAGTAAAATAATTTCGAGCAAGCGATCCAGACCTTTTTTCTGTTTGGCGGATACTTCGACGAATTCTGTGTCGCCGCCCCATTCCGCGGGCATCAGTCCGAGATCGCTGAGCTGGCGCTTGACGCGCTCCGGCTGCGCCTCGGGCTTGTCGATTTTGTTGATGGCCACGATGATGGGAACATTGGCGGCCTTGGCGTGGTCGATGGCTTCCTTGGTTTGCGGCATGACACCATCGTCGGCGGCTACGACGAGAACCACGATGTCCGTAACTTTAGCTCCG
>WNFR01004798.1_pt1 | contig 20471 bp, 18 predicted proteins | sample 5400221 | NCBI WGS metagenome assembly WNFR01 (sample SAMN13153357, study PRJNA577476) | soil metagenome | isolation source: 40 cm soil under Madrone tree | place: USA:California | collected 2016-06-14 | reverse complement strand
CGAATGTATTTGTCGAAAGTGATTTCGTTCCGAGCGCTGGTCCGGTTATTGGCGGGATAATAGCTTGTGGCAGCAAGGCGCCGAAAATGTTGTTGGTGCTGGCCCGGTTCTCTTGCCACAACAGATCGAGTCGCGGCAAATAAGCGGTCTGTCCTAAGTCGATTTCTTCGCTGGCAGCCTGAGCTTGAGCCTTCGCGACACGAATAGCTGGATAGTTAACTTCGGCGAGGTCTACCGCCGCGTCGAGTGTCAATGTCTGCGGCGGTGCTTGTTGTGCGAAAGCAAGAGCCGAGTGAGTAAGATACAAGAAGCAGCAACAAGCAAACCGTACGAGAATGGCCTTCCTCAATCTACTGCTCCAATCTGTCGGAAGCTCACTTGCCTGATACCGTTATCTCGAAGCGCCTTTATCCCTGGGTTAACCTCATTGGCGATCAACACGAAGTCACACCGGTGATTGCAGCTTTGGCTCCGCCTGTCGGCTGGAAGTTGATCGCTTGCGCCACGCCCACTGAAGGAGTGATGGCTGGCCCCTAGTATCAAGCATTGTCGGTCCGTCATCGATCTCATCAGCGCGCGATGCTGTACTGATAGACGCCACTATTTACTTTTCCCCTCTGGCCCTCAGCTGGAATATATCCCGGTGGACTTTAGTGATGCGGGCCAGGAAGACTCTTTCTCAATGTTGCGCAAAAGTGCTCAATCTTGCGGCGTTGAGGATTAACATTGTGTGAAGATGCGTTGATAGGGAAGCGCCACCTTAGAGGTTTGAAATCCTGACAGACCAGCCGTTTCGATCGTGACTTGATCCTAAATCGCGGATCGACTTGTCAGAACTACTCAGGCAGATAACTCCTATTCCGGCGAACCATTACCGACATTAACCTATAAGCGTAACTTGAAGTCGATTTGAGATTTGGCAGGATTGAGGCTTACCCAAGCGTTGCTTTGACAGCATTCAAAAGGGCTTTATTAGAGAAAGGTTTTTCCAATATAGAATCGACACCTAGCCTCTCAGCTATGTAGAGATAGTTCGAGCCCGACATTGCTATGATCTTGAGGTTGGGGTCGCTTTTTCGCATTTTCGTGATCAATTCGATTCCCTCTCTGTCCGGCATTACAATATCGGTCAAAATCAGATCCGGTGGAGAACGTGCATAGCTCCGGAGAGCCTCTTTCCCATTGCTCGCCTCCTGTATCTCATAGCCTTCATTTTCCAATACCCCTTTTGAGCAGTTCTCGAACGCGTTCTTCATCTTCAACCTGTAGAATTTTTGTCATAGCGGTCTCTATATAGAAACACTTGGTAGTCCAAAGAAACAGAGACGGGTCTCAGCTGCCTCGCTAACTCGTCAGCTGCTTGCTTTTAGTCGTAAACAGGTCCTGCAACCGCGGGTGTTTGCTCTTAATGCGGTCGTAGCCGATTTAGAAAAAATGCTGCGGAGGATGATTGGGGAGGATATTGAGTTTAGAACCAACTTGAGAGCCGGGATTGGAAACGTAAAGGCTGACCCGGGCCAGATAGAGCAGGTGATCATGAACCTGGTGGTGAACGCACGCGATGCCATGCCGTCCGGGGGTAAATTGATAATTGAAACAAATGATGTGGAGTTAGACGAGAACTACACAGGCCAGCACGTCTCTGCGATACCCGGGCCTTATGTTCTATTGGCTGTCAGCGATACCGGAACCGGAATCGACGAACGAACTAGAAAGCACATCTTTGAGCCTTTCTTCACTACCAAGGAGAGTGGAAAAGGGACGGGACTGGGATTGTCTATGGTCTATGGAATTGTGAAACAGTCTGGAGGAAACATTTGGGTTTACAGTGAAACCGGTAAAGGAACCACCTTTAAGATCTATTTGCCTCGCGTTCGTGAGCCAGCCGAAGACTTCAAGCAGGCCGCAACGGCCATTCATCTGCCTAAGGCAAGTGAAACAATCCTCCTGGTTGAAGACGCAGAGATGGTTCGAAACCTCGCAAAAGAGGTATTGGAAACGAGTGGTTACAGCGTACTAGCTGCCGCGAACGGAAGAGAGGGACTTCTAATCTGCGAACAGTCTCGGCAGCCGATTCACCTACTGCTCACCGATGTTGTAATGCCTGAGATGAGCGGACCGGACTTAGTGAATAGGATCGAACACTTGTATCCTCAGATGCGAGTACTTTACATGTCGGGCTACACGGAGGACACAATTGTCCACCATGGAGTGCTCCAGGAAGGAATTAACTTCATAGAGAAACCGTTCACTCCTGATTCGCTAGCCTTGAAAGTGCGGGAAGTTCTGGAAGCGTGACAACACGTTATTGTCGATCCTACTTCTTCTTCGATGAGGATTTCTTGCGCGGCACTTTAGCACCCGCCTTTCGCGCCTCTGACAGTCCAATCGCGATCGCCTGTTTCTTGCTCGTTACTTTCTTGCCGGATCGACCACTCTTCAGGGTACCCTTTTTCTTTTCGTGCATAGCCTTCTCGACTTTTTCAGATGCCTTTTTACCGTACTGGGCCATGTTTGTTCCTCCTCGAATCGTTTATATCGCCTTTACCTGGACCCCACACGTCTATTATGAGACACGTTGAAATTGCTCGTCGGGTGTTTTGGTCTTCACGGCTTGGTATTCGCAACAGCACTTCATGAGCCAGCAGCCTGGCTCTTATCCGCAGCTGAATCACGGTTAATCAATTTCGAAAATCGACCTTCGTCACCAGCTTTGGTTTCATCCTGATAAAGAAAGGCTAGCTTGTTTTCTTCAAAACCCAGGAAGAACTCCTCCCAGCTAATGGTTTCCAGCGTTTCCGTTCCTGAGTAGCCCGGATAGTCGATCAATAGCATAGATCCTACTGAGTAATCACGCCGCATGCGATCCGATCGCCGGAATTTCCTGATGGGTCAGTCTTCATATCATCGGCCTTCGCGTGGATAACTAGCGAGGTGCCTCCATTAGTGAATAGCGAATAGCTATCGGTTCCCAGGTCTACTCGTGGGTCAGTTACCGTCACTATTGCCGTGCCGTTCGCACTCACGGTGAAATTATTCATATCTCCAGCATGAGGCCCCATCGGGTTTTTCAATCCATGCACTTTATTGTCTGGGTTGAAATGCGCACCAGCGGATGCGAAAGCTGGACCTTCGCACTTTGCCATCTGGTGAATATGAATCGCATGCTCACCCGCCGGAAGATTCTTTAGATTCAGCTTGATACTTACCCCCTTCCCCGCTGGCGTAACTGTAGCAGTGCCCACACTCTCGCCCTGGGCATTCTTCATCTCAACCGTAAAACTCTTCTGTGCACTCGCGTAGGGTAAAAGGAAAACAAGAAGCGCTATCGCAATCAGCCATACGTACAGTTGTCGTTTCATAATTGCCTCCTGAGTCAAGGTTTTGGGGTCATGATTCTATTTAGCGGTGTTCCACGCTAGCGATGTTCCACGCCTTTTTCTGAGTTTGTTTCCGTCTGAGCGCCGTTTGCATCATCGGTCGCAAATGAAGTGCCAATCGGATCCTGTCATATGGGGTTCCGGTGCTTGCTCCCTGGGCTGTGCCAACTGTATCAAGACCCAGACATCAGCGCAGGTGAAAGTTGTACTTAAAATGAATGGGGAACCGGAGTTGAAAGTTAGGATCGGATTTGCCCGCCGGCTTGGCAGCATAAAAAGATGGTGCCCATGAAAGCATACTCGTTGGGAGTGTGTAGGATTGAAGTACACGCGCACAGAAGAATCGAACACCTGCCTTTCGAAAACAAAAGGGTGGCAAGGTTTTCACCCTACCTGAGTTTGGCGCGGGCCAGCTCCTTTTATTGCCTTAAAAAGAACCAGCCCGCTATTGGGCGATTGATTGCCTGACCCAATTCTATTATTGATGTCTGTACGGTGGAAGACAAAGAATCGCGACCATTCGGGTTCTAGCCTGGTGCGGGTCAATCTGTCACAAAATCTCATGCCATCCGGTCTTGCTGATGATCCCATGCCAACCAACGGAAGATTTTTCCACGATCCGGATTCGTCATGGAGTCTGTAGGAAGAACCGACGAGGGTGGCAAGTCGTTGGGAAGGCGTTCATTGAGGGAAAGATGAAGCTCACGGTATTCGCGGCGACCGGTGGTATCGGTCGGGAAATCCTCGAGCAAGCTGTCGCCGCAGGTCACGAGGTCACAGCGGTCGTACGAAATCCTAAGAAGCTGTCCAGAGCGGTACGCATCGTCACAGTCGACTTGGCGGCTGCGGACTCTGCGGCGCTCGAGTCCGCGGTCCGCGGAGCCGACGCCGTGCTCTCCGGCCTTGGTCCACGTTCGGCGTCCGACCTCGGAGTCACTTGGCAGGGCACGCGCGCAATCGTCCAGGCGATGAAGGCAACGAATGTAAGACGCGTCGTCGTTGTTAGCGCCGCGCCGATCGGCACCGTGCCGTCTCCTGGCCGTCCGAAGCCACCGAAGCACGACCCGGGCGATGGATTCTTCATGCGGAATCTGTTCAATCCGTTGATAAAAGCCGCGCTCCGCAAGCACTACGCCGACCTTGCGCTGATGGAGGACATCCTTCGTAACAGCGGCTTGGACTGGACCATCGTCCGACCGCCACGGCTGACCGACAAGCCACTGACGGGCACCTACCGGACGGCCTATGGGCAGAACCTCCGGCGCGGCCTCTTCATTTCACGCGCCGACGTCGCCCATCTCATGCTTCGCGTGCTCGAGCAACCTGAGACGATTAAACAAACCATCGGAATCGCTTACTAGTAAGGAGAGTTGTTCTGTTCTTCTGGCGGACTATTGTTGTTGTAATGTAGCCCTTGATTCGAAAGGTAAGCCTGCTTCCTGCCAAGCCTTCCAACCTCCGATGAGGGCGCGTGCCTTTTTATAACCAGCCTGTCTAAGTTCCTGCGCCACACGGGCGCTGGTGGCTTCGTTTGGTCAAGCACAATAGGCGACGAGCCACTCCTGCGGTTTAAGTCCGAGTTCCTTTGCACGTTCAGCTACATGATCAGGCGGCATTCGCACGGCCGCTTTAGCTTGAGAATCGCTGCCCTCGATGCTGCGATCAGTGCGTACATCCAGGATTCTAACCGGCTCTTGCGCCTGCCAAAGACGCTGTAACTCATCGATCGAAATACTCTGCGAACCGACTTGTACTCCATCGCCCTTTCCGGAAAATTGATCCGATGCCGCGGAATCAGCAATCGCGGACTTTTCTTGATTGCCGTCTTCCGACGCGAGCGGACAAGCCTCTGGGCAAACCGTGATTTCGTGCTCCGTGCCTTCTAGATGGTCAGCGATCTCACTCTCAACGACTAAGGGCTGCGCACCCGCTTCGTCATTTGCAGTTTTCGGCCCCTCTTTCAGAGCGCGTCTCCGTGCTGCACGGGCTAGCAGCATCGGGGACCCGCCGTGCAACACCACCGACACGAGCACTACCAGAGAACAAACCGAAAACAATTGATCACTGCCTGGCACTCCGGCGAACACCGCCAATAGGACCAGCAACAAGGAACTCAAACCACGGGGGCCGAACCACGCGATTAATAAACGTCCACGCCCGTCCACTCCAGAGCCCAGGAGCGACAGGAGGTAAACAGGCGTTCTTATCAGCACTGCGATTGCCGCAAACAACAATGTCGGACCGCTAATCACCTTAAAGCCTGTCCATATCAGCGAACTCCCCAGAAGCACAAATGTAAAGAGCAATAGCATCTCGGCCGTTACGGCGCCGTACTCGACGAAGCAGTCACAGAGTTCCACGTCAAGAGCTGCTATGGTCATTCCGGCTGCGAAGGCGGCCAGGAATCCACTGCCGTGGACGGTCTCCGCAGCGGCAAAGGCAGTAAAAGCGATGCCGAGAGAATAGAGCGACTCATAATCGCGACGAACTCCGATACGCTTCCTTATGAGATCGAGAGTGGCAACGCCAATTAAGCCGATCAGCACTCCTGCACCTGGTCCGAGAATGAACAGGTTGAGACCGAGTTTTGCAAGACCAGCGCCGGAGGTTGCTGTTTCCTGATTTAGAAAAGCGAGGGCAAAAAGTACAACAGGCAACAAGACGGCATCATTGAGTCCGCTCTCCAGTTGCAGCGCATGCCGTGCGTCTTCCGGTATGTCGCGCCGGCGTAGTAGTCCCCGTAACAACACCGGATCAGTTGAAGCGAGCGCTGCACCCAGAATCGCCGCAGCTGGAGCTGACAAATCCAATAACCACCAGCCGGCGATCGCGATAATCGCGGCGGTGAGCAAGGTCCCTGGGCCCAATACCCGCAGCGCCAATGAGGTCCGACGGCGAACCTCCATGATGTTTAGTGAAACAGCATCCGTAAAAAGCACGAGCGCAAGACTCAAAACAGAGACAACTCGTAACGACGGAGAGTGAAGTGAGAGATCGAGAACGCCGAGACCGAAAGGTCCAAGCGCTGCTCCGAGCGCGAGAAAGACTGCGACCTGCGGTAGTCCGCTGCGATCAACCAAACCTGAAAGCAACGCGGATATAATTATGACAACGCCAATGATTGCCAGAGCAGTCGCTAACGATTCGGCACTAAATCCATCCATCCTTGATACACTCCGGTTATTGAAATCACCTGCACATTAAATTCGACTCGCTAAGATTACAAGCTAAGTTAATTGGACCAGAGTATTACTCAAGTTACGGAAATTCGCAGGTTGGGAAGGGGGCAGTCGATAGGTTCAAGGTGCGATAAATTTCAACGCGCCCCCGCCTCAAGTTTCAGAGGCTTCGTCCTCGAATCAACCGTTCAATTGCAGTTAACGGCAGAGGCTCGAGAGACACGTATAGGCCGTGGCATTCAAAGTTGAGGCGGGGGCGCGTTGAATTTATCGCACCTTGAACCTATCGACTGCCCCCTTCCCAACCTGCAACTTTTCTTAGCTTGTGTCATATCCGGGATCGATTTAATTTTTCACAGCTTCCACCGCGCGATGGTGCTGTCCTCATGGGTCTTCAGAGCGAGTCCGCGCCCGGCATCGGCGACGGCTTCTGGTTCCTCTGCCAACGCTTCCCTGTCCGCTGCGAGCACTGACCGCGCACGATCCATGTCGAGCGCTCCTTCCCATTTGGCCACGACCATGGTTGCCACCCCATTGCCGATCAGATTGGTAATGGCCCTTGCCTCGGACATAAAGCGATCGATTCCCAGAAGTAACGCCAAACCGGCGACGGGTACTTTCCCAGTTGTTGAAAGCGTGGCCGCCAAAGTAATAAAGCCACCGCCTGTTACAGCGGCAGCGCCTTTGGAAGTCAACAAGAGCACGCCCAGTATCGTGAGTTGCTGGCCCAGGCTTAATGGTGTATTTGTGGCTTGAGCTACGAAAACCGCCGCCATCGTTAAATAGATTGAGGTGCCATCGAGATTGAAGGAATATCCTGTCGGAATAACCAGTCCGACGACTGGCTTTGCGCAGCCCACGTTCTCCATCTTGATGATCATTCTTGGCAGCGCTGCTTCTGATGATGAGGTGCCCAGTACGATCAGAATCTCTTCCTTGATGTAACGTAAGAAGCGCCAAAGACTAAAGCCGGTGATGCGTGCGATCGTTCCCAGAACGACGAAGATGAACAGCAAGCAAGTGAGGTAAACGCAGGCCATCAACTTGCCCAGCGAGAAAAGCGAACCGATACCGTATTGCCCTATGGTGAAAGCCATCGCTCCGAACGCGCCGATGGGAGCGACCTTCATGATGATCCCAATTACGTTGAATAGAGCGTGAGAGAGTTGATCGATGATGTCGACCAGCGGCTTGCCCTTCTGGCCAAAGCGAGCGAGCCCCAGACCGAAGAGCACAGAGAAGAGTAACACCTGAAGGATTTCCCCGCCGGCGAATGCGCCTACCACGGTGTCGGGGATCATGTGCGTAATGAATTCCACCGCGGAGAATGATTTTGCGCCCGAGGCGTAGGCAGAAACGGCGCTGGCATCAAGTGTACTGACGTCAGCGTTGATTCCGGCGCCGGGTTTTACGAGATTGACAACAACTAAACCAATTGCCAGGGCCAGGGTGGAAACCAATTCGAAATAGATGAGCGCTTTGATACCGACCCGGCCTACTTCTTTCATGTCGTGGACTTTCGCGACACCCACGACTACCGTGGTGAAAATGATCGGCGCTATCATCATCTTGATCAATTTGATGAAGGCGTCACCGAGCGGCTTCATCTTGGTCGCCAATTGTGGGAAGAAGTGACCGAGCAGAACTCCCACCAGGATCGCGACGAGCACCTGAAAGTACAGATGTGCGTATAGCGGTTTGTGTTCTGACTCTTTCAGCATGGCACGTTTTCTATCGGTGCTTGAGTTCTTCGGCCAATACCGTTTCTTTCTCGGTACGAATGTTCTTCTTGTTATCGCTGAGCGCTTTCCACTTGGGATCCGCGCTAAGCGCCGCGCGGACCTTCGCAACCACGCTTTCCCGTTGCCCAAACGATTCCATGTCTTTGTATTCCAGGATTAGAAGCGAGTCCCAGGGTTTTCCTGCGTAATAACGATTCAAGTAAAGGCTGTAGCTCCGAAGAACTCCTTCTCGTATCCAGCCGTCCATCTGCGGTATCACATACCCGGCGACATACGGTTTGTAATCCTCAAGATTCGCTACATCATAGGGAATGACAAAGAAGACGCTCTTACTGGTGTCGCCATTCACTCCTGGCATTGTCCCGTGCCAGTTGAGATCCGCCGAGTAGGTATTCGTCGGTGCACCGAGACGTAGCGACTCCTGAGACAAACCGCCGGGCGAACTCCGTTCAATCTCCCGCCACCGCGCGACACCGGCGTACTGATGAAAGCTCAGCACTGCAATCATGTCCCAGGTATTCTCATCAACGTACCAGTTGAAGAGCAAGCGATAGTTTTCAAGCGTTCCCGCAGTTCTCCATTTCTCGAATCGAGGGAGGTCCGTCTTTAGGATCGAGTCGCGAAATGATGTGCGGTGTGCGGGTGCACAGCGGTAGGTGATGATGATTAGCGTGGTGGGACCGCTTTGTTCGGACGATGCCCTTAGGTTACTTGCCGACAGCAAGAGAACCACACAGGCGATGGCAATCCGCAGTGTCGATATGTTCAAGCTATTCCAATTTCTTCAACTGCGTACGCACGACATTCGCAGTCAGCGGTAGATACTTAGCGTCTCGCTGAACGGCGTCCTGCCCTTCACGACTCAGAACGTAACGCAGGAATTCCTTCACCTTTGGATCAACTGGCTTGCCGGGTTCGCGATCGATGTAGAAGTAAACTTCGTCGAAAAGCGGATAGCTATGGTCGCGAAGTGTTTCGAGATTCAGTTCGACATACTTGTCGCTGCCTCTGGGCGCGATCGCAATGGCTTTCGTTTGCGGCGTTGAATACGCAACGCTCGAATAGCCGATGCCGTAAGGATCTTTGTCTAATGCGTTAATCACTTGCTGCGCTTCGAGGGTGTTCGTGCCGTCGGAATTCTTAAAATTCGCATACTCATGGAGATGCTCATTCCATTTATCGCCGCCGTGAAAAACTAATCGCTCAAACGTGCGCGGGATATGGTATCTGAGGTTGTCGCCGTACACGTTGATTGGTTTCTCGGCCCACTCGCCTGTCAGCCCCAACTGACCCCACGTGCGAATATTTTTCTCGGGTCCGCGTGCAATGTCGGTACGCCAGGTCGTACCATCGTAAGCACCGTCTCGCTCAGTGCCAAAGATTCCATCCAACTGCTCGATTGTAAGTTTCGTGAGCGGATTGTTCTTGTTGACGAAGATACCGAGCGCGTAATTCCATCCCGCCACATTGAGGCTGCCTGTCACCATTGTGATCTCAATTGGATCACGACTGAAGACACGCTCAAACATCAGCGTTTCATCAAATGTGATATGGCGACTTGGGGCGATGTCTGCCATGCCGACGCATAATGCGGGAATCCCCAACGCCGGGGCCTTCAGGTGATAGTCAAATTTGATTTCGGGGTGATACTTGCGAAAACCTTCTTCCCAGTACTTGCCCAGGTTACCTTGTGCAAAGTAGCCGGAACCCCAGACGCGAATTGTGCCCGAAACGTTTTGCTCAGGTTTGTATTGCGGCAAATCATCGAGGTTCCAGCGCTTGTCGTAATAAGTCTTTTTTCCACGAGCGCCGACCCTTTCGTCGCGCCCACGCTGAACCTCGAGACCGCCACGCTCCTCCTGCGCACGCGCGCAGCTTGCAGCAAGTGCAGGCACGATTAGAGTCAACAGCACAGGAACGACTAATTTGGTCAGCAATCGCATCATCAGTACTCCTCAGGAAGTCACTACTCCAGCTTCTTCAATTGTTCGCGCACCATCTCCGCGGTCAGCGGCAGGTACTTCCCTTCACGCTGCACAGCTTCTTGCCCTTCGCGACTCAAGATGTAACGCAGGAACTCTTTCGATTTCGCGTCGAGCGGCTGACCCGGCTGTCGATTGAGATAGATATAAATGCTACGCGTCAGCGGGTAACTCCGATTTTGAAAACTCTCTCTCGCCGGTTCGATGTATGGACCACCTTCGCGTTCGGCCAGGGCGAGCGGCTTCAGACCCGGCACTTTTCGCGCTTGCGGAATCACTGTCCAGGCAATGCCATATTTGTCGTTCGCAAGCTCGTCGGCGAGCATGTGCTGCGTGCCGCCCAATTGGCTCTTGTCATCATCGCCGATCATTTTGCTTCCTGTCTCCACATAGCCTTGATAGTTTGGGTTCCACTTGTCGCTGCCATTCAATACTTTGATCTGGAAAAAGTTGGTAGTGCCGCCTGGCCCATGTCCGTAGGTGTGGATAGGTTTATCGGCCCATTCTCCCGTCAGTCCCAACTGGCCCCAGGTGCGGATGTCATCCTTCGCGCTGCGTCCTGCTTGTAACGTCCATTTGAATCCGCGGAGACCGGCGACGCGCTCGGATCCAAAAACTCCGTCCAACTGTTTCATCGTCAGCTTGGAAATGGGATTGTCTTTGTTGACATAGACGACCAGGCCACAAGTTGCTCCATCCACGTCGTAAGCCCCGGTCATCACGGTAATATCGGTGGGGTAATAGTGGAACGTTTCGTAGAATGCGAGATACTCCGTGAGCACAAGTTCGCGGCCTTGAGGTCCAAGATCTGCGACGCCGCTGACCAGCCCAGCAATTGCGGCGTCGCCGCTCGGAAATTTGTCCTCGAAACGGATCTCGGGTTGATACTTGCGAAAGCCCTCCTCCCAAATCGGCATCATGCCCCCAAGCGAAAAACCGAAACTGCGAATTGTTCCCGATACGTGTTGCTTGGGCTGATACCGTGGCAGCTCCGTCAGATTTTCTGCGCGGATCGAAGTCAAAGCGACCGCAATCGTGAGCGAAATAATGACCAGACGTTTCATCATGTTCCCTTGAAATGTTCGGCCGACCCTTACCGCGTGGACGGCTATTCCAATCTCTTCAATTGCTCGCTCAACGTTGCAGCTGTCAGGGGGTAATACATGTCAGTATTAGCAATGATCTCCTGTCCCTCGCGACTGAGAACGAATCGGAGAAACTCTCTCACCTTCGGATCCATTGGCCGGCCAGGCGTACGATTGACGTAAACATAAGCATCGCGGACCAAGGGGTAAGTGCGGTTCGCAACCGTCTCAGCCGTCATGGGTACATACGGTCCCTTTTCATCGAAGGCCAGGGCGATCTGCTTAGTGTTTGGGTAATCTTTTATGTGCATTTGCGCCGCCCAACCGATGCCGTACTTATCTTTAGAGAGTTCTTCGAGCAGGCGTTCACTGGCGACCGCCTGACCGGCGGCATCGGCTGGAGCTTCTTTGGCTTCCACATACTCTTTGTAGTTGGGGTTCCATTTGTCCGACCAGTGCAATAACTTGCGCTCGAAATAGATCGTGAACCCGGGAGCAATGTAGCCGTAGGTCTGAATCTCTTTGTCGGCCCAGTCGCCGGTCAGTCCGAGCTGCCCCCACTTCCGAATATTTGTTTCCGGACCGCGCGCATACTTCGCGGTGTAGAGAAGATTGTCGCCAGCCTTGGCTCTGGCGAGGTCGCTCTCGCCAAGTTCCCAGCCTCCAGTTCTTTCCGCTCCGAAGATGCATTCCAATTGACGCAGTGTCAGCCTGGCAAGCGGGTTATCTTTGTTCACGACGATGACCGCAGGCCACAGCGTGCCTCTCTTTTCGTGGCCACCAGTGGCAATTGAAATTTCAGTAGGCAAATAATGAAACGTGCCATAGAACGGCATCATGTCTGTTATCTTCGCGTCGTCACCTGCCGGCGCCAGATCAGAAATCCCCGTATACAATCCCGCGATGGCGCCTTCGCTACTGGTCATGAAGTTAGTCGACATCATTGCCTCAGGATGATATTTCTTGAATCCGACGGCTAACGCTTCCATCGCGCCTTTCAGTTCACTGCCAAAAATCCGGAAGCCACCTTGCACTTTGTACTCGACCTTGTATGGCGGAAGATCGCTCAAGTCCCTACGTTGCAGATCGTGAGTCTGCGCGAACGCCCAAGGAGTCGCGATTACATTCGCGACCAGCGCGACCAAAACAGGCAAAGCTAACTTTTTCACGAATCGTTTCATCGTTGCTTCTCCTCAGAGATGTTCGACAAAGTTCAGTTCGTAGTTGGTTACCAACAGAGCTACCCGGCAAGTTCACAACAAACTAGAGATTGCCGGACATCTCCGATCATTTCGTAGCAGCCTCAAGTTTTTTCAGCTGCGCATTGGCGACCTCAGCGGTAAGCGGTAGGTATTTGCCATCGCGCATGACCTCTGTCTGCCCTTCCTGGCTCAGAACGAAGCGCAGGAATTCCAACACGGCTGGATCCATCGGCTTGCCCGGCACGCGATCGGCATACGCGTAAATCCGGTCGTACAACGGATACGTTCGGTCTTGAAGGGTATCCAGCGTGTAGGGAAAGTATGGCCCGTCTTCCTTTGCGGAGATCTTCAGAATTTTCAATTCCGGCTGTGCGCCCTGTCCGCCAAGGTTGGTTGTGGGCGCTGCGATATAGGCAATGCCATAGCGATCCTTGGCAAGATCCTCATTGAGTCCGCGCTCGAGCTTACCCGAGGCCGACACATAGTTGGCGTAGATGCGCAACCGTTCGTTCCACTTGTCGCTGCCCTGCAGCAGCAGATCGGAAATCTCCGTTGCCTGGTGGTAGCGCAGATTCAAACCATAGACATTGATCGGCTTGTCAGCCCATTCGCCCGTGAGTCCAAGCTGACCCCAGGTGCGGATGTTTTCTTGCGGTCCGCGGGCATATTGGGGACGCCAACTGGTACCTTCCCATCCGCCTGCGCGCTCGGCGCCGAAAATCCCGTCGAGCTGCTTCATCGTCAGTTGCGTGAGCGGATTATCTTTGTGGACCACAATACCGAATCCGGGGTTCCAACCAGGCACGTCGTATGAGCCTGTCGCCGTCTCGATTTCGATAGGGTCGCGGTCGTTGTAACGCTGGAACATCTCCAGCTCCGCAAATGTGATCTTTCGACCGATGCCGACATCGCTCACGCTGAAGACCAGCGCCGGAACCGCCGCCAGGGTGGTCTTCATGTGAAAGTCAAACTTGACGTCGGGGTGATACTTCCGAAATTCCGCTTCCCAATAACCGCCGAGAAATCCGTCAGTGATGTAGTTACTACCCCACAATCGAATGGTGCCGCTCACCTTCTGCTTCGGCTGGTATTTCGGCAGTCCGCTCAGATCAAACTTTTTCGTATAGGCAATCTTCCTGCCGCGCACGGTCATCATTTTCGCGCGCGCCGTCTGCATATCGAGCCCCTCAGTTGATTGCTCTCATTTATTACTCCAAGCCTCTGCACTTGAGTAATCTGATTTGTAATGTTACCGGAGGGCCAGCCTCAAGTTTCAAGGGTCAACGAACCTTAAGCCAAGCGTCAAACTATAGCGTGACGAAGATTAACGTACTATGACATTTAAGGAGGATGAACAGAGGTTTGCTCCTGCAAAGGCTACTCCAACTTTCGCAGCTGCTCGCGGACCGTTTCCTCTGACAGCGGCAGAAAGTCTCCTTCGCGCAGTATGTCTTGCTGCCCCTCCTGACTAAGGACGTAGCGCAGGAATTCTTTCACGTTGGGATCGATTGGCTTGCCGGGCGCGCGGTTAACGTAGATTGAGGTGGCACGCGTCAGGATATATTTTCGTTGGATCAAATTGTCTTTGCTAAGCGTGTAATAAGGCTCACTCTCTGAAGTGGCCAGGGCGACAGTCTTTAGCTGCGGACTTAAGTAGCGCAAGTTCGAGAATGCGATCCCGTAGCGATCATGCGCCAGCGCTTCGATGATGCGCTGTCCGGCGTCGGGCTGCGAGTTGCCCGGCTGCTTCGGATCGGCGAACTCTTTAAGACCGCAGTTCCATTTGTCGCTGCCTTTGAAGATGGCGTTCCGGAAGAAAGTGCCCGTTCCCGTTTCTACGTCATATCCATAAGGATTGATCGTTTGGTTGGCCCACTCGCCAGTCAAGCCGAGATCGCCCCACGTGCGAAAGCTGCGCGGTCCGCGCAAATGCTCACTGCCGAAGATGGCATCGAGTTGCGCCAGTGTCAGCTGCGATAACGGGTTGTCCTTGTTGACGAAGACCGCTATGGCGAACGTCTTCCCGGGAACGTCGAGACTGCCAGTCGTCACTTCAACACCCAGCGGCTTGTAGCGGAAAACCCATTCAAACGCCATGATTTCTGAAGGCGTCGCGTCACGGCCCATGAGCGCCACGTCGGCGACGCCAGTGTAAAGGCCGGCCATCCCGGTACCTGATCCAAGCAGTTTCGTTTCAAAGCGCACATTCGGATGATATTTCCTGAAGCCGTGCTGCCAATGCTTCATGAGTAAGTTCATTTGGTCGTCACCCCAAACGCGAATCGCGCCATCGACCGTCTGACCTGGTTGGTAGTTTGGAAGAGACTCAGCGCTCTGCGCACGAACACACAGGGTTGCGAGCACCAGGATGGCCAGGCTCATCAGAAATCGTTTGATCATCACTTTGCCTCTATTACTAGATGCCAGGGTCTTGACCGTGGCATCTAGTTCAGGTTTTCAAACAGTACAGAGTCTGCCGCTTATCCACCTACTCTAATTTCTGCCTTTGTTCTCGAATTGATTGGGGGTTGAGAGGTAAATACCCGGCTTCGCGGACGAGGTCCTGCTGACCTTCGTAGCTCAGGATGTAGCGCAGAAACTCCTTCACTTTAGGATCCACGGGCTGGCCCGGAGCGCGATTGAGGAAGGCTGGAATAACCCGCGTGAAGGGATACTTTCGTTGAATCAGATTTTCCTTCGTCGCTTCGTAATAAGCTTCTCCCTCTTTCGCTGCCAGGCTCAGCGGTTTCACCTGCGGTGTCAGGTAGCGCAGATTCGAGACGGCGATCCCGTAACGATCTTTGGCAAGCGCATCGAGGATTTGTTGACCGTGATCATAGATAGAACCGTCCGGGTTGTTAATGTGTCTGAACTCTCGCAGATCGCAGTTCCACTTGTGACTGCCACCCAGTAATGCGTTTTCCAGATAGAGCGCGAAGTCGTCATCAACCCTCCAACCGTAAGGAGTGATTGGTTTGTCGGCCCATTCGCCCGTCAGACCAAGCTCACCCCATATGCGGATGTTGCGCGGCCCGCGCCGGTGCTCACTGCCGAAGATGGCGTCAAGTTGCGCGAGCGTCAGTTTCGAAAGCGGATTGTCTCTGTGCACGAAGAACACGTGGGCGTAATCGAAGTTTCGCACGTCGACGCTTCCAGTGGCGATTTCGATACCCAGCGGCGGATAGTGCATCACACGTTCAAATGCTGCAGCCGCCGGTGCATGGATCTCCTCGCCCAGAATGGTCAGGTCGGCAACGCCGGTGTACAAGGCGCCGATGGCCGAGGCGGTACCGTACATTTTGTTTTCGATTTGAATTCCTGGCTGATACTTGCGAAAGCCGTCTTCCCAGTACTTCATCAGCCTGCCCATGAAGTTATGCTTTGGGCTGCCGTGCCCCCAAATGCGAATCGTCCCTTTAACGGTTTGTTGCGGTTGGTAGCGAGGAAGGACTTCGAGATCCTGCGCGCAGACACATGCGCTCGCCAGCGCCAGTGCCGTTAGCATAGTTAAGCTTCTTCGGATCATCAGTTACTGCCTCACACGATGCCTGGAGTCTGCTCTTAAGCGACAAAGCCGCAATGACAAGAGCGATCCCACCATGTCAAATCAAGCTCTTCAATTCAGCTTCTTCAGTTGTTCACGAATCGCTTCCTGACTAAGGGGCAGATAACCATGATCGCGCGCGATGTCCTCCTGCCCTTCGAGGCTGAAAATATAACGCAGGAACTCTCTAACTTTCGGATCGATGAGCTTATCGGGTTGTTGATTGACGAAGGCATAGGTAACGCGCGTCAAAGGATACTTTCGCGAGATCAAATTCTCCCTGGTGGCCATAAAATATGGACCACCATCCCGCGCTGCGAGTGAAATCGCCTTAACCTGTGGGTTCGCGTAACGCACGCTGGAAACGGCAAGCCCAAACCGATCTTTCCGTAGCGCATCAATGATCTGTTGGCCGCCGCTCTCGTAAGTTGATCCGCTCAGCGTCTTGATGTCTTTGAACTCTTTCAGAGTCTCCCAATTCATCTTCCGGCTGTCGGCGAGTACGGAATGTAGAAAAAACAGACCAGTGCCTGTCTCTGCATCATACGAATAAAGATTTATGGACTTGTTCTTCCATTCGCCAGCCAGTCCCAGTTGACCCCAGGTGCGAATGTTGTTTAGGCCGCGTCGATGCTCGCAACCAAAGACGGCATCCAGTTGAGCCAGTGTCAGTTTCGAAAGCGGATTGTCTTTGTGAACAAAGATTGCGAGGGCGTAAGACTTCCCGGGCACATCCAGACTTCCGGTCATAAGTTCAAAACGCAGGGGCCGATATTGCAATACGTGCAGGAAGCCGTCGTTGTCGGTGGTGTTGGTCTCACGTCCAATCAGTGCCAGATCAGCGACGCCCGTATAGATGCCTGGCATAGCCGTGGCCGTGCCCATCAACTTGGTCTCGAAATTTACTTGCGGATGAAATTTCTGAAAGCCTTTCTCCCAAGCCGATGCGACACCTGACATTTTGTCGTCGCCCCAAATTCGAATCGTTCCGGAAATGGGTTGGCTTGGTTGATACGGAGCACCAGCTTGTGCACGGCAGGCTGTTGCCACAGAGATCACGGCAATGAACAAAAGCACTGACCAGAGCGTTTCGAAACGTCTGTTTATCGCAGAAAAGACCTTCACACTATCGTTGTTTCGTCGCATTGTTACTTTGTTCCCGTCAGCTAAATCCTCAATCCAATTTTTTCAATTGTTCGGCAACCGCCTCTTTCGTAATCGGCAGATATCTGCCGTCGCGCACGGCTGCTTCCTGTCCTTCGCGACTCAGGATGTAGCGCAGGAACTCCTTCACCTTGGGATCAATCGGCATTCCCGGCCGACGGTCGATGACGGCGGGTATGATTCTCGTCAGCGGATACTTGCGCTCAATCAGATTCTCTTTGCTTGCTTCGAAGTAGGGACCACCCGCCTGCGAGGCGAGGGCTATTGCTTTCACGTTCGGGTTTGCATAGCGCAGGTTCGAAACCGCGATTCCGTAACGGTCCTGGGCCAGAGCATCGAGAATCTGTTTGCCATGATCGTAAATCGTGCCATCTGATCGATAGATGTGCGCGTACTCCTGCAACGCGCAATTCCAACGATGGCTACCGTTGAGCAACGCCGCTTCAAGAAAAATTCCAAAGCTGTCGTCTATCTTCCAGCCGTAGGGCGTGATAGGTTTGTTGGCCCACTCGCCATCTAAGCCAAGCTGCCCCCAGGTGCGAATGTTTTCCAGGCCACGACGATGCTCGTAACCAAAGATGGCATCGAGTTGGGCCAGCGTGAGTTTCGAGATGGGATTGTCCCGGTGAACGAAAAACATCTGCGCGTAATCGAAATTCCTCACGTCAAGACTGCCAGTTAGAATCTCGATGCCCAGCGGCGGGTAATGTTTGACCTTTTCGAAAGCAGCCGCCGCGGCTGGATCTATTTCCTCACCCAGAATTGCCAGGTCGCCGACACCCGTAAACAACGCGGGAATTGCCGAGGAAGTGCCGTGCATTTCATATTGGAGTGTCACGTTGGGGTGATACCGTTTGAAGCCCTCTTCCCAGAATGAGACCAGTTGTTTCATCCAGGGGAGTTTGACATTGCCATGCCCCCAAAGCCGGATGACTCCCGACACTGACTGTACGGGTTGGTAGTGTGGAATCGACTCGACGATTTTGGATTCGAAGCTTGAGCCATCGGCGGCTAACCCTGTGGTCGTTGTGCGAAGCAGGTCGCCCGAACGCGACTGTCCCGTTGCGCCGAGACAGAGGAACGTGAACATCAAGAGCGCGACAATCGTCGAAGTACAACCCTGGAATGTCATCTGTCATCCTTTTCAACTAAGCGTTCGAACCCTCACTCAAGCTTCTTCAACTGATCGCGAACCGACTGCTCGTTGAGCGGCAGATAGTTCCCATCACTTACGATCGCTTCCTGGCCGTTCCGGCTCAGAATGTAGCGCAAGAACTCTTTGACCTTCAGGTCGACCCTCTGGCCCGGTGCGCGATTTATGAAAGTCGTAATGAAGCGCGTCAGCGGATACTTGCGCTGGATCAGATTCGCTTTCGTGGCTGGGTAGTATGGTCCCCCATTCGTCGTCGCCAGAGCCACATCTTTCACCCGCGGGTTGCGATAACGGAGGTTCGAGTAAGCAATGCCGTAGCGATCCTCTGCCAGCGCATCGAGGATCCGCTGACCACCGTCAAGCAACGACCCGTCGGACTGCTTGATGTCGAGAAACTCTTTCATGTCGCAGTTCCATTTATGACTGCCACCCAGTACCGCATCCTGAAAAAAGACAGCAAACCCTCGTCTAACTGGGAACCCATAAACGTGGATTGGCTTATCCTGCCACTCGCCAGTCAAGCCCAGCTCACCCCAGCTTCGAATGTTCTTCGGGCCTCGACGATGTTCGCTGCCGAAGATGGCATCAACCTCAGTGAGCGTGAGTTTTGACAAGGGATTGTCTTTATGAACGAAGACATTCAGCGCAAAGTCCATATTGCGAATATCGAGACTGCCAGTCGTGATATCGATTCCCAGCGGTGGATAGTGAAAGATTTTTTCAAAGTTCGTGATCTCAAACGGCCAGATCTCACGACCCATGATTGCCAGATCGCCAGCACCTGAGAACAGCGCGCCCATTGCAGAGGCTGTGCCGTACATGCGGTTATCAAACTGCACGCCCGGATGATATTTGCGGAAATCATCCTCCCAGGTCTTCACCAGGTTGCCCATGAAGTCATTTGTTGGACTGCCGTGTCCCCAAAGACGAATCGTGCCGGTGACAGTTTGTTGCGGTTGATATGACGGCAGGGAATCAACTCTTTGTGCACCGCAGGTGATGACCGCGCACAGAACTGTCACCGAGATCAATGCAATCCGCAGCATCGTCAATTCTCCAGCCGCCTAAACTCGTCTCAAGAAAGAATTAAAACGACAACTTCAGCGCGAACTGTATCTGCCGGGAAGACGTAGAGGTAGAGTTCAACGATCCCGCAGACGCAACACGCGCCAGACTTTGATTGAAAAGTTGTGCCGACGTTCTATCCGGTACAGAGAAATTGGTGTGGTTGAAGACGTTGAAGAACTCCGCCCGGAACTGAACGTTATATCTTTCGCCGAACTTGTTGTTCTTGATCAGTGACAGATCGAAGTCGCTCACACCAGGTCCGATGTATTGGTTGCGACCGCTGTTTCCGAGTCTGGTGGGGCTTGAAGGCACCACGAAGCATTCTGTCTTGATGTATTGAACGGGATTGTTGGGATTAACCGGATTGGCGCACGCCGGCGAGTTCACACGGTCGGGGAAATTGAACGCGTTAGCATTTCTCAGCCCGAGCGGGTCGCCGCCGATTGTAACGGTGAATGGCAAACCGGTACGGGCGTGGTAGATGCCGCCCAACTGCCAACCGTCTGTCATCCATCTAACCACGCCCTCACCTGATTTTGGATGTGGTATCTCCCACAGGTAGTTGAAGGTAAAATTGTGGCGCACATCAAAACTCGACAGGCCGCGGAAAAGTTGCGGGAAGAAAAGAAATGGACCCTGAATGTCTGTGGTGAAGGTCCCGCCCGCAATCGAAGCCGAGCTGTTATCAAGGCTTTTCGACCAGGTGTACGAAAGCCCAAGTCTCAGCCCCTTTGTCCGGCGCGACACGTTCACATTCATACCGTGGTAGGTGTTCGACGCTTGCCAGGCAAGAGCGTTGATTACACCGACGTTGGGATTCAGTTGGGTGCCGCTGGCCCTCGGCGTGGGCCAGACCAATCCGCCGTCCGCGGTAGTGGTCGGCATCACGATGTTGGCATCGTTGGTGCGCCACGGCTGGTGGACTCCATGTTCACCTACATAACCAGCGAGCAGCACGATGTTGCCGGGAAG
>WNFR01008273.1_pt1 | contig 20477 bp, 13 predicted proteins | sample 5400221 | NCBI WGS metagenome assembly WNFR01 (sample SAMN13153357, study PRJNA577476) | soil metagenome | isolation source: 40 cm soil under Madrone tree | place: USA:California | collected 2016-06-14 | reverse complement strand
ATTGGCAACTCGTGGTTGGGGGACAAAGTCTTTCTTGGGCTCCAGGACCCTATTCGATGATGTGGAGTGACAACATCAACCCAGTGAATATGGTGAGATTGGTAAACCCTGAACCGTTCCGCCTGCCGGGTTTTCTGCGGCATCTCGGACCCGTTCGAGTCGACCAATTCTTCGGACGTTTTGAAGGTCATCCTTACGTTGCGCGGCCGTTTGTGTACGGGCAAAAATTCAACATTAAGCCCTACCCGTTTCTGGAGCTCGGATTCGCGCGGAGAACCATGATCGGAGGCCCGGGAGGCGAGCCGCTTATTGCAAGCAATCTATTTCACAGTCTCATTGGCCTCGCAAGCAACCGGATTGCGGATAAGGGTGTGCCAGGAGACAACGAATCTGAAATGGATTGGACTTTCTATGTTCCGAAGGTGAGAAATTATATCGTTCTGTATGGGGATGCCTATGCGGAAGACGATGGCCTTCCGATTCAGAATCCGCCAAGGGTACCTTGGCACCCTGGGATATACATCACGCGATTCCCGGCGTTGCCGAAACTTGATTTGCATGTCGAAGGAGTTTCAACGGAGCAGGCCGGGGCCGCCGGCCTTGCTGGGTTCACTGGCGGGCCTGCAAACCTGGGCCGATATAATTATTATAATGCTGCATTTCCCGATGGAAACACGAACGGCGGCAATTTAATAGGCAACACAGTCGGCAGAATGGGTAGGACCATCCAGGGGTGGCTGACCTACTGGCTGTCGCCGCGCAATACCCTGCAATTTGTTTACAAGCACAATTCGGTTAATCAAGAATTCATTCCAGGGGGCGGTGCCTGGCAGGACTACGCTGTGCGGAATGAGATGCACCTGAAGTCCGGTTTCTATATGAAATCTGAACTGCAATATGAGCACATTTCGCGGTATCCAGTACTTTTCACTGGGCCTCAAAGGAATTTTACGGCCATTGCGGAAATAGGCTTTTCTCCGGGAGAACGGGGCCAGAAATAACCGAAACGTATACAAGAACTTCTTGTAGTGTGTCGTTATTTTGTATATTGTTTCGACGTTTTATTGCATGTTTCATCGGGACGCCGGGGCGAGAATTCACGGGGAAACAGCAAGTGCTGGTCAAATAAAATCTGGAACACGCAGAGAACGGCTGCTGCGAATGGAGTTGGTGGAGACAATCTGATTTGGATTTGGAAACAGACTCGCTGGTCTGGAAAACCATGAGCGGAGAATCTGCATCGGTAAGACAAAGGGTACCCAAAGAGGAAGACATCGTTCCGTTGCCTCGGGACAATGAGGCCCTCGCTGAAGATTTGGGAGAACGGCAGGTAGCTGAGCGAACTGTGGCCTACCTCCGACCCTTCTGGGCACAGCGCAAATTCATATTGCGAGTAGGAGTCTATGCGCTGCTCATGAGTGGGCTTATCTCTTTATTGATTCCCGTGCGGTATCAATCGGTGACTCGATTGATGCCCCCCGACAGTCCGTCTGGAGTGGGGCTCGGAATGCTGTCCGCGATGGCAGGGCGCGCAGGCACGGAAGGTTTGGGGGGTCTTGCAGGCGACCTCCTGGGACCGAAAAGTTCGGGCGCGCTATTTGTGGCGTAAACTGCGCATCACCACTGTCATCGAGCGCTGCTTCGTCGAAGTCCGCCGAAGAACTCGGCCGATCGTCGAGTTCACCAACGTGGAAAGCGTGGATCGGATCATCTATGCGATTTTCAGTCGTTTCAATGAGGACTGGAAAAACCACACCCTCAAACTATTTACACAAGTAGCTTGACGTCACCTAACTGCGATACACTATACAAACCAAATGTCGTTGGATATAGTTATCCTTCTTTGTGCAAAGGGCAAGTTCTCGAATCTCTCCGCTCGTAGTTTGCAAACAGGTGGTTCGAAAGGGCGGCTCGCTTTTTTTTCTCCAACGGTGAGAATGGAAACTCTCAAAACGCGCGCTTACCTCCTAGGAAAATTGTTTTTATTCGTCTCTTGGCTTTGGGCGGCCACCCTGCTAACGAGCGGGAGCTTTTTGCTGGCTCAGGAACCTCAGGAGTCCAGCCAGCAGGAAGCGCAAAGGAAGCAAGAGGAAGGGGCAAGCCAGAAGACGAATGACGTGATTAGGCTGGAGACGGAAGAAGAAAAGCAACAGCGTGAAGAAGAAAAGGCGTTGCGGAAACCTAGCCCCACACCTTTGCCGCCTGAGCCCGACACAGAATTCCAAAAATTTGTTGCCGTTTCCACGGGGATTCTTCTGCCGGTTTTTGGCCAGAATCTTTTTGAGAATGTTCCTTCCACGTTCGCTCCAGTGGAGCGAATCCCCGTCCCCGCCGATTACGTCATCGGGCCAGGGGATGAGTTGCTGATCCGGGTCTGGGGACAAGTCGACATGAATTACCGCACGGTGGTCGACCGCACCGGCTCCATCTATTTGGGGAAGGTCGGGACGTTTACCGTTGCGGGCCTCAAATATGAACATCTTCATGATTTTTTGCATACCGAGCTGAGCCGGATGTTCAAGAACTTCGAGCTGAGCGTCACCACGGGAGAGCTCCGGTCGATTCAGGTTTTCGTGGTGGGCCAGGTGAAAAGACCGGGCACCTACACGGTCAGCTCCTTAAGCACGCTGGTAGATGCGCTGTTTGCATCGGGCGGTCCTTCCAAGCGCGGATCCATGAGGCGGATCCAGCTAAAAAGGGATAAGAAGGTCGTCACTACACTGGACCTGTACGATCTGATCGTGAGCGGCGACAAATCGCAGGATGCCGCGCTCTTGCCCGGTGATGTCATCTATGTTCCTCCGGTGGGACCACTCGTGGCGATGGCGGGAAGCATCAACCTTCCGGCTATCTATGAGCTCAAAGAGCAAGGAACGGTCAAAGACGTAATCGCTTATGCGGGTGGTCTTAGCAACACGGTGGCGGGGAACCATGTCATCGTCGAGCGAATTGACAGCCATCAGGCGCGCAGCGTTACAGAGGTCCCCCTTAGCGACGAAGGTTTCGCCCGCGAAGTGAAGGACGGCGATGTGGTTCGTTTCCTGCCAATCTCTCCCAAGTTCGAAAATGCAGTGACCCTGCGGGGCAACGTAGCTTGGCCGGGGAGATATCCGTGGCGACAAGGGATGCGCGTAAGTGACCTCATTCCTCAGAGAGAGTTTTTGATCACAAGGGAGTATTGGGAGCATCAAAACCAGTTGGTTGGTGTCCAAAAGGAGGAGGGGACGCCACGGGAGACACCGAGCACGCGTGTTGAGGTCGGTGCCTTGAAGAATGAAGTGAAGCGCCCGGCAGAAGACATCAATTGGGAATACGCGGTCATTCAGCGTCTGGATCCCCAGGAACTGGTCCCCCGTCTCATTCCCTTCGACTTGGGGAAGGCAATTGAAGGAGATGCGGCCCAGAACCCGGCATTGGAACCGGATGACGTGGTTACCGTATTTTCTCAAGCAGATTTTCAGGTGCCGATCGACCGCCGAAGCAAATTCGTCCATCTGGAGGGCGAGTTTGTGAAGCCGGGGATTTACCAACTTGAGCCGAAAGAGACATTGCGACACGTCGTTACGCGAGTCAGCGGCTTCACACAGGATGCGTACCTCTATGGCGCTGTTCTGACGCGCGAGTCTGCCAGGATCGAGCAGCAGAAGCGTTTGGACGAATACCTTCGGACCCTGGAGCAGTCCATTGAGCGATCCGCCAGCGCCCAAAGAGGACTGCCGAGCACCGAAGAGGCTGTTGCGCAGCGCGACCAGCTCGAAGCCCAGCGCCGCCTAGTAGAGAGGCTGCGGCAATTGAAAGCGACGGGGCGTCTGGTGCTCCAACTGCCGCCCAACTCGACCGATCCGTCAGCCCTTCCCGACTTGATGATGGAGGATGGAGACAACTTTGTGGTTCCTGCTCGCCCGGCAACAGTAAACCTAGTCGGCGCTGTTTATAACAGCAACTCCTTTGTCTTTGAGCGAGGTAGAAGCGTGCGCACCTATCTCCGGTTGTCAGGCGGAATTACCGAAGAAGGAGACAAGAAGCGAATCTTTGTGGTGCGGGCAGACGGAAGCGCCCTTGGCAAACAAGATCAACACGACTTGCTGAGCATGAGGCTTATGCCCGGAGATTCTGTGATTGTTCCCGAAAAGTTCGTTAAAGGCACTACAATTCGTGCGTTGAAGGATTGGACTCAGGTTCTAGCACAGTTTGCCTTAGGAGCAGCCGCGGTCAATGTCCTCAAGTAGAGGCCGAACAAAAATGGAGGAAAAGGGCAGAATAGATCTGGATCTTCCGCCGAAGATAGAGGGCGAGACGACCCGTTCCCGCGAAGAAGAACGCGTGTACTTTCTGGACCTGCTGATTGTGCTGGCCAAACACAAGAAGTTTATTGCATGGTTTGTCTTTGCCGCCGTTGCGGTTTCGGTCTCCATCTCCTTGCTTTTGTCGCCCAGCTTTACTGCCAGCACCAGGATACTGCCTCCTCAACAGGATCAATCCACCGCGAGTGCGCTCCTAGGTCAGCTCAACCCTTTGATGAACCTTGCCGGCGCCTCAGGTTTGGGACGAAATACCAGCGATCTGTTTCTAGCAATGTTGCGAAGCCGTACCGTAGCTGACAACCTGATTCGGCAGTTTTCACTAACAAGAGTTTATCGATTGAAGCGAGACACCGACGCGCGAACTCGTTTGGAGACCCTCACCGAATTCAATGCCGGGAAGGAAGGAGTTATCACCATTTCCGTCTCGGACCGGGACCCAAAGCGCGCTGCTGACCTTGCCAATGGGTACGTAGAGGAGCTCAAAAGGCTTACGAACACGCTCGCCGTGACGGAGGCAGGGAGAAGGCGGCTCTTCTTCGAGCGGGAGATGGAGAATGCCAAGAACGACTTGGTGAAAGCCGATCAGGCACTAAAACTGACTCAGGAGAGGACCGGCATTCTCCAGCTCGACAGCCAAGCGAAGGTCATGCTCGAAGCGGTCGCTACGCTGCGCGCTCAAGTAGCTGCCAAGCAGGTTCAGGTGGAGGCGATGCGTTCCTACGCGACGCCCCAGAATCCAGATTTGGTACGGGCGCAAAACGAGCTTGCGGCTTTACAAGCACAACTTGCTCATTTTCAAAGCGGCCAGGGCGAAACATTGCCGGCTGACCTTTCTGTTCGGAAGATGCCGGGCGCAGGGATCGAATATGTGGGGAAATTGCGCGAGGTGAAGTATCGCGAGACGCTGCTGGAATTGATGACGAAGCAATATGAAGCGGCGCGCATCGACGAAGCGAAAGACGCCTCTTTAGTACAGGTCCTTGATGTGGCGGTTCCTCCAGAGAAGCGTTCTGCTCCACGTCACACAGCAATCGTTGCCGCTATGGCATTTATTTCGGTGCTGATAGCCTTTCTGTTTTCGTTTGTTTTTGAAGCCGTGGAGGGTGCCAAAAAAGACGTTCAGCTTTCAACTCGGTGGGAATTACTCAAATTCTATTTGAGCAAATCCCACAAGACTTGAAATCAGGTGAAGCGGGACTCCCCATACTTGCAATCTACAGACCTAGTTGCTTTTCATTCCGAGATTACCTCCGATTCCCGTAGCACGGAGGGGAATGTGAAGCCAAGTCGAGATGGGAAACCGAGCATTACTTTTGTGCATTAAGCCATGCGCTTCAGTCAGTAGAATAAAGGGTCACGGAGAGCGTCAAGCAATGAAGCAGGTATTCATCCGTGGAGGCAAAACCGCGGTGCAACATGTGCCCGCACCACAAGTCAGTCCTAAAAGCCTGCTCGTTCGGGTCCTGCACTCTTGTGTTAGCGTGGGCACGGAGATTGCGGGCATAAAGATATCGGCTCTGCCCCTCTATCGTCGCGCCTTGAAGCAGCCGCACCATGTAAAACGGGTCCTACAGGTTATGCGGGATCAAGGAATTAAGCGCACGTTTGATCGAGTAACCGAGCAACTCGCCGCAGGACTGCCTGCTGGATATTCCGCCGCGGGTATAGTGGTCGAGGTCGGCACCGAGGTGGAGTATTTCCATCAAGGAGATTCGGTTGCGTGTGCGGGAGCCGGCGTGGCCAATCACGCGGAGATGATCGACGTCCCGGTGAACTTGGCTGTTCATCTGCCTGCAGGACTCGGCACTCTGGAAGGATCGAGTGTGGCTATTGGATCGATTGCCTTGCAGGGCGTGCGCCGGGCGAGTCCTTCCCTAGGAGAGTCGATAGCGGTGCTTGGGTTGGGTTTGCTAGGGCAGATAACTACACAACTGCTGCGTGCCAACGGCTGTCGGGTGATTGGCGTGGACCTTGACACAGAGCGCGTGCAGCTCGCGTTGGCGAACGGCATGAACTTCGGTATTAGTCCCGCTGAGGAAGACATTGTAGAGCGCATCCAGAAGTTGACAGGAGGATTCGGAGCCGATGCCGTTATCATAACGGCCGCTACCTCGAGTCATGAGCTAATCAGTCAGGCCATGCAAGCCTGCCGCAAGAAAGGGCGTGTCGTTCTGGTGGGGGATGTCGGCCTGAATCTCAATCGTGCGGACTTCTATGCCAAGGAACTCGACTTCCTAATTTCTTGTTCCTATGGTCCAGGGCGGTATGACGCCGCATACGAAGAGGGCGGACAAGACTATGCTCTTCCCTATGTGCGCTGGACCGAGAACCGCAATATGGAAGAGTACCTTCGTCTTCTCGCCGAAGGGCGAATCACACTCACGAGGCTGAAGCCGAAAATCTACTCAGTGGATCAGACATTGGAAGCCTACGAATCTTTGCAGCAGTCAGGCAACAAGCCGCTGCTGGTGGTGCTGTCCTATCCTGACAGTGAGACGGCGATGCAGCGTACGATTCAGTTGCGACCCGCGAACACCGTAAAGAGCCGCTTGCGGTTGGCGGTAGTTGGCGCTGGGAGTTTTGCTCAGACAATGCACCTTCCCAACCTTGCGAAGCTCGGTAAAGAGTTCGAACTGCACTGCGTAATGAGCCGTACTGGAGCGAATGCTAAATTTGCGGCGGAACGCTTTGGCGCTTGCTATGCGACCACCGAGTACGAACGAGTGCTCGCTGACGCCGAGGTGGATGTGGTGATGATCGCCACGCGGCACAATCTGCATGGCCGCATGGTTTTGCAGGCCCTCAAAGCGGGCAAGCATGTGTTCGTGGAAAAACCGCTGACTATTTACGAAGAGGAGTTGCAGGAAATCGAGAATTACTATTGCACTCATCGGGATGCCCCGGTCCTCATGGTTGGTTTCAATCGCAGGTTCTCACCCGCGGTTCGGAGAGTGCAAGAAGTGCTCGCCAATCGCTCCACACCGTTAATCGTCAATTACCGGATGAACGCAGGCTCCCTGCCTACCGGCCACTGGGTGCACAGCGCAGAAGGTGGCGGGCGAAACCTAGGCGAGGCATGCCATCTGTACGATCTATTCAATGCGCTGACGGGGGCTCCGTTCACCACAGTTTCCGCCCACTCCATCGGAGGAAACTCCAAGCAATGGAGCAAAAGTGACAATTTCATCGCCACTGTTGGTTACGCGGATGGCTCAGTGTGTTCATTGACCTATACAGCTATGGGCGATAGGTCTTTTCCCAAGGAGACCATGGAGATTTTCGCAGATAGCAAAGTGATTTCCCTGAATGAATACAAGTCGCTGTCCATCGCCGGCGGAAAGTACAAAAGCTGGAGTTCCCTCACCCAGGAGAAAGGCCAGTTCGAGGAGCTGCGGGCACTTGCAGATTGTCTCCTGCACCAGGGAGCTTGGCCTATCTCCCTCGAACAGCAAATCCAGGCAACGCGAATCAGTTTTGAGGTCGAGCGTCAAATTGCTGATCAAGTGCCGGGCGCGAGGGCGGCCCGGACAGAATGAAGAGTTAAGTCTTTATGTGCGGCATCACTGCCATCTTCCATTATCGCAATTCGAGTAGGGTTGACCCCGATGTTCTTAAATGCATGCGGGATTCTATGATCCACCGGGGACCTGACGGACATGGTTTCTGGATTTCCGAAGACCGTCGCGTGGGTTTGGGACATCGTCGGCTGTCCATCGTGGACCTAAGTTCCGCGGCGTCCCAACCAATGTGCAATGAGGACGGAAATGTGTGGGTGTCGTTTAACGGCGAAGTCTACAACCATAGCGCGTTGCGAAAGGAGCTACTTGCCCACGGTCACCGATTCCGCACAGACCATTCCGACACGGAAGTATTGGTTCACGGCTACGAGCAATGGGGGATTGACGGCCTAGCAGAACGACTTTCCGGCGATTACGCGATTTGCCTCTGGGATGCGGGCATGCGCACACTCTCCGTCCTCCGCGACCGGATCGGCGTGAAACCACTCTATTTTTCATTGAAGAATGGGACGTTTCTGTGCGCTTCGGAAATCAAAGCGATCTTGGCCTATCCTTCTTTTTCGCGCGAGATGGATGCCGCGGCGATGTACCACTACCTTTCCTTTTTGACAACGCCAGCGCCAATGACGATGTTTCAGGGGATTTACAAACTGCCCGCAGGCTACTACGCCCAAGTGCGTACAGACGGAGAGTTCACTGCCAGGCGCTATTGGGACGCTGTGCCGGGCCAGGGCATAGACCCAAATGAAACCAAAGGGCTTTCCGACAAAGACTTGGAGCAGTTTTACGTCAACGGAATTCGGAAGCGGCTGCAGGATGCCGTCAGCGAGCGAATGATGTCCGATGTACCATTTGGGGTGTTTCTTTCCGGTGGGATCGATTCCTCGACCAACGTTGCCTTGATGAGCCGATTGATGAACCGTCCGGTAGATACCTTTACCGTAGGCTTCAGCGATTATACGCATCTGAATGAGATGGTGTATGCGCGGCAAATAGCAAGAAGGTTTGGGACGAACCACCACGAAGTCCTCATCGCCGAAAAGGACATGGTCGGGTATCTGAAAGGGCTGATCTATTCCCAGGACGAGCCACTGGCGGACTGGGTATGCGTGCCGCTGTACTTCGTCTCCAAACTGGCCAAGGATAGTGGAGTCACGGTTATCCAGGTAGGCGAGGGTTCCGATGAGCAGTTCTGCGGCTACGGCACATACATGGCTTATCTGAAGCTGCATCGCGCGTGCTGGAAGCCGTTTCGAAGGCTACTACCTGGATTCGTGAGGCGCGGGGTTGCCGGGCTTGCGGACGGAGTTGCAAAACTAAAGCCTAGTCTGCAGGTCTACGCCGACATCGTAACCCGTGCTGCTCGCGATCAAGAGCTTTTCTGGTCTGGAGCCACTTGTTTTTGGGAAAGCATGAAGGATCAATTTGTCCAGAAAAATGCCATCCAACCGTATGGCATACCAGAAGAACTCCTCCGGACTGATATGCTGCCCCTGACATACCTTCAACAAGACTCTTCCCATGTGATCGCCTCGTTTCTGAAGCATTTCGATGAGAGATTCCCGGAGAGGGACCAATTGACCCGGATGATCTATAACGAGTTCAAGTTGCGGCTCCCTGAACTGCTGCTCATGCGCGTAGACAAGATCACAATGTCCGTCTCTTTGGAAGCCAGAGTTCCTTTCTTGACGCACAAGCTGGCAGAATTCACCATGGACATTCCAATGAAGTGGAAGGTACGAAACAACACCCCAAAGTATCTCCTGAAAAAGGCCGTGGAAGGAATCATCCCAGACAATTTGATATACCGGAAGAAGATGGGGTTCGGCGCTCCGATGGAGCAATGGCTCAAAGGTAGATTTGGGGAGGAAGCAAGGTCCGTTCTCCTGGAATCACGCTTGCTTGATCGGGAATTTTTCGACAAAGCATACGTCCGCAGTCTCTTCGGCGATCACATTTCCGGACGAACGAACAACAGCCTGCTGATCTGGTCACTCTTCAACCTGACCTCCTGGTATGACTATTGGATTAGCCGAAAAGCTGCGTGCGCGGCATAAAATGGGTGAAACTCTCGACAAAGTGCGCAGGGGATTGCGTAAACCGCCGAGCTATATCCTCGAGCGATTGGCTTCGGACGCGCGAGAATGCATTGTTGGAAGCGACCGGAGCGAAGAGTTTAGAGCAATTGTGGTCCCAGCTTAAGGCGCGCAGCTATCCAGCCCTGACAGCCTCGGTCTCGCCGGAAGAATACAGGCACATCTGCCCCGATGATTTCGAACGGATCACGCGCCGGGCCGAAGATGCCCTGGCACACCGCGTGGATCTATTGGGCTCGGGGCTTGTGGAACTCGGCACGGAAATCGACTGGCACAAAGACTACAAGACAAATCTTTCCTGGCCGTTGCACTACTGCCGGGACATTGATTACCGCAATCCCGAGCGGCGCAGCGATGTGAAATTTCCTTGGGAAGTGTCGCGCATGCAGTGGGTCATCCCGGCAGGCCAGGCTTATCTGCTGACTGGCAACGAAACCTATGCCTGGGAAGTGCGTCAGGTCATCGAACAGTGGATCGCGGCTAATCCCTATGCGTATGGCGTTAATTGGGCTAGCACAATAGAAGTTGCCTTAAGAATTCTGAGTTGGAGCTGGTTCTTTCACGTTTTCGCTAAGAGCAAGGCCTGGAGTGAACCTTCCTTTCAGGGAGAGTTTTTGCGCAACCTCTACCTGCATGGAGTTTTTACCGAGAAGCATATCGAAAAATCGGATATCAATGGAAATCATTACACGGCTGATGCTGCAGGACTCGTCTTTGCTGGCCTTTTCTTTGGGGAGTGCACAAGTGCCCGAAGGTGGGCAGGTCGTGGTTGGGACATACTCGCGGAGGAACTTCCTCGACAAGTGTATAACGACGGTGTCGATTTCGAAGCTTCCGTCGCATATCACCGGCTGGTCTTCGAGTTGTTTCTGTTGCCTGCGTTGTACCGCGCCGCCTTGCGTCTTACCGTACCTGAGTTTTATCAGGATAGGCTGGCCCAAATGGCGCGGTTCACCGCGGCGTACTCCCGCGCCGATGGCTCCGTTCCCCTTTGGGGAGATGCCGACGACTCTCGCGCTCTACCTTTCGGTCCCCAGAAAATCGGCGATCATCGTTATGTATTGGGCTTGGCGGGCTGTGTGTTCGCACCAGACCTGAAAAAGTATTTCAGCGGTTCGAGGGAAGAGATCTTCTGGTTGCTTGGCAAGGAAGCAGCGGAATCTCTGCCACGGCTGGAGCGGCCTGCATTTCAATCAAGATCAACTGCCTTTCCCGACGGCGGGTTTTACGTGATGCGCAACGAATGCGACCACGTATTCGTCGACTGCGGGCCTGTGGGCTTAGCGGGCCGCGGCGGCCATGGGCACAACGATCTGCTTTCCTTTGAGGCCGTATTGGACGGGGTGCATCTGATTACTGACTGCGGGTCTTACGTCTATACTGCGGATTATGCCGAACGGAACCGTTTCCGCTCCACCGCCTATCACAACACGCCAATGATCGATGGTGAAGAGATCAATCGCTTTGTCGCGCCAAACAATCTCTGGGCGCTCCGCAATGATGCGCGGCCGGTAGTGAGAAAATGGGACGCAGCCGACTCGATGACTGTAGTATCGATGTCCCATACGGGATACGAGAGATTGGACCCGCCAGTTTTTGTGTCACGCGAAGTCACTTTGGATCATGCACGTCACGCACTGACGATTTCCGATCATGTTCAGCGTCAGTCGGGCTGTCAGGTTGTCATATCTTTTCACTTCTCTCCCGACTTGAGAGTCGCACTTCATACTGCTGAATGTGACCTGGTTCATCCAGACCGATGCTTCTTGTTTACATGGAACGGCACGGAGGGCTGGGCACCCGAATTGGTTGCGTGTAGAACCTCTCCACGTTACGGCGTGACCGTGCCTTCCCGAAAGATCGTTTTTCGGATGGCCCGAAGAAGTATATCCGACATTTATTTAAACGTGAAGATAAGCAGGAGCTTAGCACTGCTCATTCACTAGTAAATTATGCATAGCCAGCAAATACAGATGCGATCAGGGAATTCGTATGTTCTATCCACATACCCGCTTTCTAAAGAATTCCGGACCCGATTGGAAGATGATATTCAAGTATCTCCCTTATATCTTTCCATCGCGGACCTGCGCCAACGAAGTGCTTGGAAGGTCTTGAACACCTTGCTTTCCCTCGGTGCGGACACCTTGTTTCTGGCCATGGAAGACGAAAGCGGCAGCGGGGCGTTGCAGATTTTGCAGATTCTAGCTTTAGTAACGAGAGCACACTCAGTTCAGTTGATCAACCCCCAAGTCACACGGTCCTCAGTCTCAAGCCGGCAAACCCTGAAATCATTCTCTGGATTTGCGTGGGCTTCCATGCGCAACTACGCCGTCATGCTCCGCGCGAAGCGCGAGGTCACTCGATTACTTCAATCGCTCCGAAAATCCGCGAAACCGGCGGGCGGACGATCGGTTGTCTTTATCAATGCAAACCTTTGGTTTGGATTGAAGGCTGGCGGCGCGGTCGGACACATTGCCGGTGTTACGAATGCTCTCGATCAATCAGGATATCCCGTAACGTACTGCGCTTGCTCTGAAAACGCCATGATCGCAAGCGCCGTGCGAAGATTCAGACTTGAACCGCCGAGCAATCTGGGTTTCCCGCAAGACTACAATCACTACTACTTCCACTTCAGGGCTGAGCGCCAGATCTTGAAATCATCTTTGGCACAAGATTGTGCGTTTGTATATCAACGCATGTCCGTAGCCAATTATGTTGGCATAAGTCTTTCTCGCGCGTGGGGCGTTCCTTTTATCCTTGAATACAATGGTTCGGAAGCCCGGATTGCAAAGAATTGGCGCAGGCGTTGGGCTAATCAGGCATTGGCCGAAAGCGTCGAGAAGGCCTGCCTCCGTCACGCCCATCTCGTTGTTACCGTATCTGAAGTCCTCGCCGAGGAATTGCGGCAAACGGGAGTCGAACCGGAGCGAATCGTTTGTTATCCCAACTGCGTAGATCCCGCCTTGTTTGATCCTAGCCGGTTTACTGAGGGAGACATCACTTTGCTTCGCAAAAAGTTGGGCATACCTTCTGACGCAGTGGTCTTTACTTTCCTAGGGACCTTTTTCAAGTGGCACGGTGCCGAGGTATTGGCTCGGGCGATTCGCACTCTTGTGGTCACAGAGAACGACTGGCTCAAGAAAAACAAGGTCCGATTTCTGCTCGTCGGTGATGGAATCCAAATGCCTTTCGTGAAGGAACTCCTTTCGGATTCCACGTGTCAGTGCCTCTGCACACTAACCGGCACAGTGGAACAAGCGGAAGCACCGAAATATCTAGCTGCTTCAGACGTGTTGCTTTCGCCTCACGTTCCCAGCGATGATGGAAGCAGGTTTTTCGGTTCCCCCACAAAGTTATTTGAATATATGGCCATGGGAAAAGCTATCATCGCCTCAGAGCTAGATCAAATCGGGACAGTATTTCAGAACAGCTTGAGGGTCGATAGCCTGCCTGAGGACATGCCTATTGGTGGGGAAGACAGGATTGCAATTCTCGTGCAACCCGCTAACATTGCGCAACTCGTTATAGCCATGAAGTTTTTGGCCGAACGGCCCCTATGGCGGGAAAAGTTGGGCTCGAATGCCCGAACTGAGGCCCTTTCCAAGTACACATGGACGCACCATGTGAACCGTATCTTGGATAAGGCTAGGGATCTTGAGATTATATAAATAGAGACAGACGTTTACTGTCTGTTTGTCACTAAAACTAAGGTAGAAGACGGGCATCTCGGAGATTGGGGCTGGCGACTCAATGGAAACAGGAACCTTGCGACTGTCTGTGAAAGTTACACCCAGGTCCCGGTTCCGGGCATTTGTCAAAGAGATTGCGTTCACATTTGGCGCACGCATCGTCGCAATTCTATCCATGCTTGGTGTCAGCGTTCTCACGGCCAGGGTGCTCGGTCCCAGCGGTCGGGGCGATTACTTCTTAGTGATAACCCTAGCCGGAGTCATCGCGCAATTCTGCAATCTTGGAATGCACTCCGGCAACACATACTACTCCGCCAAGAATCCTGATGAAGCGGGGAATTTGGCGGTCAACAGTGGTTGGGTTTCAATCCTCGTGGGTGGGGGAGCCAGCCTGGCTGTCATTGCCGTTATGTCGGTGCACCAGAACTCCCCCGGAATATGGTATGCGGCAATTCTGGTACCGGCAAATCTCTTTTTTTTATTCGGGTGCAGCTTGCTCATTGGACTGGAGATGACTTCCTGGTTCAATGCTCTTCAGTTGAGCGCTTACCTCTTGTTGCTGGCGCTCATAGCTTGCGGAGTTCGACTTCATCTGTCAACTTCCGGGTTTCTAGGTTTGACGTCACTGGCGTGGTCAGCTTCTGCTTTAGGCCTTCTCGGCTTATTGCTTCGTAGAATGCGTTCCTGGCGCTTTAGCTATCCGACCTTCCTGTCGAGCGTTCATTATTCGACCAAGGCTTATTTTACTTGCTTATTTGGCTTGCTCGTCTTGAGGGCGAACGTCTTTTTGCTAAGGTACTGGCAGGGGTCCGAATCCGTCGGCTACTTCTCTGTCGCCGCCCAAATGGCGGATGCACTCGGCACATTGCCAGTAGTTGTGGCCATGCTCCTTTTTCCGAAACTCGTAAGAGACCGAAAAAACTCCTGGCACTTGATGGTGCAGGCCCTGCTGCGGTTGACTATCGTTATGGTGGTTCTGTGCAGCTTAGCGGGAGTCCTGGCAATGCCATTCATCCGAATCATGTACGGGGCGGCCTTCTTGAAAGCCGTTCCGGTTTTTCTGTCGATCCTTCCTGGGGTATTCTTTCTCGCGCTTGCTGGGATTCTTTCGCAATATCTCTCCGCGATGGACTTTCCTCTGGCGCAGGTTGCGATTTGGGCGGCAGGACTGGCCTTAATACTCGTTCTGTCAAATGTATTCATCTCCAGGTTCGGGGTGGCTGGGGCTTCGCTCGCACTCTCGGTTGATCATGCATTCATCTTTTTCATGCTCCTCTTGCTCGCCCTTCGCTTACGAAACAACGGGGTAAAACAGACCGATGTCTCGTCGTCACTTCCAATCTCGCCTAGCCTCGGCGAATTGTGACATTCGACCGTGTGTCAGCAGCACGAACGTCGGTGGAATAGTGTGATTATCCAATGCTTCTGACATTTGTAATTCTCTCCTGGATGTCCATCTGGTTGGCCTACCGCGACAGAGGGAATTCGCACGTACCACTGACGGTCTACTGCGTCTCATACAGCATAACTACAGTTATCGGTTCAACGATCATTTCGATTCAGCACGGGGGTGAATTATGGCGTCTATACGGGGGAGGGATTGATACTTCTCTTTTAACGGACTACGGCAGTTTCAAATACCTATTCCTGTTATTCTCCCCGCTCGTCGTCTGCCCGTTTGTCTTTCTATTGTTTTCGAGACTTCAGACTCCACGGTTTTTGTCGAGGCCCGTCTCTCTCCTAACATCGATAGATGCTGATATTTATTCATTTAGTATAGTATTGCTCTTGCTTGCAGGTTATTGCCTTTTCGCAATGTACGTTCGAGGATTTCTGACGCCGAGTAGCTTGATTCAAGCTCAGGGAGACTATGTAACATCCATCCGGTTGCGCGAGCAGATTTTCAACAGCATGGGACGAACATTTTTCGGCCTCTTGTACATGGCGCTGCCTACTCTGGCGCATTTCGCTCTCTATAAAGCGCTGAGAATGAATTCTTTAGCGTGGCGCGTGCTGTTCCTTTCCGTGTCAGCTATCTTTTCCTTTTTGGTGCTGCTCACGTTCCAGAAATCCCTTCTGTTGCTCTTTCTTTTGTCCCTGGCGATCGGTTTGGTCGCACTGGGACGAGTGCGGCGATGGATTCTTGCAGTGGCCAGTCTGGCCGCGTTCCTGCTCCTCAACGCGATCCAGATCTTTGTCCTAAGAGATTGGCAAGCCCTGCAGAGCTTATATTTGGTTATTTTTCGGATGGCGAATTCTTTTCCTTTTTACGTCAATCTCTACCCCAGGATTTTGCCACATACAGGAATTGACTTGGGGTTGGATATTTTCGGCCTTGCACCCAAACCAAATGAGGTGGAGGCTGTTTTTAACTATATGTATCCCGGCATCACTTGGGCCCAGGGAGCCGCCCCTGCTCCGGCACATTTGGCCGCTTACGCACAAGCCGGTATTTGGTTCGTGATTGCCACGCTCGCTTTTATTGGTTGGTATCTGAGCCTCGTGGCACGGCTAGAACCGGATACGCCTGTACGTTACGTTTTATTCGTTCAAGGGTTGGTAGGTGCCTATTACCTAACTCAGATTGCAGTGCGCGGATTTCTTACTACAAGTTATGGATTGATTTGGGTTCTTATTCCGCTCTTGCTTCTGTTGGGCACGGCGCAGCTCTTAAAATATGCCACGATGAACCTCCGAGAGATGCTCACTTGGACCTAGTCTCAAAGAATGTTTAACGACAGTCTGGTTCCAGACTAACTGACCTCTGATTCGAGAGCGCACTGCTTCATTAAAGTTCAGTTTTGGTAGAAGATGAGACGAACATTGTGGCGGTTTCACAAGGACAGGTGAGCAATATTTCTGCCGGACAGAGAAAGATGTCCCGATTGAATTACTACCGACGTATTTTCGCGGCTTATCTTGGCAACTCTAACAGCCAATTAAGCTTCTGGCATGAAGTCCCGGAGGTTAACGAAAACGCTCGTTCGGACGAACTGGGTGAGTACTACATGACATTTGCGCAAAAAGCCGACTATGCCGGCGCGTTCGATAAACAAGGTATTCCTCTGCTCGATTATCGTGGCGCTCTCGGATTGCAATACAACCCAATAGCCATCGCACAGTACGGGCTGGGAAATCACAATCTTTATCTACGTAGCGGAGATTTGGCTAGGAAGGCAAATGTTCTGAGAGTTGCGGACTGGCTCGTATCGTCCATGCGCCGGAATCATGCTGGGCTATGGATGTGGATGCACGACTTCGATTGGGAATATCGGGACACCCTGCGCGCACCCTGGTACTCTGGCCTGGCTCAAGGACAAGGCATTTCCTTATTGCTCCGAGCTTACAAGGACACCGGTAAGGCCGAATATCTCGACAGCGCGCATCGCGCCTTTGAATCGTTCAAGGTCGATGTCAAAAGCGGTGGAGTCATATGCACGGACGAAAATGGAGATCCCTGGTTTGAAGAATATATTGTCTTCCCGGAAACACACATACTGAACGGGTTTATCTGGGCGAGTTGGGGAGTCTATGATTATTATCTTGTGACACGAGACGATGGGGCAGCAAACCTCTTCCAATCTTCCGTCGAGACTTTGCGCCTTGAATTGAAAAGCTATGACATCGGTTTCTGGTCTCTCTATGAGCGCTCCGGCACCAGACTGCCTATGGTTGCCAGCCCCTTTTATCATTCTCTGCATATTGTCCAGTTGCGAGTAATGCAAAAGATTACGGGCGAGAAGTTCTTTGGAGAATTCGCTCGTCGCTGGGAGACTTATCGTGCGAATCGCGTTAATCGAAGTATTGCCGTGGCCTGCAAAGCTGCCTTCAAACTGTTACACTACTGAAAATTCATGAAGATCCTCTACTTCTCCCAATATTTTCCTCCCGAGATCGGAGCGCCTGCCGCACGGGTTGCAGAACTCAGCCAACGCTGGGCCGCTGAAGGACACGACGTCTCCGTAGTCACAGGCTTCCCAAACCATCCCACGGGACAAATCGCCCCCCCATACGGGTCGAAGTTCCGCCGTCTCCTTATGCGCGACGATCGCGATGGCGTCAAAGTTTTTCGCACTTGGCTGATTCCTCTCCCGAATCGGCGGTCCTGGGAGCGAATTTTGAACTATGTGTCGTTCGCCTTCTCCGCCGCCCTGCGCGGCGTCTTCCTATCAAGGCCGGATGTTCTGATCGCAACGTCTCCACAACTTTTGGTGGGGCTGTCAGGCTTGTTCGTTGCAAAGTGCAGACGAGTCCCCTTCGTCTTTGAGGTTCGGGATCTTTGGCCGGAGTCCCTTGAAGCTGTGGGTGTGAGCGGTAAGCGATCCCCTTTGGTGTGGGCACTAGGGAAGATATCCGCACTTCTTTACCGGCAGGCCGCGCACATCGTCGTAGTGACTCATTCTTTCAAAAAGCATCTCGAAAAGGAGTGGGGCGTCTCGCCCGGCAAAATTTCCGTGGTAACGAACGGAGTGGAGCACCAATTATTCAGGCCCGAAAACCCAGACGAGGAGGTCATTCGAGAATTCGGTTTAAAAGATAAGTTTGTTGCTTCCTATATCGGAACCATAGGAAATGCTCACGGGCTGGACACGCTTATTTCTGTGGCAGAGATGCTGGCCCCTACGCATCCGGACGTGCTCCTTCTTGTCGTAGGCGAAGGTGCCGAAAAGGAAAACTTTCAGCGAGCAATTGAGGGAAGGGGCCTCATAAACCTACGGGTTCTGCCTGCCTTGCCGCGGGCCAGGATTCCAGCTTTGTTGGCCTCTTCGCATGTTGGTCTCGTATTGCTGAAGAAGAGCGAACTGTTCAAAACAGTTCTTCCCACGAAAATGCTCGAGTATATGTCTTCGGGACGGGCGGTTATTTCGACCGTCCAGGGGGAATCGGCATCTCTGCTAGATGAAGCAAATGGCGGCATTTGTACCGAGCCAGAGGATCCTTGTGCACTGTGCCAAGCCATTTGCAAATTGCACGCCGACTCCACGTTGCGAGAAAAATACGGTAGGAGCGGGAGGTCGTTCATCGTGAGCAGGCTAACCCGTGAGCGCACTGCGGAGCAGTACCTTGTCGTGCTCCTGCGACTCCTAACCGAGACTAGGCTTAGCTCTCGCTAGCACTGTAGAGAAACTGCGAGGCGTAAATCCGCACCTACTTCTCCTTGACGACTACCTTACCCGAAGTCTTATTACGGGCGACATCGGGTTTCGCGCCGGGGGAATCAATGTCCAGGGCAACTACATAGGAAGATATCTCATTGTCGGTTATCTTTGCCTCTCCATACGATTCAGATCGGCTTTGCAGAAAAATTCCCCGTGTGGCCTTTCCCCCCTCCTGCTTCAGTGTATTGCTCGCGATAGTCAGGCCTTCAAAACCTTCTGCTGAATAGATACCGTTTTGTGTCTGGCCGGCAAGGTAGTTCCGCTCGACAGTGACATTGTGGTTGCGGAGGCCATTTCTTGGATCAATCTGCCCGGATATCGCAATCCCGTTTTTCGCCCCTAACACGCGGTTGTTTGTAATCGTTGCGCCGTCCGAAGTGACCACGCATATCCCGCCGCCACTCGCGTCGGTAACTAGGATTTCCCTGAGATCAACGGAATTGTCATCAATGATCGGGCGGTCGGCGGCATTCATCTTGATCCCACAAGTAACCTTCATCCCCGCCTTCCCAGTCACGCGGTTGTGACGCACTACCAGTCCAGGAGCTAGAAATCCACTCGGCCCCTTTGGAAACACCTCAATGCCGATGTTTGTTTCAGAAGTGGGTTCTCCCACGTCGGTAACGATATTGTTGATAATCTGGATATCTCGGAACCCCCCCGTCTGTGCTGTATCTCCAATCAAGATTCCAAATTGTCCGCACTTATCCGTCCACAGCCCGTGCACGGTGATATCGTGTGCGCCGTTGAGCATCGCAAGACACGATTCCCCAAGGGCGTTCTTTCCCTCCACCTTAAAATGGCTAAAGACGATATTAAACCCCGTAGTCATGACAATGCGGTTGCTGAATGCCTTACAGTTACCACTCCCTGTAAAGACAGTCATGTAATCCGCGGCTCCCTCGACGGTCCAGTTGGAAGGCACGTTGGAACATGCCAACCGCCCGGTTAGCTCATATTGAGTTTTACCCAGCAGCAACTTTCCCGGTTTCGTTACGCCCGCGAACACATCGTTCGTGATTCTTTGCTCTCCCGTCAGTCCGCGAGCGTCCGCCGTCCCGCCCGAGGCAGGCAGGACCGCGAAGCACGCAGCAAGCTTCGCTCCTGCATCGGCGCCTTGTAAGGAATCACATTTTACGATTCCGATCGTCTCTTTCTGCGGTAAGGAATGTCCCAACAAGGCCCACAGCAGCGTCGCGAAAACTGCAACATTGAGCATGCAATCCTCCTCGATCTGGAAAAACCGATATTGCCACTCCCGGGGTGCCCACCCAAGGGACGGACTGAGTCGTCACCATCAATCAGTTTACTCGGGTTCTCAGTTAAATGACCAACGGAGTGCATACCGGTGACTACGTGAAGCCTATCGTTCCGATTTGCAAAAGTGAGCGATCATGATGACTCGAAACGCTCCCATAAACGCGAAGCGATTCACGGCTCGCTCCCAGGCCAAACCAAAAGGATAGAGCGGGAGCGACCGCATATACTCCGGACGACCTTCGATGCGTTCAATGTTTATGACGTCAAGATTCGATTCTTTAGCAAGTTTCAATAGTTTGTTCTTGGAGTTGGCGCGATAAAGCGTGGGAAACGTATCTGCTGCATTTCTTCCGCGTAACTTGTTAACCAACCTGTGGAAGGAATGCGGAGTGAGTTGGGCAATGAGCGGAACATAATGAAAGCGATTGGGCGTCTTTGCGAGAAATACTCC
>WNFR01002174.1_pt1 | contig 20477 bp, 21 predicted proteins | sample 5400221 | NCBI WGS metagenome assembly WNFR01 (sample SAMN13153357, study PRJNA577476) | soil metagenome | isolation source: 40 cm soil under Madrone tree | place: USA:California | collected 2016-06-14 | reverse complement strand
CCGGGAATTTCCCCGCGCAGCGCAAGCTCACGGAAACAGATGCGGCACAACTTGAACTTGCGCAGCGTGCCGCGGCTGCGGCCGCAACGCTGGCAGCGGTAGTAGCCCCGCACCTTGAACTTCGGGCCGCGCTTCACCCGTTCCAGCCACGCCTTCTTCGCCATGAAATCTCCTAGGCCGCTGCCGGGGTTTCGACCCGGAACGGCATGCCCAGCTCGCGCAGGAGGGCCAGCGCGGTGTCGTCGCGCCCGGCGCTCGTTACGATGGTGATATCCATCCCGTGAATGCGCTCGACCTTGTCGTAGTCGATCTCGGGGAAAATCATCTGCTCTTTGATGCCCAGCGAGTAATTGCCGCGCCCGTCGAAGCTCTTCGTCGGCAGCCCGCGGAAGTCGCGCATGCGCGGCACCGCGATCGAGATGAAGCGATCGAGGAACTCGTACATGCGCCCGCCGCGCAGCGTCACGGCGCAGCCGATCGCCTGCCCTTCGCGCAGGTTGAAGTTCGCGATCGCCTTCTTGGCACGTGTCACCACCGGATGCTGCCCGGTGATGGCCGCCAGCTCGGCGACCGCGGCCTCGAGCCCCTTGGGGTTCTTGGACGCGTCACCCATGCCGACGTTGAGGACGATCTTCTTGAGCCGCGGAATCTGATGCGGGTTCTTGAAGGCGAACTGCTGCTGCAGCTTGCCCCGCACCTGCTGCTCGTAGAAGTCCCACAGCCGGGCCCGCGGTGCGGGCTCGACGGGTTCTTTCGACTCCGGCTCAGGAGCAGGAGCAGCGGAGGCCGCAGCCTTTTGCTTTTTGGCCTGCTTCTCCTGCTTCGGCTGTTTTTCCTGCTTCTCTTGTTTTTCTTTCTCGTCCGCCATCGCTACCTCACACGCGGAATCGGTTGACCCGATTTCACCGCAATCCGTTCCAGCTTGCCTTCCTTGTCCAGGCGCCGGCGCACGCGCGTCGGCGTTCCCGACTTCGGGTCCAGCAGCATCACGTTGGATGCCGCAATCGGGGCGGGAAACTCGATAATCCCGCTCTCCCCCCCTGGGGTCGTGGCGCGCTTGTGCTTCTTCACGACGTTCACGCCCTCCACGACGATCCGGAACTTCTTGGGATACACGTGGAGGATCTTGCCTTCTTTCCCCCGATGCTCGCCGCTGATGACGCGTACGACATCGCCCTTGGCGATGTGCAACTTGTGCCGCTCGGGCACCGTTCCGCGCTCGCGCCGCGACTTCTTGTAAACGAGCGGCTTCATATCAGATGACCTCCGGCGCCAGCGATACGATCTTCATGAATTTCTTCTCGCGCAGCTCACGGCCCACCGGGCCGAAGATACGGGTCGCGCGCGGCTCGCCTTCGTCGTTGATCAGCACCGCCGCGTTTTCGTCGAAGCGGATGTAGGAGCCGTCCTTGCGCTTCGTCTCCTTGGCCGTCCGCACGATCACGGCCTTGACCACCTCGCCCTTTTTGACCTGGCCGGTGGGGATGGCGTCCTTGATCGTGACGACGACCACGTCGCCCAGCCCCGCGTAGCGGCGCTTGGACCCGCCGAGCACGCGGATCACGAGCGCGCGACGCGCGCCCGAGTTGTCCGCGATCTTGACCTGCGATTCTTGCTGCACCATGGCTATTTCGCCTTTTCGATAATCTCGACAACCCGCCAGCGCTTCCGTTTCGACAAGGGCCGCGTCTCCACGATGCGCACGGTGTCGCCCGTCTTGGCGCCGTGCTCGTCGTGTGCCGCGACCGTCTTGGTCCTGGTGATCTGCTTGCCGTAAAAGCTGTGGGCGAAGCGGCGCACCATCGAGACCGTGACCGTCTTGGTCATCTTGTCGCTGACGACGGTCCCCGTACGAACTTTCCTGCGGCCGCGCTCGGTCATGCCGACGCCCTTTCCTTCAAAATGGTCTTGATCCGCGCGATGTCGCGGCGAATCGTCCGCAGCTGCAGCGGATTCGTGAGCGACTCGGTCGCGCGGCGGAATTCGAGCCGGAAGCTCTCCTCCGTCAGCACCGCCAGTTTCTGCGTCAGCTCGTCGGTCTTGAGCTCGCGCAGTCCGTCCGCCCGATTTTCCCGTTTCGCCGGCATGCTACCGCTCCTCCCGCTTCACGAACTTCGATCGCACCGGCAGCTTGGCGGACGCGAGCGCCAGGGCGGCGCGAGCCGAGGCCTCTTCGATGCCCTCGAGCTCGAACATGATCCGTCCCGGCTTTACCACCGCCACCCACCCCTCCGGATTCCCCTTGCCTTTTCCCATCCGCGTTTCGGCGGGCTTCTTGGTGATCGGCTTGTCGGGGAAGAGCCGGATCCACACCTTGCCACCGCGCTTCATCTCGCGCGTGAGCGCGACGCGCGCGGCCTCGATCTGCCGGTTCGAGACCCAGCCGGGGTCGAGCGACATCAGCCCGTAGTGGCCGAACGCGACGGTGTTGCCGCGCGTGGCCATCCCGTTGGTGCGGCCCTTGAACCGCTTGCGAAACTTGACGCGCTTCGGTGCGAGCATGGTTTAGACGCCCGTGGAATAGGTGCGGCCGTGGAGATCCTCGGTCCGCTCGCCCTTGAAGATCCAGACCTTCACGCCGATCGTGCCGAACGTCGTCTTGGCCGTGGAGGTCGCATAGTCGATGTCCGCGCGCAGCGTGTGCAGCGGCACGCGACCCTCGTGATAGCCTTCGGTGCGGGCGATTTCAGCGCCGCCCAGCCGGCCCGCCGTCTTGATCTTGATTCCCTGCGCGCCCATCCGCATCGCGCTCTGCACCGCGCGCTTCATGGCGCGCCGGAAGGAGATGCGCTGCGTCAGCTGGTGCGCGACGCTGTCACCCACCAGCTGCGCATCGAGCTCGGGACGCTTGATCTCCTCGACGTTGATGCCGACTTCCTTCCCCGTCAGTTGCGCCAGCTCGTCGCGCAGCTTGTCCACTTCCGCGCCGCGCTTGCCGATCACGACACCGGGCCGGCCGGTGTGTACCGTGACCGTCACTTTGCCCGGCTTGCGCTCGATGTGGACGTCGGCGATCGCGGCGTGGCTGAGGCGCGTCTTCAGGTACTTCCGGATCAGCTCGTCTTCCTTGAGCAGCTCCGGGAAGTTATGGCGTGCGAAATAGCGCGAACGCCACTGCTTGACGATGCCCAGCCGGAAACCGTACGGATGTGTTTTCTGTCCCACTTACTTGCTCGCTTTCTTGGTCGTCTTCTTCTTCTTGGCCGGCGCTCTTTTTTTCGACTTCGCGCGCGGCTTCTTCTCGCCTTTCGCTTCCGCCTTCGCCGCAGCCGGCTTCTCCGTCGGCGACGGCTTGACCGGTGCTTCCGCACCCGCCACGCGGATCTCGACGTGGCTCGTCCGCTTCAGAATCGGCGTGCCGCGGCCCATGGCCGCCGCCGTGAACCGCTTCAGCGTCTGCCCTTCGTTGACCACGGCATACGTGACGCGCAGGCTGTCGGCGTCGAACGCCGCATTGTCGCGCTGCGCCGCCTGCTGCGCGTTCGCGACCGCGGACTTCAGGACCTTATGGATCTGCCGCGCCGCGCGCTTCTTGGAGAAGCGGAGAATCGCATCCGCCTCCGGGACGGCCTGGCCGCGGATCAAATCGATCACGAGGCGCATCTTCCGCGCCGACTGCCGCACGCCGCGTTGAATCGCTCGAGCTTCCATTCCCTACTCCTTCTTCTTCTCGGCGCCGCCCTCGGCGCCAGCTTCAGCGGCTGCGGCCTCGGCCTCACGCTCCGCCGCCGAGCCCTTGGCGCCGTGGCCGCGGAACAACCGCGTCGCGGCGAACTCGCCGAGCTTGTGGCCCACCATGTTCTCGGTGATGTAGACGGGGATGAACTTGTTCCCGTTGTGCACCGCGAGGGTGTGGCCCACGAAGTCGGGCGTGATCGTGCTGCGCCGCGACCAGGTCTTGAACACCTTCTTCTCGTTCCGCTCGTTCAGGACCCGGATCTTCACCATCAGTGATTCCTCGACATACGGGCCCTTCTTGACGCTGCGTCCCATTACGTCGTCGCCTTCCCGCGCTTGCGGCCGCGCACGATGAGTTTCGTCGAATGCTTCTTCTTGTGCCGCGTCTTCTTGCCCTCGACCTTGCCCCACGGATTCGTGGGCGGCCGGCCACCCGAGCTCTTGCCTTCGCCGCCGCCGAGGGGGTGATCGACGGGGTTCATCGCCACGCCGCGGACGCGGGGGCTGCGGCCCAGCCACCGCGACTTCCCCGCCTTGCCGATCGACAACAGCTCGTGCTCGGCGTTCCCGACTTCGCCAATCGTCGCAAGGCACTCGCCGCGCACCATCCGCATTTCCGTCGAGCGGAGCCGGAGCGTGACGTAGTTGCCCTCTTTGGCCACGACCTGCGCGCTCGTCCCCGCGCCGCGGCACAGCTGGCCGCCGCGCGCGATCTTCAGCTCGATGTTGTGCACCGCGGTGCCCAGCGGGATCTCGAACAGCGGCATCGCATTGCCGGTGCGAATGTCCGACCCGGGCCCCGAGACCACCGTGTCGCCGACGTTCAGCCCTTTGGGCGCGAGGATGTAGCGCTTCTCGCCGTCATCGTAGTGCAGCAGGGCGATGCGCGCGGTCCGGTTCGGATCGTACTCGACGCTGGCGACGCGCGCCGGAATGGCGAACTTGTCGCGCCGGAAATCGATGCGCCGGTACTGCCGCTTGTGCCCGCCGCTCATATACCGGCTCGTGATGTGGCCCTTGTTGTTGCGCCCACCGGTCCGCCGCAACGGCTCGAGCAACGTCTTCTCCGGCTCCGTCTTGGTGATTTCGGAGAAGTCGGAGACCGAGCGAAAGCGCGTGGCTGGCGTCATCGGCCGAAACTGTCGAATTCCCATTTAGCCCTCGAACACCTCGATCGCGTCGCCCTCTTTGAGGGTCACGATCGCCTTTTTCCAGGACGGCCGGCGGCCCTGGTAGCGCCCGTACGTCCGCCGCTTGGCCCGCATGATCATGGTGCGGACGCCGGTGACCGACACCTTGAACAACGTTTCGATGGCCGCCTTGATCTGCGGCTTGGTCGCTTCGGAGTGCACGCGGAACGCGTACTCCTTGCGCGCGCCGTAGGCCGCGGACGACTTCTCCGTGACCACCGGCCGGACGATCAGGTCGTGCAGCTCAGGCATCGCTCGCCTCCGTCGATTCCTTTTTGGCCCCAGTCTCGCCCCCTGATCCCTGTTCCAGCGCGCCGATCTCCACGACCACCGTCTGCGCCCAGAGGATCTCGTAGGCCGTCGCGTCGGCGAAGCGCATCACCTGCACGTCGGGGATGTTGCGGCCCGACAAATAGACGTTGTGCGCGTCGGTCGCGGTGAGAACCAGGACCTTCTTGTTGCTGGCATCGAGTTTCTTCAGCAGCCCGGCAAAGTCCTTGGTCTTCGGCTTTTCGTACTCGAGCGCGTCGACGATCAGCAACGCGCCTTCACGCGCGCGCGCGTTGAGCGCCGACTTCTTGGCGAGCTGGCGCATCTTCTTGGGAATCCCCAGTCGGTAGCTGCGCGGATGCGGCCCGTGCGCGATGCCGCCGTGCCGCCAATGGGGAGCGCGCGTCGAGCCCTGCCGCGCGCGACCGGTGCCCTTTTGCCGCCACGGCTTCTGATTGCCGCCCGAGACCTCGCTGCGGGTCAACGTGTTGCTCGTGCCCTGCCTCTGGTTCGACAGGAACGTGATCACCCCGCGGTGCAGCACGTCCTCGTTCACCGTACCGTCGAACAGCGCCTCCGGCAGGCTGACCGCTTTCTTGCTGGCGCCGGCCGCGGAGTAGTGGGGAGCCTCAATCATGGCGGCTCGGGCCTCCCTGTTTGCGGACGGTAACCAGGCCGTTCATCGGCCCCGGCACCGAGCCGCGCACGAACAGGAGATTGCGCTCGGCGTCGATCTTCACGACGCGCAGGCCGATCTCGGTGAAGTTGCGGGCGCCCATATGACCGGGCATCCGCTTGCCTTTGATGATGCGCGACGGATCGGTACCCGGCGCGATCGATCCCGGCTTGCGGTGCCGCGTGTTGCCGTGGGTCTCGGGGCCGCCGTGGAAGTGATGACGGTGCACGACGCCCTGAAAGCCGCGGCCCTTCGATACGCCCCTCACCTTCACGCGATCGCCTTCGGCGAAGATCGCCACGGTGACCGCGGTGCCCGCCGCGGGCGCGTCGCCCGTGACGTCAAAGCGGCGGATGATGCGCGGCGCAATCTCGACCCCGCCCTTCTTCACGTGGCCGGCCAGCGCCTTGGGGGTACGTTTTGCTTTCTTGGCGCCGAAGCCGAGCTCCGCCCGCCCTTCGGCGACGGAGATGACGGGGCACGGCCCCGCCTCGATCACCGTAACCGGCACGTGCGTGCCGGCGGCGTCGAAGACGCGCGTCATTCCCAGTTTGCGACCAATCAGTCCGTTCATGTCCCTACTCGACTTTGATCTCTACGTCCACCCCTGCGGGCAGATCGAGTTTGGTGAGCGCGTCCACGGTCTGCGAGCGCGAGTCGAGGATGTCGATCAGGCGCTTGTGCGTCTTGAGCTCGAATTGCTCGCGGCTCTTCTTGTCGATGTGCGGGCTGCGGAGCACCGTCCACAGCTGCCGTTTTGTGGGCAGTGGGATCGGACCCGAGACTTGCGCTCCCGTCTTCTCAGCAGTCCGTACAATGTCTGCGGCCGCCTGGTCGATGAGCGCGTGGTCGAACGCCTTCAAACGAATTCGGATCTTGCTAGCCATTCGGTCCTCGTTGGATTGTCGGATCGGCGGATGGTCGGATGGTATTTCCATCCGCCGATCCGGCGATCCGCCCATCCGACTATTTCAGGATCTTCGTAACGACACCCGCGCCAACCGTTCGTCCGCCCTCTCGGATGGCAAATCGCAGCTGCTCTTCCATCGCGATCGGTGTGATCAGCTCGATCGCCATCTTCGTGTTGTCGCCCGGCATCACCATCTCCACGCCCGCCGGCAACTCGACATTTCCCGTCACGTCCGTCGTGCGGAAATAGAACTGCGGCCGGTAGCCCTTGAAGAACGGCGTGTGCCGCCCGCCCTCTTCCTTGGTCAGCACGTAGACTTCCGATTCGAACTGTGTGTGCGGCTTGATCGAGCCGGGCTTGGCCAACACCATGCCGCGCTCGATCTGGTCCTTCTCGACGCCGCGCAACAGCAGCCCGACGTTGTCGCCGGCCTGGCCGTCGTCCAGCAGCTTGCGGAACATCTCGACGCCCGTCACGACCGTCTTCTTGTCGGTGCCGAAGCCCACCATCTCGACCTCGTCGCCCACTTTGACCTTGCCCTTGTCGATCCGACCGGTCGCGACGGTGCCGCGGCCGGTGATCGAGAAGACGTCTTCGACCGGCATCTGGAACGGCTTGTCGACTTCGCGCTTCGGTACCGGGATGCTCTTGTCGAGCGCGGCGAGCAGCTCCTCGACCTTGCCGACCCACTGCTTATCGCCTTCGATCGCTTTGAGCGCGGCACCGCGGATCACCGGGATGTCGTCGCCGGGGAACTGGTACTTGCTGAGGAGCTCGCGCACCTCCAGCTCGACCAGGTCCAGCAGCTCGGCATCGTCCACCAGGTCGCACTTATTAAGGAAGACGACGATCGCCGGCACGTTCACCTGGCGGGCGAGCAGGATGTGCTCGCGCGTCTGCGGCATCGGGCCATCGACGGCGCTGACGACGAGGATTGCCCCGTCCATCTGCGCCGCGCCCGTGATCATGTTCTTCACATAGTCCGCATGGCCCGGGCAGTCGACGTGCGCGTAATGCCGCTCGGTGGTCGAATATTCGACGTGGCTCGTCGCGATCGTCAGAATCTTCGTCGCGTCGCGGCGGCCCTGAGACTCCGACGCCTTCGCCACCTGATCGTAGCTCACGTAGGTGCCGAGACCTTTGTCCGCCGAAACCTTGGTCAAGGCTGCGGTGAGCGTCGTCTTCCCGTGGTCCACGTGGCCGATCGTGCCGACGTTCACGTGGGGCTTGTTGCGCTCGAATTTGGCTTTTGCCATTGCCCTAGCCTTTCACTTTCGAAACGATTTCTTCTGCCTTTGCCTTCGGCACTTCCTGATAATGACTGAACTCCATCGAGTAGATCGCGCGGCCCTGGCTCATGGACCGCAGCGTCGTCGAGTAGCCGAACATCTCCGAGAGCGGCACGCTCGCGGCGACGATATGCGCATCAGCGCGCTGCGTCATGCCGCCGATCTTGCCGCGCCGCGCCGAGAGATCGCCGATCACGTCGCCCATGTAGTCCGACGGCGTCACGACTTCGACGTCCATGATCGGCTCGAGCAGAATCGGATGCGCCTGCCGCGCGGCTTCTTTTACCGCCATCGAGCCGGCGATCTTGAACGCCATTTCGCTCGAGTCGACGTCGTGGAACGAGCCGTCCACCAGCTCGACCTTCACGTCCACCATCGGATAGCCGGCGAGGACGCCGTTCTCCAGCGCCTCTTTGACACCCTGCTCGACGGGGCCGATGTATTCCTTGGGAATCGAGCCGCCCACGATGTTGTCCTCGAATACGAAGCCCGTTCCGGGCTGCCCGGGCTCGAGGTTGATCACGACGTGGCCGTACTGGCCGCGCCCACCTGACTGGCGGATGAACTTCCCTTCGATGTCCTCGACGCGTTTGCGGACCGTTTCGCGATACGCCACCTGCGGGCGGCCCACGTTCGCGTCGACCTTGAACTCGCGCCGCATGCGCTCGACGATGATCTCGAGGTGCAGCTCGCCCATGCCGCTGATGATCGTCTGGGCGGTCTCGGGATCGGAGTGCACGCGGAACGTCGGATCTTCTTCCGAGAGCTTGGCCAGGGCCACGCCCAGCTTGTCCTGGTCGGCCTTGGTCTTCGGCTCGATCGCGACGGAGATGACGGGGTTCGGGAAGCGCATCGCCTCGAGAATGATCGGATGGGCCTCGTCGCACAGCGTGTCGCCGGTGCGCGTGTCCTTGAGCCCGATGGCGGCGGCGATGTCGCCGGCGCGCACGTCCTCGACCTCCTCGCGCTTGTTGGCGTGCATCTGCAGCAGCCGCCCGATGCGCTCCCTGCGATCTTTGCTGCTGTTGTAGACGTACGAGCCAGCGGCAAGCACGCCACTGTACACGCGGAAGAACGTCAGTTTCCCGACGTAGGGATCGGTCATGATCTTGAACGCGAGGGCCGCGAACGGCGCGTCATCGGTGGCCGGGCGCTCGGCGTGCGTCGCGTCGTGGTGCGGCAGATGCCCCTTGATCGGCGGGATGTCCGTCGGTGCCGGCAAGTAGTCCACCACAGCATCGAGCAGCGCCTGGACACCTTTGTTCTTGAACGCCGCGCCGCAGATCACGGGGACGATGGTGCCGGAGACGGTGGCTTTGCGAATGACGGTGCGGATTTCTTCTTCGGTCAGCTTGTGGTCTTCGAGATATTTGTGCAGGATGGCGTCGTCGGACTCGACGCAGGCCTCGATCATCTCGTGTCGCAGCTGCGCGACTTGGCTCTTCATCGATTCCGGCACCGGTCCCTCGACGTACTTCTTGCCAAGGGTGTCGTCGTCGTAGACGATCTCGATCTCGCGCACGAGGTCGATGAGTCCCGTGAACAGCTCGCCCGAGCCGAGGGGCAGCTGGATCGGCACGGCCTTCGTGCCCAGCCGGTCGCGGACCATCTTGAGGCACATGTCGAAGTCGGCGCCGACGCGGTCCATCTTGTTGACGAAGATGATCCGCGGCACGCCGTAGCGGTCCGCCTGGCGCCACACCGTCTCGGTCTGCGGCTCGACGCCGCCGACCGCATCCAACACCGTCACTGCCCCGTCCAATACGCGCAAGCTGCGCTCGACTTCGACGGTGAAGTCCACGTGCCCCGGGGTGTCGATGATGTTGATGCGGTACTGCTGATTCAGGCGGGTCCAGAAGGCGGTCGTCGCGGCCGAGGTGATCGTGATGCCTCGCTCCTGCTCCTGCTCCATCCAGTCCATCGTGGCCGTACCTTCGTGCACCTCACCCAGCTTGTAGGTGCGGCCCGTGTAATAGAGGATACGCTCGGTCGTAGTCGTTTTCCCGGCATCGATGTGGGCCATGATGCCGATATTCCGAATCTTGTCGAGCGGTGTCGTGCGTGGCATTGCTTTCCTTTATTCAGCAAAAACGCGGGGCGACCAGGACGCCCCACTCGTGTGCCGGGGGGGCCGGTCTCGCTCCGCAGTCATCGGGAGGCTTTCCGCCCCCTCGACGCAGGATCCCTTAAGGCAGGGTCCCGAAGTTGTTTGTTTAGGGCCCACGCCCGGGCGTTAGCCCGGGCGTTAAATCACCACCGGTAATGCGCGAAGGCGCGGTTCGCCTCCGCCATCCGGTGCGTGTCTTCCTTCTTCTTTATCGTCTCGCCTTCGCCCTTCGACGCCAGGATCAGCTCGGCGGCGAGGCGCTCGGCCATCGTCTTCTCTTTGCGCGCGCGGCTGTACTGGATGATCCAGCGCATCCCCAGCGCCGTGCGTCGCTCGGGCCGCACTTCGACCGGCACCTGATATGTCGCGCCGCCGACACGCCGGGACTTCACTTCCAGCGCCGGCTTCACGTTCGAGAGCGCCTGCTTGAACACGTTCACGCCGGGTTGCCCGGTGCGCTGCTCGATCATGTCCATCGCCTGATAGAAGATCCGCTCCGACAACGACTTCTTGCCGCACACCATCAGGTTGTTCAGAAACTTCGAGACCGTCTGGCTGTCGTAGCGCGGGTCAGGCGGCACCGGGCGCTTGATCGCCGATTTGCGCCGGCTCACTTCCCGGCCTCCTTGGGACGCTTCGCGCCGTACTTGGAGCGCGACTGCTTGCGCTCATTCACGCCCGCGGCGTCCAGGGTGCCGCGGATGATATGGTAACGGACGCCCGGCAAGTCTTTCACACGGCCACCGCGAATCATGACGATGGAGTGTTCCTGTAAATTATGCCCTTCACCCGGGATGTATGCCGTGACTTCGAAACCATTCGTCAGACGGACGCGGGCCACTTTGCGCAGCGCGGAGTTCGGCTTCTTCGGCGTCGTCGTGTAGACGCGCGTGCACACGCCCCGCTTTTGCGGGTTGCCACGCAGGTGCGGCGCCTTTTCTTTCTTCTCCACGTCGCGGCGGCCATGCCGGACGAGCTGGTTGATGGTCGGCAAATACCCCTCGCAAATGAATCCTGAAAAACCTGCTCCGAAGCCCGCGAAACTAAACGCATTGTTTGAGTTAGGTCAAGGCCCGAGCCTTGCTTGCGACCCCTCGTACCCAGGGGCATTTTCAGCGCCCTCGTCATTAACCCCGTCCGTAGGAGGATGCGTGCGCAAGGCAATCGTCGTCAGCGCAGTTTCGCTCATGGCACTCCTGTCGATCCCGGACGTGTCGGCCGCTCAGGCTCTCGGGCGGACGATCGCCGGTGTCGTCACGCGAGCCCTCGGAGGACGTCCGGTTCAGGGCGTCACCGTCACCGTAACCGGAAGCCCGCAGCTCGCCCAGTCGGATGACTCTGGGCGGTACGCGATCCTGGCGCCTGATGGCGATGTGCGCCTCAGCTTCCGCGCCATTGGTTTCAGTCGCAAAGACGTGCTCGTCCCGGCGACGCAGACGAACATGGACGTGGCCCTGAACGAAGACGTGTTCGAGCTCGAGGCCGTCGTCGTGACCGGCCAGGCGACCACGTTGGAGCGACGCAACGCGACGACCGCGACGGCGCGGGTTTCAGGTGAAGACGTCACGAAGGTGACCGCGCCCACCATCGAGAGCTCGCTGACCGGCCGAGTCGCCGGCGTCAACCTTCAGAGCAACAGCGGTGCCCCTGGCGGCGGGATTCAGATGCAGATCCGGGGAAACAATACGATTCTCGGCGCCTACGACCCGCTCTACGTCATCGATGGCGTGATCTACTCAAACGTACGGATCGCCGGCGGTCGTGGAGATATCGACGACGCCGCGTTTCTCGTGGCCGAGGACGATCCAGTAAACCGGGTTGCAGATATCAACCCGAGCGACGTCGCCAGTATCGAGATCCTCAAGAGCGCCGCCGCGACGTCCATTTACGGCTCCAAGGCAGCCAACGGTGTCGTGGTGATCACGACGAACCGCGGCCAGCAGGGCCGCCCGCAGGTGACGCTCACGAGCCGGTTGGGCTCTTTCTCGCTCGCGAACAGCCTGCAAAGCCGCCGCTTCACGAGCGTGGCGGAGGCGAAGGCGCGCTTCACGAGCGCCACCGCCGGGGCTGCGATCGATTCGATTGCCGCGGCCCATGGCGGTACGTTGCCCTACTACGATCTGTACGACCAGGTGTGGCACAGCCGTAGCCCCTCATACGAGCTCATCGGTGACGTCCGCGGCGGCAGTGGAACCACGCGCTACTACGTCTCGGGGACCTGGAAGAAGGACCAGGGGATCGAAGACAACACCGGCTTCGGCCGCCAGGGGCTCCGCGTCAACGTCGACCAGGGACTCGGAACGAAATTCGACGTGCACGTGAGCAGCGTGTTCAACCGCGCGTTCCATGCGCGCGGCTGGGACAACAACTGCAATAATTTCGCGTGCGGCGGCTACTTCCTGGCGTACGAGCCGAGCTTTATCGACCTGCGTCCACGGCCCGACGGTACGTTCCACGATCCGATTCCAGGCCTCGAGAAACAGGCGAATGCGATTCAAACCAGCACACTCGCCCAGAACCACACCGAAACGAACCGCTTCACCGGTGGCGTGACGGTCGACTTCGCCGCCCTGAGCACGGAGCGCTCCAGTCTGAAATTCGTCGGCGCGGTCGGGGCCGACATTTTTCAGCAGCAGGACAATCTGTGGAGTCCGAATGATCTGTTTTACGAACGGCCCCAGACACTTCCGGGCGAGGCGATCCAGAATAACGGCGTGGGCCGCAACGTTAACTGGAACCTGAACGGCATTTTCCAGCAACAATTAGGGCCGGCGAATACCACGACGTCTGCTGGTTTGCAGTTCGAAGAGCGACAGCTCGGCACCAGCCGAGCGCGTACGGAGAACCTCGTGCCCGGTCAGCAAAACATCAATCAGGGCACGCACACGACGGTCACGGAGAACTTCACGAAGGAGCGGACGCTCGCCTTGTACTTCAACGAGCAGGCGCTCTTGTCGCGCGACCGCATCATTCTGACCGCCGGTGTCCGTGCCGAGCGGAGCAGCGTCAACGGTGCGATCGACAGGTACTACATCTTCCCGCGGTTCTCGGGGGCCTACCGGTTCCAGAACCTGATCGGCGAGGGCAGCGAGCTGAAGCTGCGTGCGTCGTATGGTGAGACGGGCAATCAGCCGCTGTTCGGCCAGAAGTTCACGCTGCTGGACACTCCGCAGTTAGGCGGTCTGAACGGATTCACCGTGGCTGGTGCGGCAGGCACGTCGAACATCGCGCCCGAGCGGCTGAAGGAGTGGGAGGGTGGCGTCGACGCCAGCTTCCTGAACGGCCGCGGTACGCTGGAAGCCACGTACTACCACCGCCACACGACGAACCTGCTGCTGCAGCGGGTCCCCGCTCCATCGTCGGGGTTCGCGACGCAAATCTTCAATGGCGGGGAGATTCAGAACAAGGGCTTCGAAGTGGTCGCGGGCTACGCGCCGGTCCAGCGCGGCGATCTCACGCTGCTGCTGCGGAGCACGTTCACCGCCAATCGGAGCAAGGTTCTTCACCTCCCCGTGCCGGGATTCCGGCCTCCCTTGTCGGGCTTCGGCGGTCTGGGTGTGACGTTCATCCAGGAAGGGCAATCGCTGAGCCAGATCAAGGCGTTCGCGTACGATGCGTCTGGCAACCCGACGGCCACGATCGTCAAGGTCGGTGACGCGAGTCCCGATTATCGGATTGGCTTCACCAGCGATCTGACATGGAAGTCATTCTCGTTCGGGACGGTATGGGACTACCAGCACGGCGGGGACATCATCAACCTCACGAGCTTCCTGTATGTCGATTCGCAGCTGTCGCCCGACTACGGGACCCCGGCCTACACCAAGAAGCTGAACGCCTACAATGACGGCGTCATGACGCCGTTCATCGAGGACGCAACCTTCTTGAAACTGCGTGAAGTCTCGCTTGGCTGGCTGCTACCGCAGCGGGTTACCAGTGCACTCGGCTTGGGCGTGCGCGACGTGCGGCTGGGTGTGAGTGCCCGCAACCTGAAGACATGGAGCAACTATTCCGGACTCGATCCCGAGGTGGCGAACCTCGGTGACGCTGCGATCCGGAACAACCTGGACGTGACACCGTATCCGCCCAGCCGCAGCTTCTTCTTCACCCTGGCCGTGGGGTTCTGACCATGACCATTACATCGACTCTCAACTCACATCGCCTGCTCAGGGTCGCGGCACTGAGCGCGGCGCTCGTCGCGACGGGCTGCAACTTCGACATTGTCAACCAGAATGCCCCGCGAGAGGATCAGCTGACCGGTAATCCGAGCAAGCTGATCCTTGCGCGGGCGGCGACTGGTATCTTCGCGGGTAACTTCAACGACGTGGGCGGCGACATCCAGATCTACACGATCTATGGTCGCGAAGGCTACAACCTGCTCGGCAACGACCCGCGCGAAACGGGCGAAGCGATCAGCGGTCCGCAGGATCCTGGCGGCCGCGCGGGCGGCAACTGGTTCACGAAGTACCAGGCGATCCGTACCATAAATACCTACCTCCGCGCCGTGAACAACACCACCAACCTGACGGCCCAGGAGAAGGCGGCATCCGTCGGGTTCGCGCAGACGATGAAGGCGGCCATGTTTCTCCGTCTGGCGGTTCGGTCCGGCACGTACGGGCTCCCGATCGACGTGGATCGGCCCATCGACGCCGATCCGGCGCCCTTTGTGTCGCAGGACGCCGCGTTCGCGTACGTCTCGGCCTTGTTCGATTCGGCGAAAACCAATCTTCAGGCGGCGGGCTCGGCGTTCCCGTTCCCGGCGGCTCCTGGGTTCGACAGTCTCGGCACACCGGTGTTGTTCGTGAAGTTCAACCGTGCACTCAAGGCTCGGGCAGAGGTGTTCCGGGCAACGTTCCTGGCGTGCGCGACGTGCTGGACCACCGCGCAGACAGCGCTGAGCGAATCGTTCCTCACCAGGGCCGGTTTGCCGGGGTCACTGTCACTTGGCGCGTACTATGGGTACTCCGATGCAGCGAACGAGCCGCAAAATCCGATAACCGAGAACCTCGATGCCGAGCGTTACTTCGTGGATCCCTCTCTGGCCGCACTCGTGCAGAATCAGCCTGGCGGCGCACCGGATGCGCGTTGGAGCTCCAAAACCCGAGTGGTGCCGCCTCACGAAACGGGCAACCCGCCGGTGTCGAGCAACATCAAGCCGGTGATGTACAACGACAACTCGGGCGGCACATCGGTCGCCGATCTCGGCGCGGATATTCCGATCATCAAGAACGAGGAGCTGCTGCTGCTCAGCGCCGAGGTCAACCTTGGGCTGAACAACAAGCTGGCAGCCATCGCAGATATCGACAGCGTGCGGATTCGCTCGGGTGGGCTCGCGCCCACGACGCTGACGATTGCCAGCACCGATTCCGCGTTCGTCACCGAGATTCTGTACAATCGGCTCATGTCGCTGCTGTGGGAGCAGGGGGTACGCTGGATCGACGCGCGCCGCTATGGGCGCCTCGCCAGTCTGCCGCTCCTTCGGCCCGGTGACCATGTGTTTCCAAGCTTGATCGTGCCTGCCGGCGAGTGCGATGCGAGGGGGTTGGACACGCCGTGCACGCCACCGGTGACTCCGTAAGACGGACGGTCTGACGGTCGGACGGTCGGACTGCCTAAGAAAAAAACAGCGCCCGGGAGAAGATCCCGGGCGCTGTTTGTTTTGACTGTCAGACCGTCCGACCGTCCTCCTACTCCGCCTCCACTTCCTCCGGGAACGGACTGGGCGCCGCCTATCGCGCGGGACTCCAGCTCGCCCAGCCGTCGCTGTTCGTGCCCATCGTGCTGAGGCGGACCTCACCGGTACCGTCCGCGTTGATAATGAACAACTGGACCCCCTGGACGACGCGGTCGAATACCAATTGTCGACTATCGGGTGACCACCGTGGGAGGTCCTCTTGCTCCGGCGCCGTGGTCAGCCGTACCGGATTCGAGCCATCGGCGTTCCTCACGTAGATATCAAGCGTGCCGGAGCTCGCGAAGGCGAGACGAGTTCCATCGGGAGACCACGAGGGATACTCGGCTCCCTCGTCGTTCGGCAGCGGCGTGAATCCCGTGCCGTCGGCATTTATGACGTGAAGCTTGCCGCTTCGCGAAAACGCGATCCGACTGCCATCGGGTGACCACGCAGGGCCATCATCGTACGTGTAATTCCCCGTCTCGGGTGAGACCTGACGGATACCGGTGCCGTCGGTGTTGATGACAAAGATTCGACCATAGGGCCCGTATGGCCCGTTATTTTCACTCCGAAATGCGATCCGGGAACCATCGGGCGACCACGCTGGTGACCCATCGAAGGATGATCGCTGGATGAGCAAGGATGACCCAGTCCCGTCCGCTTTCATCACATAGATGCCCCACGCTCCGCTCACCATGCCAGCGAAAGCGATACGCTTTCCGTCGGGCGAAATCGCGGGTGCCGCTTTGGGCTGCTGATTCGTCGTGACTCGCCGTCGACCGGTGCCGTCCGGATGCACGACGGCGAGTGTCGGCAGGCCGGATTCCTCAGTGGTAAAGATGATGACGTTGCGCAGGATCGTCTTCACCTTGACTGAGGCGCTTCCGCTAACGTTCTCGAACGTCGCGCGGATCGTCACGCTTCCATCCCGAACGCCCGTTACAAGGCCTGACACGGATATGGTCGCGACCGCGGTATCGCTGGAGGACCACGCCACCGCGGGCGCCCGCAAGACGTTGCCGCTGGACATGCGAACGGTTGCCGCGACCTGGAGCCTATCGCCCTGTCCGAGTGAGTCAGGGACCGCGACCACGTTGACGGCGGCCACAGTTTCGCCGTTCGTGCCAGTGCTGTCTTTGCCGCAGGCGATAGAAAACATGAGGAAGGGGACCAGCCCAACGACACGCCGCTTCATGCCGTGCTCCGGCTCGGAGATGCCAATTGTACCCGCGAGACTGTCGACCGGCAATCTCACCGCCCCAAAAGTCATAACCGGCTAAAGCAAAGCGGCGCTGGGACATCCCCAGCGCCGCTCCGTTTTCGACCGTTCGTTACTCCGCTTCCACTTCCTCCGGGAACGGACTCGGTGCCGGGCCAGGGCCCGGTGCGACACCGGCCTCGACCGGCGGCGTCGGAGGCGTGAAGCCCTCCGGCGGCTCGATCTCGATGTCGTGATACCGGTAAATGCCGGTACCCGCCGGAATCAAGTGCCCGATGATGATGTTTTCCTTTAACCCGAGCAGATCGTCCTTGGCCCCACGGATCGCCGCATCGGTCAGCACGCGGGTCGTTTCCTGGAACGACGCCGCCGAGATGAACGACTGCGTCGTCAAGCTCGCCTTCGTGATGCCGAGGAGCAGCGGCTCGCGGGTCGAAGGCTTGCCGCCCTTCTTCACCGCGCGCTCGTTGATCTCGCTGAACACGAGCTTGTCCACGTTCTCGCCTTCCAGGAACTCGGTGTCGCCCGGCTCGACGACTTTCACCTTCTGCAGCATCTGGCGCACGATCACGCCGATGTGCTTGTCGTTGATCTTCACACCCTGCAGCCGGTACACCTCCTGCACTTCGTTGAGCAGATATTCCTGCACGGCGCGCGGGCCCTTGATCCGCAGGATGTCGTGCGGATTCACCGGACCTTCGGTGAGACGGTCGCCCGCCCGCACCCGGTCGCCTTCGTGCACGCGCAAGTGCTTGCCCGCGGGCACCTCGTACAGCTGCGCCTCGCCCTCCTCCGGATGCACCCAGATCTCGCGCTTGCCGCGCTTGATCTCGCCGAACCGCACCACGCCGTCCACTTCGGAAATCGTGGCGGGGTCCTTCGGCCGGCGCGCCTCGAACAGCTCAGCGACGCGCGGCAGGCCGCCCGTGATGTCGCGCGTCTTGTACGCCTCACGCGACACCTTGGCGAGCACCTGGCCCGCGTACACTTCCTGGCCATCCTCGATCATCAGCTGCGCGCCTTCCGGAATCACGAAGTCGCGGAGCCGCTTCTCTTTGTCGCCCTTCTTCTGGACGACCTCGATGTGCGGGTGGAGCTTCTTCTCCCGGTCTTCGATGATCACGCGCTGGCGCCGGCCGGTGATTTCGTCCAGCTCCTCGCGTACCGTCTCGTCATCGACGATGTCCACGAACCGCACCAGACCCCCCACGTCCGTCATGATCGGGTTGGTGTACGGATCCCACGTGAACAGGACGCCGTCCTTCGCCACCTGCTGGCCGTCGTCGACCATCAGCGTGGCGCCGAGCGGCACCTGGAACCGCGAGTGCACCGCCAGCTTGCTGGCAGCCGTACCGGACGTGCCACCGTGGGGCGCCGCCTTGAGGATCAGCTCGCCCTCGTAGCTCGTGACGACCTGGTGGCCTTCCGGCGTCTTCACAAACGTCAGTCGGTCGCCGTGCTCGATCACGCCTTCGACCTTGGTCTTCCGCACCGTCTGCTCGGCGATACGTGCCGCCGTGCCGCCGATATGGAAAGTCCGCAAGGTCAGCTGCGTGCCCGGCTCGCCGATCGACTGCGCGGCCAGAATCCCCACCGCCTCGCCGAGGTCCACCATGTCCATCGTGGCAAGGTTGCGGCCGTAGCACATCCGGCAGACGCCGCGCTTGGCCTCGCACGTGAGGACCGAGCGAATCTTCACCGTCTCGATGCCCGCATCCTCGATGGCCTGCGAGGTCTCTTCGATGACGAGCTTGCCCGCCTCGACCAGCACCCTGGGGCGGCCGTCTTCATCGAGCTCGTGTGGATCCATGACCTCTTCGAGTGCCACGCAGCCGACGATGCGCTCGCGCAGCGGCTCGATGATGTCTTCGCCTTCCTTCAGCGCCGACATCTCGAGGCCGAGAATCGTGCCGCAATCTTCTTCGGTGATCGTTACGTCCTGCGCGACGTCGACCAAGCGGCGTGTCAGATAACCCGCGTCGGCCGTCTTGAGCGCCGTATCGGCGAGACCCTTGCGCGCGCCGTGCGTCGAGATGAAGTACTCGAGCACCGACAGCCCTTCGCGGAAGTTTGACTTGATCGGGCTCTCGATGATTTCGCCGATGCCGCCCGTCAGCTTCTTCTGCGGCTTCGCCATCAGCCCGCGCATACCGGCGAGCTGCCGGATCTGATCGCGCGAGCCCCGGCTCCCGGAGTCGAACATCATGAACACCGGGTTGAAGCCGCCCTTGGACTTCCGCATCGTCGCGACCATCGCCTCGGCGATGTCGTTGTTCGCGTGCGTCCAGGCGTCGATCACCTTGTTGTAGCGCTCCCCGAACGTGATCTGGCCGGTCGAATACGCGCGCTGGAACCGTTCGACGCGCGCTTCCGCGTCGTGCAACAGCGGCGACTTCTCTCCGGGAATCTCGAGGTCGGCTACGCCGATCGAGACGCCGCCGATAGTAGCGTAGCGGAACCCGAACTCCTTCAGCTGGTCGAGGAACTGCACCGTCGGGGCGAGCCCCGCGCGTCGATAGCTCTCGAACACCAGCTCCGAGAGATCCTTCTTCCGCATCACCTTGTTCTGGAAGCCCATATCCCGCAGCAATCCCACGGGGACGATGCTGTTGAAGATCACGCGTCCCGCCGTCGTGGCGACCCAGCGACCCGGCAGATCCGGGCGCTCGTGCCACATCTGCACCGGCGAGTGGAACTCGAGCCGCTTGACGGCGAGCCCCATCTCCAGCTCGGCCATCGAGCCGATGCGAGGCGCCGTCTTGAGCTGCTCCTCGAAGTCCGCCGGCTCTTTGGTCAGGAAGTGGCACCCCAGCACCATGTCCTGGCTGGGCTCCGCCACCGGCCGGCCGTCGGACGGCTTCAGGATGTTGTTCGACGAAATCATCAGGAGCCGCGATTCGAGCTGCGCCTCGAACGACAGCGGCACGTGGACCGCCATCTGGTCGCCGTCGAAGTCGGCGTTGAACGCCGCGCAGACGAGCGGGTGAATCCGGATCGCCTTGCCCTCGACGAGCACCGGCTCGAACGCCTGAATGCCCAGGCGGTGCAGCGTGGGCGCGCGGTTCAGCAGTACGGGATGGTCCTCGATGATCTCCTCGAGGATCTCGTACACTTCCGGTGACTCCTTCTCCACGATCTTCTTCGCCCGCTTCACCGTCTCGGCGATGCCCTTCTCCACCAGCTTGTGGATGATGAAGGGCTTGAACAATTCGACCGCCATGGCCTTGGGCAGGCCGCATTGATGCAGCTTGAGCTCGGGACCGACCACGATGACCGAACGGCCCGAGTAGTCCACGCGCTTGCCGAGCAGGTTCTGACGGAACCGGCCCTGCTTGCCCTTCAGCATGTCGGACAGCGACTTGAGCGGCCGCTTGCCGCGTCCCCGAATCGCCTTGGAGCGGCGGCCGTTGTCGAACAGCGCGTCCACCGCTTCCTGCAGCATGCGCTTCTCGTTGCGGAGAATGACT
>WNFR01004036.1_pt1 | contig 20481 bp, 18 predicted proteins | sample 5400221 | NCBI WGS metagenome assembly WNFR01 (sample SAMN13153357, study PRJNA577476) | soil metagenome | isolation source: 40 cm soil under Madrone tree | place: USA:California | collected 2016-06-14 | reverse complement strand
TCGTTCCTCTTGCAAAAGGACAGCAATCTCGTGGGGCGGACCGATCCCCTGTCGAACATTTTTCCGGAAGTGGATTTATCCCGGTTCGATCCACAGACCAAAGTCTCGCGGCGTCACGCTCGAATCTGGCGCGAGGGCGAAGCATTCATGCTTGAGGACCTGGGTTCGGTAAACGGAACGGTAATTAATGATATCATTCGCCTCGAGCCCAGACAGCCGCGCGCACTGGACAGTGGAGATCGTATTCGCCTGGGTGAAACCACTTTGCACTTCCTGGTTGGATAAGCCAAATTTCAGATTTCAAATTTGAAATTTCAAATCGAGTCTGAAAGAGCTTTGACGGTAATATCTATGCTCAGCAATCGTTAATTTCTCGAGCGCCCGAATTCCCCTTATGACCGCAAAAATTGAAACTGCAAAACCAGCGTCAGGCGTCGCGATCCCCAGGGCCGAGCCGCGGGTGCGCCTGCGTTTTCGCGCGCCGTTTGCACTCCGCTGCGGGGCTCTGTTAATCGACTATATTTTGCTTGCTCTTATTCTGACGTTCAGCACTATGATTGCTCGTCTAATGGGCGGTGGCGGGCGGATGGCGGGCGGAACAGCAGAAAAAGTCGGCATCATTATTACGCTAATCGTCGGGCTGCTTGATTTGGTGGTCCTGGCTGGACTGACTGGAAAGACCGTCGGCAAGTGGACGACAGGTCTGCGGCTCGAGCGCACGGACGGCCGCTTGCCGGGAATTGGCCGGGCCGCATTGCGCCACCTGTTGGGATATCCTTTGTCACTGCTGCCGTTTGGTCTGGGGTTTCTCATGGTGGCAGTTAGTCCGACGGGCCGCGCACTGCACGATCTGATCGCCGGCACAATCGTAGTGCGAAGATCTGGCGGTCCAATTGTCGTTCCGGCGCGCAAGCCGCGTACGCAGGGAGCATAACTGTAGCGCAAGCTGCCAGCTTGCGCGCTCGGGTGCGAGTCCAGAACGCAAGCTGGCAGCTTGCGCTACAAAACTTTTATGGCTGAGTTAATCGTCAAATATCCGGATCGCGCCGCTGAGCATTTTCAGATCAGCCGCCTGCGCGTCACGATTGGACGCTCAGCTCGCAACGATCTGTGTATTCCGGACCCTTTTGCTTCACGGGTCCACGCCGAAGTTCGCAGTGAAGGCGACGAATACTTTCTTCAGGATCTGGGATCTGCGAACGGCACTCTTTACAACGGATCGACAGTAGAAACCCTCATTACGCTCACTCGTGGCGGACGGATTCAAATCGGCGAAACCGAAATAGTTTTCAACGACAGCTCGTTCCCGCTGAGCAGCGGAGCGACGATGATCACCGACAACTCGACGTCGATTCCTGAAGTGACGATCGCGCTGTCTTCCGCCGATCGCACCACTTCGGGCTTGTTCGAAGCGATTGAAGGCGCGCGCACCCAATCCGAAGAATCCGCAGCCCACCGGCCCGCACATCAAAGCGACTTGCTGGCTTTGATCAGCAAAGTGGGCGTGGCTCTGCTGGCCTCAGTCACCCTGAACGAAACTCTCGAACAGGTAGTTAGCCTGGTCTTCGAAGCCGTGCCTGCCGATCGATGCATGGTGATGATGCGCGACGACAAGAGTCCGGAACTGAAGGTCGCGGTGGCGCGCTTGCGCGATCGCGCCGGCGAAATCGGCGAGATTCGCATCAGCCGTTCCGTGATCGACGAAGTCGTTACCAATGGCAAGTCCGTTTTGACTTCCGACGCCCAGGCCGATCCACGCTTTGCCGGCGGCACAGTCATGCTGCAAGGCGTGCGCTCAGTTCTGGCAGTGCCGCTCGGAGTGGGCGCCAACGTCTTTGGCATTATTTACGCCGACTCGCCTTTGGCCGAGGGCCGCTTTACCGAAGATCATTTGAAAGTATTGACGACGCTGGCGTCGGTCGCCGCCATTCGAGTCGAGAACGCGCGTTTGACTGAAGAGCAGATGGAACGCGAGCGCCTGGAACGCGAGCAGCAAGTCGCCAGCGAGATTCAACAGCGCTTTCTGCCGGCGACGGCGCCGATAGTCGCAGGTTATGAACTACAAGGCATCAGTTTTCCCTGTTACGAAATCGGCGGCGACTATTACGATTTCATCCAGAGGGACGACGGCCGGCTGGTGGTGGCCCTGGGCGACGTCTCTGGCAAAGGCACCGCGGCCGCGTTGTTGATGTCGTCGCTGCATGCCGCCATACACGCCCAGGCCGATATCCACAACTCACTAGCGAAAACTATCGGCGCGGTCAATCGTTACCTGGTCGAGAGCATACCCGCCAATCGATTCGTCACGCTCTTCTATGCCGAGCTGGATCCGAAAGATGGAGCGCTGGCCTTCCTCAACGCGGGGCACAATCCGCCGCTGATAGTTCATGCGGGCGGCACGATGGAACAGTTGGCTGCCGGCGGTTTGCCGCTGGGCATTATGTCAAACGCTGATTTTCGCGAAGGACGCACGCAACTCCACTACGGCGATGTGCTGGTGATTTATTCGGATGGAGTGTCGGAAGCCTGTAACCCCGCCGGTGAAGAGTTTGGTCCCACTCGGCTGTACGAAGTGGTCGCGCGGAACATGGACGCTTCGGCCGGCGGCATCCGCGATCGAATCGAATCAGCACTAACCAAGTTCTGCCAGGGCACGCCTGCCGCCGACGATATCACTCTGGTAATCTGCAAGCGCCTCGCTGAATCGGCGGAAGTAGCAGCCGCCGTGGGAAGCTGACTTTCCGAAAGATTCGCGGCTGCGACTCATTAGGTGGCCTCTGGAAATATCCTCTGCAGCCAGCGCAAACGCTCGCCAGCACCCGCCTCACGCAAGAATCAGCACCAGGTACTCATTCATCAAGCCTGCGGAGCAGGCGCTACCGTAAAGCCTGGGGCGTAAGCCCCAGACGATCGTGTTACGCCCGAACCGGCAAGCCCGTGAAACGGGCGACAGGGCGTCCGTGACCCTGATCGCTACTCGTTGCAGTCATTCTCTGTTCGCGTCTCTCTAATCTTTCTGCAGCTCTGCCGCCCGCTTCGCGGGCTCAGATGTCTTATTGGCTTGTAACCCGGGGTTCCGCTTTGCTTCACCCCAGGCTCTTCTTGATTACCTTCGACTCGAGCCAGGACATATTCGCCCACGACCGGCCCGTGTTTGAAGCCATGGCCTGAGCCGCCGCCTACCAGCCACACGTTATCAAAGTCAGGATGACGATCGATCAGAAAGTCGCCGTTGGAAGTGTTCTCGTACTGACAGACGCGCGCTTCCAACACCGGCGCATCTTTGAGCGCGGGTAAGCGGCGGGCAAGCATCTGGCGCACTTCAGCTAATCCTTCATTGGTGACAACTCGATCGCCTGTGTCTGGATCGAATTCGGACCCGTGACGATCGATCGCGATCTTGATTCCGCGTCCTTCCGTGTCGGGCAAACCATATGCTTCGTCTTTGAAGTCGATCCATATGGGCAACGCCGGCGGAGTAAAGCTTTGGTTACCTGCGGGAGTACCGAAAAAGAAAACCTCCTGACGCGTTGGATGTATTCGATCCGCCAATAGGTCGGGGAAGATTTTCGGGAGCCAGGGGCCACAGGCGAACACAAAGCTTCCGGCTGAAATGCGGCGCCCACTCGTGGTCGTAATTCCATTCAATGAGCCACTGCCGTTCGGCGCCTTTACCGCATCCTGCAAATACTCAACACCATTCTTGATTGCTTCGCTGACTACAGCCTGCACAGCGCGACGCGCGACGAGCACGCCACTCTCGGCCTCGAGCATTCCCCAGCTGATTCGTTCCAATCCAATCTGCGGATAACGCCGGCCCACCTCCGAGGTCGTCAGCTTCTCAAAAGGAATTCCGATCTTCTCGAGTGTCTCGGCAGTCTTCACCGGATAAGGATCGTCTTCGTGGGCCAACCACAAGACCCCGGTCTGATAAAACAATGTTTGGTTGATCCGCGCAAAAAATTCCTTCCAGAGTTGCAAGGACCGCAACGCTGAGCGCGTGTAGATCTCATCAGCGCCGTAACCCATCCGAATGATGCGCGATTCGTCACCCGAACTTGAGCGACTATTGCCGGCGCCGAAAGCGTCGATGAGCATGACTCGCCGCCCCGATTGCTGAAGCTGATAGGCCGTCCACGCGCCGAAGACTCCGGCGCCGACAACGGCCACGTCGTACGTGCTGTCGTTCATTGCTCGCATTCGCCGTGGCCAACTTCTTAGATGCTTTCGACGTAGGCCGTTTCACCGTGAAGCGCCAGATCAAGTCCCTTAGTCTCGCCTGCTTCATCGACTTTCACGGCAACGAGCCGATCGATTAGCCAAAGCATCCCGTAAGTGAAAATAAACGCCCACGCCGAAGAGAGGAGGACGGCGCCCAGTTGGACCAGAAAGAAATGGGAATTGCCGCGCAGGAGTCCATCCGCGCCCGCTGGGTTAAATAGCGTAGTGGCGAAGATGCCGCATAGTAGAATACCTAGAAAACCGCCGACACCGTGCACGCCCCACACATCGAGTGCATCGTCCCAACGAAGTTTGTTCTTCAGCGCCACGGCGTAAAAGCAAACCACGCCCGCCACGATCCCGATCAGACAAGCTGTCGCCGGAGAGACATAACCCGCGGCCGGCGTGATCGTGGCCAGACCCGCGACGGCGCCGGTCAGCAAACCGAGAAATTTTGGTTTCCTGGTCGTCATCCAGTCCATGCAAAGCCAGGCAATCGCCGCAAAGCTGGCCGCCAGATCGGTATTCAGAAACGCGACCGCCGTAACTGAGTCGACCCGAAATTCGCTGCCCGCGTTGAAGCCGTACCAACCGAACCAGAGCATCCCCGTGCCCAGCGCCACCAGCGGGATCGAGTGCGGGCCTGAGTCCGCAACCTTACGCCTGCCCACATACAGGACCGAGGCCAGGGCCGCGATACCGGCGATGTTATGGACCACGATGCCACCCGCAAAATCCAACACGCCCCAACTCGCCATCACCCCGCCGCCCCAAACCATGTGCACAAATGGGAAGTAGACCAGCGTGAGCCAGGCGGTGAGAAATAGCATGTAGGCTTTGAAGGTCACGCGATTGGCAAACGCGCCGGTGATCAGCGCCGGCGTGATGATCGCAAACATCATCTGGTAAGCACAGAACACTATCATCGGGATTGAGGGATTAATTAGCGATGGCGTATCCAAAGTGATTCCGCGCAGAAATGCCCAATGGAAATTACCCAGGATGCCAAAGAAGTCTGTGCCGCTTTTCAGATCACCGCTAAAGCAAACCGAGAAACCAAACGCCCACCAAAGCACCGTCGTCCATCCCATGGAAACGAAGCTCGCACATTCCTGCGCCCAACGAGTCCGCCATAGAAGAAAGCCAAACCCGGCGTCATCAACATGACCAGGCTGGAGCAGAGCAGCATGAAAGCCGTGTTTCCGGTGTCGATGTTTAGAGGGGGCATTGTGGGTTTCTCCTTAATCGTATTGTTAACGATGAATCGAGAATTCCGGCTGCCGCATGATACGCCTTTCGACCCCGTGATCAAGATTCGCGACGGGGCAGTAGCCCGACCGTGAGGGAGGGCGTGGATTGATGGCTCTCCCGACGAAGGACAACGCCCTTGCTAACGCGCGGGCTACTGCCCGGAAGGGGGTTGCTTTAAGGAAGTCATAGCAGCATAATTTTCGCCATGACAGAGAAGGAAATGGTGCTGCAAACAGTCCGCGAGTTGCCGGACGATTCCTCTATCGACGAGATCGCTGATCGCATTGAGTTTCTGGCCGCGGTACAGAAGGGTTTCGATCAGCTGGATCGCGGCGAAGGCATTCCCCACGACGAGATCAAGAAACAGTTAGCCTCATGGCTTACAAACTGATTTGGTCGCCAGCCTCCCGAGATGACCTGCGCGACATTGTATCTTTCATTTCACGGGACAGCCGTCAGAGCCACCCTCGCGCGATCCCAATTCCCCGACAATGATCGATTATTTCGGACTGTCAGGATTATTTCGCGCCTTCAGCGCTCGGTTCGTTTTTTCTTACCAGTTCCAGGGGCGTTGCCCCTGGCTATTACATTTCACGCCTTTGGCGTGAAGACTACGCCTTGCTTGCGCGGGGCTGCTTTGTACGCAGTCATAGCAGCATAATTTTCGCCACTTCCTTGACACTGCTCGCGCGGCTCACTTAGGCTGAGTTGCTTTCATCCACAGCATTAGGCTTTGCCGCTTCCTGCCTTTATGATTTGTACTCCATTGTCCGAGAACTGTTCATGATCAAAACCGAAATCATCAAGCTAATAAAGGATAAGCGCGCGCACGTCGGCGTGATTGGACTCGGCTATGTCGGGTTGCCGCTGGCAACTGAGTTTGCCGGCCGCGGATTCAACTCTACCGGATTCGAAGTTGATCAAAGGAAGGTCGAGCAGATCAACGCCGGCCATTCCTACATCGGCGATGTTTCCACCCGGCAAGTCAAAGCATCGATTGAGGCCGGCCGTCTGCGGGCCACCATCGATTTCGATCATTTGAAGGAGTGCGATGCAATCATCATTTGCGTCCCCACGCCGCTGCGCAAGACGAAAGAGCCTGACGTCTCTTTTATCCTGGCCGCCGCGGAAGAGATCAAACAACGACTCCGTCGCGGCCAGTTGGTGATTCTCGAGTCGACCACCTATCCCGGCACGACCGACGAAGTGCTGTTGCCGATGTTGGCAGAGACCGGTTTGAAGCTGGATGAGGATTTCCTGCTCGCCTTTTCTCCTGAGCGTGTCGATCCGGGCAATCCTGAATTTCAGACACATAACATTCCGAAAGTCGTGGGCGGGGTCACGGACGATTCGACCGAGACGGCAACATTCCTTTATTCACAGATCGTACAAGACGTGCACTCGGTCAGCTCGGCACGCGTCGCGGAAGCGGCCAAACTGCTCGAGAATACTTTTCGCGCCGTCAACATCGGCATGGCGAATGAGATGGCCCGGCTTTGCTATGCTTTGAACATCGACACCTGGGAAGTGATTCGCGCCGCGGCCACCAAGCCGTTCGGGTTCATGCCTTTTTATCCCGGCCCCGGAATCGGCGGGCATTGCATCCCGCTCGATCCGCATTATCTTTCGTGGAAAGCGCGGCAGCATGGTTTCGATTCGCGCTTTATCAGCCTGGCCGAAGAAGTGAATTCGCGCATGCCGGAGCACGTAGTCCAACTGGTTGCCGACGGTTTGAATGACGATTCCAAGGCGATGAAAGGCTCGCGTGTTCTCATGCTCGGCGTGGCTTACAAGCGTGACATCGACGACGTCCGCGAGAGCCCGGCGCTTTCGATCATCGACCGGCTGCGCAGCAAAGGCTGCGACGTTCGTTATCACGATCCGTTTGTGCGCGAGGTCCGTTTCGACGACGCCCACACGGAGAGCGGCGGCGAGCCGATGTCGTCGGTCGAACTAAGTGACAAAGAGATCAAATCGTCCGACTGTGTGCTGATCGTTACCAATCACAGCCAGATAGATTACCGGCGGATCATTGAGCTGGCCCCGCTGATCGTGGACACGCGCAACGCGCTCAACGGGGATTTGCGGCGCGACAGCCGGGCGCGGATCATTCGTTTGTGATTTCGCCTTCTACCAGAGAGAGGGCTCGGGCAGTGCGAAGTTACCTTGATCCAGTATTGTCCTCTGTAAGCACGACGGATGATCAAAGTTCGCGCTAATCCTTGCACTCTCTCTCCCAATACCTCGGCAATCGTGGACAACTAAATGTGCGGCATCTGCGGAGTTTGGGAATATGGCGCGGCGGAGGGCCGAGTCGAGCGTGCTCTGATCGAAAGGATGCGCGACGTAATGACGCATCGCGGGCCCGACGATGCGGGTGAATTGATCTTTGACGAAGGCCGCGGCGGTTTTGGATTTCGCCGGCTTTCGATTGTCGATTTGTCGCCGGCCGGCCATCAGCCCATGCGGGGTTGCACCGATCGCGTTTGGTTGGTTTTCAACGGCGAGATTTATAACCACGCTGAATTGCGTGTTGGTCTCGAACAACGCGGTCACATCTATACATCCCGCACAGACTCAGAAACCATTCTGCACCTTTATGAAGAACGCGGTCCCGATTTTGTTCATGATATCGAAGGCGACTATGCGATCGCGCTCTGGGACGCTGACCGTGAACAACTGGTGCTGGCCCGCGATCGCGCGGGAGTTAAACCGCTCTACTTCTATCAAAAGGACGGACGGTTTATTTTCGCTTCCGAGATTAAAGCTATTCTCGAACATCCCGCGGTCACGCCGGAAGTTAACGAAGAGGCCCTCTATCACTACCTCACTCTCGTGACTACGCCCGCGCCGCAAACTCTCTTTCGCAAGGTGCAGAAAATCCCGGCCGGTCACATGATGGTCGTCAATCGTGCCGGCGCAGTGGGCATGACTCAATACTGGGACGCGCTGCCGCCCCGTTCTCCCATGGTGCGAAGTGAAGCCGAACATCAGAAAAATATCCTGGAGTTGCTGCGGGCTTCGATTAAGAAGCGGATGATGGCGGACGTGCCGTTCGGTGTCTTTCTCTCCGGAGGCGTCGATTCGTCGGCGAACGTGGCCCTGATGTCCGAGCTGATGACACAGCCGGTCAGAACCTTTACCGTTGGCTTTCATGATACCGAAGCACTCAACGAGCTGGATTCGGCGCGGGCGATATCCAAGCGCTTCGGAACGGATCATCACGAAGTAATGATCGGTCGCGAAGAGATGCAGAAGTTTTTGCCTGAACTTGTATTTCACCAGGACGAGCCGATTGCCGATCCGGTATGCGTGCCCCTTTACTACGTTTCGAAACTGGCGCGTGAAACGGGCACGATCGTGGTGCAGGTCGGCGAAGGATCGGATGAAATCTTTGGCGGCTATGATTGGTTCAGGACGTATCTGCAGATCCAGGAAAGGTTCTGGCGGCACGCTGAGCGGTTCCCGGTTTCTGTTCGCCGCGCCGCCACGCAATTGGCAAAACCCCTGGTCCGGACAATGCTGAAGAAACGAATGGCCGGCGAATTGGTAAGGCGTTTGGGAGCGAACGAGTCTCTGTTCTGGGGCGGCGCTATCGTGTTTGACGAAACGATGAAGCCGGGCGTGCTCTCAGCGCAGATGATGGCGCAGTACAACGGGCTTTCCACCTACGACGTCGTGCGCCGGTATCAGGAAACCATTGCCGCCGCGCGTCCGGACTCGGATTTCGCTGCGCGCATGACCTATTTGGAATTGAAGCTGCGCCTCCCTGAGTTGCTGCTCATGCGGGTGGATAAAATCACTATGGCCACGTCGGTGGAAGCGCGCGTTCCTTTTCTCGATCATCATCTGATCGAATACGCCATGGGTCTGCCGCGAAGTCTGAAAGTGAAAGGCTCGACCGGCAAACACATTTTGAAGCGGGCGCTGGAATCAATTCTGCCGCAGGATGTGCTTTACCAGCCCAAGCGCGGTTTTGGCGCGCCTATAGATGAATGGTTTCGCGGGCCCGGCGGTGCAGATCTGGTCGGGCAACTGTTGCATTCGCCACTGCGCGAACGGGACTTTTTTGATTATTCATTTATCAAGCGGATGGCTGATGAGCACGCCCGGCAGACGCGCGATTGGAGCGCGAATCTCTGGTGCCTGCTGAATTTGAGTTTGTGGTACGAGAGATGGATTGCTCCGTAGAAACTCGTACACCCGCTGCGAGTCTCGCTTCAGGTGGTTTCAAATCTCATTAGCACCGCGCTTCAGCGCGGTGACGAGGCGGTCAAAATGTGCGACCAACCGTTTAACGGTTTTCGAGCTAAACCGTTGAAACGGTTTTGGGACCAAACCCGGTTGATCCACCTGGCTGAAGCCAGGTGCTAATGAGAGAGCAGCTCCACACGACGTAACCCAAGTCGAACAAGGCATGAGCGATCAGCTAACCATCGGAGCACCAGCGGAGACTGCCGCGGCTGTGACCCCAATTGAAGCGGGGGCTTTCGGTAGCTTCGCATCCGGAGTAGCACTGACGATCGTGACGCGGCTGCTGATGCTGGTAGGCACGGTCGGCGCCAGCGTGATCGTCGCGCGATGGCTCGGGCCTGAAGGCCTGGGATCTTTAGCGGTGCTGAATACGACGATTGTGCTGACTCTGGCGGTTGGCAGTTTGGGTCTCACCTCGGCCAACACCTATTTCATTGCTAAGGATCGAAAGACCCTGGCGCCGGTTTGGGCCAATGCAATTGTCTTCGCGTTATGCGGCGGGTCATTGGTTGCGATCGCCGTAGTTGCCCTCGCGAAAATCGCCCCGGCGCTATTTGGCGGCGTTTCGCTGGATCTGATTGTGATCGCAGTCCTCTCGATTCCATTTCAGTTTCTGCTCTCACTTGGTCTCAACGTGCTGCTGGCAATGGATCGAATCCGCCAGCTTAATTTTATGGATGCGCTGGCGCCGGCGCTCGCTCTGTTCAATGCGATTGTGGTGTTGCTGCTGTTGCGTTCGAACTTGAAGGTACTCGTCTCTTTCAACACTGCGGCCACGGTTGTATTAAGCGCGGTCATGCTTTGGGTAATAGGACGTTTGGTCTCCCGGCAGAAAGAGCGTATGCGGTTCCATCCTGACGGCGAACTCTTCAAGGGGGCACTTACTTACGGCCTCAAGTTTTTCATTCCCCTGGTGGCCGCGATACTGATCTTTCGGGTCGATCTTTTGATCGTCAATCATTTTCGCGGCGCGGCCGAGGCTGGCGTGTACGCGGTCGCATCGCAGGTCGCAAACCTGCTAACCATGTTGCCGGGTGTGATCGCCATGCTGCTGTTTCCCCGGGTCGCTTCGTACCAGGATCCGCGGGGGGAGTTCGCGATCCAGGTCACGCGACACGTGTCCTTCGTGATGTTGATTATGTGCGTGATGGTCGCGGCCGGCTCGTTCCTGCTGCCGCTGATTTATGGCGCGCGCTTCGCCGACGCTACGATTCAGTTACTGATCCTGCTGCCTGGCGTATGCCTCATCGGAATCGAATCTGTTTTAGTGCAGCACTTCACGGGAACGGGTTTACCCGTCGCGATTCCTGTCTTCTGGCTGATCACGCTCGCGGTTAGTATTGGTTTCAATCTGGCGCTCGTGCCGGTGTTTGGCGCGCGCGGTGCGGCGGTCGCTTCGACCATAGGTTATGCGCTGATTTTTTTGTTTGTAGCGGTTTACTTTTGTCTGAAGACCGGCCGCCGCCCGGTCGAGATATTTCTCTTGCGCGGACGCGAGTTACGTAACCTGCTGGTGCAGGCGCGCCTCGCCTCTTCTACCCACGCCCACGAGTGAAGGCCCTATGAAGATAGTCTTGCTTGTGCTTAGCGGCGATCCGGAGCAGGCCTCGGAATGGTTGCAGAAGAAGTATCCGGGCGCCCGGATCGAACCGATTTCGCGCGGCGAACTTGAAGGCCCTGCGCCGCTCGGGCGCATCCGCGCGCTGCATTCGCTTCGTCCCGATATCTTTGCCGTGGCGACGGAGCGACTCGCCTGGCAGAGCGGACAGAACGACCTGCTGCTTTTTGGAGCGCTGGCCGGCGCGCGCCGCGTCCTGCTAATCGATGCGGGCGGCAACAGCAGAGCAGAGACCAGCCTCGGCGTCGTGATGCGAACGCCGTTTCGCTTCGCGCGCGAATCGGTCTTGAGTGCGGTGGCGATTGCTCGTTCACGCGCTGGTTTGAAGCGACTGGAGCAAGCAGTTAAGCGTCGCGCGAACGTGGAACGGGGCATTAGCCCGACCGTCAGGGAGGGCTCAGCGCGATATCCGAATTCTCAAGAGTCTGCCGGAGTAGACTCTGCCAGACCGCGCATCGCTTACCTGCGCAGCACGCCCGGCGCAGGCACCCAGGCCGGTGGCGCGGCCACTCACATCAACGGCTTTGTCAACGCGGCCACTGAGCTGGGTGCAGAGATCAGGGTAATCAGCAACGACTACCTCGCCGGCATCGATCGGACAAAACTAACTCTGATCGATCCGGAGCCGCTGGGTTCAACCCGCGCGGCTTTTGACTTGCGCAACAACCTGATTTTTTCCGCGGGCGCGATGCCAGAGATCGAGTCTGCTTCGATTGATTTGATCTACCAGCGTTATGCTCGCTTTAGCTGGGTCGGAGTGGCTGCCAGCCTGCGCACCGGTCGGCCGTTGTTCCTCGAATACAACGGGTCGGAAGTTTGGATGGGCCGGCACTGGGATCGAGGGGAAATGCTGCCGCTGCTGGCGAGATTCGAGCATTTGAACCTGGAAGCCGCGGCCCGTATCTTCGTCGTTGCGGACGTGGAACGTCGCAACCTTCTGCGCGCCGGAGTTCCTGACAAAAAGATTGTGGTTAATCCGAACGGCGTCGATACCGAAAAGTTTCGTCCCGGCGTTGGCGGGCTTGTTGTTCGTCGCGAGCTGGGTGTGGCGGAGGACGAAATCCTCGCGGGTTTTGTCGGCACATTTGGTCCATGGCATGGCGTGCTGACCCTGGCCGCAGCCGTCGCAGGACTACCCGCCGATTCCAAGCTACGTTTTCTATTAGTCGGAGCGGGCAAGTTGCGCGACCAGGTCCGGCGAATCGTGATCGCCGCGGACAGAGAGCAGCAGGTGATCTTCGCCGGCCATGTCGAACATGAGCGTGTTCCGGCTTTGCTGGATGCCTGCGATATTCTGTTGTCCCCGCACGTACCTTTGGAGGACGGCAGCGAATTCTTCGGCTCGCCGACAAAACTGTTCGAGTACATGGCGATGGGCAAAGGAATCGTGGCCAGTCGCCTGGGACAAATCGGTGAAGTGCTGGTAGATGAAGAAACTGCTTTGCTGACTGAGCCTGGCAACGAAGAAGAGCTGGCCAGCGCCATCCAGCGATTGAGTAGTTCGCGCGAACTGCGCGAACGTTTGGGGACAGCGGCGCGAGTTGCGGCGATCGCTGAGCACACCTGGAGACATAATGCACAGCGTGTGGTGGACGCTTATGTGTCCTGGCGGAAGAGTTTCTGAGGGCGATTTATCCGGAGCGGAGTTCGTCAATGCGATCGAAGATGGCGACAGCAGAGTGCAACCCCGGGCGTTAAAGGCCGTGTCAGAAGCCCGCGGCTTGTTCCCTGCGCGACCGCTAGAGGTACGGAACCGCTTGCGGTAGCAAGCGGGTCTTACCAAACGCAGCTACGACTCGCTACCGCGAGCGGTTCTGTACCGGCTTGACGTGAAAACTGAAACGGAAAACATGAAGCCGGCCGACGAAAAGCAACGCGCCCGCGCGCAGTGGTCCGCAGATCCGGCCGGCGCGGTTTATGGTCGCGCACATGAGTTCGGCAGCCGCGAATTCTTTGACGAAGTCGAGCGCCATCGATATCAGGACTACGCGCCGTGGATGCCAGAGCTCATGGGCTTCAAAGAGTTCGCGGGCGCGCGCTTGCTCGAGGTGGGCTGTGGCATGGGCACCGACCTTTTGCAGTTCGCGCGCGCCGGCGCGTCGGTCACCGGAGTTGATCTAACGCCGCGTTCAATTCAGATCTCGCAACAACACTTTGCCGTCTATGGCGCGAGTGGCGACTTTGCGATCAGCGATGCCGAGCACTTGCCATTCGCAAACGAGAGCTTCGATGTCGTTTATTCCAACGGCGTGCTGCATCACACACCCGACACCGCGGGCGCGGTGCGCGAGATCCACCGCGTGTTGCGTCCCAACGGCCAGGCGCGCGTGATGCTTTATCATCGCGGTTCTTTAGGCTATTGGGGAGAAGTGATTATTCGGCACGGAATACTGGGAGGCGAGCTGCTGCGCGGAAACTCGCCCGCGGATATCATGAGCAGGCATGTAGAGTTCAACCAGGGCGGGGGGAATCCGCTGGTAAAAGTCTATAGCCGTCGCGAAGCCCGCGAATTGTTTTCGATGTTCAGCGAAGTGAAGGTGCAGGTCGAACAGCTAACGCGGCCCGAGTTCTACTCTCTCGGACGAATTATTCCTGAAAAAATGTTCCGACGTTTGGAACGAAGCATTGGATGGAATGTGATCGTCCTGGCCCGGAAGTGACTATGACCCTTTGTTCGAGGTAGTAGAAGAAGCGCTGTTCGGGTAAAATCCTGATCGCATGATTGAAGACAAACAAATTTTGGAGAACCTGCTGGGTCTGCCTGCTGAAGAACGGCTGAAGATCGCACGCATCTTGATTGATAGCGCGGTGGAGAGCCCCGAAGAAAGGACTCATCGCGCAAATGGTTTGCTCTCATTAGCCGGACGCTACGCCGGCGGGCCGGGCAACACATCAAGCCGTGATGAGACAATAATGGAGAATGAAGTTGACAGTCTTAATGGCCTGAGCATGCGCTGATGTCTCTCCTCCTCGACACCGGCTTTCTCTACGCACTCTTAATCGCACAGAACAGAATCACAAGCGGGTGTTTGCGGTCACTCGAACGATTCATGAAGCAGTAATTCTTCCGGTGCCGGCAATCACGGAAGTAGCTTATCTGTTATTGCGTGATGTCGGGTCTGAAGCGGTTGCTGACTTCATTGGTAGCCTTGCTGCGACGGATCTGGTTCTTGAATCACCGCAAATCGCTGATTACCTGCGCGCCGCGGCAGTGATCCGACAGTACGGCGATGCCCGAATAGATTTTGTGGATGCCGTAATCGTAGCAATTGCTGAGCGTCTTTCGATTACCCGCATCCTCACACTCGATGTCAGACACTTCGCAACGTTTTGTCCGTCTCATTGTGCGGGGTTTGAACTGTTGCCTTAACAGTGTGAGTCGAAGACTTTCTCATCCAATCATCAGGCGCCTCGTCGCGCTCCTCTTCATCCTGGCGCTCGCCTTTTCTGTGCGCGCGCTGACGGCGAATTTTCTGCGCGCTCATCTTGACGATCCGGGTTGGTTTCCCAGCGGCATCTACGCAAACTTCGATCGGCAGGCGCGGGATTGGCTCGATGGCCGCGCGTCCATATTCTGGATCGACGATCCTTCGCACACGGATGCGGCGATCTATCCGCCGGGTTATCCGTTATGGTTGGCCTTCGTCTACACCTTGACCGGTAACAGATCTCCGGCCGCGGTGCAAACGGCGCAGTGGGTGCTCGACGCTTTATCAGTGCTGCTGATCGTGGGCCTGGGCGTGACGGCTTTCGGCTGGAACGCAGGATTGTGGGCGGGATGGATTGCCGCGCTCTGGCCTTTGCTGGCGCTGTCGGGGGCCGCGCCTCTGGCCGATGCGCCCACGGCATGGATCGTCGTGGCAGCTGCGTGGATGTTGATCCTGGCCGCAAAAAGAAAAAGCATTGGATGGGCCATCGGCGCCGGCGCGCTGGTGGGAGCTTCATGCTGGCTGCGCGCCAACGCGATGCTGCTGGTGTTTTTTTGGGGACTCGCGCTGCTTTTGTTTGTGCGCGCAAATTGGCGTCGGCGCGTGCTCATGTCCGCCGGTGTCATACTCTCGGCGCTGCTGGTAATTGCGCCGGTCGTGGTGCGAAACACGATCTCGTTTCATGCTTTCGTGCCGACCGGCCTGGGCGCCGGGACCAATCTCTGGGAAGGAATCGGCGAGACTGAGCGGGGCGCGAAAGAATTCGGCGCGGCCGGAAACGATCGCGAAGTTATTGAGCAGGAACGCGCGGCGTTGAACGTCCCGCCCGACGCGTCTTTCGATCTTTATTACCCGGACGGAATTCAGCGCGACCGCGAGCGCACGCGCAAAGCCGTCGCAATCATCAAGCAGCATCCCTTCTGGTACGCGGGCACAGTCGTTAATCGAATGGCCGCGGTAATGAAATATGCCGGGGCGCCTTTGGGAATTTATGGCAGCGCAGGCATCAACGTCACCAGCAAAAAGTGTCTGCCAACGGCATGGCAGGGCGGAGTCCTGGCGGTGTTCGTCAATGGACTGGGGATGTTACAGAGTATCCTGCGTTACCTTCTGCTGCCGCTGATGTTGGTTGGCGTGATCATCGCGTTCCGTTTGGATGGGCGCACCACCGGAATCATGTCGGCCACCGTGTTCTATTATTGGGTCGTTGGATCAATGATGCATACGCACATTCGCTATGGATTGCCGATGCATGCTCTGCTCACTGTCTTTGCCGGATTGGCTTGCTGGCGATTAAAGCAACTAGTGGTCGACCGGAAGGTTATCTTGGAAGTGTCAAAAGGCCGACCGAAAGGGGGCTAGTCGGCACTCACGCTGCTCTGAGCACACGGGCTGCCCTTGCGTACGGTCGGGCTTCTGACATTCTTCGCGCGCATTGCTGATCCTATGAAGAGACGATTATTAGATTATCTTGCCTGTCCCTCCTGCGGCGCCTCGATTAATCTGAGGTCAGTTCAGGAAGAAGAGGGGACTGAGATCATTTTGGGTGAGTTGGAGTGCACGGCTTGTCGGCAAACCTTTGCGATTCGCCGTGGTGTTCCGCGCTTTGCCGACCTGACAGAGATGGGAGCAGGTAAGCAGGCGACCGCGGAAAACTTTGGTTGGTCATGGCAGGAGTTTTCTCATGAGGATGAAAAATACGGGGATGAGCTGCTGGGCTGGCTGGCGCCGGTCCAGCCCGAATTCTGCAAAGAACAAGTAGTGCTCGAAGGAGGCTGTGGCAAGGGAAGGCATACGCACAGGATTGCGCGCTGGGGAGCGCGCGACATCGTGGCGGTTGATTTGAGCGACGCGGTGGATCTGGCGTTTGAGGCGACGGTGGGAATCGAAAACGCGCATGTCATTCAGGCCGACATCTACCATTTGCCCCTGCGCGAGGTTTTCGATTACGCCTTCTCTTTGGGCGTGCTGCATCACCTGCCCGATCCGCGCGCAGGTTTTAGGTCGCTGGTGGCGAAGGTCAAGCCGGGCGGCCACATGTCGGCCTGGATCTATGGCGCCGAGAACAACGGATGGATTGTCAGGTTCATTAACCCGGTCCGCGAATATCTGACGTCGCGAATGAATCCCCGCCTCCTGTTTCATCTTTCAAAACTTCCGGCGGCAATCATGTACGCGATCACCAAACTCTTCTACGGGCCTTTGAATCGCAGGCGGCGCGGACGGCGCCTCGCGCGGCATTTATTCTATAACGATTATTTGAGCTTTGTTTCCGGCTTCAACTGGCGCGAGCAGCACTCGATAGTCTTCGATCACCTGGTGGCGCCGACGACATTCTATATTTCACGCGCAGAGTTTGAATCGTGGTGGGATGACGTGGGCGCGCAGGATGTAATCATCGGCTGGCACAATAAGAATAGTTGGCGTGGCTTTGGAAAATTAAGGGATCGGGAAAGTTAACCCGCTGCACTGCCCTGCTGTTTGAGCAAATCTTCCAGGTATTCAATCAAAGTACGCAGTGTGGAAAACGGGCTCTTCGCTTTCGACAAAAGATTTTCGTCGGCGATGGTAATGTCGGTGCCGAACTCAGCGTTGATCTTTTCCTCGACTTCCATGATCAGAGTTACAAAGTCGAGTGATTCGAGTTTGCCTCCGGCGCCGTACAACGGCGCATCCAGAGACTTTTCGACGCTGACACCTGCCGGCAACTGCGTGTTGAGCTCATCAACGGCGTTGAAAACTGCTTTGCTGACTCTTTCGTCGGTGGCCATTATTTTCTCCTCGCCGGCGATTCTAACTTAGCGGTGCTCAGTTATGAAATACGACGAGCGATCCGGTGCTGGGTCAATTGTGTGTTGCCAGTAGCCGGATCGTGATGCCGGAGATTAGCAACACACTTTTACCCGCTAACAAGCGATCCGGCTATAATGAATCGCGACTGAATCATCATGCAGAACAGAGCAGCAATCAAGGCGATCAGATCTTTCTTGCCCGCGGGAAAACTGAGTAACGAGCAACTGGCTGAAGAATTCGGCGACTGGCATGCCAGTCAAATTCTCTCAAAGACCGGTGTGGCCGTGCGCGGCGTGACTGGTCCAGATGAATGTGCGTCGGATCTTGGCGTCGCGGCCGCCGAACGCTTGTTTGCCGGCGGTGCTCATGCGCGGGAAGAAATTGATTTCCTGATCTTTTGCACGCAGAGCCCGGATTACTTCACTCCCGCGACCGCTTGCGTGATGCAGGATCGCCTGGGACTAAGAACTGATTGCGGCGCCATCGACATCAATCAGGGCTGCTCCGGATATATCTATGGTCTGGCGCTGGCAAAGAGTTTGGTCGAAGCTGGTACAGCGGGAAATGTTCTGCTCATCACCGCTGATACCTATACCAAATTTATTAATCGAAGGGATCGTTCGCTGCTTACCCTCTTCGGCGATGGCGCGGCGGCGACGCTGATGGGCGCAATGCCGTCCGATCGAGAACTAATTGGGCCCTTCGTTTTGGGAACCGACGGACGAGGAGCCAGTCAGATTATCGTTAAGGCAGGTGGCTTCCGTTGCCGGCCCACCGCCGAGACGGCAATTGAGAAAGAAGACTCGGCCGGAAACTGGCGTTCCGAGGAGAACCTTTTTATGGACGGCGCCGATGTGTTCGGATTCGCCATGAAGACAGTGCCGGAAGCTTTGGGCCGGCTGATGGACAAATGCGGACTAAGCCTCGACCAAATCGATTTCATCGTGCCGCATCAAGCTAACAAATTCATGCTCGAACGGCTGCGCGCCAAGATGAAAATTCCGGCCGAGAAATTCTGGATCGACATGGAGCAATGCGGGAACACTGTCTCTTCGACCATTCCCATCGCGCTTGAGAGCGCCCTCGAGCAAGGCCGCATTAGGCACGGTGACCGGGTGGCGCTGGTAGGTTTTGGCGTCGGCTATTCATGGGGTGCGACCGTGATCGAGATCGTCTGAGATGGACTTGCAACGAATCGCCAGAACGATTCTGCCGGACCGGGCGGCGACGTCTTTGCGGCGCGCGAAGTGGGCCCGCGAATGCCGCCGTGTGGCCGCTCTACCGCCGCTGACGGAAGCAGACTTCAGTGCGATTCTGGCCAATGATCTTGGTTTGACTGAGGGCGATCTGGTTTACGTTCATAGCGGGATGGACGGATTGAACCTGGCGTTTCCCTTCTATCGAATTCTGTTTCTGATTCGGGAAGTGATTGGTACTTCGGGGACGGTCTTATTTCCAACTTATCCGAATCATAGAATTTCTTCTTATGAATATTTGCGGCAGGGCAAAATCTTTGATGTACGCCGGACGCCTTCATATACCGGGATTCTAACGGAGTTTGCGCGCCGGCAAAGCGATGCGGTGCGCAGCTTGCACCCGACCAAGTCTGTCTGCGCGATCGGGCCGGCGGCCAAAGAAATCACGGCCACTCACTACTTGTCTCCCTACCCGTACGATACTTGTAGTCCGTACTACAAATTGATCGCGGGGGGCGGAAAAATTGTCGGCCTGGGGGCGACGACGAACTACATCTCGTTTGGTTATTGCGTGGACGATTCTTTAAAAGAAAAATTTCCGGTGCGCGTATACCACGACGAGATTTTCGATGCGCCGTGTATTAATTATCAGGGAGAGCGGGTGATAGTGAGTACTTACGCCCACGACATGAGTCGCGTGGTGCATCCGAACATGCCGGTATGGTTTCAGAAATACGTTTCCGCGGAAGCCTGCCGCGATCTAATGGTGCGCGGGATGCGGTTCTTTCGCGCGGACGCGCCCAAACTGTTCGCTGAGATGATGGGCCTGGCCGAGCGGGACATTATCGCGTATCCACGATCAGTGCGAAGTTAATGCAAGTAAGCGGAGCGCGGACATCCCTGTTCGCCTGAGCGCGCCAGCACGAACTGAGTTGGCATTCTCGGCGTGCTGCGCTTCGAGCAACGAGGAGCCGACTTGCGCGCTTTTTTCTGCGTCGCAGCGCGACGCTTTGAATTCAGCCCGGCCTTTCAAGGCCGGGATCAGTCGTGCACTAACCCCCGTCGCATAGCGACGGTTGAGTGCTTCTCTCAATCGTCGCTGACGCGACGACGCGCTCTACCACCTATATTTCCCGGCGTTGAAACGCCGGGCTAAATTCATGCCGACGCTACGCGTCGATGGATTGCCACGGCATCTTAGTCGTCCATACCTTGAGTCCTAACTTGAAACTCGCCGCTGTGAATCTTTGCCGCGATTTCACTCAACGTAATGAACCTGATGTCGTCGGCTTGTGATACTTCACCAACCAGGCGTTCAATGGACGCCAAATCGCGAATGTCTTTCGGATGGTTCGTCAGAACGACCGGGAGTTGTGTCAGGCCCGACGCGCAGGCGCGCGCCCGAATTGACGCCAGCATCTCGCGCATCAGCGGATAATGCAGACGGCCGGTGTCGGAAACGAAATGCTTACGTTTGACAGCCGGCATGATCAGCTTCTCAACGGCTAAACTAATCCGGGACGGCCGATTAGATTTTGAATCGGCTTGCGGACGTTGACTCCGCGCCTCACTGTTTGGCGAGCGATTGATCTGCTGCCGCGCCAGCGATATGTTCTGTCGCGTGACTGCTCGCCGCGATCCGTAGAAGTGGTTGAGCGGCACGCACACAATGTCTTCCCGCTTGTCTGAAACTTTGCGCGCATCTTTCATCACCGGATAA
>WNFR01002169.1_pt1 | contig 20495 bp, 17 predicted proteins | sample 5400221 | NCBI WGS metagenome assembly WNFR01 (sample SAMN13153357, study PRJNA577476) | soil metagenome | isolation source: 40 cm soil under Madrone tree | place: USA:California | collected 2016-06-14 | reverse complement strand
CCTGCTCGATGGCATCAGGCTTCACGATGGCGACCATGCCGATACCGCAATTGAAGGTGCGCAGCAGTTCGAGTTCGGCGATGCCCCCCTGCTCTGCCAGCCATTTGAAGACCGGCAGCACCGGAAGACGCGCGAGGTCGATGCCGACGCCGAGATGCTTTGGCAGCACGCGCGGAATATTGTCGGTGAAACCGCCGCCGGTGATGTGGGCAAGTCCCTTGACCGCGCCGGTCTCGTGGATCGCGCGCAGGCACGATCTCACGTAGAGCCGCGTCGGCGTCAGCAGCGCGCCGCCGAGCGTCATGACCGGCGAAAACGGCGCCTGCGCTTCGAAACCCAGACCGGACGTTTCGACGATCTTGCGGGCCAATGAAAATCCGTTGGAGTGAAGGCCCGACGAGGCGAGGCCCAGCACCGCGTCACCGACGGCGATATCGGGTCGCGGCAGCAGCGTGCCGCGTTCGGCCGCGCCGACCGCAAAGCCCGCGAGGTCGTAGTCGCCGTCCTTGTATAGCCCGGGCATTTCGGCGGTCTCCCCACCGATCAGCGCGCAGCCGGATTCACGGCAACCCTCCGCCACGCCTGCGACGATGGCGGCGGCAGCCTCCGGATCGAGTTTGCCGCAGGCAAAATAATCCAGAAAGAACAGCGGTTCTGCGCCCTGCACTACGAGATCGTTGACCGACATCGCCACCAGATCCACCCCTATGCCGTCATGCATTCCGGTCTCGATCGCGATCTTGACCTTGGTGCCGACGCCATCGGTGGCTGCGACCAGAACCGGGTCCTTGAAGCCCGCGGCCTTGAGATCGAACAACCCGCCGAACCCGCCGATTTCGGCGTCGGCGCCGGCGCGGGCGGTGGCACGAACCATCGGCTTGATAAGATCGACCAGACGATTACCGGCATCGATATCGACGCCCGAATCCGCGTAAGTGAGCCCGTTTTTGCGGTCGATCATGGCCTATTCCAGATATGGCGGCTGGTTACGTCGAATTCCGCTCATGTGCAATGGCTCGCAAGCAACGCTTGCATATACTATGTAGACTGGAACCGGTTCACCCTGCCAAGGGCCGGATCTTTCGCGAAATCAGGCCGGTAGCCGGGAAGCGCCGTGTGAGTATTCCAAACATCATTACACTGGGCCGCATCCTTCTGGTGCCGGTCATCGTATGGGCGATTGCGTCCAGCCAGATGGAAATCGCATTCGCGCTCTTTGTCATCGCCGGTGTCAGCGACGCGGTCGACGGCTTTCTCGCCAAGCGCTTCAACATGGCCAGCGAATTGGGGGCGCTGCTCGATCCGCTGGCCGACAAGGCGCTCCTGGTCTCGATCTACATCGCGCTCGGAATCTGGGGCGCCGTGCCGCGCTGGATCGTCATCCTCGTGGTCTCGCGCGACATCATGATCGTAACCGCCGTGATTGTGTCGTGGTTGTTCGGCAAGCCGATCCCGATGAAGCCGTTGATGGTATAGAAACTCTACACGGTGGCGCAGGTGGCGTTCGCGGCATTGGTGCTCGCGGCACTCGGCTTCGGCTTCAAGCCCACGCCGTATGACCTGATCCTGATGGGCTTGGTAACGATCTTTACTTTGGTTTCCGTATCGCTCTATCTCGTGGAGTGGGTGCGGCACATGAGCACGATCGAAGCACGCTAGACCCCGGCATGGAGACTTGCGTGGCAGGCCACGTCCAACCTCGTCAGCTTGCATTTGCGCTGCCGCACGCAGAGAGCCTTACGCGCGACAATTTTCTGGAAGGACCGGCCAACGCCGCCGGCCTGGCGCTGGTCGACAGCTGGCCCGACTGGCCGAACCGGATCATGCTGCTGCTGGGAGCGGAGGGTTCCGGCAAGAGCCATCTTGCCGCGATCTGGGCCGAGGAAGCCGGCGCACGCTCGACATCGGCGCGTGCGCTGACCGCAGCCGCGGTGCCCGGCGCGCTGGCCACCGGCGCGCTGGTCGTGGAAGATTTGAAATCGTCAGACTTCGATGAACGCGCCCTGTTCCACCTGATCAATCTGGCGCGGGAGGACGAGGCCTTCGTTCTGATCACCGCGCGCCTGCCGCCGTCCGCATTTGAAGTCGAGCTGCGCGATCTGCGGTCGCGTCTGCGCGCGGTGCCTGTTGTCTCGTTGCTGCCGCCTGACGACCAGCTGTTTCGGGCGCTGATCGTCAAATTCTGCGCAGATCGTCAACTGACCGTCGATGAGACGGTGGTGAGCTATCTCGCAACCCGGATAGAGCGGTCCTATGCGGCCGTACGGCTGGCTGTCGAGTTCCTGGACGCCGAAGCCTTGCGGCTGGGCCGGCCGGTCACCCGGGCGCTGGCGGCTGAATTGCTGCGCAATGCCTGATCCCCCGGCCTGTCTTGCATCTTGACGGCGCAGACGCTGGGAACGTCAATGTCATTGAAACGTCATCGCGATAACACATGGTTTGCGCCTCCTGTCTCCGGAATCGCGCGGCCCCCTTCTTTGGGATGGATTGAAACCTTATGGAATCCGCGCAAGCCATTATAACTAAAGAAAAAGAAGTAGATGTCGGGCCCGGTCCAGCGATGGGCAAAAGCCCCGAGCGCTTCATTAATCGCGAGCTTTCCTGGCTGCACTTCAATCGCCGGGTGCTGGAGGAGTCGGTCAATCCCGGCCATCCTGCGCTTGAGCGGGTGCGATTTCTGTCGATTTCCGCCAATAACCTTGATGAGTTCTTCATGGTCCGCGTCGCCGGCATCAAAGCCCAGGTGCGGGAAGGCATTGCCGAGCGCAGCCCCGACGGATTGACCCCCGCCGAACAGCTGGTGCTCATCAACGAGACGGTTTCAAAGCTCACCACCGACCAGCAGGCCATCTGGCGCGACCTGCGCGGCATCCTGGCCGAGGTCGGTATCGTTCTCGTCGACGGCCGCGACGTCACCAAGACCGAGCGAGCCTGGATCGAGGATCACTTCCTCCACAATATTTTCCCGTTGCTGACGCCGCTGGCAATCGATCCGGCGCATCCCTTCCCATTTATCCCCAGCCTCGGATTTACCGTCGCGCTGCATCTGGCCCGGGTTTCCGACGGCAAGCCGATGAACGCGCTCATTCGCATGCCCGGCAAGATCGATCGCTTCATCCGCCTGCCCGGCGGCAAGGATGCCACGGTGCGACTGATTACACTGGAACAGGCCACCGGCCTGTTCATCGGGCGGCTGTTCCCCGGCTATACCGTCAAAGGCCAGGGCGCTTTCCGCATCATCAGGGATTCCGAGCTCGAAATCGAGGAAGAGGCGGAAGATCTGGTGCGGCTGTTTGAAACCGCGCTGAAGCGGCGGCGGCGGGGATCGGTGATCCGGCTCGAAATCGAAGCCAAGATGCCGGAAGAACTGCGCGCCTTCGTACAACGCGCGCTTTCCGCCGACGACGACGAGGTTCTGCTGGTCGACGGCGTGCTGGCGATGAACGAGCTGTCGCAACTGACCCGGCTCGACCGCCCCGATCTCGAATTCGCACCCTATGTACCCCGTCATCCCGAACGGGTGCGCGATCATGGCGGCGATATTTTCGCTGCGATCCGGCAAAAGGATCTGATCGTTCATCACCCCTACGAATCCTTCGACGTCGTCGTGCAGTTCCTGCAACAGGCCGCCGGCGACCCCGATGTCGTCGCCATCAAGCAGACGCTCTATCGCACCTCGAACAACTCGCCGATCGTGCGGGCGCTGGCGGAGGCCGCGGAAGCCGGAAAGTCGGTGACGGCGCTGGTCGAACTCAAGGCCCGGTTCGACGAGGAAGCCAACATCCGCTGGGCGCGCGATCTCGAACGCGCCGGCGTGCAGGTGGTGTACGGATTTATCGAACTGAAGACCCACGCCAAGCTGTCGCTGATCGTGCGTCGCGAGGGCGGCAGCCTCACGACCTACGTCCACACCGGCACCGGGAACTATCATCCGGTGACCGCCCGCATCTACACCGATCTGTCCTACTTCACCTCCGATCCGATCATCGGCCGCGACGCCGCGCGGGTGTTCAACTACATTACCGGCTATGCCGAACCCAGCGATATCGAGAAGATGGCGGTATCGCCGCTCACCCTGCGCAGGCGCATCCTCGAACATATTCACGGCGAGACCAGCCATGCGCGTCACGGCAGGCCGGCCGCGATCTGGATGAAGATGAACTCGCTGGTCGATCCGGAGATCATCGACGCCCTGTACGAAGCCTCGCAGGCCGGTGTCTCGATCGAGCTGGTGGCGCGCGGAATTTGCTGCCTGCGGCCCGGCATTCCCGGGCTCTCGGAGAACATCCGCGTCAAATCGATCATCGGCCGTTTCCTCGAACATGGCCGAATCTATTGCTTTGGGATGGGACAGGGCCTGCCCGGCGCAAAAGCGGCTGTGTATATCTCGTCCGCCGACATGATGCCGCGCAACCTCGACCGCCGTGTCGAAATCCTCTGTCCGCTGCAAAATCCCACGGTGCATCAGCAGGTTCTCGAGCAGATCATGGTCGCCAATCTCAAGGATACCGAGCAGAGCTGGCAGTTATTGCCGGATGGGTCGTCAACGCGTATGAAGGCCACGAAGGGCGAGGAGCCTTTCAACCTGCATAATTACTTCATGACGAATCCGAGTCTGTCAGGCCGTGGAAAGTCGCTTAAGGAATCCTCGCCGCGCCGCCTCACGCGCCGCACCGAGCGTCAGCATTCGTCATAGGGGGTCCTTCCGGTGAAGCGGCCGCGCAAACGCGCATTGAGCGTCGCGGTCATCGACATCGGATCGAATTCGGTGCGTCTCGTCGTGTATGAATCGATGACGCGGAGCCTGGTCTCCATCTTCAACGAGAAGACGCTTTGCGGGCTCGGGCGAGAGGTCCAGACCACGGGGCTTCTGGCGCCGGATGCCGTCGCCAAGGCCCTGACGTCGTTGCGGCGTTTTCGTGCCCTGTGCAGGGTGATGAAGGTCGGGCGCGTCTATGCGATCGCCACCGCCGCATGCCGCGACGCCACCAACGGCCCCGACTTCATCGCCAAGGCCGAGCGTATCTGCGGCGTCAGAATCGAAATCCTGTCGGGTCCGAGCGAAGCGAAATTGTCCGCGCTGGGTGTTGTGTCCGGCATTCACAATCCCGACGGCATCGTCGGCGATCTCGGCGGCGGTTCGCTGGAACTGATCGACGTGCGTGGCAACCGCGTTCGCAGCGGCGTGACGCTGCCGCTCGGAAGCCTCGCCTTGCAAGATCTATCGCACAAGTCGCTGAAGCGCGCCGAGCGCATCGTCAAGACCGATCTTTCCGGCGTCGCCCAGCTCAAGGCCGGCCGCGGCCGCGTCTTTTATGCGGTCGGGGGAACATGGCGGGCGCTGGCGCGCATCCACATCATCCAAAGCGGCTACCCGTTGCGGGTGATGCATGGTTATTCGATCCCGGCAGCGGACGCGCTCGATTTCGCACGGCGGCTGCGCCGTCTCGCCTCGGCCAACATGCTGGCCAATATCGAAGTCGTCGCCGACGCCCGGCGGCCGCTATTGACCTATGCGGCGCTTGTTCTCGAATACATCATCCGCGTCGCCAACCCGAGGACCATTGTGTTTTCGACCTACGGGGTGCGCGAAGGCCTGTTTTACGCAATGCTGCCGCAGGCCGAGCGCTCCAGGGATGGATTGATCTGCGCCGCCCAGTCGATGAACGAGCTATTGTCGCGGTCCGCGCGCCATGCTCAGGAATTGATCGAATGGACCGATCGTCTGGTGCGAGTCGTAAGGCTACGGGAAAGCGATGAGGATCGCCGCCTGCGTCATGCCGCCTGCCTGTTGTCCGACATCGGATGGCGGGTGCATCCCGACTACCGCGGCGAGCAGTCGCTCAATCTCATCACCAATGGAAATTTCGGCTCGATCAGCCATCAAGGCAGGGCGTTTGTCGCGCTCTCGGTATTTTACCGCTATGCCGGCTTAAGCGAACAGAACGAACCGCCGGCGCTAATTCGCGAACTGGTGCCGCCGGCCATGGTCGAGCGCGCCCGCGTTCTCGGCGCGGCATTCCGCGTCGCCCATCTGATATCGGCGGCGCGGCCGGGCGTGTTGCCGGCAACCCACTTTCGAAGCCGCGGCCGCAAGCTGATGCTGCTGTTCGAGCACAGAATGGTCGATCTGGTCGCCGATCGCGTCGGCAGCCGCTTCAAGCAGCTGGCACGGCTGGTCGGCCGCTCCGGATCGATCGTGAGGCGTTAAGATCGTCGTCCGAACTAAAAACCAGGGCTGAGGCTCACCACGCCGTCAGCCCGTCATTTCCCTTCGGCCCCGGTCGCGAACCAGTCGTCCGACAATTGCCGAATAACTCTCGATCGGTTGCGGCCGGCCGATCAGGTAACCTTGAATTTCGTCGCATTGTTCGCGCTTGAGAAATTCGAGCTGATCCGCGGTCTCCACCCCTTCGGCCAGAACCGGCAGCGCCAGACCGTGGGCCAGTCCGACGACGGCGCGAATGATCGCCTGCGACTGCATGTTCTGATCGAGCTGGTCGACGAAGCTCTTGTCGATCTTGATCTTGTCGAACGGGAACGCCTGAAGATACCGCAGCGATGAATATCCGGTTCCGAAATCGTCCATGGCGATACTGACGCCGAGGGACTTCAGACGGCGAAGGATGGCGATGGCTCGCGCGAAGTCGTTCATCAGCACGCCTTCCGTGATCTCCAGCTCGAGCCGATGCGGTGGAAGACCAGTCTCCATGAGAGTGGAGAGCACGAGGGCCGGAAGGTCGCTGTAATAGAACTGAACCGGCGAAAGGTTGACGGCGACGGTGAGCGGCCGCGACCAGGATGCCGCCTGACGACACGCCTCCTTCAGAACCCAGCCGCCGATCGGGATGATCATGCCGTTATCTTCGGCAAGAGGAATAAAAATGTTGGGCGCGACCCTGCCGCGCACCGGATGTTCCCATCGGATCAGCGCTTCAAATCCGAAGACCTCGCCATCAATTCGTGCCTGCGGTTGATAAAACAGCTTTAGCTGATCGTGTTCGAGTGCCGAACCAAGCTCGTGCTGCAATGCGCGACGTTCGCGCTGTTGCTTGTCCATTTCGGCTTCGAAGAAACGCAGCGAACCGCGCCCGTCGCGTTTGGCCCGAGAAAGCGCGGCATCGCCGTTGACCATCAGGGTCGCCGCATCGGCACCATCGAACGGATAGATGGCAATACCAGTGCTCAACCCGACCCGAACGGCCTGGCCATCGATATTGAACCCATCGGAAACCAGTTCCTGAATACGCTTGGCAAGTTCCTCGGTCGCCGATGGTTGATTGCCATCAGTGACGATAATATTGAACTCATCGCCGCCGAGACGCGCCAAAAACGCCGTTCCTGTCGCCGACTTCAGCCGGTTTCCAAGCTCCTGCAACAGCCGGTCGGCAATCGCATGCCCGAAAACCTCGTTGACCTCGTTGAAATGGTCGAGATCGAGGCAGACGATGGCGAACTGAGCCTCCTGCGCGGCAGCCTGCTCGATTGTCCGCGTCAGCTGTTCGTTGAAAGCAACCCGATTGGGCAGGTCAGTCAACGGATCGTGGCGCGCCACATACTCGATTTTCTTTTCTGTTGCTTCCTCAAGCTCCTCGATCATCAGCTTGATCGACCGGTCGGTCCGGCGTCGATCGCGTTCAGCCTGCTCATAGGCATCCACGACCAGATCGCCGAGAATTTTCAGGTCCACCTCTCCGGTCGGTCTGGTGGCCTTGGCGAGTTGCCTTGCAAAGAGCTTCTCCATGATCGGCTACCGTTCGACCATCGTCGTGATCGTCATCGTCTGGTTGTGTAATTCGCAAATTCCGGACGTCGCATGCGGGGTGATTTCGCCGTAGGAGTAAAAGCCGATGCGCGCCAGATTCGGCCCCAATGCCGCGCCGGCAGCCTCGATTTCCGTAGCGATATGCTGGCCCATCAATAGTTTTCGCCCGATGCAGCTGACAAGAATGGCCATGCCGCCGCTGCCTTTCAGCTCGCCAAGATCGTCGCGCGCCAGTTGCGCCGCTTCGGCGGCGCCCGAAGCCAGCCGATCGAAATTTCCTCTCATCAGCTGAGCCACCCATCCTTCCGGCATGTCGCCGGCGAACGTCATCGACCTCTTGTCCCGGTCGACGGCAAGAACGGTGCGTACCAGCCGATGGTCGGGACGCTTGGGGTCATGGATCTGGAGTGGAAAAAGCAAAGCCGATCCAGGCAACGCCTCGATCTCGTCGTCGCCGAGATAGCGCTCGTAAAGGTCCAATGCCGCTCGACCGTCCAGCTGGAACAGCACGTTTCCTTCGGCCGACGTGATCCGTCGCTTCGGTCCGAAGACATCCCAGCCACCGGCGCTGCCATGACCGATCTTGATCGAACGGCCATAGAATCCGATCGCAGCTATTTTTCCACTCTCGGGCGGGCAATTGAGGCCGACCATGGTTTCGATGAATTGAGAACCGTCTCCAGCGAGCCCTCCGGAAATCGGAACGTTTCCGACGTGCATACCGATGCCGGCGACCAGTTCGCTGCCGTTCACCGCGAGGCCGTCCGACAATACGAAGACGCCCGCGAGATCGTCAGACGCAAGCGTCCGGCCGATTGCCTCACCGTACCTTCGCGAGTGGCCGGCATTCGGTGCGTCTTCTATCGCCGTCCGGATCGTGGTCGCATCGAAACGAACCGCGATGGCATTGACCCCGCTTTCGATCATTTCGTCGCCGCAGATCTGACCGTCCGTCGAGCATCCCATCAGACACGCATCGGGAAACATCTCGCGCAGTTCTCGATACCGCCCGCTGTCAGAGAGCGTTTCGCGGCTGCCAAAGTAGAGAACCAGATTGGGCGCGAATTGGGTTTTCTGCGACTGCCATAGGTCAATGACGTTCCAGCTCAACGACACGGTATCCATCGCAATTTTCCTCGCTCGCAGAATTCGCCCGCGAATGCTTATCCACCCCCGACCCTAATGTTCTGGTAAACCCGGACCGATACCGTTGAATTAACTTAAAGCCCCGTAAAATTACGGCGAGCGAGGTGTTCCTGTTGCCCATGGATTAGGCACCGGACACAGCCGGACCTACAACGCTTAACGATATTATTTTTCCGATGCGTGACGGTTCCGGCTGGCCGAGGCCGGCCTGTCGGATAACGGACTTATGGCCGATCGATCGGCTGAGCCGGCTCACCGGCCATCGACGCCGCGGTATGTTCGACTTGCCGCAGCCTGCGCTTCCGCCAGATCGATCCCACGACCAGGACGACGATCACGCCCAGTACGGCGCAAACGAGTTCGCCCCCATTGCCGCCGTTCGCAAAGCGCGGCGCCACGCCGGACATCGCCAGGATTCCGTCAAGCTTGACGCCGACCGGGCCGGCGAAGAGAGCCTGCAGTTTCGGATGAACCGCGGGATCGGTGGCAATGACGTCGCCGGCGATCCAGCCCAGCAAGGCTGCGCCGGCCCACACCAAAATCGGCAGGCGATTGAGCACCGCCATGATCAGCGCGGCCCCGGCAACGATCAGAGGAATGCTGATCGCGAGGCCGAGGATCAACAGCGGAACGCTGCCGTTGGCGGCGGCGGCAACCGCGATCACATTGTCGAGGCTCATGACGATATCGGCGACCACCACGATCTGCACCGCCGCCCACAAATGCGATGCGGATTCGACGCCTTCCTCATCCTCTTCTTCGGGCACCAGCAGTTTCGCGGCGATCACGACCAGCGCCAGCCCGCCGACCAGCTTGAGGTACGGCAGTTCCATCAATGTCACGACAATGCCGGTGAAGATGATGCGCAAAACAACGGCGGCGCCGGCGCCCAGCACCATGCCCCAGAGCCGATGGCGCGGTTCCAGCCCGCGACACGCCAGCGCAATCACCAGTGCGTTGTCGCCTGACAGCAGCACGTTGATCCAGATGATCTTGCCGACCGCAACCCAAAAAGCCGGCTGCTGCATCTCGGCTTGAAACTGGGCGGCGAAGGTTGCGATGTTAGCCGGATTGAAGATCTGCAGCAGCCAGTCCACGGCGAATTCCTCCTCGGCCAGACGACCGTCCCACGCGGCTATTGCTTGCCATTGCCAGTATCAATCAACCGACGATTTCGTTGCCGGAGAAAAACTGGGCGATTTCGATCGCCGCCGTCTCCGGGGCGTCGGAGCCATGCACGGAGTTTTCACCGATCGACTTCGCGTGCAATTTGCGGATCGTTCCCTCGGCCGCCTTGGAGGGATCGGTCGCGCCCATGACGTCGCGATGTTTGAGCACGGCACCTTCGCCCTCGAGCACCTGAACGACGACCGGACCGGAAATCATGAAATCCACCAGCTCGCCAAAGAACGGACGCGTCTTGTGGACCGCGTAGAAGGTTTCGGCCTGTTCGCGGGTCATGCGAATGCGCTTCTGGGCAACGATCCGAAGTCCCGCCTTCTCGATCAGCGCATTGATCGCGCCCGTCAGATTGCGCGCGGTCGCGTCGGGCTTGATAATCGAAAAGGTACGTTCAACCGCCATGATTTCATCCTTGAAAAGCACACTGTTTGCGAGTTGCGGCGCTTATATCGGCGCCATTGGGGCACGGCAAGCGATCAGGCGAAATGCGGCGGATCGCCCGCCAGGCAATCGACGCCGGGAATTACAACAATTTCACGAAGATGAACCCTGTCTGAAACTAGCGTCCCGGTTTTGTTCAGCTTCTCAGGCATAGGCTTCAATCGACCGAACGCCTCGCAGGTTTTGGGGGACGTTAGGGCAGCATTTCACCGATGGCGCCATCAGCGCCGAACCTGAGGAGACGACCATGTTACGCAAACTTTCGCTTGTTGCAGTTGCCGCGGCTTCGCTTGCAGCGGCCGCGTTGGCGCCGACCTCCGCCTCTGCCTGGGGCGGTCATGGCTGGCACGGTGGTTGGCATGGCGGCGGCTGGGGCGGTCCCCGCTTCTTCGTCGGTGGCCCGGCCTATTATGGTTACGGCTACGGCGGCTGCTATGTGCGACGATTGGTCCCGACGCCGTGGGGTCCCCGCTGGCGCCTGGTCAATCGCTGCTTTTGATCGCTAATGGTCAATCCTTGACGTCAAAAGCCCCGGCCTGTCGTTGTCGGGGCTTTTTTGCGAGTTCAATCAATGGAACCCGCCGCAGCGTTCACTCAATTTTTATTATAAATGCATGCAATCGGTCAGTGGCGGGAAACATTTTCCATTTGGGTGACTTGGTCCGGCACGATCTCATTGAGATGGCCACCAAGCGGAACTCGATATGAATAGCCGAATCACCGACTATGACGAACAAATCGACCACAAGACCAGCCGATCGATTTGTGACGCCGTAGGTGAACAGCTGCAGCGGACCCTGCGTCCCGAGTCCTTGCACCGCTCCTCCCACCTCCAGCATCTGATGGATGAATTACGCAGGCGGGACAACGAAGACCGCCTCAGCTCGTCGAACTAGCGCAAGAAATTTTCGGCATGTGCGGACGGCGGAAGCCTGATTTCGCTCACAAACGGGTTGCGTTTGGCGCCGGCTCCGGTGACAACCCGGCATGCTTTCAATCACCGACATATCGGTCCGGATTGCCGGACGGCTTTTGATCCATCATGGCTCCGCGCAGATCGTGCCGGGCGCGCGCGTCGGCCTGATCGGCCGCAACGGCGCCGGTAAATCAACCCTGTTTCAGGCCATTCGCGGCGAACTGCCGACCGAGACCGGCACTATCACCCTGCCCCCGCGCTGGCGCGTGGGCAGTCTCGCGCAGGAAGCCCCGAACGGGCCGGAAAGCCTGATTGACGTCGTTCTCAAGGCGGACCTTGAGCGCGATGCCCTGCTGCGGGAAGCCGACACCGCCCATGATCCCCACCGGATCGCGGAGATCCAGACCAGGCTGGTGGACATCGACGCCCATTCGGCGCCCGCGCGCGCCGCCGCGATCCTCAACGGCCTCGGCTTTTCGACCGCGGATCAGGCGCGGCCATGTTCGGAATTTTCCGGCGGCTGGCGGATGCGCGTCGCGCTCGCCGCGACGCTGTTTGCGGCCCCCGATCTTTTGCTGCTGGACGAGCCGACCAACTATCTCGATCTCGAGGGCACGCTGTGGCTTGAAGACCATCTCGCGAACTATCCGCGCACGGTCATCGTCATCAGCCATGACCGCGATCTGCTCGATACGTCCGTGGACCAGATCCTCCATCTGGATCGCGGCAAGCTAACGCTCTACCGCGGCACCTACTCGTCCTACGAGGAGCAACGCGCCACGCGCGAGATGCTCGATGCCAAGCACGCCAAGCGGCAGGACGCCGAGCGCAAGCGCCTGCAGGCCTTTGTCGATCGCTTCAAGGCCAAGGCCTCGAAAGCGCGCCAGGCCCAGTCGCGGGTGAAAATGCTGGAAAAGATGAAGCCGATCGCGGCGCTGGTGACGCAGGACGTGCGCGAGATCAGCTTTCCTGCGCCGGAAAAAATGCTGTCGCCTCCGATTATCGCGGTCGACAATGTTTCGGTCGGCTATGATCCGAAGGACCCGGTGCTGAACCGCGTCACGTTGCGAATCGACACCGACGATCGCATCGCGTTGCTCGGCTCCAACGGCAATGGCAAATCGACGCTGGTCAAGCTGCTCGCCAATCGGCTGCCGCCCTTTTCGGGCAACATCACCCGCGCCGAGAAAATTTCCATCGCCTATTTTGCCCAACACCAGCTCGACGAATTGAACGAAGACGGCTCGCCCTACGATCACGTCCGCAAGCTGATGCCGGACGCCACGGAGACCAAGGTGCGCGGGCGCACCGGCGCGATCGGCTTCTCGGGCAAGGCCGGAGACACCCTGGTCAGGAGCCTGTCGGGCGGCGAAAAAGCGCGGCTGCTGCTGGGACTTGCGACTTTCTTCGGTCCCAACATGATCATTCTCGACGAGCCGACCAACCATCTGGACATCGACAGCCGTGCTGCGCTTGCCGAGGCGATCAATGAATTTCCCGGCGCGGTCATCATGGTCTCGCATGATCGCTATCTGATCGAAGCCTGCGCCGATCAATTATGGGTCGTAGCCGATCATACGGTCACGACATATGACGGCGACCTCGACGATTACCGTCGCATGGTATTGTCGGCACCCGGCATGCGCACCAATTCGCGCGACCGCGGCGGCAATGAGCGCGGCAACGGCCGCGACAAGCCTCAGCGCAACCGGAGCGAAAAGCGCGTACCGCTGAAGCAGAAGATTGCAGACGCCGAGGCCGAGATCGCGCGCATCAACGGCATTATCTCGAAGATCGATACCGCGCTGGCGCTGCCGGATCTGTTCACGCGCGACCCCAAGCAGGCCGCCCAACTCAGCAAGGCCCGGGCCGGCGCAGCGAGCGCCCTGCAGCGGGCCGAGGAAGAATGGCTGGCGGCGAGTTCGCAATATGACGAAGCGGCCGGCTGAGCCGATTCAGGTGCAAGAGTGGTGGCGAGCAACGATCAGGTAGCGGCCGGCTTTTTCTTCGCTTTGGATTTCGCGGTTTTTGGCAGCTCCGCCGGCTCAGGTCCTCGCTCGATCGAACTCAGGCGTCCGGCGGTGAAGGTGTAGATTCCGGCGCGTTGCCCCTTCGAATAGTTGATGACCGCCACCCGATCGCCGCGCGGATTGTTGGAGAGATTGACGCTGTCGGGCGCGCCAATGCCGCGCACCACATCGCATTCGGTATGACCGAGCGCCACCACCCCCGTCGTCGAGGCGGTCGGCGCGGCGGCAGCGCCGTCGGTCAACGCGTTAGCGTCCGCAGGTCCGTTCGGAGGCGCCATTCCCGGGCAAAGTCCGTCGGCACTGACCAAATCCTCTGAAGTGACCGGCTTGTTGGGGGTCAGGGGCGGCGTTTCGATCGAAACGTTTTTGATGAACAGCCTGCCGGAGCGCGAAAACCATTCCGCATCTTTCGACAGCAGATCGGACGAAAAGATATCAGACGTGCTTGCGCAGCCCGCCATCACAGGGGCGAACAGGAGCAACGCCAGCAGGCGCTTTCGATGACGATTCTCGTCTTGCACGATGACTTGAGTTCCCACCCCGTCGCGTAAGCGCCTGTCCCACCATCACTTTGCGGCACGACCGTGGCTGGACGCAAGCGCGCAGGCCGAAACCGCAGATTATCATTAATTGCGGCAGATCGCTATTCCCGCCGCTGCCACCGCCCCCGCTCGTCGGCCTGCCAATAGGTGACCTCGAACCCCCGCGTCTTGCAGTCCGTCCAGGCGCCCCGCGCCGCCGCAAGCGCATCGTCGTCCTCGCCGTTAAAAACCAGAACCATCCGATCATAGGCGCCGGAGTCCGCCGGCAAGGCCGCATTGTCGATCAGAAACCTGACATTGGCCCGGTTCGGATTGCCCTCCTCCACCACCAGCACGATCGGCTGGTCCTGCGCGTCGCCGGCGCGCCAGGTAGCGTGCGGCAAAAATGAATCATCGCGATAGGTCCACAAATGAGCGTCCAGCGCTTCCGCACGCTCCTGTGACGTCGACTGCACGACAACCCGCCAGCCACGCTCCAGCGATTTCTCGAGCAAGGGCGGCAAGACGCTTTCGAGCGACATGTTTTGCAGATGGTAGAACAGGACTTCCGTCATCGCTTGGCTTCGTAATATTCCGCGACCAGCCGCTCCAGCAAGCGAACGCCGTACCCCGTACCCCAGCTCTGATTGATTTCGGATTTCGGCGTGCCCATCGCCGTTCCCGCGATATCGAGATGCGCCCACGGGGTGTCGTCGACGAAGCGCTGCAGGAACTGCGCGGCGGTGATCGAGCCGCCGCTGCGGCTGCCGGTATTCTTCATATCCGCAAACTGCGAGTCGATCTGCTTGTCGTATTCGGGGCCGAGCGGCATGCGCCAGACCCGTTCCCCCGTCGCAAGCCCGGCCTTGGTCAAACGCTCCGCCAATTCGTCGTTGTTGGAGAACAGCCCGGCGTATTCGGTGCCGAGCGCCACCAGGATGGCGCCGGTCAGCGTTGCGAGATCGACCATGAATTTCGGCTTGAACTTCTTCGCCACATACCAGAGCACGTCGGCCAGCACCAGCCGGCCTTCGGCGTCGGTGTTGATGATCTCAATGGTCTGGCCGGACATCGAAGTGACGATATCGCCGGGGCGTTGCGCATTGCCATCGGGCATGTTCTCGACAAGGCCGATGGCGCCGACCGCATTTACCCTGGCCTTGCGCGCGGCCAGTGCGTGCATCAGCCCCACGACGCAAGCCGCGCCGCCCATATCGCCCTTCATGTCCTCCATGCTCGAGGCGCCCTTGATGGAAATGCCGCCGGTATCGAAGCAAACGCCCTTGCCGATAAAGGCAACCGGCTGATCGCCGCGCTTGCCGCCATTCCAGCGCATGATCACGGTCCGGCCGGGCTGCGTCGAGCCCTGGGCGACGCCAAGCAGCGCGCCCATTCCGAGTTTGGTCATGGCTTTGACGTCGAGAATCTCGACCTCGACGCCGAGCTTCTTCAGCTGACCGGCTCGGCGTGCAAATTCCACCGGAAAGAGGACGTTCGGAGGCTCATTCACCAGTTCGCGCGCCATGATCACGCCGTCGACGATGTGAGCGCTGGGAGCGAAGGCCTTTCGCGCAGCGGTCACATCACCGACGGCGAGCGAAACGTCGGCGCGCACGGCAGCGTCCTCACCGTCCTTCTTTTTGGTCTTGTAGCGATCGAATCTATAGGCGCGCAGCTGCAATCCCGCGGCGACCGCGGCCGCCTGGTCGGGCTTCATGGCCCCATCAGGCAATTCCGCGATGACCGTCACGGCACCGTTGCCGGCGCGTAATTTGCCGGCTGCGGCCCCGCCAAGCTTGAGAAAGTCATTTTCCTTGATTGCCGAGAGCTTGCCGGCGCCGACGACGATCAGACGTGATACTTTGAGACCCTGCGGCGCCAGAATATCGAGGGTGGACCCGCTCTTTCCCTTGAACTGGTTGGTATCGGCGGCGCGCTTGACCAGATTGGCCGCCGCACCCAATGTCTCGCGGGTCGCAGTGCCCAGCTTCAACGAGTCGTCGCAAAACACCACCAGAGTGTCGCGCGGGGCCGTGGAAAACGGAACGAAGCCGACCTTGACGGCGTCGGGCATAGGCAAATCCTCCAAAAGTCAGGGCTATCGCTAGGTCGGGAACCCGCCGGGCGGTTTCGAAACGTTCTCTTTGGCCGTGACGCACCGCCAAGAGAATGGTCCCGGGTACTATGGCCTGTCAGCCGCCGCGCTGCCAAGCGTCCCCGTTGCCGGGAGGCCACATAGCGCGATTATTAACCATATCCCGGCGGTGCCATGGCGCAGCCATTTTGTTGACGGATCAAAGGGATGGTAGAGAGTAAGGCTGGACGGTGGTAATGCGACCAAAGGGGATCCCTGAGCTCGGGATTGGTCGCCGGCTGTAGTTCCAGATCGCGGGGGCGGGGATCGTGCGGTAACGATGGGGTCGATCGACAAGTATATTTTTCGCACGACGCTGGCGTCGTTTGCGCTGGTTCTGGTCAGCCTGACGGGGGTGATCTGGATTACGCAGGCGTTGCGCGGCATAGACCTGATGACCAGCCAGGGTCAGACGATCATAACTTTTCTCGGCATCACCAGCCTGGTCGTTCCGGCGCTGGTGCTGATCATCTCGCCGATCGCACTGATGATCGCGATCTCCCATACCCTGAACAAGCTCGCGACCGATTCAGAGATCATCGTGATGAATGCGGCCGGCTTCTCGCCGTTGCGGCTGTTCCTTCCGTTTTTCTATGCCACGGTCGTGGTGGCGATCATGGTTGCTTTTATCGCCGCCTATCTTGCCCCCGACGGCATGCGCCGAATCAAGCAATGGGACGCCGAGATCACTGCGGATGTGCTGGCCAACATCCTGCAGCCGGGCCGTTTCGCTCAGCTCGATCAGAACCTGACCATTCGCATTCGAGAGCGGCAGCCGGGCGGCGTGCTAGTCGGCATCTTTGTCGATGACCGCCGCGATCCAAAGGAACGCGTCAGCATCATCGCCGATCATGGAACAGTCCTGAAAAACGAGGGCGGTTCGTTTCTGATCCTTGAGGACGGAAATCTCCAACGCTTCGAAGCCGGCAAGCGCGATCCCGCGCTGGTGGCGTTCGGCCGTTATGCATTCGACATGTCGAAATTCTCGAATCAGGGCCACGACGTCACGCTGGGGATTCGCGAACGCTACCTCTGGGAACTGCTCTCGCCGTCATCAGATGATCCGGTTTACCAGCAGTTGCCCGGACAGTTTCGCGCCGAGTTACACGACCGTCTCATGTCGCCGATCTATCCCTTTGCGTTTGCCGCGCTGACCTTTGCATTCCTCGGCGCGCCGCGTACGACGCGTCAGAGCCGCAACTTTTCCATCGGCAGTTCCATCTTGGCCGTGTTCGGGCTACGCATGGCGGGATTCGCCTGCTCGGTCATGGCGGTGAAATCGCCGCTCGCTCCGATCGTTCAATATCTGATGCTGGCGTCGGCAATCGGGGCAAGTCTTTGGATCGTTATATGGGGCGTCGTTGTGGAGCCGCCGGCTGCCCTGATGGAAGCGATCAATAAATCGAACGCGCGTCTCCTGCGGCTTATTGGGCGGCCTGCCACAGCATGAGCATGATGACCAACACACTGGGGCGATATTTTGCTGGCCGCTTCGTGGTCTCGGCGGTCGGCGTGTTCGCCAGTATCTTCGTGCTGCTCGTACTGGTCGATTACATCGAAATGGTCAGGAAGACGTCGGGACTGGTTTCGGCCTCCGCGATCACTGTCGCGGAGACGTCGCTGTTTCGTGTTCCGCAACTGCTCGAAAAAATGATGCCGTTTTGTATTCTGATCGGGGCGATGACCTGCTACCTGGCGCTTTCGAGGCGACTGGAGCTCGTGGTCGCGCGTGCCGCCGGCGTCTCTGCGTGGCAGTTCATCGCGCCGGCGCTGACGAGCGCAATCGTGCTCGGAGTCCTGGCAACGATCGCCTACAACCCAATGTCCGCCAATTTGCGCGAACTTTCCAAGCGGATGGAGGCTGAGCTGTTCGGCTCCGCTCCTGGCGGCGGCATACAGGACGCATCGGGTTTCTGGATCAATCAGGTGAACAGCGATGGCCAGGCCATCATCAATGCCGCCCGCAGCGAGCAGCAGGGCGTGCGGTTGACCGGGCTGACGGTGTTCAGATTCGACACCGACTATCAGTTCAAGGAGCGAATCGAAGCGCGCGAGGCCACGCTTGAAGAGGGACGCTGGCTGTTCAAATCCGCTCGTCGGTACTCCCTCGATGGACCTCCGGTTGACCAGGACAGCTTCTTCCTCACGACCAGCCTGACGCCGGCGCAGGTCCGCAACAGCTTCTCCACGCCGGAGACTGTGTCTTTTTGGCAACTCCCCGGCTATATCCGGTCCTCGGAAAGCTCCGGATTTGCGACCGCCGGGTACCGGTTGCAGTACCACAAGCTCATCGCACAGCCATTTTTGTTGGCCGCAATGGTCATGCTGGCGGCGGCCGTGAGCCTGCGGTTCTTCCGCTTCGGCGGGGTGCAAAAGATGGTTTTGAGTGGCGTGGGAGCAGGCTTTCTGCTCTACGTTCTGTCGAAAGTAACTGAGGATTTGAGCAAGGCTGAGTTGATGCATCCCATCGCTTCGGCGTGGCTGCCTGTATGCGTGGGCGGCCTCACCGGCTTTTTGGCCTTGCTGTACCAGGAGGACGGGTAGTGGCCGTTGTCGCCGCCCGCCAGAGACGGTCGCCTGCGTTCGGGCGGCGCACCCGCGTGCGCCGTTATTGCACGCGCTTGGCCGCCGTTTGCGTATCCGTCCTTGCCCTGGTTTTCGGGATCGCCTTTACCGGCGCGCTCGAGATTGTCACGCCGGCGTCAGCGCAGGGCTTTACCTACAATCCGAGACCCCCTCGGCCGGCACCACCACCCCGTGCCGCCAACGACGGACAGATGCTCGTCCAGGCGGTCGAGGTGGATTACGATTACAACAATTCGCGGGTGGCGGCGGTCGGCAACGTGCAGATGTTCTATAATGGGACAAGCGTTGAGGCTGACAAAGTCATCTACGATCAGAAGACCAAGCGGCTTCATGCCGAAGGCAACGTCCGCATGACCGATGCGGATGGCAAGATCACCTACGCCAACATCATGGATTTGAGCGACGACTACCGCGATGGTTTCGTCGATTCGCTGCGCGTCGACACGGCCGACGCGACACGAATGGCAGCGACGCGCGCCGATCGCTCCAGCGGCAACTACACCGTCTTCGAAAACGGCGTTTATACCGCTTGCGCACCCTGTAAGGACGATCCGAAGAAGCCGCCGCTGTGGCAGGTCAAGGGCGCGCGCATCATTCACGACCAGACTGAGAAGATGCTGTACTTCGAGAACGCGCAGCTGGAGTTCTTCGGCGTTCCGATGGCGTATCTGCCGTATTTCTCGACGCCGGATCCGACCGTGAAGCGCAAGACAGGGTTCTTGATGCCGGGGTTCTCCTCGGCTTCGGGCTATGGGTTTGGCGTTGAAACCCCGTTCTACTGGGCAATCGCTCCCGATTATGACGCGACCTTCAACCCGCGCTTCACAACCCGGCAGGGCGTCTTGCTCCAGGCTGAATTCCGCCAGCGCCTGATAAATGGGTCGTATCAAATCCGCGCCTATGGCATCGACCAGCTGGACCCCGGAGCCTTCGCCGGCCTGCCCGGAGACCGGACCTTCCGCGGTGGCATCGACACCAAGGGTCAGTTCGCGCTGAACGACAAATGGGTGTGGGGCTGGGATGGCGTGCTGCTCTCGGACTTCTACTTTTTCCAGGATTACAGGCTGGCCCAATACAGGGATCCGCTGGGCGCGTTTCTCAGCCTGCCGACGGAAGCCATTTCCCAGCTTTATCTGACCGGCGTCGGCAATCGCAGCTTCTTCGATGTCCGCGCGATTTATTATCTGAGCTATTCGGGTAACCAGTCCCAGGTTCCGATCATACATCCGGTCCTCGACTATTCGAATGTGCTTAACCAGAATCTCTTGGGCGGGGAATTCAGCTACAAGACGAACTTCACGAGCCTGACCCGCGATACCGCCGTCTTCGACCCGATTACGACATTGGCGAACACCACCGGCCTGTGCCTGCCGACGTCAGCCGATCCGATGGAGAAGACGCGCACGAACTGCCTGCTTCGCGGCATGCCCGGCACTTACACGCGATTGACGGGTGAAGCGCAATGGCGGCGATCATTCACCGATTCCGCGGGAGAAATCTGGACGCCATTTGCGAGCATCCGGGCCGATGCGATCGATGCCTCGATCTCGAACCAGCCGGGCGTTTCGAACTTCCTCCCGGTCGGGGACACGCAGGCCCTGCGCGTGATGCCCACGGTCGGCCTCGAATATCGCTATCCCTTCATCAATGTTCAGCCCTGGGGCACCACGACGATCGAGCCTATCGCACAGGTCATTATTCGCCCGAATGAAACCTATGCCGGCAAGATTCCCAACGAAGACGCGCAAAGTCTGGTGTTCGACACCAGCAATTT
>WNFR01002168.1_pt1 | contig 20496 bp, 37 predicted proteins | sample 5400221 | NCBI WGS metagenome assembly WNFR01 (sample SAMN13153357, study PRJNA577476) | soil metagenome | isolation source: 40 cm soil under Madrone tree | place: USA:California | collected 2016-06-14 | reverse complement strand
ATGGAATTAGGAGTTGTGCCCCGTGTAAATGGGCCTTGTTGGGTGGCGCAGCTCAAACCAGAATATACAGAATCTGATCGGGAAAATATTATTGACCGTGCGGCTGATTTGGATGTGATTGCGGCGCAGCAGAAGGGAGCTGAATCATGATCTGCCATGTATCAGACGAATGGATACACGGCGCATCGCTTCGCCCATTCGATGACATTCATATTTTTGAAGTGTGGATTTACGGGAATGTTCGTCGTGTTTGCCGGATCGGTAACGAGTCATTATCAATCACTCCCGGCACTCTTGTGTACTTGGATTGTACTCATGCGGCGCAAAACGTGATCTGCTATGAACCGAATATTCAGGCATGGCGCATTGTTGGAGAAAAGAATGATCGACTGGCATCTATTTTGGTCAAATGTAGACCGAACTGGTGGTAATGATGCTTGCTGGCCGTGGACTGGAAAATTTCGGCCTGACGGGCGTGGACGGATTTGGTTCGATAATCAGCACTGGTTCGTCAATCGTCTTGCATATGAATCTGTCAAAGGACCGATACCAAGAGGGAAGGCCATCGGTAATAGTTGCGGCATGAAGCATTGCTGCAATCCTGGTCATTGGTCGGTGAGATTCGACAAGGTTGGATATATCCGACCGGAAAGACGGAAGAAAAATTTGGTGATGCCTGAGTTAAAACCTCGGGAAAAGTTGGTTCCTATTGTTTTTGGCCTGGAAGCTGCAAAGAAAAATTTCCCTTGATTTGTCGGATTTTTATTCGTAATATGAATCTATATGCTTGGCCGCATAGAATCAGTGAGGATTCACATGCATCGTGGCAGGTTACTGACCTGTTCGGCCAACCCGGTAACGGGACGGTGCAGGTGAATCCTTTTTTACTTAAAGGTAACAAAATGGACGATTTCATATTGATTTTCGCGGCTATTGTCGTGCTATCTCCCGTGTTGTGTCTGGCTTTGTTGTGCTGGGCGCTAAATTCTGTAAAGCCTTGGTAGCTCATCATGAACGTAAAAAAAGGTGATCTGGCGATTGTAATCAAGTCGGCATGCGGGAATGAGGGTCAAATAATAGAAGTTATGAAGTTTCTTGGGACTAATCCAATTTTCCAAAAACGCCAGTGGTTTAAAGGCGGATATGGACTGACTTGGCTGATTAAATTTCAAAATCCTGTTCGAAATACTCGTGGAGTATTATATATTGAATGTCCATGCCCTGACGCATGGCTACGCCCCGTTTCCGGCTTGCCAGAAGTCGATACAATCGACACCGAGCATCCCGTTGAGGAATCGGCATGAAGCGAGAAAAATTTATCACTCGGCCAATCCTTCTGCGCTTCGAGCAACAACGGGAATCGGCAATATCGCTAATCAGAAGTCTTCCGTTAGATGCAGAAAACCCAATTGAGGTTGTCGTGCGCGAAATGGTCAAGGTTCGCGGATTAGATGCCAATGCGCGAATGTGGGTAGGACCGTTAGCAGATATATCCGAACAGGGCTATGTCAACGGTCGAACCTACAGTTGCGAAGTATGGCATGAGCATTTCAAGCGAGAATACCTCCCCGAAGAATTCGATCCCGAGTTATGCAAGGAAATCTACCGGAAATGGGATTTTACACCATCCGGTGAGCGAGTTCTGATCGGCAGCACTACCCAACTGACCGTCAAGGGATTTGCGCAGTATTTGACGCAAGTTGAGGCCTTTGGCGCATCGATTGGCGTGCAGTTTTCGGCGTCACCTAACAAGCGGCGGGCAGTGTAATGGCGTCGAGAAATTATATTGACCCAGATCCCGCGTGGCAATGGCTGGATCAAATTAAAATTGGAGACATCCTGCTAGAACGCGGGAAAAGTGAAAGAACTGTCCGAGAGATAAATCGATACAAAAATGGAACCATGCGCAGCGTTTCTTTCTCTATTTTGCGATGCTCATGGACACATCGATGCTATACGACAGTCACCCGGAGCGAATTAAAAACAAGACGATTTTCTCACTCTGGAAAGCGGAAGGAATCGGCATCCCCTATAGATAAACTGATTGCACATGATCTGATTTATTGGGAAAAAGAAAAACAACGCCTTGATTGCTGCGATGTGAAGGGCATTCGATGAATTATTACAGCCACCACATAGGCGACTTCGATCGCGCAACAAGGCATCTCACACGCCTTGAGCGCAGCGTGTACCGCGATTTGTTGGACGTCTATTACGACACCGAGCAGCCGTTGACATTGGATGTTGCAGCACTGTGCCGGAAAATCATCGCTCGCACCAACGAGGAATCAACGGCTGTTGAACAAGTGCTTAACGAGTTTTTTACGAAAACCCCAACGGGTTGGTATCACGAGCGCTGCGAAGAAGAATTGGATGCCTATCGCACGTCGACCAGCCAAAAATCAATTGCCGGCAAGGCTTCTGCTGCCAAAAGAGCATTGAAACGCCAACAGGCGTTAAACGGAATTCCAACGAGCGTTGAACAGACGATCAACGACACTCCAACTAACCAAGAACCAAGAACCAATAACCATAAACCAGTAAAAACAAAGGAAACGCAATCTTCGATTGCTCCTTGCGATTGGATACCTCAATCGGCATGGTCTGGCTACATGGAAATGCGGAAAAAGAAGCGAAAAGAACCCACAGCACGGGCCGTTGAATTGCTTGTTGCCGAACTTGAAAAACTCAAGGCGCTCGGCCATGACATCGCCGCTGTGCTGGACAAATCGACGCTGAACGGCTGGACAGACGTTTATCCGATCAAGCCTGAACAGAATGCGCGCGGATCGCCAGGCTATACATCGAACAAGGACGCATCACGCGCAGCGGCCGCTGCATCAATTGGACTTGGTGGGAGTTATGGAAATGACACAAGAACTATCGACGCCCAATGCACGTTCCTCCCCGATTGACTGGCTCTTTGGCGAATTGTACGGCATGTACGGTAACCAGTTTTTGGACAAATTTCGCAGCGGACACATTGTTGACGATGTTGACACAGGCATTGAAAACATGAAAATCGTCTGGACTGAGAAAATCCGCAGCAGGCACATGACAATGGGGGAGTTGAAACGCGGATTATCGGCCTGTGATCGCGTCAAGTTTCCGCCGTCTTGGAGCGAGTTTTTGGAGTTGTGCAAGCCATCCGTTGACCCGCTAACTGCCTACTACGAAGCCGTGGCCGGCGTCCAAGCGCGTGCAGCCGGCGAGATGGGCACTTGGTCGCATCCCGCGATCTACTGGGCCGCGATGCCACTTGCATTCGATCTTGGCACGCAGTCCTATTCGCAGATCAAGGGACGGTGGGAGCGAGCGCTATCTGAGCAGATGGATCGCGGCGAATGGGAGTCTATTCCAGTTCCTATGCTGCAGATCGAAGCGCCAGGAAAGGGAAAACTGTCAAAAGAAGGCGCGGCCAAGATGATCGATAACCTGAACGCTGCAGGCGTACTCGAGCCAAAGACCGATCATACGTATTGGTATCGCAACATCTTGGCGCGCGAGAAGAAGGGCGACCGAACACTGACTATGATCCAAAAGAAATTCGCACACGAAGCCGCCGAAGCGCATGGGTATCAGTTATGATCAAATGCATCCAGTGCCAGCATGCGAATATGAAGAAATATCCCAAGCATAGCGAGGTAGGATTGGCGCTATGCATGTTGCGAGAAACGTTGCCGAATGGAATCGTTGTTCTTGGGAGTTTGGAATGCGACCACGATTGCGACAAGTTCCAAGCGGCACCGGTGGATATAGTGGAAAAACGAGTTATTTGGCGCAATAAATACCGATTCAATGGAGATGCAATTCAGTGACTCTTTCCGTAAGAAAACCGGATTTCAAGCGAATCATTCCCAAAGTGGAACCAAAGAAAAGAACCAGACTGTGTGCATTAAAATCATGCCGTAAGCCGTTTTTAAAGCAATCGTCATGGCATATTGCCTGTTCCACTGATTGTGCTATTGCGGTAGTGGCAGAGAAGCGGAAGAGTAATGAGCGAAAAGAACGACAAAAAGGACTCAAATCGATCCAGAAGCGATCAGATTGCATGGAGGAAACCAAGAAGGCGATGCACGCTTATATCAGGGCCAGAGATGAGGGAAAGAAATGTATCTCATGCGATACTGTTCTGGTGAAACTTGGTCGAGTGGGAGGTGATTACGATGCCGGGCACTTTCGATCTGTGGGAAGCGCAAGCCACATGCGATTCGTTGAAAATAACATTCACGGTCAATGCAAGTACTGCAACGATAGACTGAAAGGAAACCAGCTTGAATACGAACGACGTCTACGTATTCGATACGGAGATGATTATGTGGATGAGATCAAAGCAGACAACACCACGCGCAAGTTGACGATTGATGACCTAAGGGCAATCCGTGACCATTACAAACTAAAGCTGAAGGAGATTAAAAATGGCAACAAATGACAATTCGGTCTATGATGAATTGGGAATCAAGGTTTTAGCGTTGATGGAGCAGGCCGACATAAAGCGGATCAACGCGAAACTGGCCTCTCTTTTTCACGTCAACACCAGCTTCATGAAATGCACGCTGGATCGTATGATGGTAAAGGGAACAGTATCTTGCCTGCGCCATGTAAAAGGCCATCTGTATTTTGCATCAAAATTCGACACGAGAAGCGATGTGGTCCCAGTGCGCCACGTGTTTAATGGCCATCCGCACAAGGTTAGCGTACTCGGCACACGGCCAGGTTCAAACGATTACCGGGGCTGGCCATCCAGATTTTGAGGAGATGAAATGAAAAATTTCCTTCAGTTATTGTCAAATGGCGCTATTATTATGCTGTATTCGATAATTGTTTGGCCGTTGTGCATTGCGGCTGATGCGTTTATTGACATGATGGACGCAATGACTGAGGGAAATTAATGGCCAACATTGGACTTTCTGACGCCACAAGCCTTTTGTATAGGGCTATCGCTAATGATCCTTTTCTATGCACATTGTCTATATCGGAAATAACCGAAGTGATGGCCCATCTCACAAGAACGTTTATCCTTGACGAGACAGAAAAAGGATTTACTTGTGGCGACGATTTGAGGTCTCTATGCAGCGGGATAATCAACAGACCATGACATCCGATTATTTCATCGATGAGTTCACTCGGCTGCGATTCGATCCATGCTCCGAAAAGCAGTACCGCGATGCTTTGCTGGCGCTTTGCGAGCTGGTAAGAACCGAGTTCAGCTTGAAATTATCGACTGACATGAATCAGGCAGAATATTCAATGAGGAATGGTCCGACAAATCCGGATTGAATTAATGGTAGCACTGTGAAAGGAGGTGATCCGATAACAGGTTACTTTGCAGATGTTTTGCACTTCACCCGCCGCGATCCCTGAAGAAGAGGCGGCGGGTTATTTTTAGGAATCTTCCTCAAGAATGGAGTTCAAAATATTTAATTTTTCCAGTGTTAAATGCTTCGGCTTGAAGAGAAGGCTTCTGGTAGTATTCTGAAATTCCTTCCAAGCATATGCCAAAGCCTTTTCTTTGGCATATTCTTCTTCCGTAAGGTATGCCGAACAGCGGTAATTCGTTTCGCCAGCCTCACGCAGCGTTTCAAGCTCGAACTTCTTCGCCCAGAAGTCATCACCTGTGTCTGTGTAGAAGTATTTGTTGCCAACTTTTGTAACAGTTTCGTAGCCACTGCTTTCTGTATCGTGGTGAGAACGTTTCGGTTTTACAACGTATACTTGTTGCCCTACTTTGATATCATGTTTCATGATAATCCTTTAGTTGGTAACAGCCTCTTCAGATCCAATCACGCCCATCACGCTTGCCTCTTGCATCACCAGCACATCCTGGCCATCGACGCGGAACGATTGATGTCCGTTGCGGCTGAAAATGATGATGTCGCCCACTTGCAAGGACATGGGGATTACATCCGGCGCTTCAGACTGACGTTTTAGTACATTTTCTGCATTCACAATCAGATCAAGTGTCAGGCCACTGCCAAGCCATTGATCATCAGAAACACCATTGAGCGCATCTACCAGCGTTTGCAAGCACGCCACAACATCCTTGCCAGCACCACTCATCTTCGGGCGACGTCCATTCCCCGCAAATATCACTTTCCCGCGCAACGGCGTATTGAGATGTTCCTCGGTCGGTGGCAGCAGGAATCCCCAGCTTGTCTCTGGTTCTTCGTCGGGAAGTTGTTGAACGATCAGCAAGTCATTTGTAGGAACGATGGTCAAAATAAATCTCCTTTGGTTGTTGACACAGAAAACGATAAGGAATAATATCAAACCCAATAGATAACGGCAAGGGTATATATGAAAATAGACGAGCAGTTTGCCATGAAAATAATTTCGCCGGAAATTGTTGTTCATCTGATTGATGAAAAAATGACTTTTATGCAGATAGCACGATTAAAAATCAATAATGCAATAGATGAAATGATGGATTTTTTGATCATCTGGGCAGCATTATTTCTCATTGCTGTGAGCGCTAGATTATGAAAAATATCGAAGTGAATTTATTGGAATTTCAGGCGCTTCTGAATCTGGAAAGCATGATCAGGATGGCTATGATTTCTCCGTCATCTGGCGAGTTCATTGCTGTGGCTATTCAAGCTCTGGATGCTGTTCGAAAGGATGAAAGCATTGCTCGTCCGAAAGTGTTGCCGCCGATAAGCCGGCCAGCGCCGCAATCGAATGTGTCTGATTTGGCCAGCAACTTAATCAAAAAGGCGATGGGGAAATGATTATTGCTCTTGATTACGACGGAACCTACACCCGATGCCCTGAAATTTGGAACAGGTTTATTGCTGATGCAGTTACAGCGGGACATGAAGTAATTTGCGCGACGATGCGTCATGCATCAGAGCATGTCAATACTATTCCGTGCCGCGTCATATACACGTCCAGAAGGGCGAAATGTCAGTACTTGATGAGCATCGGCATCGAAGTTGACATATGGATTGATAACGATCCTCTTTATATTTTCAATGATGCGTGAAAAATGACTAATAAAATAATGGCGACCTATCAAGTTTCTGTTCAATGCCCTGTGTGCCATATTCCCATGTTCCTTTATGAGGATGATGGTTCAATTGGTTGTGTAATTAGAGATTGCCCTGAAAATGGAAGGCTCTATAAATCGCCGATAGTTGAATTGATGCCTTTCCCAGGAAAGGGAAAAGAAATTTCTGAAAAGAAGATTATCGATCAATTTATGGGAAAATTAACAACATCCGAATTAGTCGGTTTCGCTCGCCGGTATTTGGCATTGCGATCCGGGAATGGAGACGTAGAGTGCATAACTCGAACTTGGGACGGAGAGTCGAGGGGGGAAATTTATGGAGATGAATTAGACAAGAAAATAGATGATTTCCTGAAGGATGAGAAATGATCAAGAAAACTTTCAAGCTCTCGCCATCCCTGTGGCTCGGAAATCGTTCTTTGCGGACGTGCAGCGCCGCCGCTCGCGGATTCTGGGTTGATCTGCTTTGCTTGGTCCACCCAGAAGGACGCTTGCTTTTGAACGGCCATCCAATGAGCGATACCGACATCAGCCGATTGACCGGCGAGCCTGTTAAATCGGTGCGTGCATGGCTCAAGGAATTGGGCGACGCTAACATCTATTCGGTTGACGACAAAGGCCTGTACAGCTCAAAGATGGTCAAGGAATCGAATTTCTCCGATCAGGCTAAGGTGTCGGGAAGTCGCGGGCAGAAGCGGAAGAAAGAGAAAGCCGAAAAAATAACGGTATCGGGAGCACCAATAGTCGATTTGTCAAATATTGAGCCAATTGGGTATGTCGTCAAATCGGTTGAAATAAGGCCGCCCGTTATCCCTCCTACGATTGTCAGCACTACAAACCCAAAGAAAACAGCATCCAAGTCTTTACCATGGTACAAATCACCCGCAGGATGGGTCAGACACGGCCAGTCGCAGGCCACCAGCATGAATGATGGTGAGTCTCTGGATGATTTCAAATTCCGCTTGTCCTGCAAGATCCCGCCCGGGCCTCACATTGAGGAATTGACGTCGTACCACAAGGCAGAAGTATTGCGAATCATTGGCCAGTACGCTCCGAAAGAAGGCGAACAACGTTCAAACTTTGCACAGGATAGGTGATATATGGATCTTTACGAAACTCTCGGCGTATCGTCGGATGCGGATCAGTCTGAAATAAAGCAGGCATTCCGGAAGAAGGCCCAAGAAACGCATCCAGATCGTGATGGTGGCGATAAAGAGGCATTCCAGAAGGTCAACAAGGCCTATGAGGTACTTTCTGTCGAGGAAAGCCGGCAGAGGTACGACAAGACTGGCGACGCAGCGGCCCCGCAGGACAGCGAGACATATTGCCGTAACGCCATTTTTTCCACAATTATGGCGATGATTGATCAGAAAGATGTCGATCATAACGATCTAGTTTCGCTGGCAAGAGCCAATGTAGAAAACTACGTTGCTGGAATGAAACAACAAAAGCAGATGATCGACCGCAAGATCATTACCCGTAACTCAGTATTGGGCCGCCTGACGGAGCCCGACGGCGGGATGATCAAGGAAATGATCAAGGCCGACATAAAAGCATGCGAACAACAAAACGAGAAGATCGATTTGAAGATTCAGCGATCCGGCGAGATTTTGAAGATGCTTGATGGATATTCGTATCGGGCGGAAAGTGTTTCTGGGGCGGCATTCAATCATGCTCAGCAACAATGGTGGAATTCCCAGAATGACGGTAGGGGACAGCAAATAAATCAGCAATCTACGCAAGGAAAATTTTATTCATATTGACTTTTCATGATAAACATGATACGTTGTTATCGCTGACGTATTCAGCTAATCCACTATTAACTCTCGCGAGAAAACACATGAAAACCAAAATGGCACCAATGAAGTCTCACAAGCAAAGTGCTGTGATCAAACCTGGCACCGGAAGCGGTAGCCGTCCGACTGGCGGTAGCACCAAAACGCCAGTATCATCGCCTACCGACAAGCACGGTTTGGACGGTCGGAAAATTCCTGGTTCACTAAAATGAAGTGATAAAGAGCGTACCCTTGCAATTCTCTGAAAGTAGCAAGGCAAGCCAGCACACTACGCCTGATGAGCCATAAATGGCGAAACCATTTGGTCGCGTAGTCCCCTATGTGCTGGTTAGTGGGGGAGTGATCGGAGATGACACCCGGGAAAGACCGGGATTGTAAGTCGTCATGAAGTGAGCCCGCTGTACCTCCGGGGTGCCCCGTGGCTTAGTCGGACTTGATATAGTGGGCTCACTTGATGGCGTGGCATGCGATAGCAGGTAGGCTTGTCCGTATTTCGGAATATCTCGCTTAACTGCCGTAGCGCCATCTTCAGTTGTGGTGAATGCGCAGGCTGATGCGCAATGTTGATAGGACTGCTACTCGACTGCATCGAGGCATCGTTGCAGTAAAGTCCGGCACCGTGGCCATATACGGGCGACAGGAGAGCAGGGTAGGAATACGGCGGCTAAATGCTGCGACCTCACGGCCTTGGCGACATACGGCAGTAACCCGGAGATCAGTACCGGGCACCATTTTTATTTCATCAACCAGGAGATCATCATGAGCAAAGGGTTTCGCAATTTCGTGACTGTTGTGCTGTCCGCCGTCGTCACCATCATCATTTTGACTCTGATCTACTCATCGCCAGCAGAGGCGTTGACGGTTGATGCTAGCAAGCCCGCATTGGTTGTGCATTTGACCGAAGACGAATCGAATCAATGCGACCAAGAGGATGGATGCGAACTGATCACGATGAAAGCCCTGAAAGAGCTGCGGAAACTAGCCGATGAAGCCATCGCAATGAAAAGTACATGCTGGAAACATCTTTAAAAGGACTCGAAATGGCAACCAAAGCACCATCGAAGAAATCGGCAATGCCGAAGAAACCCGTATCTACAGGCATGGGATCGATGTCGATGTCCGATAAGTCCTGGCAGGCTCGTGACGACATGCACACGCTCAAGCAAGCCGAGCAGATCAAGGCAGATCCGAATCGTCATACTGCGGCCGTTCATCACGCCAAGCAAGAAGTCGCTGCAATGCAGAAAGTGGCCAGAAAGAAAGTATGACAACGGAACCTATCCCGATATATGGATACTGTCAAATTGTAGGCGACCGTACTATTCTGGCGTTTTCTCAATACGCTCCTATTCTTGAGAAATATCCCGAATACACATTGAGGAAATTGGTCAAGGCGAATTCGGAATCAAGCGTTGTCGGTTACAGCGTAGTTAAATCGGGAAGGACGGATGGTTTTCTGCATTATCCCTGCAATAAGAAAATGGCCGAAGAGCAGGCAGAACGATACACTCGGATGTTCGGCGCTGCGTATTTTTGCATTCCTTTGGCAGTTGGGAATAAATAATGCCAATACCAGTAATACTTTCCGGATCCACGACTGTCAATGGCGGGATAATCTTGACGGTTCCTGCCAATAGCTATTGGTCTGGAGACATTTTTCTATCGGCAGCGGTGGCCGGCGGGAGTAAGTCCATTTCTTCGGCAAAGATAACGATTCAAGGTGTAGGGTCTAACCCGCCGCCAGGTGATTATCTTCAGCTCAACTTGGTCGCGCAGGCTGACATAGTGAATTCACCGGGATCAGGTGCAGGAGATAGCGCATCAGTTTTAGCACGGTTGGGAATTACCACTTCTGACACGCCGGTATCACTCGTTCTCAACTCGTTCAACACCAGCTCGCAGAGTGCTAGCGCAATCGCTTATCAGTAGGAGATATCATGGGCGACAAGAAAATTGCAGATTTGACCGTCAATGACGTTGCATCTATCATTTATGATTCGACGATACAGATCGCGTTCTTCTATCTGATTGGCAAGGCGTTGCTCTGGCTGTTTCACATTGTATTCTGATCAATGAGCAACTCTCCTTTACTGACTCCCAAGCAAGAGGCATTCTGTATTGCCTACATAGAGACTGGTAACGCCAGCGAGGCGTACCGTCGTGCGTATGATGCGGGGAAGATGAAGCCAGAGACAATCAATAGAAATGCAAAAGTGTTGGTTGATAACAACAAGATAGCAGCAAGACTAACGGAAATACGCAAGCCATCGCTCGAAATGGCTCAAGTAACGCTCGCAGAGCACCTGCGCGACCTCAAGCGACTGAGGGACTTAGCAGAGGCCAGCGAGAAGTACGGACCTGCTGTAGCGGCTGAAATGGCGCGAGGGAAGGTGTCAGGCCTGTACGTCGAGAAGGTCGAGCATAGCGGCAGCGTGACCATCAACGCGACGTCAACCGACGAGAGGCTGTAATGTCGTTTAGCTGGACCGCCAAGCAAGAAGAGGCGCAGAAGATTCTGGCTGGCGACGCCACGCATGTGATGCTTGAGGGCGGATCTCGCAGCGGTAAGACGTTCCTAATAGTGCGCTCAATTGTCATGCGCTCATTGAAGGCACCAGGGAGCCGGCACGCTATTCTTCGCTTCCGCTTCAACCATGTGAAGCAATCGATCATCCTGGACACGTTCCCTGCGGTAATGGCGAAGTGCTTTCCTGGAGTCGAGTATCATATAGACAAGACCGACTGGTACGCCAAGATGCCGGGCGGCAGTGAGATATGGTTTGGCGGGCTGGATGACAAAGAGCGCGTCGAGAAGATTCTGGGTAAGGAGTTCGTGACGATCTTCTTGAACGAAGTCAGCCAGATTCCATTTGCATCGCGTGAGATGGTCGTTACGCGTTTGGCGCAACTTGTGATGCAAGTGATGAACGGCCGGACACCATCGCCGCTCAAGCCCAGGATATATTACGACTGGAACCCGACGAACAAGGCGCACTGGGCGCATAAGATGTTTCGCTTGCTGCTGGCGCCCGATACGGGAAAGCCGCTGGCCAATCCCAATGATTTTGCTATATTCAAGATCAATCCAGAGGATAACAAGGAAAACCTTAACAGCGTCTATCTGGCAGCGCTGGAGGGAATGAGCGCAAAGATGCGCAAGCGGTTCTTGCTTGGTGAGCCTGCAGATGCCACGCCTAATGCCCTATTCGATGATATTGCTATAGAGAAATGGAGAGTAACCGATGGACATCTTCCTGATATGGTTAGGATTGTGGTCGGTGTCGATCCTTCTGGTAGTGGAGATACCGACAATGAGAACAATGATGCGATCGGAATTGTTGTTGGGGGTCTTGGTACTGATGGCAACGGCTACTTGCTTGAAGATTGTACTGTGAAGGCCGGCCCTGGAACGTGGGGCAAGGTCGCAGTCAATGCGTACGAGCGGCATGAGGCCAATGTGATCGTAGGTGAGTCGAACTATGGCGGCGCAATGGTCGAGTTCGTGATCCAGACAGCGAGGCCGCGCACCCCTTACAAGATCGTGACTGCAACACGTGGGAAGCATATTCGCGCCGAACCATTCGGAGCTTTGTACGAGCAAGGTAGAATCCGTCATGCTGGTATGTTCCATGAGCTTGAAGAAGAGTTGTGTTCTTTCTCAACGTCAGGCTATACTGGCGAAGATTCACCGAACCGGGCCGACGCATGGATTTGGGTATTGACCGAGCTATTCGCAGGAATTGTCAAAGAGAAAACCATTCCCAAGCGCGGCGGGCAAGCGGCATCGACGGGTACTTCGTTTATGGCTAATTGATGGAACTACACCGCAAGATCAAAGACAACACCATGTCGGACATGCGCCGGTATGGATGGGTTGTGATGGATTATGACCATCTTGAGGATGCTTGGGTAGGACGAGACGATCAAGGGAACACGTGGAAGCTCGGTGATCGTTGGTTTCTGGAAAGTATGAGATGGTCGCGGTTCGAGATAAACGACAAGTATTATCGCTGCATTAAGTCTGATGATCTGAGGCAGGCTGGTGCTGAGATGATTCCCAAGCGCAATGCCAATGACACGAGGAATTGACATGCAACGCATGACCCACTGGGACGACGTGAAGATGTACAGCATCTTCCACGACTGCGAGATGGCCAGGATCAACGGGTATGACCGTCACGGCCTCGCGCATTGGGTCGAGATACCAACTGGTAAAGGCTACCGAGATCGACGCAATGAGGCGCTGGAGAAGATTCAGGAATCAATCGAGGCTGGCGATCCCGCTGGCGAAGTTCAACAATGAAAGGAAATTGAAATGCATTATCGTAATGGCCGCGAGGCAAAGAATGGCGACAAGATTGTGAAGCTTGAAGGAGGCAAGGTTGTTGCCTATGGCGTGCTCCATAGCGCGGTACCCGGCAATGATTACTGCAATGGGAACATCGCGGTGGTCCAACCGGCAAATGACTACGCCTGCATGGCCGACTGCATCCATGTCGATGACTTGGCCGAAGTTCTGGAAGCACAGGGATTGAACAAGCGCCCAGAGGGGAAGTAATTCCAGCTAAATCCAAATCGCAGAACCGACTGATGCAAGCCGCCGCTCACGATCCAAAGATAGCCAAGAGCACAGTCGTGTCGCAGTCGGTCGCAAAGAAGTTCGTCGCTGAAACGCACGGCAAAAATGTAAGCAAGCTGCCGGAAAAGGTGAAGGGTAAGAAGTGAGTAACGTAACTTGTTTTCCCGTGTGGAAGATCAATGCCACCGCTGCGGAAAAGCTAATTCAGCTTGCCAATTTGGCTAATGAAAAGCCAGAATTGTTTGAAAACATGATGGTCATGTATCAAGGCGAGGGAGAAAGATTCGATTATCTGACTCACGGCGACATCAACACGAGCAGAAGGATCGGTCTTATAGAATTGGTTAAGTTGGATATTGTTCGAGATTCTATTTGGAATGGCAATGATTGAATATCGATACAAACCAAGAATGGACTGCGGAATCTGCGGGAAAGGTTCATACGCATGCAATTGTGATTTCAGTTGCAAGCGATAGTTAAGTGATATAGAATACTTCGCATCGATTGAGCTTGCTATCGATGCAGGTTTTACCGTCAATACTGGGAAGTATCGACATATTCCGATAGAGCTGCAATGGCCCATGGAAACATGAATTTGATAGATGCGACGGTTATCAGCGTGCGGTTGCCCTTAAGTGGGCAATTGGCGTTTGTTGGAGGATAGTTGTGGCTATCGCTACTTCCAGTTCCGATCAAAAGAAGTTACTCGCTGAAAAAGGCGTGAAGCAGCCCAAGTTCACGTCTGGCATGAACCGCTTGCCGACACAGCCACTTACGCCGCAAACCAGTGACGAGCGATCCGATAGCAGGAAGTCCAAGAAAGAGCGCGACAAAGAGCTGGCAGAGGACGCCAAGCTGATCGGGGCCGCAAAGAAGCGGTTCATTGCTGCGCGCAAAGTAGAAGAGACGAACAGAAAAGAGGGCGTCGAGGATCTCAAGTTCCTTAACAATGAGCAATGGAGCCAGTCAGACGCCAGCGCACGCGCTGCAGATGGACGGCCCTGCATCACTGAGAACCGCTTGCCTACGTTCGCCAATCAGATTACGAACGATCAACGCCAGAACCGGCCTAGCATCAACATTAGCCCGATGGGCGACAAGTCATCCAAGAAGTCGGCCAAGACTGCCAGAGGAATGATCCGAGCCATCGAGCGCGATTCGGATGCGGATGTGGCGTACGACACTGGTTTCCAGTCTGCCGTACACAACGGGTGGGGATATTGGCGCGTCATGACCGAGTACGAGTCCGATGAGTCGATGGACAAGGTGCTATGCATTGGTTCGCTGCCTAACCCGATGAATGTGTATCTTGATCCTGGTCGCACGCCGTTCAAGTTAGACGCCAAGTGGGGATTCGTCAGTGAGATGCTGCCGAAAGAAGAGTTTGAGCGCGAGTATCCCGATGCCAGCATGACGCCGTGGGGTGAGACTGGCGTAGGTGATAGCGACAAGGAATGGATCACGACCGACGAGATACGTGTAGCCGAGTATTACTACTTTGACTATGACGAGCGCGAGCTTGTGCAGTTGGATAACGGGCATCAAGGCTGGGGGGACGAGCTAGCCGATGAGATTGTCAATCAGATCGCATCTGGCAAGCTTGAAATCATCTCACGCCGAACTGTTCACACGAAGAAACTAAAGTGGTGCAAGATTACGGCGATTGAAGTGCTTGAACGTGGTGACTGTGACGGACAGTACATCCCGATCATTGAGTGCGACGGGACCGTTCTCAACATCAACGGGAAAGTAACGAAGAAGGGCATCGTGCGCGACGCCAAAGGGCCGCAGCGCATGCTTAACTACTATTCCACGCTCGAGACAGAGAACGTAGCCCTGCAGCCTAAAGCTCCTTGGATCATGGAAGAGGGGCAGATTGAGGGTCACGAGGCAGAATGGAAGCTCGCCAACAAGAAGTCATTCGCCTACCTGACATACAAGGGCACGAACATCGCGGGTAAGCCGGCACCACCGCCGCAGCGTCAACCGTTTGCAGGCCCGCCAGCCGCTATCTTGTCAGCCAAGCAGGGAACTATCGAGGCGTTGCGCGCTGTTACGGGCATCCGATTTGATGCTTCTATGTCCGAGCGCATGCAGGATGAGAGTGGTCGCGCTATCAGGGAGTTGAACCGCAATGCGAACTTGGGAGCGTATCACTATATCGATAACTTCGGCCGCGCATTGAAGAATACCGGCGTCGTGTTGATGGACTTGATCCCTAAGACTTACGACACCAAACGCATCGTTGCTATTTTGGATGAGACTGGTAACGAGGACCGTGTGATGATTAACCCGTTCATGTCGCAAGCACATGGCGAGTCACTGGGAACCACGCCAGAGTCCAGTCAACCATCCAAGATCAAGATGTTCAATCCGAAGATTGGACGCTATCAGGTAACGGTGACGATTGGGCCTAGCTACGCCACGAAACGTATTGAGGCATCCGAGTCGCAACTGGACTTCATGAAGGTTGTTCCGGGAGTTGCTCCGTTGATCGCTGACATCGTGGCCAAGAACAGTGATTGGGATGGCGCCGAAGAGATTGCCGCGCGGATTGCACGCACACAAGATCCGAAACTGTTGCAACCTAACCGCGATGACATGACGCCGCAGATTCAAGCGTTGATTCAAGGGTTGCAGGGTCAATTGCAGCAGCAAAGTATTCAGATGCAACAGTTGGTCAAGGAACTGAACGACCGCCAGAAGGATCGCGACGTCGTATTGACGCAGATCGAGAAGAAGTATGAGGCCGATTTGGTGAAGGTTGCGTCCACGTTCGAGACGAAGATGGAAGAGATAGCAGCCAAGCGCGACGCGACATTACAGGGAACGATTGGCCGTCAATTGGCTGACGTCGCCAAAGCAGTGAAGGCATTCGATCAGATCGGAAAGCAAGGAACAGACAAGGGCGGATCGCGATCGCATCCAGATCATCCAGGGTTCACCATAGAAAATGCCTAGCTTTTACATCACCGCGCCAGATGGATCGCGGCACAAGGTAAATGCACCTGACGGGGCAGATGATAAGTCTATTCTCGGGTTCATTAGCTCGATACTAGGATCGGATACGTCGGCATTGCCCGAAGGATTGACGACGCAGCAGGCTAACAACATGTCGCAGCAGGATTTGAACGCACTTCGCATCAAGTACGCACAGGACCAGCAAGCACAAAGGGCGCTGTCACCATTCGAGCATAAGGCAACAGCACGCGAGGCAGTGGAAGAAAACCCGTTGATGGCGATTCCATACGCTGCAATGGTGCCGGGATATGCCGCAGCAAAGGCGCTTAACCTGTTACCGACCGAAGAATCAACCACGCCACCTAGCATGGCGCAGATAGTTGGTGGGTACGAGGGAATAGGACAGGGATTGGCTAACGCATTTGAGAACAGGATCGCTCAACCTATCGCTCAACTGATCCGTGGGACACAGAATTCAGCAACCTTACCGGCGGGTGTGCCGGGTTCATCCGTGAGATAAATCATGACAATCGAAACAGTATCAGCAGTCGCCGCAGTAGCCAAGCCAGAAGCCGTCAACGCAGAGCCTTCTATGGCTGAATACGCCGCCAAGCGTGAAGCAGAAATGCGCGGCGACACACACGAACCGCAAGTTGAAGAAGCTGCCGCCGAAGCAGTCGTAGATCCAGCCGCCGCCACGGAATCCGAAGAGGAATCCGCCGTAGCCACTGATGACAACGAAGACTCTGGCAGGACAACCACGGAATCAGCGACCGAGGAAGATGCGGACGTACAGATTGAAGACGATCATCCAAAGAAGAAAGGCATTCAAAAACGCTTTTCCGAGATGACCGCGAAACAAAAAGCAACGCAGGATCTGGCCGACCAGCACAAGCGCGAAGCAGATGAAGCGCGTGCGCAACTAGCCGAAATGAAGGCAGCAGCGGAGAAAGCTGCGGCTGAAAGGGCTGAGGCAGTCATTCCAGTAGTGCCGAAGATCGAGGATGATCCGGTGCCGAACCGTGACGCTTTCGACGATCCAGACGAATACGTGGCCGCTCTGAGCGCGCATACGACCCGTTCGGAGATTCGAAAGGCAAACGAAGCGGCGCATCAGGCAGTGCAGGCAAAGCAGGAAGAGGCCCGCAAGGCCCAAGAGGAGGCCAATCATGCGCGAGTGCAAGAGCAGATCATTGCATTGCACAAGAACTTTAACGATCGCGTTGAGAAAGCCGCAGCTGACTATCCCGATTACGTGGAAAAGGTCACGAACAACGAGAATTTGACGTTGCGCAACGACGTTTTCTTCGCCATCGAGAAAGCGGAAATGGCCCCTCACATTCTCTATCATCTGGCAAGCAATCCTGATGAGGCAAAGAATCTCAATGCGATGGACCAGTTTGATGCCGCCGTTAGATTGGGCGAGCTACAAGCGGAAATCCGTATCGCACGCAAGCCGAAGCCATCGAAGGCCGCCGAACCCATTAAGCCTGTGGGAAATCGTGCCAGTCCTGAACGTAAGACTCCACACGAGGAATCGATGGAGGAATACGCATCTCGGCGCGAAAAGGAAATGAAAACACAAGCCGCTCAGAAGTATCGAGCGAATCGATAAAAGTTTGAAACGTTGCACTACATGATTGATTTTTATACCTACATTCATTGCAAACCTGACGGAACTCCGTTTTACGTCGGTAAAGGCAATGGGAAACGAAGCCATGAATTTGGCCGAGGTAGGAGAAGTATGCACCATCAAAACATCGTTGCTAAGTACGGCAAGGAAAATATCGGAGTATTTGTTTTTCCTTGTGACTCGGAAGAACAAGCTTTTAGTGATGAGAGGCAGCAGATCGCTCAGCTACGAAATGAAGGATATCAACTTTGCAACGTAACTGATGGTGGTCAGGGATCAAGCGGCACCAAGAGAGTTTTTAGTGCTGAACATCGGGCTAGATTATCCGCATCTCACACTGGTAGAAAAGCTTCTGAAGAAACCAAAGCAAAGATGTCTGCTTCAAGAAAAGGTAGGAAATTGTCTCCTGAACATGCGGAAGCTCTTAGATTGTCAAATATCGGAAGCAAAAGATCGATTGGCAATAAACATAACATTGGAAGAAAGCATACTCCAGATGTTATTGCAAAAAGAGCAGAGGGAATAAAGAAAGCATGGGCAAACAGAACTGATAGAACACATTCTGATGAGACTTTGCAAAAAATTTCAGAAAAGCAGAAACAAAGATGGGAAGACGGGAAATATCAATCACGTAGTGCAATGAATCGAACAAAATTAAAGGAATAATATTATGAGCACCGATGTTTTGCTTACATCGTCCATTGTGACGAAAGAGTCCCTAGTAATTCTTGCCAATAATCTTGTCATGGCGGGAAGAGTTAATAGGCAATTTGAAGATCAGATGGGCGCCAAGATCGGTACCCAACTGACCATCCGAAAACCTAACAAATTCATCGTGTCGGAAGGTGCCGGCCTGCAAGTTCAGGACATCATCGAGCCGTCGACCACGATCACCATCAGCAATCAGTCGCACGTCGATTTCCAATTCGGGACTTCGGCGCTGACCTTGGTTGTCGAGGAATTCCGCGAGCGCTATCTGAAGCCCGCAATGGAAAAACTGGCAAACCGCATTGATCGCGGCGTGCTGGCCAATATCCCGAACGTCTACAACGAAGTCGGCACTCCCGGCACCACTCCTAACGCGTTCTCGTTTATCGCGAACGTTGCGCAGCGCCTGGATGAAGAAGCAGCACCGCAGAATGATCGCACGCTGGTTCTGAACCCGAAGGCGTACTGGGGCGTAACCGTGGGTATCTCGACTGTTTTCGTAACGTCCGTGGCTGAGCCTGGTTTCAAAGGTTTCATTCCGAACATTGCGAACTTCGAAATCTTCATGGATCAGAACATACCGACGCAACAAACGGGCGCATACGGTGGTACGCCTACCGTTACCGGTGCAGGACAAACTGGATCTACTCTGGTCACTGGTGGTTGGGCTGCATCTGTTACTGGCCTGCTTAACATCGGCGACGTGTTCACCATCTCGGGCGTCAATGCTGTCAACCCTGAATCGCTGGCAAGCACTGGTTCGTTGCGTAACTTCGTCGTTACCGCAACGGCCAATTCTAACGGTTCCGGCGCATCGTCACTGTCGATCTTCCCGCCAATCGTCACTACCGGCGCATTCCAGACTGTCGATGTATCGCCAGCATCGGGCGCAACGATCACGGTTATCTCCGGCGCGGCCAACTCGAACCTCGCCAAGAACATCGGCTTCACCAAAGATGCTTTCGGTCTGGTGACGGTCCCGTTGATTATGCCGGACGGCGTGGACTTCAAAGCACAAGAGGCCTACAAGGGGATCAGCCTACGTACTATTAGGGCGTATGATATTAATAACGACGTGATGCCGACCCGGATCGATGTTTTGTGGGGCACCGCCACTTATTACCCAGAACTGGCCTGCCGATTGACGAACTAAGGACAAACCATGAATGACCAAGTAAAGCGTGAGCCACTTTATCAAGTGTGGGCGATTGAGACAAGGACCGGCAACATGGTCCCGATGCCTTATTTCCCGCGCATTGCTAAAGAACAGGCGGAAGAATGGGTCGCTCTCGTGAGGGAGCACATTATGAATGGTAATGTAAAAGACTGGTCCGATCCTCAGGCGCTGCTGCATCTTGGTTAAGGAAAATCGAAACTATTTTGGAGAATACAATGGCTATTGCAACTACACCGAACGCTACTACGGTATCGTTTTCTGCTCCGCGTCAACTATCTGACCAAAACTCGCAAGGTACGCAAATCGGCGTGTCCTTGACTGATGAAGTCGGGTTCTATGGCGCGGCCCCTATCATTTCACCTTTTACGGCATTCCCTTCGGAAAATGCCAGCATCCAGGACAATGGTACTTTGACCAAGTATCAAGTCACCCTGACTACTGGTTCTGTGGGCGCAACGACTACGCTGGAAACCACATCGACCGTCACCGGCATTCTTGCTGCTGACGTGATCGCTGTGAATAAGCCTGCCGCTCAAGCCGGTTTGGGTATCGCTGGCTATCGTGTAACTGCTGCCAATGCAATCGGCGTCAATTACACGGTCATCAGTTCTGGCGCGATCACTCCAACGTCTACCG